>Ga0213837_1000657_pt1 | contig 29373 bp, 31 predicted proteins | sample SWPATP12_FD_160572 | JGI IMG/M metagenome (GOLD analysis project Ga0213837, IMG submission 160572) | Coastal seawater microbial communities from Marineland, Florida, United States - SWPA TP1 #2 | ecosystem: Environmental > Aquatic > Marine > Coastal | place: USA: Florida | collected 2016-08-06
ACGGCCGACTCGAGCACCTCCGCGGCTCGGCCCTCGGCTTCCGCAACCTGACCAACTACATCGCCCGATCCCTGCTCGAAGCCGGAGGCTTCAGACCGTTGCTACACCCTCGATTGCGATGAGCCAGACATGCTCGCTCGACGCCTTGAAGAAGCGCCGGAGTTTAGGACTCGCGATGCCACGGTGAAGGACGTCACGCCGGCCGGCGATAGGCAGGTCCGCACAGGAGAACGACGCCCAGACTGAATCGGGTACGGCGGGAACCTGTCACTCGACAGACCGCACGACGTCGATCCCAGCCTTGGACATCCTTAGCCGGATGACCGGCGACGGCGAAGAAGTCGGCTGCACGCCATGCGCGGCGGACTCCAAAGCTTGAGCCTCTCAAGCGGACGCGTCGAGTTGCGAAGCTTTCTCTCGGTTCGAGTGGTCCAGGTCGCGATCCAAGTACCCGAGCTGGCTCATCAAGGCACGCACGACAGCCTTGCCGAGTTCCAGGGGGACGGCGTTGCCGAGCTGACGCTGCACGTCGGCGCGGGTGCCGTCGATCTTGAAGTCATCGGGGAAGGACATCAGTCGCAGCATCTCGTTGACGCGCAATCGTCGGGCGCGCTCCTCGCCGGAGGCAGTGCGGACATTCTCCCAGTGGAACGGGCCGACCCATGGGCCTGGCTGAGCCTGGAGCGTGGTGGATGGCCGGTTCGGGTCGAGCCGGAGCAAGAAGGTCCAGTAGCGGCTACGCCACTCGAAGTGGTTGCGCCCGCCGTACCGTTCGGAGTGCCAGAGGTAGTTCTGTCCCGGCGGGATCTCCGATGCCAGCTCTCCGTAGCTGCCGTCGACGATCTCCTCCTCGGAGGCTCGCACGAGCCGCGGGAGACCGGCGAACGCCTGAGCAGCGGTGACATGCGGGATCTTGCTGGCGTCCACGCTCCGGCTGTGCTCGCTCCAGCCCGAGTGGGTCGGCTCAGGGAACTCGAACTTCCCCCCGTCCCGGCGCCCGACGACGAAGACGCGTCGACGCAACTGCGGGACACCGTAGTCCGCGGCTAGCAGTACCTTCCACTGCGGGTTGTAGCCCAGCTCACCGAGGCCCCTAAGGAGGCGCTCGAATTGCGCCTTGTGGGTCTTGTACGTAAGCCCCTGCACGTTCTCGAGGATGAACGCCTCAGGACGGGCATCTCGCACGACGCGGACGTACTCGTCGAGCAGGGATGCGTTGGGGTCGCGGCTCTCGCGCTTCTGCTCCAGCCAGAATCCGGACTTAGAGAACGGCGTGCAGGGCGGGCCGCCGACGACGAGCACCGGCTCCGTAGAGCGTAAGCCGGCAGAAGCGAGGATCTGCTCGGTCGGAACCTTACGGATGTCGCCTGTGAGGGTCGCGGCGCCGTCGAAGTTCGCCTTCAGCGTCTGCAACGCGGGCTCGTTGTAGTCGGTCGCAACCGACACGCGTAGGAGACCGCTGCCACCGTCACCAGAATCGAGAGGTACAGCGTCGGCCCGCTCGACCGCAAGGTCGAGCCCTCCCGCCCCGGAGAACAAGCTCACCACGGGGAGCTGCTCGCCCATCCGCCACCTCTTCCTTTGCGTGCACGCACGGCCCGGCCTCAGCCGGCAGTGCGTGTTTGACCAGTATCGTCGAGGCGAGTCTGCCGACAGCCACCGACATGCCCAACAGGACGACGGCCGTCGGTGGAAAACGCAAGCTGGAGGGGGTCCGGTGGGGGAACAGCCGCTCGCAGGACGCACCTTCGGCGAGATCTACCGCGTCCAGGGACGCAGCGACCTACACACGTTCCTCATCGAGGCGGTACGCGCCTCCGGCGGCCGAGTCCTTTATGCAAGCGACCCGCGCCGCGCACCGGTCTACCTCGGCGTGCAGATGGACTCCGACGAGCGTATAGGGCTGCTCGTCTACCCGTTTCGAGTCACCCGAAACTTCATTAAGAACCGCCCCAACGACGAGGTCCGCGGTCAGCTCCGATACGGGGCTGAGGAGTCCTGGAAGAAAGAGCACCCCCTCGGACGGGACGTTGCCGGCGTGGACGTGACGCTGATCCTCGGCGTCGACCCCGCCGACGGCGTGATACTCGGTCTGGATGCGAACCTGTGGGACCCGCTGCCAATGGGCATCTCCTTCTACGCAAAGGACGCAGAGATCCAGCAAGCCAAAGCATCCGGCTGGCACGTCTGGGAAAAGATCAACCGGCCAGGGAAGAAACGCTCCGCGCCACGCTCCCCAACGAATCTTGAAACGGTCGTCGCGTTCTCCCCCGACCGACTAATCGACTTTGCCCGTCTCGAACGACGGGCGACCGCCCTCCGCCTGGACCCGCCGCTGCGGTACTCGGCTGCCATGGCGCTCGCGGCGAAGACTGCAGATGGGGAGCCGCCGCTTCGCCATGTGCTGGAGGAGCAGTTCGCGCTCACCAGCGCGCAGATCCTCGACATCATCGGCGGCCGCAACCGGCTCTCTGTCGCCGTTCGCGGCGGGGTCGCCGAGCATCACCTGGAGCGGCTACTCAAGTCCTCGCCTGACATCGCCGCGGTCGAGCGTCTCGATGTCGACGCGATGCACGACTTCAATGTGACCCTCTCGGACGGTCGACTGTTGAGGGTCGAGTGTAAGAACGCGAGCCCCAAGGCCTCTGCCAGCGGGGACTTCAAGGTTGAAGTGCAGAAGACGCGCGCTTCGAAGGGCGATCCGGCCTCGCGCTTCTATCCTGTCGATGGATTCGACGTTGTTGCGGCGTGCCTGTTCTCACCAACTGGCAAGTGGGAGTTCCGTTTTGGCCCTACTTCCCGGATGAAGCGACAGCGAGATTTTCACGACAGGCTTGCCCCAATCCAGACCATCACCCACGACTGGGCAGCGTCGCTGGCCGAACTCCGTGAGTGATGATTCGACCAAGTCACACGATCTTCAGGGGGGCTGCTCAGCCGGCAGAACGCATGCGAGACCTGCGCCCAAAGCTTGAACTACTCGCTCTCGCTCGAACAGCTGGCGTCAGGTCGCGAAGCGGTTGCGGCTGATCAGCTCTCGCTTGCTGCTGCGGCTCGCCGACAGGAAGGAGAGCGCTTTGGGCGCGAAGGTCGCACCCTCCAGCGCGGCGGATCAACGAAGCGGCGCGATCGTCAAGCCCGTGTCACGCAACGTCACATGCTCGCCTGAGCGACGCATCCGCGAGACAATGTCTGATAGCCCGTCGCCGACGACGGACCCACAGACCACACCGCAGGGCGCTGACCGCGCCCCCGCTTGGAGTTCCATGATCTCGATCGAGCACGTCAGCCGCCGCTTCGGCGACGGCCCAGACGCCGTCGTCGCGCTCGACGACGTCTCCATCGAGGTGGCGAAGGGGCAGATCTTCGGCGTCGTGGGGCAGTCGGGCGCCGGCAAGTCGACCCTCCTCAGGACCGTCAACGTGCTCGAGCGACCCGACACCGGCCGCGTCACCGTCGACGGCGTCGACGTCACCGCCCTCAGCGGCCAGGCGCTCCGCAACGAGCGCCACAAGATCGGCATGGTCTTCCAGCACTTCAACCTCGTGGGCAACCGCACCGTCGCGCAGAACGTCGAGTTCGCGCTCGAGGCGACCGGCGCCGCCAAGAAGGACCGCCGCCCCAAGGCGCTCGACATGCTCGACCTCGTCGGCCTCGCGCACCGCGCCGACGACCGCCCCGGCCAGCTCTCCGGCGGCCAGCGCCAGCGCGTCGGCATCGCCCGCGCCCTCGCATCCGGCCCCGACGTGCTGCTCAGCGACGAGGCGACCAGCGCCCTCGACCCCGAGACGACCCGCTCGATCCTCGAGCTCATCCGCCGTCTGAGCCGCGAGCTCGGCCTCACGGTGCTGCTCATCACGCACGAGATGGAGGTCGTCAAGCGCATCTGCGACGCGGCCGCCCTCATGGAGACCGGCCGCGTCATCGAGCAGGGCGGGCTCGACGAGCTCATCCGCACGCCCGGCAGCCAGGTCGCCGCCGAGCTCTTCCCGGTCGGCGAGCCCCACCGCATCCCGGGCCACCGCATCGTCGACGTCACCTACACGGGCCTGAGCGCCGACCGCCCGGTGATCGCGCAGCTCGCTCGCGACTTCGGCCTCGACGTGTCGATCCTCGGCGCCGCGCTCGAGACCATCAACGGCCACCAGGCCGGCCGCACCCGCCTCGCGGTGCCCGGCGACGAGCACACCGCTCGCCAGGTCGTCGACAGCCTGATCGCGCAGGGCGTCACCGCCTGGGAGGTGCTCGCATGATCGACGTCAGCTCGCCCACCTTCTGGCCGCAGCTCATCGCGGTGCTCCTCGAGGGCACGTGGGAGACCATCTACATGACGGCGATCGCGATGGCGATCACCTTCGTCGTCGGCCTGCCGCTCGGCATCATCCTCGTGGGCACCGAGCAGGGCCGCTTCCTCGAGGCGCCCTTCGGCTCGCGCGCGCTCGGCCGCGTCATCAACGCGCTGCTCGGCTTCATCGTCAACCTGGGCCGCTCGGTGCCGTTCATCGTGCTGATGATCGCGCTCATCCCGCTCACCCGCTGGCTCCTGGGCTCGTTCATCGGCACCGGACCTGCGATCGTGCCGCTCACGCTCATCGCGATCCCGTTCTTCGTGCGCGTCGTCGAGATCGCCGTGCGTGAGGTCGACCCCGGCCTGTTCGAGGCCGCGGAGTCGCTCGGCGCCTCGCGCTGGCTGCTCGTGCGCCGCGTGCTGCTGCCGCAGGCGACCCCATCGATCCTGCTCGGCACCGCCACCACGATCACGTCGATCATCAACTTCTCGGCCATGGTCGGTGTGGTCGGCGGCGGCGGCCTGGGCAACGTCGCCCTGACCTACGGCATGCAGCGCTACAGCAGCATCCACATCATCGGCGTCGTCATCATCCTCTTCGCCCTCGTGCAGCTCATCCAGTGGGCGCTGACCGCGCTCGCCCGCCAGCTCGGCGCACCCAGCACTCGTCGCGGCCCCAAGAAGGACGCGACGGCGGATGCGCAGGCCCACCTCGACGTGGACCTCACGATCCCCGACCCCCGCCGCCCGACGCCTCCGTCGAGCACCTCCTAAGGAACCTCCATGACCAGCATTCAGCACCGATTCCCGCGCGGCCGTCGCGTCGCGACGACCATCGCCGCCGGCGTCGCCGTCGTCGCGCTCGCCGCCTGCTCGTCGAGCACGCCCGCAACCGCCCCCGAGGCGTCCGAGGACGGCTCGCTCGGCACCATCCGCGTGGGCGCCCTGCCCGTGCCGGCCGGCGACATCCTCACCTGGGTCGACGAGAACCTCGCCCCCGAGGCCGGCCTCGACATCGAGTGGGTCGAGTTCACCGACTACAACACGCCCAACCCGGCGCTCTCCGACGGCTCGACCGAGGCGAACCTCTTCCAGAACTCGACGTTCATGGAGACGTACAACTCGCAGGCCGGCGGCACGCTCGTCTCGGTCGGCGAGGTCTACCTGCCGGCAGCCGCGTTCTACTCGGAGTCGCTCACCTCGATCGACGAGCTCGGCGAGGGCGCGACCATCGCCATCCCGAACGACCCGACCAACGAGGGCCGTGCGCTCGGCATCCTCGCCGCCGAGGGCCTCATCAGCGTCGAGGAGGGCGCGACCAACCTCGACGGCATCACCGAGAACCCGTCGAACTTCCAGTTCACCGAGGTCGAGAACGCGACGCTGCCGCTCGCGATCCCGGACAACGACGCCGTCTTCGTCACCGCCTCGTTCGCGCTGCCGGCCGGCCTGACGCAGGACCAGGCGATCCTCACCGAGGGCGACGACTCCGACTACTTCAACATCCTCGCGACCACGCCCGAGCTGCAGGACGACCCCCGCGTCGCCGCGCTGTACGAGCTGCTCACGAGCGAGGAGACGGACGCCTACATGCTGGAGACGTGGGGCGGCCTGATCGTCCCCGGCACCGAGTGACGGCACCGCTGGCGGGCTGAACCCCAAGCCGGAATGAGCGTGCGCCGCGTGCCCTGAGCACGCGGCGCACTCGTCTTCCGGCACGGCGTGGCGTGTCAGTGGTCGCATCCACTCTGCTCGCGACGAGGGCGGAGTCGATGTGGGTGGTCGCCTCTACTCTCCTCACAAGGAGGCGGCGATGACGAGCACCGAGCAGGCACGAGCAGCGGTCGTCGCCGCCCGCGCCCTGCTCGCTGCAGCCCCGTCGTTCTCGACGACGTCGAACGCCGAGGTCGCCGAGCTGCTCGGCCGAGTCGCAGAGCTGGCGCGAGTCGCCGAGAGCCTGCAGGTGCGGCTCGCGCACGAGGTGGAGGAGCGCTCGCACGGCGCGGTCGATGAGCCACTGTGCATGCTGCTGGGGGCTCGGCACTCGCGGGAAGCGGTCTCGAGGGCCTTCGGTCTCGGCTCCCGCCGCGCGCTCGACCTGCTGCTCCTGGGGCGAGCGACATCGCCGTCGATCGCGATCACCGGCGCCGCCATCGCCGCCAGGTACCCGGCGGTCGCCGGCGCGCTCGCGGAGGCCGAGATCTCGTTCGCGCAGGCGCACGCGATCGTCTCGACCATCGATCCGGCCGCGCCGCGAGCCGACGTCGAGCAGCTCGAGACGGCCGAGCAGCTGCTGGTCGAGGCCGCCACCGATGCGGCCACGCCGCTCCCACCCGAGCAGCTCGTCGTACTGGCCCGCCGGTGCGTGGCGCTCCTCGACCCGGACGGGGTGCTCCCGAACGACGAGCAGCAGCGGGCGCTTCGCTCGTTCCGCACCCGTCAGCAGCGCGACGGCTCGTGGCTCACCGTCATGCGCTCCCCCGCCGAAGACGGGTCCGCGCTCAAGTCGCTGGTAGATGCGTACACCGGCCCACGCGTCAAGGTCGCCTTCCACGACGAGCACTGCGACCACGGCGGCTGCTCGGGCGCCGACTGCAGCAGCGCGGAGCCTTCGCTCGACGACCGCTCGCCCGAGCAGAAGGCGCACGACGCCCTCATCGCGATGGTGAAGGCGCACGCCGCCTCCGGCGACGCGCCGCTGGCTGGCGGCGAGTCGCCCTCGCTCGTCCTCACCGGCACGATCGAGGCGTACGGCGCCTACGTCCAGGGCGTCCGCCAGGCCGAGCGCACGCTCACGATCGAGCACACGAGCAGCCTCGTGCCGATCGAGCACATCGACCAGCTCGTCTGCTTCGCCGACATCCACCACCTCGTCGTCGACGAGCACGGCCACCCGCTCTGGCTCGGTCGCACCCAGCGGCTCTTCACCCGCGCGCAGAAGCGCGCCCTCGCCAAGCGCGACAAGGGCTGCCGGGTCCCCGGCTGCGGCATGCCCGTCGCCTGGTGCGAGACGCACCACATCGTCCCCTGGCAGGACGGCGGCGCCACCGACGTCGACAACGGCATTCTCGTCTGCAGCTACCACCACCACGAGATCCACGCCGGCCGACTGCGGGTCGAGAAGGTCGGAGCGCGGCCCGGCAGCTGGCGGATCGTGTCGCAGCTCCAGCCGGCCCGGTGGGGCCGTGACGACTCCGCCGAGATGTCGAGCGCCGCCGCGCTCGCCACTGCGACCGGCGCCTTTGGATCGCTCAAGGGATCGCGCGGCGGATCGCTCGGCGCAGCCGCACCCGCCTCGCTCGCCATGAAGCTGCCGGAGCCCGTCGACCCTGACATCGAGCTGCGCACCGGAGCGAGTGTCGAATCGCGTGAGCCGAGGCCTTCCGAGTGCGTCCCCCGACAGCGACGGCGCCCACGGGGCGTGGCCAACGCGCCCGTCGGAAGCCCGGTCGGCTCGACCGAGCGACGCATCCGCACCCTGCTCGACGAGCAGGGCCGAGGTCACCGGCATCGCGGGCGAGCCGACCGGCTGCCGCGACCCGGCATCGTCCTGCGGCGCTGATCCGCGTCGGCCTCGCGCGCCGTGCACGCTTCGCACACCGTGCGCAGACCGCGCATTCGGTTGCACGGCGTGCGGCGCGGCATGCTTGAGGGATGCAATCCCCTCGCGACGCCGATCGGCCCTCGTCTGCGCCTTCGTCGTCGACCGCATCGCTCGTGAACCACGAGGGGAAGGCCGCGGGGATGCGCCAGCTCGCCGCGTCCGTGCCGATCCGAACGGCTGCCAGCGGCGCGCAGATCGCGATCCCCATCCTGACCGTGCAGACCACCGGCGACATCGGTCTCGGCGCTGCCCTCGTCGCGCTCGCGCTCGTGCCCGGCATCGTCGCCGCCCCGCTCGTCGGCGCCCTGCTCGACCGCGCGCGCCGGCCTCGGGTGCTCATGATGATCGCGGCCGCCGGCACGGCCGCCGGCACCGGCGTCGCAGCCGCACTCGGACCGGTGCCGGTCTGGGCCGTCGCCATCGCGCTCGTCCTGAGCGGCCTGCTCAACCCGTTCGGCTTCGGCGGGCTGTCGAGCTTCGTCGCCCCGCCGGGGCAGGATGCACGTCGCGCGTACGCGCTCGACGCCCTCAGCTACAACCTCAGCGGCGTCGGCGGTCCGGCACTCGTCGCCGTGCTCGCGCCCACGCTGGGGCCGCGAGCCGCGCTCATCGCGATGGCGGTGATCGCCCTCATCTCGCTCGCCGCGTATCCGCTGCTGCCGATGCCGCCGCGCGGCGCGTCGGGCAAGGGGCTCTTCCGCTCGATGGCGGCCGGCATCGTCGCGCTCTCCGTGCGCCGTCGCCTGGCGGTCGTCACCGTCTCCGGCACGGTGGCGGAGTTCGGCCGCGGCATCATGCCGATCGCCGCCATCGGCATCGCGCTGGCCGTCACCGGCGATGCCGCCACGAGCGCCCTCATCGTCGCCGCGTTCGCGGTCGGCGCGCTCATCGGCGCAGCGCTCGAGCCACTCCGCCGTCAGCGCCTCTCGCCGCAGGCGACGATGCTCGTCGGCTACGGCCTCACCGGGCTCGCCACGCTCGCCGCAGCGCTGCCGTTCGGCTTCGCCTGGACGATCGCGCTCGTCGCGGTGTCGGGCCTCTGCACGGCCGCGCCGACCGCAGCGATGCTCATGCTGCGGCGCTCGGAGAGTCCCGAGGATGTGGTGGCGCAGGTGTTCACGGTCGGCGCGGCGCTGCGCACCACGGCGAGCGCCGGCGGCACCGCGCTCGCCGGCGTGCTGGCGGGCGTCGACCCGCTGGTGATGCTGGCCGTCTCGGGTGCCGTGTGGGTGCTCGGCAGTGCGGTCATGCTCGCGTATCCGAGCGGCGTCCCCCGCGCCGACGCAGCGCGCTGAACGGCAGCGGTCTGCTCAGCGTGCCGGACTGAGCACGACGGCGCCGTCCTCCGTGATCTCGACGATGCCCCGGTCATCCACGAGCACGATGCGGTCGTCGCCGACGACGCTCATCGCGGCTACGACGCCTTCGACCGAGCCCACCTCCTCCCAGCCGCCGTCTGCTGTCTGCCGCTGCACCAGGTTGCTCGTATCGACGCCGACCAGCGCGCCCGTGCTGAGCGCGTCGACGCTGTAGAGCGACGGCGAGCCTTCGATCGACGCGAAGGTTGCGCCCTGATCGGTGCTCACCTGCAGCCCCTGTTCCGTCGCCGCGACGAGGCTCTGCTCGGTCGCGACCAGGTCGACCGCAGACAGCACCGCCCCGGTGGACCAGGTCTGGCCACCGTCTTGACTGGAGAGCAGTTCGGGCGCCCCGCTGGGGATGCCGTAGAGCGTGCCGTCGGCCGCAGCGGTGAGCACGTGGAAATCGGACTCCCCCGTGAACGCCACCGGAGACCAGGAGCTGCCGCCGTCATCGCTGCGGATGATGCCCAGGTTCGGCGACCCGAGCTCCGGCGGCGTGCGCTCACCCGGGTGCCCGGAGGAGAACATCGTCTCGTCGACGACGGTGAAGCCCATCGCGTCGAAGTCGTCGCCGCCGATCGGCCCGTCGAGGCGACCACCTTCGGCGAGCCGGTACAGCCCACCGTGGGCCGCGATCAGGATGTCCTCGCCATTCGGGGCAGCCTCGATGCCATGCACGTGCCCGATCGTCGGCGGTGCGGCACTCGTCGAGGCTTCGGGCGATGTGCGGGGTGCACATGCGGTGGTCGCGATCGCAACGGCAGCGATCATCAGCGCGAGTAGAGGTGTCTTCTTCATGATGTGGCTCTCTTGAGGATGGTCGTCATGCCGGCATGTGGCGCCGGCTCTGCACGGCACGGCAGATAGATCCGTCGCACCGCGAGCGGTGCGGTCAGCGGCTGCGTTGAGCGCGTCTCGGCTGGGGACGCAGGACGTCCGACGCCTCCACCGCGGAGCAGTGGATGACGAACGGTTGTTCGACGTACTCCGGCGACCAGCGGCTTGACGGCGCGATCGCACCCGTGCCCGGCAGCCGTCGAGGGCCCGCGCCCGGGTTGCCAGCAACTCGGGCGCGGACCCCCACGGGGCTACAGCTCGGTGAGCAGCTGCTCCATCTCGGCGATCTCGGCCGACTGCGCGTCAGCGATCTGCTGGGCGAGCGCGACGACATCGGGGTGCTGGCCGTCGGCGACCTCGGTCTCCGCCATCTCGACGGCGCCCTCGTGGTGCGCGAGCATCTGCTGCAGGAAGAGCGGGCCCGCCTCGGCGCCGTCCGCGTCCTGGAGCGCCTGCATGTCGTCCTCCGACATCATGCCGCCCCCGCTGTGGCCGCCCCCGGACGCGTCGACGCCCCACTCGTCGAGCCAGCCCTGCAGCTGCTCGATCTCGGGCGCCTGCGCGTCGCGGATGCGCTCGGCGAGGTCGGCCACGCGCGGGTCGAGGCCGTCCTTCTCGAGCACCATCTCCGACATCTCGACGGCCTGCTGGTGGTGCGGGAGCATCATCGTCACGAACATCTCGTCGGCGGCGTTCGCCTCTGAGGATGCGGGTGCCGACGACGGGGCTGCGGTGATGCCGGGCGATGCGGCGGGCGTGGTGCCCGTCGATCCGCCTGCGGAGCAGCCGGTGACGACGAACGCGAGGGCGAGCGCGCTGACTCCGAGCGCGCGGTTGATGGTCTTCATGGTGATGGTCCTGTTCTCGAGCGGGTTGGTCGGTCTGCGACGCCGCAGGGTGCGACGCCGGCGGCCTGGCCGGTGGCCAGGCAGACCGATCACGTCCGACTGATCGAGAGCAGGATGAGCGAGGGTGTGGGCGGCTCTGCCCGGGCGGCGGATGCGTCGGCCGACATCGGGATGGTCACGACCGACGCCCACGGGATGCCGAGCCGACCGGGAGGCACGAGCACGAGCAGTCCGACGAGGAGCGCGAGCACGCACGCCATGAACTCGGAGTGGCCCGGCGCGGGGGCCCCGTCGGCTGCGCAGCCGTCCGTGCAGCCGCTCGGCTCGAAGGCCGCGGCGGCCTGCTGCCCCTGGTGCGCCGAGGCCGACTGCGCGGCGTGGTCACCGGGAGCCGCGATCACGCCCTTGGGTGCTTCGGCTCCGGGCTCGCCAGCGCTCGCGTGGCTCGAGCCGTGCCCGCCGGCCGAGCCGCCGAGCGCGTGCATCCCGAGCAGGCCGGCGATCAGCAGGACGACGGTCGCGCAGAGGAGGAGCAGTGCCCGCACGGACAGCGCTCGAACCGGGACCTGTGCCCTGCGCCGCATCGACGTGCCCATCCGCCACTCCGTCATCCCGCGACACGGTAGCAGGACCACCTCGCGGCGAGCACAGCGGCCGGGCGGTGTTCCGCCCGGCCGCCGGAGCGTGAGACGGCTGGCGCTACCAGGGCATCCGCGTGGCGTCGTCGTGGTGCGTCTCGAGCGATGCGACGGCGGTGAGCAGCTGCTCCTCGATCGCGCTGCCGAAGAAGTCATCGGTGGTCTCGAGCCCGTCGTCGAGCCATCGCACGTCGAGCGGGATGCCGCTGAAGCTTCGGCACAGGTTCTCGCTGCAGACATTGTCAGCCGGACGCACCGCACCCCCTTGGTCGGAGAGGCTCACGCCGACGTAGCCAGCCTGGTTCGGCACCGAGTCGCCGAGCGTCCAGGAGACCGCCTGCCACCCATCCGTCTGGGTCGGCCGGACCTCGCCCAGCGTCCACTCCCATTCCTCGATGAGGTTGGTGATCCACATGTCGCCGTAGTGCAGCACCATGTTGCCGTTCGGCAGGTAGAGCGCGACCGAGTTGTCCCACACCTCCTGGCCATCTCTGTTGGTCCCGCGGCGACTGGCGTCCTCGATGCGCCAGTGCTGCGGCACCAGGAAGCTCGCCGTGCCGTTCTGCGTCGTGTACGGGAGGTAGGTCGTGCCCTCGTGCTCGACGCCGACGCCCGCCGGCAGCGCGTCGTCGTCGCCGGTGAGCTCGACCGTGGCGAGCAGATCGAGCGCGAGCTCGACCGCGTCGCCGCGAAGGTACTCCTCGGCGGCCGCAGCGGTCGGGAAGGGCTCGAACGCATCCGGGTGCTGGAACTCCAGCGAGAGGATGCGGCTCCCTCCTTCGAGCGTGAAGGCGAAGCCCGGGTCATCGGGGTCGGTGAGCGCGACGTACGCTCCGAAGCTCTCGTCGTAGCGCTGCCACCACGCGGTGGCGGCCAGGCCGTGGCCGACGGGGCTCTGCGTGACGACGGAGACCTCGCTCGGGGCCGCACCGACGTTGTCCCACTGCCCATCCGAGAACCGGATGCCCCCGCCGTCGGCGTCGGAGATCGACACGGTGTTGTCCCACCGCTGCCTGCCCTCGACGTCGACCGCGACGCGGCTGCTGTCCTCGACGGTCCAGTCCGCCGGGATCTGCATGCGCATCGTGCCGTTCTGCGTCTCGAACGGGACGAGCTCGACGGCATCGCCGTCGGGCGGCGTCGCGGTGCCCGGTGCGCCGGTCGCGCCGGCGGAGATCGTCGGCGTCGGTGCCCATGTCGGAGTCGCGCTGGCGGTCGGTGTCGATCGCGGTCGATCGGGCGCCGAGGTGGACCCTGGCTGGGCCTCCGCGCAGGCGCCCAGCATGGCGGCCAGCGTGACGATCGCGGTGGTGGCGAGCGCTCGGCTCGGGGAAGGGCGCACGGCGGGTTCCTCTCTCGCGAGGCTCATCCCCGCACGCTCTGACATGTCCAGCGTCAGGCGGCGGTCACGCCGATCGGGTCACGATCGCATCACGAACGGCGGAAGACCTCAGGCACCCTGCTGCGGCACGGATTCGGGGCAGGTGCGCTCGACCTCGGGCGACCACGGCATCGCGCCAGCGTCGCGATGCATCCGCTCGAACGCATCGGCGCTGACCCCCTGCGCCTCGAAGCGACGGGCGAGCTGCTCCCACCGGCGCAGCTCCGGCAGCGCGCCGCGCTCGTGCCAGTCGTGCCACAGCGCGTGCAGCAGCATGTGCTTCGGCTTCGACGTGAAGCGGTGCCGCTCGAAGGCGAGCAGGGCGTCGGCCCACGCGGCAGCGTCGGCGTGCGGCCAACCGGCCCAGACGCTCGACTCCGGCACCACCCTCGGTGGCTCGGTCAAGGACATGGTCGTGATCTCTCCTCGTGAGGCAGTGCTGAAGCACAGAGTTGCCGATCAGGCAACTCTGCAGGACTTCGGACCACTGTACGACGCGCCTGTGACATCCGCTCAACTTTCTTCTGGATCACGCGGTGGGACGCGCGCAGGTCACGGAGCCCGGAAGAAGAGCTCGCGCGAGTAGCCGAACCCGACGCCCACCTGCGTGAGCGCATCGCTCACGGCGACGTCCGGGAGGACAACGGAGCCCCAGGGCTCGGTGCAGTAGGCGTCGCGGTCGCCCACCTCGATCAGCTCGCCGTCGCCGCCGGCGCACGCCAGCTCGATGTCGACCATCTGCGCGCCGGTCTGCGCGGCCACCTCAGCGGCGGTGGCCGCGTCGAAGCCCGCCCCGGTGACGACGCGGAAGGCGGTCGGCGCGCCGATGTCCTGCTCGAACACCGTCAGGAGCGACATCTCGGGGCCGACGCTGATGGAGATGGCCGCGACCTGCCCCTCGTCGCACGGGATCATGCGGTCCGTCGAGTCATACGAGTACTGCCCGTCGCCCGCGTCGAACCACATGGGGACGCTCGGCGCGCACGGGATCAGGTAGTCGTACCGCTCGCCCTCGACGAGCTCGGCGCCGACGACGGCCACCGGGGTGCCTGCGGGCGCGAGGACGGGCAGCTGAGGCGTCATGGGCGGCGTGCGCGCCGCCTGGGGTGTCGGCGTCGGCGTCGCGGTCGGGGTGGGTGTCGCGGTCGGGGTCGGCGTGGCGTCCGCTGGTGCCGATGTCGTCGCGGGCGGCGCCGCCATGGTGGGGCTCGTGCTGGAGGGCTCCGGCTCGGGCGCCGGAGCGAGCTCCCCGGCCGGCCCGCACGCCACGAGCCCGAGCAGCACCGCGACCGCGAGCGGTCCCGCGGCCCATCCGGATGCTCGGCGCATCATCGCTCCATCACCCATCGCATGTCGGACCGCGAGACCCCTCCGACGGATTCCATCATCGGCGCGAACGACCCGTCCGCGATGGGGACCCCCCAGGCCGCGAGGTCGGGGATGATGCCCGGATCGGTGTTGCAGTCGAACGTGACGCCGCCGATCGTCACCGTCGGCCCGCAGTCGTAGTAGACGGTCGCCGTCTCACCCTCGACCGAACCGGGCGGCACCTCGCCCGGCTCGACGACCTGCAGCTGCCCGTCGAAGTCGGGGGTGGCCGTGAACTGCGGGTCTCCATCGCCGACGACATCGGATCGATCGACGAGCGCCCAACCGGTGCCGGGCTCGTGATCCGCGCAGTCGATCCACTCGGCACCGCCGAACAGCACCGAGCCGGATCCCTCGCACAGCACGTACACGTCGTACAACCGCTCCAGCGCCGGGCCGCCCGCGGCGCCGGTGTCACCGCATCCGTTGCGGCAGTCCACGAAGTCGGTGACGATCGGCTCGCCCGCCGCCACGCCCTCGAAGCCGGGCGGCGGCACGGGTGCTGTCTCCGTCGGCACCGGCTCCGGCGTCGCCGACGGCGGGGGCTCGGCGCTCGGCTCGGCGCTCGGCTCCATCGTGGTCGTCGGCGCCGGTGCCGCCTCGTCGATGCGCAAATCGAGCGCGCCTGCGAACTGCCAGACGCCCACCCCGACGACCGCGGCGGCGACCGCCGCGACCGCGCCGCCGGCGATCGCCCGGTTGCGGCGACGCTCTCGCACGCGCTCGCGCACCGCCATCGTCGACAGGCCCTGGCGCATCCGCGCCCGGAAGTCGGGGCTCATGCCCGACTGCTGCCGATCGCTCATGCCGACACCTCCTCGAGGTCGCCGGCGCCGGCCGCCTGCAGGTGGCCGCGCAGCCGCTGCTTGGCGCGGTGGATGCGCGTCTTGGCCGCGCCGTAGCTCACGCCGATCGCCTTGGCCGCGTCGGCGAGCGGGATCTCCTCGAGCAGCACGAGCGACACGAGCCGCGCATCCGTCTCCGACAGCTCGCGCAGGGCCGCGCCGACCGCGCTCGATGCGTCCACCCTCGCGAACCGGTCGCCCGCGACGTCGGCGGTGTCGGGCGAATCCGGCCCAAGCGGGATGTGCGCGATGAGCCGCTCGTTGCGGCGGATGCTGCGCCGGGCGTTGCGCGCGCAGTTCGTCGCGGTGGCGAGCAGCCACGGCAGCACCGAGTCGTCGACGATGCGCACGCGCGACCGCTTGCGCCACGCCTCCGCGAACACGGCGGCCGTGACGTCCTCGGTGTCCTGTCGGTGCTGCATCAGCCTCCATGCGTGTCGCCACACGCGGTCTCCGTGGCGGTCGAAGATCGCGGCGAAAGCGACCCCGTCCCCGCGCACGACGGCACGCCACAGCTGCTCGTCGGTCTGCGCGAGGTCCACATCCAGGATTGTCCGGGATGCGGGCCCCGGTTACACGCGGGACGCGATCAGTCGCAGGCGCTACGGTTCCACCCCGGCCGGCATCGTCGACGGGTCGACCCCGGTGAGCTCGAGCGTCGCCATGACGTCGAGCGCCTCGAGCACCGGTGCGCTGCCGAGCAGCTGCTCGGCCTCGGCCTGCGAGCCGACCGCCGCCTGGTCGTCGCCCAGCAGCAGCATCGTGCAGGTGTGCGTGCGCTCGACATCCGGCAGCCCGAACAGCGGGATCGGCTCCAGCCCCTCCTGCGAGCGCCTCGCGACTGCGGCGTGCACGAACCAGCGGTCCGCGGCGCGCACCCACCACGACATCGCCGAGACGCCCTCGATGTCCATCGCACGCTCCTCGACGATCCCGAAGTCGCTGCTCAGGAAGCCGGCCGAGTCGCCGAAGCCGTCGTAGTACGTGATCTCGGTGCCGGAGGGCGAGGTGAAGCCGACGGTGTTCTCCCACCACGGGTCGCCCTCGAAGTCCATCGTCAGGCGGCTGTTGTCGAGCACCGTCCAGCCCTCCGGCAGCTGCAGCCGCATCGTGCCGTTCTGCGTCTCGAACGTCGAGCTCGCCATCTCGGTGGGCGCCGGGGCGCTCGTCGGCGCGGGAGTGGCGGTCGGCGCCGGGGTGACGGATCCGGTGGGGGTCGGCTCGACGGGCGTCGGCCTGGCGGTCTCCACCGCGGGCGACGGCGTGCCCGCCGTCTGGGACGGGGCGGTGTCCACGTCGGGGCCGCAGCCGACGAGCAGCACGGCCGCCGCGAGCGCGGCTGCGGCGCCGACCGCGCGAGCGGACGGCCGGGTGGCGATCATCATGGCCTGCTCCTTCTGGTCGCGACTCCCCCGTCGGTCCAGATGGGTCCAGGATGCTCCTGCCGGGCCCGTCGTGGGAGTCACGGTTCGGTCACGGTGGCGATCGCGGCGCGGAGGCCTCCCTCTCGAGGCGGAGGCGACCACGGCGGGCCGCCCGCCGGGCGGCGGAGGCGGCGGACGCATCCGCGCGCCTACGCTGGACGCCATGTCCGTCCGCCGCGCCCCCGACGCGAGCTCGCTGCGCGCCGACCTGGTGCTGGCCGTCGCGCTCGCGCTCATCGGCTGCGTCATGGTGGCGCTCAGCGCCATGACCGGCCTGCAGTTCGCCGACGTGCCGATCTGGGCGCCGCTGCTGGCCGCCGTGCTGCTGCCCGCGCCGCTCGTGCTGCGCCGCGTGCATCCGCTGCCCGTCTCGATCGCACAGATCATCATCTACATCGTGGCCGGCGAAGCGGCGGTGCTCGAGCTGTACGCCTCGCAGGTGAGCCTCTTCATGGGCTTCTACTCGATCGGCGCGTGGGATGCCGACCGCCGCCGGGCCTTCTGGTCGCGGCTGGTCATCGTGATCGCGATGGCGGTCTGGCTCGCCTCGTCGGCCGTGCGCGGCTTCTTCGACCCGGAGACCGGTGAGCGCGGGGTGTCGGCGTTCTTCGCCTTCCTGATCATCCAGATCGTCATCAACGCGGCCTACTTCGGCGCCGGTTGGGTCTTCGGCGACCGGGCGTGGCGCAGCGCGGTCGAGCGGGAGGCGCTCGACGCCGCCCACGCCGAGATCCAGGCGCAGCAGGATCGGCTCGCCGAGCAGGCGGTCTCGCTCGAGCGGCTGCGCATCGCGCGCGAGCTGCACGACGTCGTGGCCCACCACGTGTCGGCGATGGGTGTGCAGGCGGGAGCCGCGCGCCGGGTGCTCGACCGCGACCCCGTGAAGGCCGCGGATGCGCTGCGTCACGTCGAGCAGTCGGCGCGCGACGCGATCGGCGAGCTGCGCTCGCTCGTGGTGACGCTGCGCTCTGAGGACGACGGCACGTCGGCGGCCCCTGAGCTGGACGCGCTGCCAGCGCTCATCGAGTCGGCGCGCGAGAGCGGGCAGCGGATCGAGCTGCAGTCGATCGGCACCCCGCGACCCGTGACGTCGATGGTGGGCCTCACGGTCTACCGCATCGTGCAGGAAGCGCTCACGAACTCGCGCAAGCACGCCGGTCCGGTCGCGCGGGTCGACGTGCGCCTGCGCTACCTCGACGACGAGATCGAGGTCGAGGTCACCGACGACGGCCGCGGTGGCGCCGCCGGGACGCACGGCGCGGGCGCCGGCCTCATGGGCATGCGCGAGCGCATCGCCGCGCTCGGCGGATCGCTCGAGGTGGGGCCGCGGTCCCGCGGCGGATGGCTCGTCCGGGCGCGTGTGCCGAGCCCGGGCCCGGTGCGGACCGAGGAGGCGACCCCGGCCGGTCAGGAGCAGCGGGTGTAGGCGGCGGTCGCCTCGCTGAGCGTCGGCAGGCCGCCCAGGATCAGCACCTCGTCCGCGCCCGAGCCGAGGAGCGCGCTGCGGCTGACGGCCGGCATGCACTCGCGGCGGGCGAGCAGCATCGGCGCGCCCTCGGCCCCCGCAGCGGCCGCGCCGGCCAGCGCATCCGGGAAGTCCGTGCCGCTCGCGATGTAGACGGTGCGCACCTCGTCGAAGACGTCGGCGAGCTGCGCCGCGGTCGCGAAGCGGTCGGCCCCGGCGTAGCGGACGACGCTCGGCACGGCCGCCGAGAGCCCGTTCGCGACCCCGGTCGAGACCGACGTGCCGTCGCCGACGATGCCCGCCCAGTCGACGCCGAGCCCCTGCAGCGTCGCCCGCGTCGCCGCATCGAGCGAGCCGCTGCCGCCGTCGACCAGCAGCACGGGCCCGCCGCGGAACGCCGCAGCGGGACCCGCGGCCAGCGCATCCGGGAACTTCAGGCCGGTCGCGACGAACGCCGCATCCGCCGAGTCGAAGGCGTGCTCGGCGACCAGCCTGCTCGTGTGGAAGCGGTCGGTGCCGCCCAGCCGCAGCACGACGCGCGTGGGCGTGAGCGCGCGCACCGCATCCTCGACCGCCACCGACACCGAGGGCGCGCCGCCGACGATGACGACCTCCGCCGGGTTCAGGCGCTGGATCTCGGCCAGCACGGCCGGCATGGCCGAGCCCCGCGGCGTCAGCAGCACCGGTCCGCCGGCGTGCGCGGCGGCCGGCCCGGCAGCGAGGCCGTCCGGGAAGTTCTCGCCGCTCGCGATGTAGACCACCGGCGCACCCGTCGGGAACGCGCGGCGCGAGATCTCGACCGACGTCGCATACCGGTCGGCGCCGGCGATCCTCCGCGCGCTCGGCAGCGGCTCGGTCGGGTCGCCGAACCAGTCCGTCCAGATGCGCCACGTGTTGCGGTTGCCGTAGGCGGAGCACGAGTCGCCCGTGCCGTAGAGGTTCGCGAGCGCCGCCGCGTTGGGCTGGTAGGGCGTGTAGTTGTAGAGCCCCGCGGTGGCCAGGTTGCGGATGAGCACCGGGCTCGAGCCGCATGCCACCTCGGTGTCGAAGCGGATCTGGTTCACGACGCCGGCGCGGTGGTTGTAGCGCTCGGGGTGCGCCGCGTAGCGCTGGAACTGCCGGGCGCCGTAGTAGACCTGGTAGAAGAATCCGGCGACGCTCGCATCGCACGGCGCGGTGTCGGGGCAGCCGAATCCGGTCGCCTTCTCGTAGCGCGAGGCGCTCGGTGACGGGTGGGTGACGAGCGTCTGCTCCTTCTGCAGCAGCACGAGCAGGAATCGCTGCGAGATGTCGCAGGCCTGACCGACGCGCGCGATGATGCTCGCGGCCGACTCGTCCGCCCTCCCCGTCATCGCGCCGCAGTAGGCGTCCGCTGGAATCGACGGGGTCTTCTGGCTGTAGGTGTCGAGGCACGTGTACCCGGCCGTGCAGCCCGCGTGCTTGGCGTCGATGAACGCCTGCACCTGCGCGCCCGTCATCGCGCCCCCGTCGTAGAACTGCTCGTCGGAGACGAGGTAGCCGGCTTCGAAGTCGGCCGCCACGGCGGCAGTGGCGCTGCCACCGGTGCCTGCGGGCGGGGTGACCGTCAGCAGACCGGCGACGAGCGCGGTGAGGGCCGCGGCAGCGACGAGACGAGGGCGAAGGCGCATCGGCGGGCCGTTCGATCGGGCGCAAGCTTCGGGCGTTCACGCAGGAGGAGGTTGCTTTCAGCATATGTGCGCACTCGGCAGGCGTCGAGAGATTGGTCGGCGGATGGGGCGCCCGATCCGTGGCCGCGGCGCCGGTAGCGTGGGACGCGTGACGCGCATCCTGCTGGTGGACGACCAGGCGCTCGTGCGCGCCGGCTTCGAGACGATCCTCTCGAGCGAGCCCGGGTTCGACGTGGTCGGCCAGGCGAAGGACGGCGCCGAGGGCGTGCGCCTCGCCGCAGAGCTGCAGCCCGACGTGATCTGCATGGACGTGCAGATGCCCGTGATGGATGGCCTCGAGGCGACGCGGGCGATCTGCGCGGCCGACGGCCACGCCGCGGTGCTCATGCTGACGACCTTCGACCGCGACGACTTCCTGTTCGACGCGCTCTCGGCCGGCGCCTCCGGCTTCCTGCTGAAGACGGCCGAGCCCGAGCAGCTCATCGACGCCGTGCACGCGCTCGCGCGCGGCGACGCGCTGCTCTCGCCGGAGGTGACCCGCCGCGTCATCGAGCGCTTCGCCGGCGCGTCGGGCTCGACGGATGCCGCGGTGACGACGGGCGAGATGCTCGCCGCTCCCCCGAGCCCGGTGCTCGTCGACCTCACCGACCGCGAGCGCGAGACGCTGCTGCTGCTCGCGCGCGGTCGGTCGAACGCCGAGATCGCCCGCGAGCTGTTCGTCGGCGAGGCGACCGTGAAGACGCACGTGTCGAACGTGCTGCTCAAGCTCGGCATCCGCGACCGCATCCACGCCGTCATCTGGGCGTACGAGCACGGGGTGGTCTCGCCTCGTGCCTGAGCCCGTCCACGAGCCCGCGCCGGAGCCGCGCGCGCGGCGCATCCCCGCGGTGGCGATCGTGTGGTTCGCGCTCTCGGCGGCCGGCCTCATCGGCACGTGGTGGTACAACATCGCGTTCTTCGCCGACCCGGGCGGGCTCGGCTACCTCGAGGGATGGTTCGCGAACGCCGCGAGCGCCTCGGCATCGATCGACCTGCTTGTCGTCGCCGTCGCGGCCTCGATCTTCATGATCGTGGAGGGCGCTCGGCTCGGATGGGTGCGGTGGGTGTGGGTGCTCGTCGTGCTGGGTGCCGTCATCGCGATCGCGTTCGCCTTCCCGCTCTTCCTCGGGATGCGCGCGGTCGCGCTGCACCGGCGGGCGTCGCCGGAGCGCTGACCGACCCTGAGGTCAGGCCGGCTCGACGCGCTGCGCCAGCGCCATCGCGTCGTGCGGCGCGTGCCCGTGGATGTCGTTGTCGAAGTAGACGTAGACGTCGCGCGGCATGCCGTCGGGCGTGGCGGCGCCGCGCACCCACCCGCGGATGCGCTCCGCCCAGGCGTCGAGCTCGTCGGGCGTGTAGCCGCTCGCGTAGAGCTCGCGCGAGCCGTGCAGGCGCACGTAGGCGAAGTCGGCGGTGACCTCGCCGAACGCCGGCCAGCGGTCGGCGGTGTCGGCGACCGTGAGCGCGACACCGTGCTGCCGCAGCAGCGCGGCCGCGGCCGGGTCCTCGAAGGAGCGCGCCCGCGGCTCGAGCGCGTGCCGCAGCGGCACCTCCGGCCCCTCCTCGAGCCACGTGCGTCCCCGCATACGGTCGTCGTGGCGTCGCGCGAGCTCGAGCGCCTCGCCCGTCGACCGCGGCAGGCCGGCGAGGAACCGGTCGAGCCCCTCGGCGTCGAACTCCTCGCGCTCGGGCAGCTGCCAGAGGAACGGCCCGAGCTTGGGGCCGAGCGCGAGCACGCCCGACGCGAAGAAGTTCGCCATCGCCGCCTCGACGCCCCGCAGCCGCAGCATGTGCGTGATGTAGCGCGATCCCTTCACCGCGAAGACGAAGTCGTCGGGCACCGCGTCGCGCCAACGCTCGTAGCTGGCCGGGCGCTGCAGCAAGTAGAACGAGCCGTTGAGCTCGAGCGACGACATCCGCTCGCCGACGTGCTCGAGCTCGCGACGCTGCGGCAGCCCGCGCGGGTAGAAGTCGCCGCGCCACTCGGCGTAGCGCCAGCCGGAGATGCCGACCCGCGCGCGGGCGGCCGGCGCGGTCTCGCGGCGCTCCTCCTCCATGCGCCCACCCTCGCACCCGCCGCCGACAGCCCGCTCAGCGCCGGCGATCCGGAATTGACACCGCGAGCCGGAGCGCGCACCATGTAAGCAGTTGCTTACGCAAGGAGGTGCGCAGTGCCGATCGCGACCGATCCCCTCAGCCGCATCTTCTTCGCGCTCGCCGACCCGACCCGGCGCGCGATGCTCGAGCGGCTCGCGGCCGGCACAGCGACCGTCGGCGAGCTCGCGGAGCCGTTCGCGATCAGCCGGCCGGCGGTCTCGCAGCATCTCGGCGTGCTCGAGCAGGCGGGCCTCGTCGAGCGCACCCGGCAGGGGCAGTGGCGCAGCTGCGCGCTCCGCCCCGAGGGGCTCGACGACGCCGAGCAGTGGGTCACCGAGCACCGCGCCGCGTGGCAGTCGCGCTTCGACCGGCTCGACGAGACGCTCGCGGCGCTCGTCGCCGGCGAGCGCAGCGCGGGCGACGCTGATCTCGACACTTCCGACGCCGGGCCATCCGGGACCAGCACGACCGACCATGCCGACCCATCCGTCGGCGACCCGAAGGAGCAGTGATGACCGCAACGAAGCAGTTCACGATCACGCGCACGTTCGATGCGCCCAGGGCAGCGGTCTGGCGGGCGTGGACCGACCCGACGATCGCCGCGCAGTGGTGGCATCCGCACGGCATGACGACGCCGCGCGACTCGGTGGAGATCGACCTCCGCGAGGGCGGTCGCTTCGCCTACACGATGGTGCTCGACGAGACCGGCGAGACCTACCCGACCGGCGGCGAGTACCTGGAGGTGCGCGAGCCCGAGCGGCTGCGCTTCACCTGGGCCGACCCTGGCGCCACGCGCGAGGCGGCGCCGGTCATCACGATCGACCTCGTCGAGACGGCCGAAGGCGGGTGCGAGATGACGTTCCACCTCTCGGGAGTGGACGAGGACCGCGTGAGCGAGCAGAGCGTCTTCCACGGCTGGACCGAGGCCTTCGAGCAGCTCGGCGACGCCCTCGCGACGACGAGCGAGCGCTCGTCGAGAGCGGCCACGCTCGAGTCGACGGTCGCACATCCGGCAGGGCACGTCGCGACGGAGCACGCGGTCGAGGGAGGCGGGCGATGAGGGACACCGAGCCGCAGACCGCCGGTGGCAAGGTGCTCTGGCACTTCACGATGTCACTCGACGGCTTCGTGGCGGGGCCCGAGCACGCCATGGACTGGATGACCGACATGACGAACCGCGACGGGCTCATCGACGAGTACGTCGGGACGACCGGCGCCGTGCTCGGCGGCCGCATCGGCTGGGACATGTTCCCCGATCCGAGCATGACGTACGGGAGTGCGTGGCAGGGGCCGCTGTTCGTGCTGACGCACCATCCGGAGGACGCGCAGCCGACGGAGGGCGTGACGTTCCTCGACTGCGACGTCGCAGAGGCCGTGCGGATCGGGCTCGAGGCGGCCGGCGGCAAGAACCTCGAGGTGCTCTCGCCGTCGATCGGCAGCCAGCTGCTCGAGCGGGGGCTCATCGACGAGATCGACCTGCACGTCGCGCCGATCCTGCTCGGCGACGGCATCCGGCTGCACCACGCGCCCGGCGGCACGCCGATCCGGCTGTCGCTCGTGAACGGCGACGACCCGACCGCGGAGGTGAACCTGCGGTACCGGCCGGTCGCGTCGGGCTAGGAGCTGGTGGCGCCGGCCGCCGGTCACTCGCCCGGCCGCAACCGCCGGGTCAGCTCGAGGCGCACGAGCGGCAGCAGGTGCCTCGGCCACACGACCGCGGCCACCGCGTCGCCCAGCCCCACGCCGAGGCCGACGACGTGCTCGTCGCCGATCTCGACGCAGGCGACCTCCTCGCCGTCGATGAGGATGGAGCTCGGGACGGCGTCGAGCGCCGAGGGCTCGTCGATGAAGGCGTCGGGCTCGTGCGGCGTCGGATCCCGCTCCTCGCGGAAGGTATTGCCGATCACGTTGCGCATGTGGAGGGCGAGGACGTCGGCGACCGACTCGTCGTCGCGCGGCACGACCGTCTGCACCGCCTCGTACGCCGCGGGGCAGCGCATCCAGCGCATCCACTCGACGGCCGTCGGGGGCAGTCGGGGCGACGGATCCGCGAGCGCCGCCTCGAGGTCGGGCGAGAGCCGCACGTGGTTGATCGGGTCGTCGAGGTCGTCGGGGTTCCAGAGGATCGCGTAGGAGATGGCGGCGGCGTCGAGCTGGAACGGTCCGCCGTCGCTGCTCGACGCGATCGTGCTCACGCCGGTCTCGCGGATGCTGGGTTGGGCGACCAGCGTCGCGAGCCGCACGGGGAACTCGGCCGACACCGCGTCGAGGGTCGGCGGGTCGTCCAGCGGGCCGTCGGGCTCGGCGAAGTCCATGCGGCCAGCCTGGCCGATCGACGCCGCGCGCACCAGTCCGGGCGCCGCTCGGCGGAGCCGCTGCCCCCGCTCCCCCGCACGGCGGAGCCCCAAGTCCAGCCGTCAGGGGGAGGTCGGCGCGATGTCGCCGACGTAGCGTCAGAGCATGCTCTCCATCCGATCGATCTCCCGCTCCTTCAACGGGCACCGGGCGCTCAACGACGTCAGCTTCGACGTGCAGAACGGCCTGATGACCGGCTTCGTCGGCGCCAACGGCGCCGGCAAGACCACGACCATGCGCATCATCCTCGGCGTGCTCACGCCGAGCTCGGGCGAGGTGCTCGTCGACGACCGCCCCATCACCGCCGATGACCGCGCGCAGTTCGGCTACATGCCGGAGGAGCGCGGCCTCTACCCGAAGATGAAGGTCCACGAGCAGCTCGTGTACCTCGGCCGCCTGCACGGCCTCAGCTCGGCCCACGCGTCGACCCGTGCGGCAGACCTGCTCGAGCAGCTGGGCCTCGGGGAGCGCCGCGACGACAAGCTCGAGTCGCTCAGCCTCGGCAACCAGCAGCGCGCGCAGATCGCCGCCGCGCTCGTGCACGAGCCCACCGCGCTCGTGCTCGACGAGCCGTTCTCGGGGCTCGACCCGATGGCGGTCGAGACGACCGTCGAGGTGCTCCGCGACGTCGCCCGGAGCGGCGCCCCGGTGCTGTTCTCCAGCCATCAGCTCGACCTCGTCGAGCGCCTGTGCGACTCGCTCGTCATCCTCGCCGGCGGCGAGGTGCGAGCGGCGGGCACGCGCGAGCAGATCCGCTCGGCACACGCGCGGCCCGAGTGGGTGCTCGAGACCGACGACGCGGGCTTCGTGCGCGGCATCCGCGGCATCGAGGTCATCGAGTTCGACGGCGGCCACGTGCGCTTCACCGCCCCCACCGACGACGACGCCGACCGCGTGCTGCGCGAGGCGATCGAGCGCGGCACCGTCCGCAGCTTCGCCCCCTCCATCCGACCGCTGACCGAGATCTTCCAGGAGGTCATCCGATGAGCACCACCACCACCCGCGCCCCGGGCGCGAACACCCGCGGGCGCACGCGCTTCGCGCAGGCCGTCGGGATCGTCGCGCAGCGCGAGATCATGACGCAGCTGCGCTCGAAGGCGTTCATCATCTCGACGATCATCACGCTCGCGCTGGTCTTCGGCGCGGTGCTGTTCTCGTCGATCGGTCCGCAGCTGTTCGACGAGGACACCGACGTCGCCACCACGTCGGAGCTCGCGCCGACGCTCGAGCAGCTCGACGGGGTCGCCGTCGTGCCCGCCGACAGCGCGGATGCGGTGCGCGACGCCGTGCGCGACGGCTCGGTCGACGCCGGCGTCGTCGCGGGCGACGGCCCCTCCGGGCTCGTCGTCATCGGCGACCGCGAGGCGCCCTCGAGCCTGCTCCAGCTGCTCAGCATCACGCCCGACCTCGAGCTGCTCGACCCGAACGCGCCCGACCCGATGCTGACCTACTTCATCGGCCTCGCCTTCGGCCTCGTCTTCTTCATGTCGGCGATGACGTTCGGCCAGACGATCGCCAACTCGGTCGTCGAGGAGAAGGCGTCGCGCATCGTCGAGATCATGCTCGCGACGGTGCCGGCCCGCGCCATCCTGGCCGGCAAGGTGATCGGCAACTCGATCCTCGCGTTCGGGCAGATCCTGCTCATCGCTGCGGTGGTGCTGCTGGGCGGCGCCATCACCGGCTCGCAGCTGCTGCTCGACGGGCTCGGCATGCCGATCGTGTGGTTCGTGGTGCTCTTCACCGTCGGCTTCATCATGCTCGCGGCGCTCTACGCGGCGGCGGCGGCGCTCGTCTCGCGCGCCGAGGACCTGGGCTCCGCGACGAGCCCGCTCATCATGCTGATCATGATCCCGTACTTCCTCGTGATCATCTTCAACAACAACCCGCTCGCGCTGCAGATCATGTCGTACGTGCCGTTCTCGTCGCCGGTCGCGGTGCCGATGCGCGTCTACCTCGGCACGATGGAGTGGTGGGAGCCGTTCCTCTCGCTCGCGATCCTGGTCGTCTCGACGGTCCTCGTGATCGTCTTCGCCGCGAAGGTCTACGAGCGGTCGCTGCTCAAGACCGGCTCGGCCGTGAAGTGGAAGGACGCGCTCAAGGCCTGACGGGCTCCCGACGGTCTCCCCGCCCCTCCGCACAACGCAAGCCCTCGGCCAGCGATCTGCGGCTGTCCCGCCCGCTGCGGGTCGGCAGCTGCAGAAGCTTGGCTGGGGGCTTGCGTCGTGCCAGCAAGGGCAGCGGAGAGCCCTTGCACCTCGGCAGGTTCTGTGGTTCATTAGTCGAGTAATGAACCAACGGAGCTCGCGGAACGCGAGAGCGATCCGCACGCTCCCGGATGTGCGCACATCCGACCCGTCGACCGAAGGAAGCAGCATGCTCGACGACAGCAAGCCGCTGTTCGTGGCGGTGGCGGAGCAGATCGAGGACGGGATCCTCGACGGCACCTATGCCGAGGACGACCCCGTGCCCTCGACGAACGAGCTCGCAGCCTTCCTCCGCATCAACCCCGCGACCGCCGGCAAGGGCTTCAGCCTGCTGGTCGACGCCGGGGTGCTCATCAAGAGGAGAGGGATCGGCATGTTCGTCGCCCCAGGCGCTCGCGAAGCGCTCCGGCAGCGCCGGAGGTTCGCGTTCCAAGACCAGTTCATCGCACCCCTGCTCCGCGAGGCAGCACAGCTCGGCATCTCTGCCGAGGACCTCGCGGACATGATCACGAAGGAAGCCGTCCGATGACCGCCATCGTCACCCGCCAGCTGTCCAAGCACTACCCCGAGGTGCGCGCCCTCGACGGCGTCTCGATCGCGCTCGAGGAGCACCGCATCCACGGTCTCCTCGGCCGCAACGGCGCCGGCAAGACCACGCTCATGCAGCTGCTCACCGGCCAGGTCTTCGCGACCGACGGCACCATGGAGGTGCTCGGCGCGAGCCCGGTCGAGAACGCCGACGTGCTCATGCAGACGTGCTTCATCCAGGAGAGCCAGAAGTACCCCGACACGTTCCGCGCGATCGACGTGCTGCGGGTCGCGGCCGGCGCCTACCCGAACTGGGACCAGGCGTTCGCCGACCGGCTCGTCGACGAGTTCCGTCTGCCGGTCAAGCGCATGATCAAGAAGCTCTCGCGCGGCCAGCTGTCGGCGATCGGCATCGTCGTGGGGCTCGCCTCGCGCGCGCCGCTGACGTTCTTCGACGAGCCCTACCTCGGGCTCGACGCGGTCGCCCGGCGGATGTTCTACGACCGCCTGCTCGCCGACTTCAGCGAGCACCCGCGCACCGTCGTGCTCTCGACGCACCACATCGACGAGGTGGCGAACCTCCTCGAGCACGTCATCATCCTCGACGAGGGGCGTGTGCTGCTCGACGCCGACACCGACGAGCTGCACCACGCGGCGATGGCGGTCTCCGGCCGCGCGGCCGACGTGGATGCGTTCCTGTCGGACCGCGAGGTGCTCGAGCGCACCGTGCTCGGCACCCTCGCCACCGCCACCTTCACGGCGCGCGCCGGCGACGAGCGCGCCGCCCGCGAGGCCGGGCTCGACGTGAGCCAGGTCTCGCTCCAGGCACTCTTCGTGCTCCTCACCACGGCGAACGCCGCAGCCGCCGAGCAGCCCATCGGCACCCGTTCCGCGACCGACGTCGCGACCTCCTGAGAGGCATCGTCATGCGCATCCGCAACGTCGTCCAGCTCCACACCGTCAACAAGCTGCAGGCCTTCGGCTGGCCGCTCGTCATCATGCTGCTGTCCCTCACCGTCGTGCTCATCATCGGCGCGCTCGTGGTGAACGTCGCCGCCGCCGCCGGCGATGGCGCCCAGGCGCGCGCCGGCATGAACATGGGCATGCAGTGGAACGGCGCGATCTTCGCGCTGCTCGGCCCGCTGATCGGCTTCGGCTTCACCGCGATGGGGCAGTACTTTCCGCTCGCGCTCGGCCTCGGCCTCACCCGCCGCGAGTTCGCCACCGGCACCGCGCTCGTCTTCGCCGGCAACGCGGCCTTCTACGCGGTGATCATCACGATCGGCAAGGTGATCGAGGTCGCGACCGGCGGCTTCGGGCTCGGCATCCGCTTCTTCGACACGCACTTCACCGGCACCGGCGAGTGGTGGCAGACGCTCGTGCAGACGTTCCTGCTCATCCTCTCGGTGATGCTCGTCGGCGCCGCGATCACCACCGCCTTCCACCGCTGGGGGCAGTCGTTCCTCTGGGTCTTCTGGATCGCGCTCGCGGTCGTGGTGCTGGCCTTCTCGGCAGGCCTCGTGCTCTCGGAGCCGTTCCGCGGCTTCGCGGTCGACGTCGGGACGATGGGCTGGCTGCCGTGGATGGGCGTCGTCGCCCTCCTCGGGGCGGTCGGCGCGGCCGTCTGGCTCGCACTCGTGCGCCGCGCCCAGGCTCGCTGAGCCGATCACGCACGGGCCCGCCCGAGTCGTCGACTCGGGCGGGCCCTTTCGTCTCGCTAGGGCGCTGCGCCCTCGGCGGCACCGTCGTCATCGGCGGCGACCGCCTGCTGCGGCTCGCCCGCACCCTCGGTCGGGGCGCCGGAGCCGGCCAGCGGATCGGTCGGCTCGCCGCTGATGGGCCGGTCGGCGCCCCACGGCGACGGGCCGTCGAGCGCCTCGTCGAGCGCGTCCTGCGACTCCGCGGCCACCTGCTGGATCCCGCCGTCGTGCTCGGCGCCGGTGGTGCCGCCGGGCTGCAGCTCGTCGCCGCTCTGCGATGCGTCCGTCATCGGGTCTCCCTCCTGCTGCGCGGACGGCACCGGTCGGTGCCGCTGCTTCCGCGCCGCGAGTCTTCTCCGGCAACCTGGATCGCCACTGACAACGTGCGCCACCAACGACCGCGAGCGCCGGATCAGCCCTTCACGGCGGCGAGGCGGTCGAGGGCCTCCTGCCGCTCGGCGGCGTGGTCGAGCATGCGCTCCGGGTAGCCGTGGGCGTACCCGTCCGCGACCTTCCACGGCTCGTGCACCGCCGCGCCGGCGATGTGCCGGAGCTCGGGCACCCAGCGACGCACGTACTCGCCGTCGGGGTCGTAGCGCTGGCCCTGCACGACCGGGTTGAAGACGCGGAAGTAGGGCGCCGCATCCGTGCCCGTCCCCGCCGTCCACTGCCAGCCGTGGCTGTTCGAGGCGAGGTCGCCGTCGGCGAGCTGCTCCTGGAAGAAGCGGGCGCCGTGGACCCA
>Ga0213837_1000658_pt1 | contig 29370 bp, 24 predicted proteins | sample SWPATP12_FD_160572 | JGI IMG/M metagenome (GOLD analysis project Ga0213837, IMG submission 160572) | Coastal seawater microbial communities from Marineland, Florida, United States - SWPA TP1 #2 | ecosystem: Environmental > Aquatic > Marine > Coastal | place: USA: Florida | collected 2016-08-06
CGACAGTGAAGCCGCCTTTAACCTTACCGTTGATAACGCCCTTGACCACTTCTTCGGCTGCGAAAGCGGCTTCCAGAACGATCCAGCACTCAGCACGCTTGGCTTTTTCGCGGGACAGTTTGGTTTCGCCAAAGCCGTCTTCTACCGCGTCCAGCGCAACGTGAACTTCGTCACCGACCTTGATGGTCAGTTCGCCAGCGTCGTTGTAGAACTGCTCGAGCGGGATGACGCCCTCGGACTTCAGGCCAGCGTGTACGGTAACCCAGTCGCCGTCGATGTCGACAACGATACCGGTGATGATCGCACCCGGCTGAAGATTGAGGGTCTTTAGGCTTTCTTCAAAGAGTTCTGCAAAGCTTTCGCTCATTTTAATTCCTGTTGATAAAGGCGAAGAATCCGCCTATCTGCCACGCTCCAGACAACGTGGGTTTCGTTCATATGAAAGGAAGCCTGCGGGACGTCGACTGGTCTCCCGCATGGCTCCTTGGTCACCCAGCGAGATCGCGAAGCGCGACTTCGCTCAGGATGCGTTCCAGCACCTGCTCGATGGACAATTCGGTGGAATCCAGCTGGATGGCGTCATGCGCCGGTTTGAGCGGGGCTACCGCTCGCTGGGTGTCACGCTCGTCGCGGACACGTATCTCATCTAGCAGACTCGACAGACTAACATCGTCCCCCTTGCCCTTCAACTGCAAATATCGGCGACGGGCACGCTCTTCGGCGCTCGCGGTCAGGAAAACCTTTAATGGCGCGGCGGGAAACACCACCGTGCCCATGTCGCGACCGTCGGCAATCAGGCCCGGAAACTCCTGAAATGCACGCTGGCGCTGCAGCAACGCTTCACGCACCGCCGGCAGCGAAGCCACTTGCGATGCACCGCTGCCGATCTGCTCGTTGCGGATCTCCAGAGTCACGTCTTCGCCTTCGAGAATGATGCGCTGACCATGGTCATCGGTCGCGGCCTCGAACTGCACATCCAGATGCGCGGCCAGAAGCTTGAGCGCTTCTTCGTTGGTCAGGTCAACGCCATGATTGCGTGCGGCGAAGGCCAGCAGCCGGTACAGCGCGCCGGAATCCAGCAGGCACCATCCCAGACGCTTGGCCAGCAAACCGGCTACCGTACCTTTTCCGGAACCGCTTGGTCCGTCGATCGTAATGACCGGAGCTTGAACTTTCACGATTGCCCCTCTTGCGATACACGAATACCCACCTGGGCGCACAGCGCCAGGAAATTGGGGAAAGAAGTCGCCACGTTGGCGCAGTCCCGGATACGCACCGGGGCTGTCGCACGCAGCGACGCGATACTGAAGGCCATGGCGATGCGGTGATCGCCATGGCCGTCGACTTCACCACCACCCATGCTGCCGCCTTCAATAATGAGGCCATCGGCGGTCGGTTCAACCTTGATACCCAGGGTGGTCAGACCATCGGCCATGACCTGAATGCGGTCGGATTCCTTGACCCGCAGCTCCTGCGCCCCACGCAGCACGGTCCGCCCTTCGGCACAGGCCGCCGCGACGAACAGCACCGGAAACTCGTCGATGGCCAGCGGCACCAGCGACTCGGGGATCACGATGCCCTTGAGCTTCGCGTGACGCACACGCAGGTCCGCCACCGGCTCGCCGCCCACTTCGCGCAGATTCTGCACCGAAATGTCAGCCCCCATCAGGCGCAGGATGTCGATCACGCCGGTACGCGTCGGGTTGACGCCGACGTGTTCGAGCAGCAGATCCGAGCTTTCGGCGATCGACGCCGCCACCAGGAAGAACGCCGCCGACGAAATGTCCGCAGGGACTTCGATGCGCGTCGCCTTCAACGTGCTGCCCGCCTCGACCGACGCCGTTGCACCATTGCCCGCCACCGGATAGCCGAAACCACGCAGCATACGCTCGGTGTGATCGCGGGTCGGCGCAGGCTCAGTGACGGTTGTCGCGCCTTGGGCATACATGCCGGCGAGCAGCAGGCAGGATTTGACCTGAGCGCTGGCCATCGGCATCACGTAGCTGATGCCATGAAGCGACTTGCCACCACGAATGGTCAAGGGCGGGCGACCGTCGGCTGCCGTCTCGATCACTGCGCCCATCTCACGAAGTGGCTCGGCCACTCGCTCCATCGGACGCTTGGACAGCGAGGCATCGCCGGTCAGGACGCTGTCGAACGTCTGCGCGGCCAGCAGGCCGGACAACAGCCGCATCGAGGTGCCGGAATTGCCCAGGTAGATCGGGCCCGGCGCAGGTTTCAGGCCATTGAGGCCAACGCCATGAATGGTCAGCTTGCCATGATGCGGGCCTTCGATGACCACGCCCATGTCGCGAAACGCCTGCAGGGTCGCCAGCGCGTCTTCGCCTTCAAGAAAGCCTTCGACTTCGGTCGTGCCTTCGGCCAGGGAGCCCAGCATGATCGAGCGATGGGAAATCGATTTGTCGCCCGGCACACGAATCTGCCCTTTCACGCTGCCGCCTGGCTGGGCGAAGAAGGTCAGGTCGGTGGCAGCGGCTTTTTCGACGTACGCACGACGGGCGAGGATCTTGCCGAAATGTTCGCGAGCCACACGGGCGCGGGTGAACACGCCGAGCAATTGATGACCATCGCCAGCATCGACCGCGTCACGCAGCGCATCGAGGTCGCTGCGGAAGGTGTCGAGGGTGCGCAACACGGCGTCGCGATTGGCCAGGAAGATGTCGTGCCACATCACCGGATCACTGCCGGCGATACGGGTGAAATCGCGAAAACCGCCCGCTGCGTAACGGAAGATGTCGAGGTTTTCGTTGCGCTTGGCCAGCGAATCCACCAGGCCGAAGGCCAGCAGATGCGGCAAGTGACTGGTCGCGGCCAGCACTTCGTCATGACGCTCGACCTGCATGTGCTCGACATCAGCACCCAGCGCCGACCACATCCGGTCGATCAGCGCCAGGGCATCGGGATCGGTTTCAGGCAGCGGCGTGAGGATGACTTTATGGCGACGGAACAGCTGCGCGTTGGACGCCTCTACCCCGCTCTGCTCGGAACCGGCAATCGGGTGGCCCGGCACGAAGCGCGCAGGCATGGCGCCGAACACTTCGCGCGCGGCGCGCACGACGTTGCCCTTGGCGCTGCCCACGTCGGTCAGCACGGCATCACCGAGATCAAGCTTCGCGAGCACGCCCAGCAGTTTTTCCATGGCCAGGATCGGCACGGCCAACTGAATGACATCGGCACCGACACAGGCAGCAGCAAGATTGTCTTCACAGCGATCGACGACACCCAGATCGACGGCCAGCTTGCGCGATTGCGGGTCGAGATCGACGCCCACCACCTCGCGACACAGGCCGCTTTCTTTCAAACCCTTGGCGAACGAGCCCCCGATCAAACCGAGGCCGACCACCACCAGGCGGCCGATCATAGGCGCAGTGGATTGCACTGCCGTGACATCGGTCATGACATCAACCACGCGCCAGAACCTTGCTCAAGGCTTCCAGGAAGCGGCTGTTTTCTGCAGGCAGGCCGATGCTCACCCGCAGATGGTTGGGCATGCCGTAGCCGCCGACCGGACGTACGATCACACCTTCGCGCAGCAGGCCTTCGTAAACCGCAGCAGCGTCGCGGCCCAGATCCACGGCGATGAAGTTGGCTTTGGAGGGAATCCACTTCAGGCCTTGCGCACGCAGGCCCTCTTCCAGCTGTTGCATGCCAGCTTCGTTGAGGCGACGACTGTCAGCGACGTATTCGGCATCACCCAGCGCCGCACAGGCCGCCGCCAGCGCAAGGCTGTTGACGTTGAACGGCTGACGCACGCGGTTCAGCACATCAGCCACCACCGGCGAAGACAGCGCGTAACCCACGCGCAGTGACGCCAGGCCGTAGGCTTTGGAAAAGGTGCGCGAGACCAGCAGGTTCGGATGGTCGGCGAGGAAATTCAGGCCATCCGGCAGCTCGGCGCCTTCAGCGTATTCGATGTAGGCCTCGTCCAGCACCACCAGCACGTCTTTTGGCACGTCAGCGAGGAAGTCAGCCAGCGCTTGCGGGCCGAACCAGGTACCGGTCGGGTTGTTCGGGTTGGCGATGAAGACCACACGGGTGTTGCTGTCGATGGCCGCCAGCATGGCCGGGAGGTCATGCCCCCAGTCCTTGGCCTTGGCCACGCGGGCGCTGGCACCTACGGCCTGCGTGACGATCGGGTAGATCGCGAACGCGTGCTCACTGAACACGGCATTGAGCCCCGGCGCCAGATAGGCGCGGGCGACGATCTCCAGGATGTCGTTGGAGCCATTGCCCAGCGTCACTTGATTCGCCTGTACGCCACAACGCTCGGACAGCAACTGCTTGAGGTCAAAACCGTTGCCGTCGGGGTAGCGGGTCAGCTCGGCCAGCGCGTCACGAATCGCCGCCAACGCCTTGGGGCTCGCGCCCATCGGGTTTTCGTTGCTGGCCAGCTTGATGATGCGAGCCGGATCGATATCCAGTTCACGCGCCAGTTCGCCCACCGGCTTGCCGGGAACGTAAGGCGATAGTTTTTGCACGCCAGGCTGCGCCAGCGCGAGGAAGTCGCCGCTCATGTACCGCTTTACCTCTTCAAAGAAATCCGCAGGGCTCGACATCCGCAAAACGGATCAGAGAACGGCCTTCGGATAGGAACCCAGCACCTTGAGGGCCACCGCTTCGCCACTGATCCGCTCCAGCACCGCCTTGATCAGCGGATCGCGGTGGTGGCCGACGAAATCGATAAAGAACACGTAGGTCCATTTACCGCTACGCGAAGGTCGGGTCTCGATGCGGGTCAGGTCGATTCCGTTCTCGTGGAAAGGCACCAACAGTTCATGCAGCGCGCCGGGCTTGTTGCTCATCGACACGATGATCGACGTCTTGTCGTCGCCGGTCGGTGGCACTTCCTGGTTGCCGATCATCAAAAAGCGCGTCGAGTTATCCGGACGGTCTTCGATCTTCTCGGCGATACGGGTCAGGCCGTACAGGCTCGCCGACATGTCGCCGGCGATGGCCGCGGAGTTCCACTCGCCCTTGACCCGCTTGGCGGCCTCGGCGTTGCTGGACACCGCCACGCGCTCGACATTCGGGTAGTGCGCATCCAGCCACTTGCGGCACTGGGCCAGCGACTGAGCGTGGGAATAGATGCGGCTGATGCTGTCGGTCTTGGTGTTTTCGCCCACCAGCAAGTGGTGGTGAATACGCAGTTCGACTTCGCCACAGATGACCATGTCGTGCTCAAGGAAGCTGTCCAGCGTGTGGTTGACCGCGCCTTCGGTGGAGTTTTCCACCGGGACCACGCCAAAGTTGACCGCTCCGGCGGCCACTTCGCGGAACACTTCGTCGATCGCCGCCATTGGCTTGCTGATCACGGCATTGCCGAAATGTTTCAGCGCAGCGGCCTGGGTGAAGGTGCCTTCAGGGCCCAGGTAGGCGATTTTCAGTGGCTGCTCCAGCGCAAGGCACGAAGACATGATTTCGCGGAACAGACGCGCCATCTCTTCGTTGCTCAGCGGGCCACGATTGCGCTCCATCACGCGCTTGAGTACGGCGGCCTCACGCTCGGGGCGGTAGAACACCGGCTCTTCGCCCTCGGCCAGGCCAGCCATTTTCACGCGCGCCACTTCTTGCGCGCAGCGTGCGCGTTCGCTGATCAGTTCCAGAACCTTTTCATCCAGGCTGTCGATGCGTACGCGCAGCGCCTTGAGTTCTTGTTCAGACATTAGCCGTGTTCCTTCTCGAATTCGGCCATGTAGGCCACCAGCGCTTCGACGGCGTTCAGCCCCAGGGCGTTGTAGATCGAGGCACGCATGCCGCCGACCGAACGGTGACCCTTGAGGTTGAGCAACGCGCGTTCTTCGGCGCCGGCCAGGAAAGCCTTGTCCAGGCGTTCGTCAGCCAGACGGAACGGCACGTTCATCCACGAACGGGCGTTGTGGCTGATGGGGTTGGTATAGAAGTCGCTCTTGTCGATGAAGCCGTACAGAAGGTCCTTCTTCGCGCGGTTGCGCTTCTCCATGGCGTCGACGCCGCCCTGCTCTTTCAGCCACTCGAATACGAGGCCCGAGAGGTACCAGGAATAGGTCGCCGGGGTGTTGTACATCGAACCGTTGTCGGCCGAGATCTTGTAGTCGAGCATGGTCGGACAGCTGCTGCGCGCGCGACCCAGCAGATCTTCGCGCACGATCACGACGACCAGCCCACTCGGGCCGATGTTCTTCTGCGCACCGGCATAGATCAGGCCGAACTGCGAGACGTCGATCGGGCGCGACAGGATGTCCGAGGACATGTCGACCACCAGCGGGACGTCGCCGGTCTCAGGCACCCAGTCAAACTGCAGACCACCGATGGTTTCGTTGGACGCGTAGTGAACGTAGGCGGCGTTTTTGGTCAGGTTCCATTCGTTCTGGCCAGGGATCGCCAGGTAATCGAACGGTTTGGCGCTGGCCGCGACGTTGACGTTGCCGAAGCGACGGGCTTCTTCGATGGCCTTTTTCGACCAGATGCCGGTCTCGATGTAGTCAGCCGTACCGTTTTCCGGCAGCAGGTTCAGCGGAATCTCGGCGAACTGCTGGCTGGCGCCACCTTGCAGAAAGAGGATCTTGTAGTTGGAGGGGACGGACAGCAGCTCGCGCAGATCATGCTCGGCCTTGACGGCGATGGCGGTGTACTCATCGCTGCGATGACTCATCTCCATCACTGACAAGCCTTTGCCGTGCCAGTCCAGCATCTCTGCCTGGGCACGTTGAAGCACAGCATCAGGAAGCGCGGCGGGGCCTGCGCAGAAGTTAAAGGCTCGCTTGCTCATATCCACTCTCGTCAACTCGTTGAATTCGAAACGGCTGCAGCCGGGGGCCTCGTGGCGGGGCTACAGTTCTGGCCAAAGCCAAGAGGGCCCATGAAGGGCCCTCAAAAACAACGTCTATCAGTCTTGCGATTCTTCTTCGTCGGCAGCGCCATCGGCTTGCAGGTCACTGGCCGAATCGCCTTCGTCGGAGAGGTTGGTCACCTCGCCTTCGACGATTTCACCCTCGAACTCTTCGCCTTCCAGCTCTTCACCTTCGACTTCGGAAGGCTCCTGAACGCGCTCCAGGCCTACCAGTTTCTCGTCCTTGGCCAGCTTGATCAGGGTCACGCCCTGAGTGTTGCGGCCCAGGCTCGACACTTCGTCGACACGGGTGCGGACCAGGGTGCCCTGGTCGGAAATCAGCATGATCTCTTCGCCGTCCTGCACCTGAACCGCGCCGACCAGACGGCCATTACGCTCGTTGCTGACCATGGCGATAACGCCCTGACCGCCACGTTTGTACTCAGGGAACTCGGTGATGGCGGTTCGCTTGCCATAACCGCGCTCGGAAGCGGTGAGGATCTGGCTGCCTTCTTCCGGGATCAGCATGGAAATCAGCTTCTGGCCTTCTGCCAGACGCATGCCGCGCACACCGCGAGCGGTACGGCCCATGGCGCGGACGTCGGACTCCTTGAAGCGGGTGACCTTGCCGCCGTCGGAGAACAGCATGATTTCCTGCTCGCCATCGGTGATGGCTGCGGAGATCAGGATGTCGCCTTCGTCCAGCTCCAGCGCGATCAGGCCGACGCTGCGCTGACGGCTGAAGGCCACCAGCGGGGTCTTCTTGACCGTACCGTTGGCGGTGGACATGAAGATGAACGGCGCCTTCTTCTTGTCTGCAGCCTTGATACGCGCCTTGCGCTCTTCTTCGGTCTCGTTGCTGTTCTCGATGTCTTCGACATCGACGTCCACGCCTTCGGCTTCTTCTTCGTCAGCCTGCTTGCGCATGGCTTCCAGATCGACCGGCAGCATGGTGGTGATGTATTCGCCTTCGCTCAGCGGCAGCAGGTTGACCAGCGGACGACCACGGGCAGCGCGGGATGCTTCCGGGATCTCGTAGGTCTTGAGCCAGTACACCTTGCCCTTGCTGGAGAACATCAGCAACGTGGTGTGGCTGTTGGCGACCAGCAGGTGAGCGATGTAGTCCTCATCCTTGACGCCGGTAGCCGACTTGCCTTTGCCGCCGCGACGCTGAGCCTGATACACGGCCAGCGGTTGAGTCTTGGCGTAACCACCGTGAGAGATGGTCACGACGCGCTCTTCTTCCGGAATCATGTCGCCCAGGGTCAGGTCCAGACGCGCATCGAGGATCTCGGTGCGGCGGACATCGCCGTATTCGGCACGAATCAGTTCCAGCTCTTCGCGGATGACTTCCATTAGGCGCGTGGAGCTGTTGAGGATGCGGATCAGCTCGCCGATCTGAGTCAGGATTTCCTGGTACTCGGTCAGCAGTTTTTCATGTTCCAGACCGGTCAGACGGTGCAGACGCAGTTCGAGGATCGCCTGGGCCTGTTCAGGCGACAGGAAATACTTGCCGTCACGCAGGCCGTATTGCGGATCGAGGTTTTCCGGGCGGGACGATTCGGCGCCTGCGCGCTCGACCATCTCCACCACAGCGCTCGATTCCCACGGCGTGTTGATCAGGCCTTCTTTGGCTTCAGCCGGGGTCGGCGATGCCTTGATCAGCTCGATGACCGGGTCGATGTTCGACAGGGCAACGGCCTGACCTTCAAGGATGTGACCACGCTCGCGGGCCTTGCGCAGTTCGAACACGGTGCGACGGGTGACGACTTCGCGACGGTGACGAATGAAGGCTTCCAGCAGGTCCTTGAGGTTGAGGATCCGTGGGCGGCCGTCGATCAGCGCAACGATGTTGATGCCGAAAACGCTTTGCAGCTGGGTCTGGGCGTAGAGGTTGTTGAGGATGACCTCAGGCACTTCGCCACGACGCAGCTCGATGACCACGCGCATACCGTCCTTGTCGGACTCGTCGCGCAGTTCGGTGATGCCTTCAAGTTTCTTCTCTTTGACCAGCTCGGCGATCTTCTCGATCAGACGCGCCTTGTTCAGCTGGTACGGCAGCTCGGTGATGACGATCTGCTGGCGACCACCGACCTTGTCGATGTCTTCGACAATGGAACGGGCGCGCATGTAGATGCGGCCACGACCGGTCTTGTAGGCTTCGACGATGCCGGCGCGGCCGTTGATGATGCCCGCTGTCGGGAAATCGGGGCCTGGGATGTACTGCATCAACTCGTCGACGGTCAGGTCGTTGTTGTCGATGAGGGCCAGGCAACCGTCGATGACTTCACCGAGGTTGTGCGGCGGAATGTTGGTCGCCATGCCCACGGCGATACCGCTGGAACCGTTGACCAGCAGGTTGGGTATACGGGTCGGCATGACCGCAGGGATCTGCTCGGTGCCGTCATAGTTGGGCACCCAGTCGACGGTTTCCTTGTGCAGGTCCGCCAGCAGTTCGTGCGCCAGCTTGGTCATGCGTACTTCGGTGTATCGCATGGCTGCGGCGTTGTCGCCGTCCACCGAGCCGAAGTTGCCCTGGCCGTCTACCAACAGGTAGCGCAGGGAGAAAGGTTGCGCCATACGAACGATGGTGTCGTAGACCGCAGTGTCACCGTGCGGGTGGTACTTACCGATGACGTCACCGACCACACGGGCAGATTTCTTGTATGGCTTGTTCCAGTCGTTACCCAGTTCGCTCATTGCGTACAGGACACGCCGGTGCACGGGCTTCAAGCCGTCGCGCGCATCGGGCAGAGCACGTCCGACGATGACGCTCATCGCGTAGTCGAGGTAGGACTGCTTCAGCTCGTCTTCGATATTGACCGGGAGGATTTCTTTGGCCAGTTCGCCCATGAGAAGCCTGATTCCTTTTTCTGGTGAAACCTCGTACATCCATCCGGGATGAACGAAGCTCGCCGCCGCCGACGATTGCCTGGCAGCGACTTACGACAAATCAGCGAGTTAAGCCATGGATTTGCGCAGTAAAGGGGGCCGCAATGCGCCCCCTTGGAAACCGCCGGATGTTACCACAATCGCCGTCAGGCACGAAGACTTTGAGCACGTTGAAAACGACCCATTTCGCCATTAGCGGCCTGTGAAGGGCTTACAGGGCCTGATAGCACTTTCCCTGCACACCGTAGCGCCTGCGACAAAATGCTCAATGCAGGCGTTTACGGCACATCAGCTGCGCCATTTTTGCGGTGTCGGGTCGCTCGACGATGCCCTTCTCGGTCACGATGGCGTCGATCAGGTCGGCAGGCGTCACATCGAACACCGGATTGAAGGCATCGACCTCGGCCCCCAGACGATGCCCGCCCAGCTCCAGAAGCTCTTTGCCATCGCGTTCTTCGATGAACACGTCTTCGCCGCTGTCCAGGTTCATGTCGATGGTCGAACTGGCCGCCACCACCATGAAGCGCACGCCGTGGTGCATGGCGGCAACCGCGAGGTGGTAGGTGCCGATCTTGCTGACTACATCGCCATTGGCGGTGATGCGGTCGGCGCCGACGATGACCCAGGTGATGCCCTTGGTCTTCATCAGGTGCGCAGCGGCGGAGTCGGCATTAATCGTGACCGAAATCCCTTCGTTGGCCAGCTCCCAGGCGGTCAGACGCGAGCCTTGCAGCCAGGGGCGGGTTTCATCGGCGTAGACGCGCTCGATCATGCCTTCTATATAAGCGGCGCGAATCACCCCCAACGCCGTGCCGAAACCGCCGGTGGCAAGCGCCCCGGTGTTGCAGTGGGTCAGCACGGTCTGCAAGTTGCCCTGATGCCTGCGGATCAGCTCGGCGCCCAGTTGCGCCATGGTCAGGTTGGCTTCGCGGTCGCTCAGGTGAATGGCCACCGCTTCTGCTTCCATGACCGCAACCGGGTCTTCGTGGTCCTTGAGGCGATACAGGCGCTCGCGCATGCGATTGAGCGCCCAGAAGAGATTGCCGCCCGTGGGCCGTGCGTTGACCAACAGGTCAAAATCTTCTTCCAGCGCCATCTGCCAGTCGCCGCCTGCCGCAAAACGGTCAATAACGGCGAGCACAATGCCATAGGCGGCGCTGATGCCGATGGCCGGCGCGCCGCGCACGACCATCGCCCTGATGGCGTCGGCCACGCCAGCGGCGCTGTTGCAGGGCTGCCAGGTTTCTTCGAAGGGCAGGACCCGCTGATCCAGCAAAAACAGCGTGCGGTCCCGCCAATCGATGGCTTTCACTTTTTCCGCAGCCAGTAGTCGATCGCGCATTGCACACTCCACAAGATGTTTTTGAAAAGCCAAACGCCGAATCCACCAGAAAGAGCCGGGAATCAAATTGCCAGCAGCTGAAAAAGCCGCCGATTATAGCGAGCCGCCCGCCGGGGCGCTCGGGTATACTTCGCCGTTCCCGATTTGCGTCACTGGATGCCCGCCCGATGCCTGATTCCGCTGCCCCGCTCGACCTTCTGCTCCTGCCGGACTGGCTGGTACCGGTCGAACCCGCTGGCGTCGTTCTGCAGCAACACGGGATCGGCATTCGCGATGGCCGCATCGCCTACATCGGCCCCAAGGCTGAAGCGCTGCGGCAACATGCCTTGGAGGTGCGCGAGCTCCCCGGCATGCTGCTCAGCCCCGGTTTGATCAACGCCCATGGTCACGCGGCGATGACGCTGTTCCGCGGCCTGGCCGACGATCTGCCATTGATGACCTGGCTGCAGGATCATATCTGGCCTGCTGAGGGTCAGTGGGTGGATGAGGATTTCGTTCGCGACGGCACCGATATCGCCATCGCCGAACAGCTCAAGGGCGGCATCACCTGCTTCTCTGACATGTATTTCTTCCCAAAGATCGCCTGCGAGCGCGTGCACAACAGTGGCATTCGCGCACAAATCACCGTGCCCGTGCTGGACTTCCCGATACCCGGTGCGCGCAACGCCGACGAATCGCTGCACATCGGCGTCGAACTGTTCAACGATCTGGCCCATCACGAGCGCATCAGCATTGCCATGGGGCCTCACGCGCCATACACCGTCAGTGACGAGAACCTGGAGAAGATCCGGGTCATTGCCGACGAGCTCGATGCGGCGATTCACATGCATGTCCACGAGACTGCATTTGAGGTCAGCGAAGCCATCAAACAGCGTCAGGAACGTCCGCTGGCGCGCCTCAAGCGCCTGGGTCTGCTGGGCCCGCGCTTTCAGGCCGTGCACATGACCCAGATCAGCGATGACGATCTGGCGATGCTGGTAGAAAGCAACTCCAGCGTGATTCACTGCCCCGAGTCGAACATGAAACTGGCCAGTGGCTTCTGCCCGGTCGAACGGCTGTGGCAGGCCGGGGTCAATGTGGCGATCGGCACTGATGGCGCGGCCAGCAACAATGATCTGGACCTGCTGGGCGAAACCCGCACCGCGGCCCTGCTGGCCAAGGCCGTCGCCGGTTCCGCCACCGCGCTGGATGCCCACCGCGCCCTGCGCATGGCCACGCTTAATGGTGCCCGTGCCTTGGGAATGGAAGAGCGCATCGGTTCGCTGGAACTGGGCAAGGCCGCGGACATGGTCGCGTTCGACCTGTCGGGCCTTGCGCAACAGCCGATCTACGACCCGGTTTCACAGCTTATTTATGCCAGCGGCCGCGACTGCGTGACCCACGTCTGGGTCGCCGGCAAACCACTGCTTGAAGACAAACGCCTGACGCGCATGGACGAAGCCGCGCTGATCCGGACCGCCAGGGCCTGGGGCAACCGCATCGCCGCCAAGGGCTGAACCGCATTGCAATGTCATGGTTTGCGCCGTGACCTGACACCGAATTCAACGTTTTAGAGGGATCACACATGAGCAACGTCGACCACGCCGAAATCGCCAAATTCGAGGCTCTGGCCCATCGCTGGTGGGACCGCAACAGCGAATTCAAACCGCTGCACGACATCAACCCGCTGCGGGTGAACTGGATCGACGAGCGCGTCAGCCTGGCTGGCAAGAAGGTGCTGGACGTCGGTTGCGGCGGCGGCATTCTCAGCGAGGCCATGGCCCTGCGCGGCGCCACCGTGACCGGCATCGATATGGGCGAAGCGCCACTGGCAGTCGCTCAACTGCATCAGCTGGAATCCGGTGCGAGCGTGGAGTACCGCCAGATCACCGCCGAAGCCCTGGCTGAAGAAATGCCCGAGCAGTTCGACGTGGTGACCTGTCTTGAAATGCTCGAACACGTGCCTGATCCGTCGTCGGTGATTCGCGCCTGCTACAAAATGGTCAAGCCGGGCGGCCAGGTGTTCTTCTCCACGATCAACCGCAACCCGAAGGCCTACCTGTTCGCCATCATCGGCGCCGAATACATCATGAACCTGCTGCCGCGCGGCACCCATGACTTCAAGAAATTCATCCGCCCGTCCGAGCTTGGCGCGTGGAGCCGTCAGGCGGGTCTTGAGGTCAAGGACATCATTGGCCTCACCTACAACCCGCTGACCAAGCACTACAAGCTGGCCTCCGACGTCGACGTCAACTACATGATCCAGACGCTGAAGGGGGCCTGAGTCATGCGCTTGAGAGCGGTTCTTTTCGACATGGACGGCACCCTGCTCGACACCGCGCCGGACTTCATCGCGATCTGCCAGGCCATGCTGGCCGACCGAGGCTTTGCGCCGGTCAACGACAAGCTGATTCGCGACGAGATCTCCGGCGGCGCCAAGGCAATGGTCTCGGCGGCGTTCGCCATGTCGCCGAACGAACCGGAATTCGAGGCGCTGCGCCTGGAGTTTCTGGAGCGTTACCAAAAAGACTGCGCAGTCCACAGCCAGCTGTTCGACGGCATGGGCGAGCTGCTGGCCGATATCGAAAAGTCGAAGCTGATCTGGGGCGTGGTGACCAACAAGCCGGTGCGCTTCGCTCAGCCGATCATGGAGCAACTGGGGCTGGATCAGCGCTCTGCGGTGTTGATTTGCCCGGACCATGTGACCAAGAGCAAGCCTGACCCCGAGCCGCTGTTGCTGGCCTGCAAGATGCTCGACCTGGACCCGGCCAGCGTGCTGTTCGTGGGCGATGATCTGCGCGATATCGAATCTGGACGCGATGCGGGGACTAAAACCGCTGCGGTGCGTTACGGCTATATTCATCCCCATGACAACCCGGATCACTGGGGCGCGGATGTGGTGGTGGATCATCCGCTGGAATTGCGTCGGGTGCTGGACAACGCCCTGTGCAGTTGCTAAGTGATGCACGCGCTCCTACGCCTTCGGCAGAAGCGCAATCACGGCGATTTGGCGCTCACCGATCAATAAGAAACGAGGCCACCATGTTCAAGTACTCGACCCGCCCCGACCTGCTCAAGGGCCGTATCATTCTGGTCACCGGCGCTGGCCGTGGCATCGGCGCCGCCGCCGCGCGCACTTATGCAGCCCATGGCGCGACGGTGCTGCTGCTGGGCAAGACCGAATCGAACCTGATCGCCGTCTATGACGAAATCGAAGCCGCCGGTCATCCGCAGCCAGTGGTGATCCCCTTCAATCTGGAAACCGCCCTGCCCCATCAGTACGACGAACTGGCGGCGATGATCGAGACTGAATTCGGGCGGCTGGACGGGCTGTTGCACAACGCGTCGATCATCGGCCCGCGCACGCCCATTGAGCAGCTCTCGGGTGAGCACTTCATGCGCGTGATGCACATCAACGTCAACGCCACGTTCATGCTCACGGCCACGCTGCTGCCACTGCTCAAGCTGTCCCAGGACGCCTCGGTGGTGTTCACCTCCAGCAGCGTCGGACGCAAGGGTCGCGCGTATTGGGGGGCTTACGGGGTGTCCAAGTTCGCCACCGAAGGCCTGATGCAGACCCTCGCCGATGAGCTGGAAGACGTCGCCTCGGTGCGCGCCAACAGCATCAACCCCGGCGGCACCCGTACTGACATGCGTGCCCAGGCGTACCCGGCGGAAAACCCGTTGAACAACCCGACGCCGGAAGAAATCATGCCGGTGTACCTGTACCTGATGGGCCCCGACAGCGCGGGCATCAGTGGCCAGGCGTTCGATGCGCAGAAGAAGTAGCCTGCTGTTCGCTCACGACCTGTGTGCGGTGATTGTGTGCAAGTGAGGCTTCTCACGAAAGCAGTGTGTCAGCCACCGTTGAGCAGCCCGAAATGCCGTATTCGTGAGCAAGCTCACTCCCACAGGTGTCCGCCAGCCAGGTGCGAAGGCACAGGATTGCGGCACCTGGCATCGACCTTTTATCCACTCGGCGGTTTTCCGTCGCCTCTGTGTAGTCCTTTGGTCAGCGAACCGTTACGTTAGTCAAATCCAAGGCGCCGCGGGACACCCCCGCGCTGCCAACTCACGCTAACTGTTTGATTCCTATGACGATCCTTTCAACCGGAAAAACTGGCACGACTTTCGCTCTGTCGATAGCAAGCCCAATAAGAGGCGCAGGAGCGGAAACATGAGTTTTCCAACACGAACCAACGCCATTGATTTTGACAGTGCACGACTCCAGCGCCATGGCCTTGCAGTTGCGCAGAGCCCTGCGCAGGCGCCGCTCAGCCATGAACAGCTGCAACGCAAACTGGCCATGCAGCTGCAGAGCAGTCTGGAAGCGGACAAGATTCTGTCGATGTTCTTCGACAACGTGCAACAGCTGATCCCGCTCAATGCGCTCACCTACAAACATCTGGGCACCGACCTGCGTCTGGAGTTCGGCGAGCGTGTGCGTCACAGCGCCAGCTACCGCATGACCTACGAAGGCGAACAGCTGGGCGAGCTGGGCTTTCAGCGTGACCGGCGCTTCAGCGAAGAGGAGCTGTCGCAGCTCGAATCGCTGCTGAGCAGCCTGTTGTACCCGCTTCGCAACGCCCTGCTTTATCGAAGTGCGAACCTCAGCGCCCTGCGCGATCCGTTGACCGGCGCGGGCAACCGGATTGCCATGGAGCAGTCGCTGACCCGCGAGATCGAGATCGCCCGTCGCCAGCAGCAGCCGCTGTCGGTGCTGATGGTCGACATCGATCATTTCAAGACCATCAATGACACCCACGGCCATGCCACGGGCGATGAGGTGCTGCGCGCGGTTACCGATACGATCAAGGATCGCCTGCGTAACATCGATCAGGTGTTCAGGTTCGGCGGGGAAGAATTTCTCATCGTGCTGACCAACACCGGTCGTGAGTCAGCCGCGCTGGTAGGCGAACGCCTGCGGCACGCGGCACTGCAACTCACTTATCCGGTCCAGGGCAGCGCCGTGGAGTTGACCGTCAGCCTGGGCTGTTCGACGCTGCTGCCGGGGGAATCCCCCGACAGCCTGTTGCGTCGCGCCGACACCGCCCTGTATGCGGCCAAACGCCAAGGCCGCAACCGCCTCGAGATGGCGGGTTAAGCGCGCTTAGGCACGAACCGCGAACCGACGTTCGCGAAGTGGGGCGTTCGCTTCCTGAGGGCGTTCCAGAACCATGCAGCGTTCCAGGAACAGGTACATGTATTCGTAACTCTTGCAGATGGCCATTCTCAGGTCGGCCTGCAATTGCTCGCTGGGGTTGTTACCCGCCAGGGTGCAAATGATTTCCAGCGCTTCCCATGGATGAGAATCGTCGTACTGCGCGTGCATCTTCAGCCACTTCATGGCGCGCTTGCGACTGTCCGGCGGGAACAAATCTGCGTATGTCTCTTGCGAACATACGACAGCAGACCACTCACCGGTCGCGCCCTCGATGGCGTAGTTGGTGGCTGCAATGGCGACCACCAGAGGCTCCGACGAACAGCTGTGCCAGCACCAGTGATTGAGTGCGTGCAACTCTGACGGAACGCGCTGCGCTTGCAGGTCTTCCAGCGTGACCCCATGGGCCGCGCTCCAGTTTACCCAGTAATCGGCATGATTGAGTTCAACCCGAATATTGCGCATCAGCCAGCGACGCGCCATGTCTTCGCCCGGGTGACGGGCGAAACGGGTCTTGGTCAGGTTATGGGCCATATAGACCGCAAACTGTTCAACTACAGGCCATCCACCAATCAGGTACTGGCGCATGGTCCTGGAACTGAGCTGACCATCTCGCATACGTTGATAAAGTTCATGCCCTACCACGCGTGCCTTGGCTTCACTGCAATCATTGATCAATTGCTGTGCCCAAGCGGGGTAACTGCTGGCATCCATCAGCGGACCGGTTCGAATGAACATATCGATCACTGTGTAGCTCCTTATGTTGTATTGCGTAGGGGTCGTTCAGCGAAAAGTCCCGGGTGCGCTGAACAACATTGGAGTCTGCCTCGCGGGCCGTGCGTGCAGACATTCACAGGTGAATAATTGCGGTCGCTCGATAACGTACCCCTGAGCGTAGTCCACACCGATTTCCAATAACGCCTGCTCTATCTGGTGGCTCTCGACGAACTCTGCGATCGTCTGTTTGCCCATGACGTGCCCGATATGGTTGATCACTTCCACCATCGCCCGGTTGACCGGATCGTCGAGCATGTCTTTTACGAAACTGCCATCAATCTTCAGGAAATCCACAGGCAAATGTTTCAAGTAAGCGAATGACGACATGCCTGCACAGAAGTCATCCAGAGAAAAACGGCATCCCAGACTTTTAAGTTCGTTAATAAACCGGATAGCACTGCCCAAATTGGCAATCGCACTGGTTTCGGTGATCTCGAAACAGATAAGTTCAGGAGGTATTGCGTAGATTTGGAACTGCTGTCGCAAATATTCGAGAAAAGCGTCGTCACCGATGCTGGAGCCAGACAGGTTGATAGCACATACAGCCATCGGGCCACTACGGTGATTGTCGCTGAGGCATTCGGAGATGATCTTGAACACGTTCTGCACCACCCAGCGGTCCAGGGTGGTCATCATGCCGTAGCGCTCGGCGGCCGGGATGAAGCTGTCCGGCAGGATCAGGCGACCCGACTCGTCGCGCAAACGCAGCAGAATCTCCACATGACCGTCGCCGGGCCCGCCATCACGGCCCAGGCGAGCGATCTCCTGTGAGTACAGGCAGAAACGGTTCTCCTCCAGCGCCATGTGCAGTCGCTGAATCCAGGCCATTTCACCGAAGCGTGTGGACAGCTCCGAGTCGTCGTCGTGGTAGATCTGCACGCGGTTGCGGCCCTTTTCCTTGGCCATGTAGCAGGCCATGTCTGCCGCGCGTAGCGAAGCCTCCAGTGTGGTCGGCGTGTTGGACACGTGCACCAGACCGACGCTGACGGTGGTCATGAACGGCCGCCCCTTCCAGACGAAATGCAGACTCTCTACAGCCTGACGCAGGCCTTCGGCAATTTTCTCGGCAGCCTCCGGCGTGCAGTTTTCCAGCAGGATACCGAACTCGTCGCCCCCCAGCCGCGCCAGCGTGTCGCCTTCGCGAATGCCCTGCTGCAGCACCGCACAGATGTGCCGCAGCAGCTCGTCGCCAGCGGCGTGACCACTGGTGTCGTTGACCAGCTTGAACTGGTCCAGGTCGAGAAACATTACTGCATGCCGTGCCGGCTGATGGGCAAGGCCTGCCAGCGCCAGCTCCAGCCGGTATTCGAACTCGCGGCGGTTGGCCAGGCCGGTCAAGGCGTCGTGGGTTGCCTGCCAGGACAGGTTGGCGATGTACTGCCGCTCCTGAGTCATGTCGTGCAGCACCAGCACTGCGCCACTGATCTTGCCTTCGGTGCGAATCGGCGAGCCCACCAGCGCCACTGAAACCGTGCTGCCGTCCAGGCGCTGGATCAGCTTGGAGTTTTCGCTGCCACCGGCCAGCTTGCCGCTCAGAATGTTCTCGATCAGGATCGTGCTGTCCTTCTGGTCGTTCTCGTCGAGCAGGTTGAACAACGCGGCCAGTGGCAAACCGGCGGCCTGATCGGTCTTCCAGTGCGTCATCTGCTCGGCAGCAGGGTTCAGGTAGGTGATCGCGCCGCCGACATCGGTGGTGATGACCCCGTCGCCAATGGACTCCAGGGTAATCTGCGCGCGCTCCTTTTCCATCTGCAGGGCCGAGGCGAAGGCGTGACGTTGCTCCAGCAGTTTATGGGTGCGCAGCAGCGCAAGAATGATCAGAAAGATCGCCGTGGTCAGGTTGACCACCACGAGAATCCGCAGAATGACCCGCGAGCCCTCCCCCAGCGCGTCGCTGAAGGCCATGGCGGCCGGGGTGACGCCCTCATTGATGGCATTGATGCGATGCCGCCAGTCCAGCACGTCGGCGTTGGTGGCGCTGCCATCGACGATGCGCCCGTGCATTTCACGGGCGACTTCGTCCAGCTGCACCAGGTAGTCGTCGCCGATCTTCCACAGATCGATGGCCTTTTCCAGGTAGCTGAAATGACGGAAGTTGAGATAGAGCCAGATGATGCCGGGGGCATCGTCGGGATGGTTACCACCCTGCAGAATGCCTGCATTGGCGCGTGCGATGTCCGGAACCGGTTGATCCATGGCCACCCGCAGGTCATGCCCGCCCTGAGGAATGGCGATGGCCTGCTGGTACTTCAGGTAGTTGATCTCGTCGCGGCTGTTGGCGTAGAGATTCAGGTAATAAATGGCGTCCTTCTGACCCTTGGACCAGAGGCTCTCTCCCCCAACATAGCTTCGCACCGCCGACATCATATAAAGGCTGACACAGCCCAGCAGTGCCTGTAACAGCACCACCGCGATAAATGGCCAAACGATGCCCAGAAGACGGGGCTTCTCGAGAATCCGCTTTTGCTTCATGGTGTCCCTTTCATCAGCACTGCCAGATACTCACTCCCTCCGGTTCAGACGACCTTCCTGAAGCCCGAGGGACTCGGCTAATTTCCACGATGCAGCGGTTGGCTCTCACATCAATCCAGATGAGTTTAGGTGTAAACGCAAGTCCGTGGAGACGTAAATATGACGCTTTTCACACTTTCTTTGCACACACCGTTCAAGCATAGCCCAAGAATTGACGTGTTCCACTGGCGAAACGCCCGTTGGCGTGGGGAAAGAGAAAAACCGACAAGCTGTATCAGAGCTGTTGCAAATGACCGTAGAGGCGCGCATACAGGCCGCCGTCAGCAATCAGTTGCTGATGATCGCCGTCCTCGGCGATGCTGCCGCCGTCGAAAACCAGAACCCGGTCGGCCTGTTTCACCGCAGACAAGCGGTGGGCGATGATCAGCGTGGTGCGGCCGCTGAGAAAACGGTTCAGGGCCTGATGCAGGTTGTACTCGGTGGCCGCATCCAGCGCCGAGGTGGCCTCGTCGAGAATCACCACTTTCGGATCGGCCAGCACCATCCGCGCAATGGCCAGGCGCTGGCGCTGACCGCCTGAAAGACGCACGCCGGAGCGGCCGACAATGCTGTCCAGCCCTTGCGGCAAGGCACGAATCGAGGCATCCAGCTGGGCGATTTCCAGCGCCTGCCAGCAGGCTTCGTCGCTGCGCTCGCGCCCCATCGACAGGTTCGCCCGCACGGTGTCGTTGAACAGCGCAGGGTGTTGCAAGACCACCGCGACGTTTTCCCGCACGGTTTCCAGGCCGATGTCTTCAAGGCTCGCGCCACCAAAGCGGATGGTCCCCGACTTGGCGCTGTACAGGCCCAGCAGCAGTTGCACCAGCGTGCTCTTGCCGCCGCCGCTGGCGCCGACGATGGCGACCTTTTCCCCCGGCGTGATCGACAGGTCCAGATGGTCGAGGACCAACTCCTCGTTGTAACCGAAGCACAGGCCGCGAACATCAATGCTCACGGTCTCGCGCCCGACGAACGGATTGACCCGGCCTTCGTACTGCGGCTCATCGGCGCGAGCGAGCAGTTCGTTGATGCGGGTCAGCGCGCCGCCGGCGGCATAAAAGGCGTATTGCAGGTTCAGCAACTGCTCGACCGGGCCGATCATGAACCACAGGTAGCTGAACACCGCGAGCATGTGGCCGATGGACAGGTCGGAAAACAGCACGGTGAGCATCGCCGCCGCGCGAAAGATGTCGATGCCGAACTGAAACAGCAGCCCGCTGGCCCGGCCCGACGCATCGCTTTTCCATTGCGAGGAAACCGCGTAGTCGCGCACCTCTCTGGCACGCCCGCCCAGCAAACCGAGAAAATAGCCCTGCCGATTGCCCGCGCGGATTTCCTGAATGGCGTCCAGGGTTTCGGTCAGCGCCTGGGTAAAACGCGAGGTGCTGTCGTTTTCCAGCTTCTTCAGGTGTTTGACGCGCTTGCCCAGCTTGACCGTGGCGTAAATCACCAGCGGGTTGAACAGCAAAATCAACAGCGCCAGTTGCCAGTGCATCCAGACCAGAATCGCGGCGGTGCCCGTCAACGTCAGCATGGCGACGAGGAACTTGCTCAGTGTTTCGCCGACGAATTTGTCCACGGTGTCCAGGTCAGTGACCAGGTGCGCGGTCACCGTACCGCTGCCCAGGCTCTCGTATTCACCCAGCGATATGCGCTTGAGCCGCTCGATCAGACGCACGCGAATGCGATAGACGATGTCCTTGGACAGCCCGGCAAACAACCGCGCCTGAATCACGTTGAACAGCAGCGCGCCCAGTCGCAGGCACAGCGTAGCCATCAGCATCAGGGCGATGTACCCCACCGGTTTGTGCAGGCTCTCAGGCAAGAAGTGATTCATGAACAGCAATGCGGCGTCGCCCTTGCCCAGCAGCACTTCGTCGACCAGCAACGGCAGCAGCAACGGGATCGGCACCGAGCACAGCACCGCGAGGAACGCGACGCCGTTGGCGATCCACAGGGCTTTTTTATGGGTCAAGGCCAGACGGCGGATTTGCGTCCAGTCCAGGCGATCGACGTGGGCAAGGTGGTCGTCTGCAGCGCGCTTGCCCGAAGCTTCGACGTCGACGGAATCACGCACTGGCTGCGCGCTCCAGCCAACGGCTGAGCAACGGCGCCAGTTCTTCCAGAGGTTGATAACCGTTGGTCAACAGCGCCAGTTGGCCCTTGCGCTCGGCGAGCAGGGTCGGAAACCCGGCGATGCCCAGATCCTGCACCCAGGAAAAGTCCGCTGCCGTGGCCGCGTGCTGTTCGGCACTGTCGAACGCCGCAGCGAACTCGATGCGCGGCAGGCCGGCGTTTTCGGCAAGCTCTGCCAGCACCGACGCCTGGGTGGTATCGCGCCCATGCAGGTAGAACGCCTGCTGGATTTCTTTCACCAGCTTCCAGGCGATGTCCGGCGCCAGGCTGCGTGCTGCGACGATGGCGCGGCAGGCTGGCTCGGTGTCGTAGACAAACCCGTCAGGCAGGGCGTCGTCGAACTTGAACGACTGACCCGTGGTGTCCTGCACCGCGTGCCAGTGTTCGAGAATGTAACGCTTGGTGGTCGGCTCCAGCGCCGCGCCACTGCCGGTGCGCAAACCGCCCACCACAATGTGCAACGGCACGCCCGCCGCGTTCGCCTGCTCGACCAATGCGTCGGCCACGGGCGCAAAACCCCAGCACCACGAACACATCGGGTCCATCACATACAACAGGCGGGCGTTCATCGGGTCAAGCCTCGTTCGTTTGCGTTTCGTCAGGCTGCGCGTCCAACAGACGGTAGTTGCGACCGATCGGGTGCGGCTGATTGCGCGCCTTGGCCAGTTCGATCTGTTTCTGCCGGTCGATGGCGCTGCGGCGGGTCTTCTCGCTCAGCGAATCCCAGCAATGCGGGCAACTGACGCCTGGCGAATAATGCTCGCTGGCGCGGTCTTCGACGCTGATCGGGGTGCGGCACGCATGACATTGATCGTAGTCGCCTTCGGTCAGGTCGTGGCGCACGGTCACGCGATTGTCGAACACGAAGCAGTCGCCGCGCCACTGGCTTTCTTCCTGCGGGACTTCTTCGAGGTATTTGAGAATGCCGCCCTTAAGGTGATAGACCTCTTCGAAGCCCTCGCCGAGCATGTAGCTGGAGGCTTTTTCACAGCGAATGCCGCCGGTGCAGAACATCGCGACTTTCTTGTGCTTGGCCGGATCGAAGTTGGCCTTGATGTACTCGGGAAATTCACGAAAGGTCGTGGTTTTCGGGTCGATGGCGCCTTCGAAGGTGCCGATGGACACTTCATAATCGTTACGGGTGTCGATCAGCAGCACTTCCGGGTCGGCGATCAGCGCGTTCCAGTCCTGTGGCTCGACGTAAGTGCCGACGGCCTTGTTCGGGTCGACGCCTTCGACGCCCAGGGTCACGATCTCTTTCTTGAGCTTGACCTTGGTGCGGTAGAACGGCTGCTCGTCGCAGTAGGATTCTTTGTGGTCGATGTCGATCAGGCGCGGGTCGCTGCGCAGCCAGGCCAGCAGGCCGTCGATGCCTTCGCGGGTCCCGGAAACCGTGCCGTTGATGCCTTCGTCGGCGATCAGCAGGGTGCCTTTGATACCGTTGTCGTTCATGGCGTTGAGCAGCGGCTCGCGCAGCTCGACGTAGTCCGACAGGGTGACGAATTTGTACAGCGCCGCGACGACGATAGGTGCGGTTTGGGTCATGTTGCGTCTCCAGGTGGTGACCCTCGCAAAGGGCCTACCGGATAAAAAATTCAGGTGAAGGCGTGCCGACCAGGCAACGCGGCGCGGATTCTAGCAAAAATCGACGGCGAGCAGACAGGGTGGGTGATCGGTGGGGAGTTGATGCAGATCAAGAAACGGGAGAAAACCGCAATGTTGGAGCGCGCTTGCCCGCGATGGCGATCTGTCTGTCCCGAATGCGTTGCGGACACTACGCTATCGCGGGCAAGCGCGCTCCTACAAGCTTCAGCGCGACTGAAAACTCAATCATGCCCCCCGGCACAAGTCGGCGAAGCAGGCGCGGCGCCCAGTTTCGCCCATTCTTCCGGGGTGTAGGTGTGCAGCGCCAGCGCATGAAACTCACCCATCAGGCCACCGAGCAGGCCATAGACCTTCTGGTGGCGCTTGACGGCGTTGAGGCCAGCGAAATGCTCGCTGACCACCACGGCCTTGTAGTGAGTGTCGCTGCCACGACTGTGCATGTGGCTTTCATTGAGCACTTGAAGGTACTCAGGCTGAAAGACCGCCAACGCGGATTCGATTCGCTGTTGCATGCTCATGTGTGGCTTCGCTTATGGCTTCTTGGCTGGCGCGGCAGGTGCTGCACCTTTGGTGCCTGCTGGCACCAGTTCCTTGGTCATGGATTCCAGCAGGCCGGTGACCACAGGTACTGCCGGTTGCAGTTTTTCCTGGGTCATCTGGAACGATTGCTGGCTGATCTGCGGCATCTTCGCCTGAACTTTCTTGCCCAGCGGCGACTGGTAGAACGCCACCAGATCCTTCAACTCCTGTTCGGAGAAGTTGTCGGTGTAGAGCTTGACCATGTCAGGCTGCAGCTTGTCCCAGCCAATGGCCTTGTCCAGCGCGGCGTTGGCCTGGGCCTGGTATTTTTCCAGAACGGCTTTCTTGGAATCCGGGGCTTTGGTTTCAGCGAAGCGCTGAGCGAACATTTGCTGCGCTTGCATGTAGATCGGCGCACCCAACTGATCGGCGTGAGCCAGTTTGAGGAACGCTACAGCACTGGCCTCATGGCTGGCGGTGGCAGCAAGAGCCTGGCCGCTGGCACATACCAGAGCGACCGCAGCACAGATGGCGCGAAGACGGGTCATCGAGTTTCCTTATCTAGCAGGCGAGGCTGAACCCCAAGGCCGGACATTCTGCGCCCCTTTTCGCCCTGCGCTCAACCCCCGCCGCTACGAGCGGTCGAATCTGCGCCCAACGACAGTCAGATGCCTCTAAGGTTTCACACGACCGACTTCACTTTTTTGTCGCACACTAGGCTCCACGTACCTGCCGCACAGCCATTGCCGGGAACCGAACCGGCGTGTGGGGTACTAAACTGCGCTATTCGATCTTAAGGAGTGAGTCCAGTGAGCCGTACCGAAACCGACAGCATAGGTCCGATCGAAGTCCCCGAAGACGCTTACTGGGGGGCGCAAACCCAACGTTCGCTGATCAATTTCGCCATTGGTCAGGAACACATGCCCCTGCCGGTGCTGCACGCGCTGGCGCTGATCAAGAAGGCTGCCGCCCGCGTCAACGACCGCAACGGCGACTTGCCCGCCGACATCGCGCGCCTGATCGAACAGTCTGCCGACGAAGTGCTGGACGGCAAGCTCGACGACCAGTTCCCCCTGGTGGTCTGGCAGACCGGCAGCGGCACCCAGAGCAACATGAACGTCAACGAAGTGATCGCCGGACGTGCCAACGAGCTGTCGGGCAAGGGGCGTGGCGGCAAATCGCCGGTTCACCCCAACGACCATGTCAACCGCTCGCAAAGCTCCAACGACTGCTTCCCCACCGCCATGCACATCGCCGCAGCCCAAGCGGTGAAAGAGCAGCTGTTGCCTGCGATTGCCGAGCTGTCCAGCGGCATCGCCGAGCAGTCATCGCGGCACATGAAGCTGGTGAAAACCGGTCGCACACACATGATGGACGCCACGCCGATCACCTTCGGCCAGGAACTGTCGGCCTATGTCGCACAGCTCGATTACGCCGAAAAAAGCATTCGCGCCGCCCTCCCCGCGGTCTGCGAACTGGCTCAGGGCGGCACGGCGGTCGGCACGGGCCTGAACTCGCCTCATGGTTTTGCCGAAGCGGTGGCTGCCGAACTGGCCGCGCTGTCGGGGCTGCCCTTCGTCACCGCGCCGAACAAATTCGCCGCACTTGCCGGGCATGAGCCGCTGACCGCGCTGTCGGGGGCGCTGAAAACCCTCGCCGTGACCCTGATGAAAATCGCCAACGACCTGCGCCTGCTGGGCTCGGGGCCGCGCGCAGGTTTCGCCGAGGTCAAGCTGCCGGCGAACGAGCCAGGCAGTTCGATCATGCCCGGCAAGGTCAACCCGACCCAGTGCGAAGCGCTGTCGATGCTGGCGTGTCAGGTGATGGGCAATGACACCACGATCGCCTTCGCGGCGAGCCAGGGTCACCTGCAACTGAACGTGTTCAAGCCGGTGATCATTCACAACCTGCTGCAATCGATCCGCCTGCTGGGCGATGGCTGCCGCAACTTCAACGAGCACTGCATTGCCGGCATGGAGCCGGACGCCGGCAAAATGGCCGAGCACCTAGAGCGCGGCCTGATGCTGGTGACCGCCTTGAACCCGCACATCGGTTACGACAAGTCGGCGCAGATCGCCAAGAAGGCCTACAGCGAAGGCCTGACTTTGCGCGAAGCGGCGTTGCAACTGGGCTTTTTGACCGACGCCGAGTTCGACGCCTGGGTACGCCCCGAGAAGATGCTTGAGGCGGGCAGCAATGGCTGAGCCGATCAGCGGCGCCACCCCGCTTGAGGGGTATGGCAAGCGCATCCTGATGGTCATCGGTTCGCCGAAGACCATCAGCCTCTGCCACGCCCTGGGCGACGCATACGCCCAGGGCGCGCGCAGCCAGGGCCATGTGGTGCGGGTGCTGAAACTGGAGGAACTGGAGTTCAACCCGACGCTGCACAACGGCTATGAATCCAGCCAGACGCTTGAGCACGACCTGCTCGAAGCCCAGCGCGAGATTCACTGGGCGCAGCATCTGGTGTTCGTCTACCCGGTCTGGTGGGGCGGACTGCCGAGCCTGCTCAGTGGTTTCTTCGAGCGCGTGTTCTTGCCCGGTTTCGCCTTCAAGGCCCACGGGCGTCATCACCCGTCCAACGAGCTGCTCAAGGGCCGCACGGCAGAGATGCTGGTGACCCTAGACACCCCTTCACGCTACTTCCGCTGGGTGTTCAAGGCACCGGCCCATCGGCAGATCAGGCACGCGATTCTTGAGTTTTGCGGGATCAAGGTCACGCGCTTGACAGAGTTCTCCCCGGTGAGGACCTCGACCGAGGAACAGCGCCAGCAGTGGATTCATCAGGCTGAGGGGTTGGGTAAACGGTAATGACCCATCCCCTCAAAGATCAGAGTAAAGTATCGAACGTCCCGCCCGCTTTTCCGTCTCACGCTGTGGAAAAGCCATCGGGCCGGGTCGTCCCAGGTTTAGCCGTCCTGAACTGATTGCAATCGAACTCCCGTCCTCCGGAGCAGGCTATGTTGAGCAAGCGTGAGCAAGACCCTAAGACCGCCGTGCACTTTCGCAGTGACCGCGTCTCCCGCGTCAATGGCCTGTATTTCTTCAGCACCCGCGAAAACACCCTCGAAGGCCCGTTCTTCACCAAGGAAGACGCCGAGCGGGAGACCGATGCCTATATTCGCCGCATGCAGGCGGGCAAGGTCATCTCCCATGAACCGCCTACCTCGCTCAACGGCTGAGCCTCACGAAACGGCTGTGCCTCACGAATGGTTACGGCGAAAGGTCTCCTCGCCCATCGCCGCAATCTGCCCCTCGATCAACGCCTCGAACGGACGCAACAGCGCCTCGAACGAGCGATCCGGCTCGACCGTCTGCAGCGCATGAACAATGGCTTCCAGGGTTGACAACGCATCGGCGGCCGGAGCCTTGCGCAGCCGATAACGCGAGGCTGGCACGCAGCCCAGAGTCACCCTCGGCAACGCCGCCAGCAGCGGATTGAGGTGTAGCAACTTGCGCGCCTTGCGCCAGGTGCCATCAGGGACCACCAGCAGCATCGGCTCGTTATCTGTGGATGACGCAGCGAGGGTGGTCGCCTCCTCCCCCGGAAACAACAGGCGCGCCTGATACCCCGGCACGTTCAGCAGTTCGGCAAGGTTGTCGAACGTTTCACCGACCACCCACTGCGCATTGTTCAGCCCCAGCGCAGCCAGACGCGCGGTGTTCAGCGCGTGATTGACCTCGCTGGGGTGTTGCAGGATCAATACGCGGGTGCGGCTGTCCAGTTGGGGAATCAGCGCACACAGGCAGTGGTTTTCCGGGCGAAGGCAGCGCTCGCAGCGGGCACGGGACATGTTCGTGGCCTCCTAGAGCGGGTTGAGTTGGGTCTTGAGCAGATCGCGGAACGTCTGGATCAACGGCTCGCGACTGCGCCCGCGACGCAGGATCATCGAGAACGGCGCTTGATAGCCGAACGTCGCCGGCAGCAGCACACGCAGATGCCCCGAGTCGACCCACGACTGCGCGTAATGCTCCGGCAGATAACCGATGTAGGCGCCGGACAGCACCAGAATCAACTGCGCCTCCATACTTTCCACCGTCGCCGCGCTGTGCTTGAAGCCGTGCCGCGCCAGCTCCGCCTGACTCCAGTAGCCGCGCCCCACCATGCGCTGCTGGGTGATCACCGGCTCCGGAATGCGCCGCTCGTTGAACAGCGGGTGACGATTACTGCAATACAGCCAATGCTGTTCGCGATAGAGCGGCTGATACAGCAGGCCGTTCATGCGCGTTGAAAACGAGCCGATGGCTAGGTCCAGACGGTTGTCGAGCACGCCCAGTTGCAGCTCGTAAGGGCTCATCACCGACAGGTGCAAGTGCACCGCCGGGTGCTCTTCACTGTAGGCGCCGATCACCTCGGCGAACGGCAACGCCCGGTCGCTGACGGTCGAGTCCAGCACGCCCAGATTGAGCGTCCCGCGCAGCTCGCCCTTGAGCGCGGCGGCGTACAGTTCGAAGCCTTCGAGCTCGCCCAGCAGGCGCAGGGTTTCCTGATGGAAAAGCTCGCCCTTGCTGGTCAGACTGAAACCGCCCCGGCCGCGATGACACAGCACAATGCCCAGCGTCGATTCGAGCTGGCTCATGTACGTGCTGATCGCCGAGGTCGAGAGGTTCAGTTCCTGCTGCGCACTGGCAAAACCCTGATGCCGGACGACACAGGTGAAGATACGCAGCAGTTTCAGATCGGGTAATGCGCTGGCCATGATGCATCCGGGTATCGAGGAAAGATGAGCTTACCCGATACTTCAGAAATGTCTGAACTAAGTATTTAGCCTCAGCGATTGTTCGCAGCCCGCGCGCTTCGCAGAATCCGCCCAGCACCTACAACTATTAATAACCCACCGATGAGGCAATCCCGTGGACAAGATTTTTCACCAACCACTGGGCGGCAACGAAATGCCGCGCTTCGCCGGCATCGCCACCATGATGCGTCTGCCACACTTGCAAACGGCCGCAGGCCTTGATGCCGCCTTTATTGGCGTGCCTCTGGACATCGGCACCTCGCTGCGCGCTGGCACCCGTTTCGGCCCGCGTGAAATCCGCGCCGAATCGGTGATGATCCGCCCTTACAACATGGCCACGGGCGCTGCGCCCTTTGACTCGCTGTCGGTTGCCGACATCGGCGACGTCGCCATCAACACCTTCAACCTGCTGGACGCGGTGCGCATCATCGAAGAGGCCTACGACGGCTTCCTCGAGCACGGCATCATCCCGCTGACCCTGGGCGGCGACCACACCATCACCCTGCCAATTCTGCGTGCGATTCATAAAAAGCACGGCAAGGTCGGCCTGGTGCACATCGACGCCCACGCGGACGTCAACGATCACATGTTCGGCGAGAAGATCGCCCACGGCACCACCTTCCGCCGCGCGGTGGAAGAAGGTTTGCTCGATTGCGATCGCGTGGTGCAGATCGGTCTGCGTGCGCAGGGCTATACCGCTGAAGACTTCAACTGGAGCCGCAAACAGGGCTTCCGCGTGGTGCAGGCCGAAGAGTGCTGGCACAAGTCGCTGGAACCGCTGATGGCCGAAGTGCGCGAGAAAGTCGGCGGCGGCCCGGTTTACCTGAGCTTCGACATCGACGGCATCGACCCGGCCTGGGCGCCCGGCACCGGCACCCCG
>Ga0213837_1000662_pt1 | contig 28988 bp, 30 predicted proteins | sample SWPATP12_FD_160572 | JGI IMG/M metagenome (GOLD analysis project Ga0213837, IMG submission 160572) | Coastal seawater microbial communities from Marineland, Florida, United States - SWPA TP1 #2 | ecosystem: Environmental > Aquatic > Marine > Coastal | place: USA: Florida | collected 2016-08-06
GACTTCGTCGTCGTGCTGGCCCTGGCGCTCGTGCTGCTGTTCCGTCCCACCGGCCTGCTTGGGAGAACCGCATGAGCACCGAGACCGACACCTCCAGCACCGACGGCACGCGCGCCGGCGGCACCACCACCGACGATCCCCGCACCGGGCAAACAGCGCCCGACGGCGGTTCCGCCCGCCGCCGGAGCGCCAGCGCCGGGGGAGGCCAAGCCGTTTCCGGTGCCACCCGCCCCGGCCCGGCGCCCCGCCGGATTGCAGGGTGGGCGGCGGGCGCCGCCGGAGTGCTGCTCCTGGTCCTGCTGCCGCTGCTGAACATCTCGCTGCCCGGCGTACTGCCCGGCCCCAGCTACACGCCTGGGTCCCTGCAGCTGCTGGCCATGTGCATGCTGATGGCTGCCGCGGCCCTGACCTACCACCTGCTCCTCGGCGTGGCCGGCCTGCTCTCCTTCGGGCATGCCCTCTACTTCGGTGCCGGCGTCTACGGGCTCGCGATCATCCTGCAGAACTTCGACATTCCGCTGCTGCCGGCCATGGGGTTGACCCTGCTGATTGTGGTTGTGCTGGCCCACGTGGTGGGCAGCATCAGCCTGCGCGTCAGCGGCATCCCCTTCGCCATGGTCACGCTCGCCTTCGCGCAGGCCGGGTCGGTAATTGTAGGCCGCAACCCGGAGGGCAAGACCGGCGGCGACGAGGGCCTGACGCTGCGCACCGACAATCTGCCCGACTTCCTCGTGGGCGTGGTCAACACCCGCAACCTGTACTGGCTGGCCCTGGCCGTGCTGGTGGCGGTCTTCGTCACCGTTACCTGGGTGCAGTCCTCCCGCGCCGGCCACGCCGCCGCCGCCGTGCGCGAGAACGAACTGCGGGTCCGCGTCCTGGGCCTGCAGCCCTATCTGGTGAAGCTGCTGATCTTCGTGGTCTCCGCCGTACTGGTCTGCATCATCGGCATGGTCTTCCTGCTGCTGCAGAGCGGCGCCGTGCCCCGGGCGGTGTCCGCGGACTTCACCGTCACGCTGCTCGTGATGGTGGTCCTGGGCGGCGTCGGCTCGCGCTGGGGTGCCTGATCGGCGGCGTGTTCTACACCATCCTCGACCAGCGGCTGACGACGCTGGCGAACTCCGAAGCGGTTAAGTCGCTCCCGGATGTCCTGCGTGTACCGTTGTCCGAACCACTGTTCATCCTCGGCACCCTCTTCGTCCTGGTGGTCCTCTTCCTGCCGGGCGGTCTCACCGGAGCCGCCGACCGGCTGGCGCAGCGCCGCAACCGGCGCGGTGGCGGCGGCGGAGGCACCTCGACGTCGCGCGAAATCCTGGAGGAAGCCGCATGAGCACCACCACCGGTTTGAACCAGCCCGACGGCCTGCACACCCTGGGCCGCTGGACCACCGACCGCAGTCTTTCCACCCCGCACCGGGTCGCCATTGACGACCGCGGTTGCACGCTGCTCTACAGCGAGCTGGAACGCCGCGCCTCGGCCCTGGCCGCCGGGTTCCGAGCCGCCGGCTACGGGATCGGGGACCGGATCGCGAGCCTGACCGGCAACAGTTCGGACCACGTGGTGGCGTTCTTCGCCTGCGCCAAGGCCGGGCTGGTCCTGGTTCCGCTGTCCTGGCGCCTCTCGCCCCGGGAACTCGCGGCCCAGCTCGAACTCGCCGAGCCGCAGCTGCTGCTGGTTGAGGGCGAGTTGGACGCCCTCGCCGCCGCAGCCTGCGCGCTGCTGCCGCACCGGCCGCGGACCGCGGCCCTGGGGCCCGGTGGCGTCGAGCGGTCCGTACCGCCGCCCACAAGGATCCGGCCGGCCGCGTCCGCCGACGCCGGTGCGGCCCGCCGTGAGGTGCACGACGACGACGCGCTGCTGATGATCTTCACCTCCGGCACCGAGGGCGCCAGCAAAGCCGCTGTCCTGACCCACGCCAACTGCTTCTGGAACAACCTCTCGCTCTCGCGCACCCTGGACATGGGCAGCAACGACGTGGTGCTGGCCGTGCTCCCGCAGTTCCACGTGGGTGGCTGGAACATCCAGCCCCTGCTGGCCTGGTGGGTCGGTGCCACCGTGGTGCTGGAGCGCGGCTTCGACCCGGGCCGGGTACTCCAGCTCATCGCCGAGCGTGGCGTGACCATGCTGATGGGGGTCCCCACCCAGTACCTGATGCTCGCCGAACACCCGGACTTTGCCCACGCCGAACTCGGCAGCCTCCGGCACGCCGTCGTGGGCGGTGCGCCCATGCCGGCCCCGCTGCTGCGGATCTGGCACCGCCGGGGCGTGGCCCTGAGCCAGGGCTATGGCCTGACCGAGGCCTCGCCCAACGTCCTCTGCCTGCCAAACGACGACGCCGAACGGATGGTGGGCTACTCCGGCAAGCCCTACCCGCACGTCGCCGTCGCCGTGGCGGACCCGGTCACCGGTGAAATCCTCGACGGCGCCGCCAGCGGCGAGCTGCTGGTGGGCGGCCCGGGCGTGTTTGCCGGCTATTTCCGGGACCCCGCCGCCACGGCGGCCGTTCTTGCCGACGGCTGGCTGCGCACCGGCGACCTGGTGGAGCGCGACGCCGAGGGGTACATCAGGGTCGTGGACCGGCTCAAGGACATCTACATTTCCGGCGGCGAGAACGTGGCCCCGGCCGAGGTCGAGGCCGCCCTGCTGGCCCATCCCGCGGTGGCACAGGCCGCCGTCGTCGGGGTGGAGGACGAGCGCTGGGGCGAAAGCGGCATGGGGTTCGTGGTGGTGCGTCCCGGCCTGGCCACCGACGAGCAGGAGTTGCTGGACCACTGCGCCTCCCAGCTGGCCCGCTTCAAAGTCCCGTCGCGGATCGAGCTGGTCCCGGCGCTGCCCCGCACGGCGCTGAACAAGGTGCTCCGCGCCAAGCTGCGCCAGGAACTGGCCGGGTGCGGCCCGGCGGAGCGCACTCCGGCCAGGCGGGGTTCCGATGCACGCAGCTCCGCGGCAGGGGGCCGGGCATGAGCGCCGCGCCGCGTACCGCCCGGGGGACGCGCACCCGGGCCAAGCTGCTCGAAGCCGCCGAAGCGGTCTTTGCCTCGGTGGGCTACCACGAGGCCTCGATCGTCAAGATCACCGAGGCCGCCGGCGTCGGCCTCGGCACCTTCTACCTCTACTTTGACGGCAAACAGGCCATCTTCGACGAAGTGGTCGAGGACCTGAACCGGCGGGTGCGGCACGCCATGACCGACGCCGCCAGGAGCGCCGGCACCCGGCTCGAGGCGGAACGGGCCGGCTTCCGGGCCTTCTTCCGCTTCACCGCGCAGCACCCGGCCCTGTACCGGATCATCCGCCAGGCCGAGTTCGTCTCGCCGGGCGCGCTGCGGCTCCACTACACCCGAATCGTCAACGGCTACATCGAGGGCCTGAAGGCGGCCCAGCTCAGCGGGGAGGTCCGCGAGATGGACCCCACCGTCGCTGCCTGGGCCCTGATGGGCATCGGCGAGCTGATCGGCATGCGTTGGGTCCTCTGGGACGAGGAAGGCGCCGAACCAGCCGCCGGCGCCCGGCCCGACGTGCCCGAAGAAGTCTTCGAGGAAATGATGCAGTTCATCGAACGGGCCCTTGCGCCCGCGCCCGGCTCCGCTCCAGGAACGGCCGCGACCCCCACCCAGCCCCAGGAAGGGACAACCCCATGACCCAGACAGCCAGCAAGGACACGTACCGTACCGCCGACGTGGAGGTCCGCGGCGGCACCCTGCACACCGCCATCTGGGGCCCGGACGACCCCGCCGCCCCGACCATCCTCGCCGTGCACGGGGTCACCGCCTCGCACAAGGCCTGGCCGTACCTGGCCGACGCCCTGCCGGAGGCCCGGATCATCGCCCCGGACCTGCGCGGTCGCGGCCGCAGCAACTCCTTGCCCGCCCCGTACGGGATGCCCTCGCACGCGGAGGACCTCGCAGCGGTGCTGGCGGCCCTGGCTCCGGGCCCGGTCGTCGTCGTGGGGCACTCGATGGGCGCCTTCGCCTCGGTCGTGCTCGCGAACCTGTACCCGGAACGCGTCCGCTCGCTCGTGCTGGTCGACGGCGGCCTGCCGCTCCAGGTCCCCGAGGGAATCTCGGACGAGGAGCTCATCTCCTCGGTGCTGGGCCCGGCCGCCGAGCGCCTCAACGCCACGTTCCCGAGCCGTGAGGTGTACCGCTCCTTCTGGCGGCAGCACCCGGCCTTCAGCGCTGGCTGGGGGCCGCTCGTGGAGGCCTACGTGGACTACGACCTCACCGGCGAGGAACCGGAACTGCGGCCGGCCACCCGCTACCAGGCGATGGCCGAGGACACCGCGGAACTGCACCGAGGCGCCTCGCTGCTCAAAGCCCTGGACGAACTTTCCGTGGACACCGTGGTTCTGCGGGCGCCGCGTGGCCTGCTCAACGAGCCGGCCGCCCTCTACGGCCCCGGCTACCTGGACGACTGGGCTGCGAAGCTTCCATCGCTGCGGGTCCTCGAGGTCCCGGACGTCAACCACTACACGATCGTGATGGGAGAGCCCGGCGCCGCGGCCGTCGCGGAAAGCGTTAGGGAGGCACTGGCCTGACGGTAGAGGGTCCCTAGCCGCCGGCGAAGGGCGGCAGCACGTCGACGACGTCGTCCGGGCCCACGGCCGCGGAGGTGCTGCGGACGGCCACCTCGTTGAGCAGGAAGCTGGACCGGGACAGGATGCGGGCCAGCGGCGGGGTGCCGGCCGGCGGTTCGGGGCGTTCGACGGCGAGGACCGCCTCGACCAAGGTGGCCAGCGTGGCGCCCTCGGGCAGCTCGAACTTCTCCTCGTCCCTGCCGGCGGCAGCGCGCGCGGCAGCGAAGTAGCGTACGTTCACGGGTGTCTTAGCCTCCGATGGCGCTCATGCTGCGGTCCGGCTGGACGAAGTCCGGGGCATCGAGTCCAATGTGGTCCATGCCGTGGGCCTTGGGCTTGAGCCACATGGCGTCCTGCCACCGCTCAACGATCTGCTCGTCGCTGGCACCCTGGCGGAGCAGCCCCAGCAGGTCGACTTCTTCGCGCGAGAAGAGGCAGCTCATGATCTTGCCCTCCGCGGTGATCCGGGTCCGGCGGCAGTCTGCGCAGAACGGCTCGGTGACCGAGGCGATGATCCCCACGGTGCCCAGCACGGGCCCGGTGGCCTGGTCCGTGCCTGCCACGCGGGCCCGGACTTCGAACCGCTCGGCCGGCGCGCCGTCGCGCTCCCGCGGATCGGCGCTGAGCACGTAGTCGACGGAGAGCAGCTCCCGGATTTCCGCGGCCGTAATCATGTTCCGGCGGGTCCAGCCGTGGTCGGCGTCCAGCGGCATTTGTTCGATGAAGCGCAGTTCGTAGCCTCGGTCCAGTGCCCAGGCGAGCAGCGAGGGGGACTCGGCGTCGTTAATGCCGCGCATCAGCACGGCGTTGAGCTTGACCGGTCCCAGCCCGGCGGCCCACGCGGCGTCGACGCCGGCGAGCACTCGGTCCAGGAAGGGGCGCCGGGTCAATTTGGTGAACGTCTCTTCGTGCAGCGAATCCAGCGACACGTTGATCCGGGTAAGTCCGGCGGCCTTCAATCCGGCCGCCTTCTTATCCAGCCCGACGGCGTTCGTGGTCATGGAGATGGGCAGATCCGGGTGCGCCTGCCGAAGGGCGGAGATAATGTCCAGCAGGTCGGCCCGGACCAGCGGTTCGCCGCCGGTCAGGCGCAGTTCGCGCACGCCCAGCTGTTCGACGCCGATCCGAACAATCCTGACGATTTCCTCCGCCGTCATGACGGCCTGCTTGGAGAGCCATTCGAGGCCTTCGGCCGGCATGCAGTAGGTGCAACGGAGGTTGCATTTGTCCGTCAGCGAGAGCCGCATGTCGGTGGCCCGACGGCCGTAGCGGTCCACCAGGCCGGCCGGCATTCCGGCTGGCCGTCCGGCCGGAGTCGGCGCCGGGACGCCGGTTCCGGGGCCGCTTTCCGCGCGGGGCTGGGGCATGCCAAGCTGAACACTCATACCGTCAGGCTACGCCACTACGGGCCAGGCATCACGCCCCGGAGCCAACGAACTGGCGCTTGCGAACTTATGCTGGAAGCGTGAAGACGTCCCGGGCACTTCCAACCCCGGCCGCCGGCGGAACACCTCGGCCGGCACCGAGGCGCACCGCGTGGTGGGCGGCCGCTGCCGGCGTGGCCGCCGTGGCTGCCGGCGTCGCCCTTGGTGAACTCGCCGCCGGGCTGCTGAGCCCCTCGGTGTCGCCGGTGACGGCCGTCGGGGGAGCGGTGATCGACGCCGTCCCGCCGGGCGTCAAGGACTGGGCCATCTCGCTGTTCGGCACCTCGGACAAACTTGCCCTGCTCGGTGGCATGGCCCTGGCGATCGCGGTGCTGGCAGGCTTGGCCGGGGTGCTGGAACGGCGCCGCCGCTTCGCCGGGCTGGCCGTGATCGCAGTCTTCGGCCTGGTGGGCGCCGCGGCCGTGCTGACCCGGGCCGAGGGGAGCGCCAACGCCGTCGCCGCGCCGCTGCTGGCCGCCGCGGTCGGCCTTCTGCTGCTGCGTTGGCTGATCCAGCGGCTCAGGGAGTGGTCCGACGCCGGTCCGCCGGCCGCCGCGCCGTCCGACGCCGGTCCCGCCCCGGCCGCCGCGCCGTCCGAAGCCGGTCCCGCCCCGGCCGCCGCCGCGCCGGACGAGGAAGCCCAGGCCCGACCCGCCCGCCGCCGGTTCCTGCAGTCCCTCGCGGTTACGGCGGGCATCGCGGGCGTGGGCGGGGTGCTGGCGTCCACGCTGCGCGGCGCCGCGGCGGCCGTCACCGAGCTGCGCGGCAAACTGGTCCTGCCCGGGGCGGCCTCGCGCGCCCGGCCGATACCTGCCGGAGCCGAGCTGTCCCTGGCCGGGCTGAGCCCGCTGGTGACCCCGAATAGGGACTTTTACCGGATCGACACCGCCCTGCGTGTCCCGCTGGTGGATCCGGGCGAATGGAAACTCAAAGTGACCGGCCTGGTGGACCACGAGGTGGAACTGGACCTTGCCGGCCTGCTCGCCAAGCCGCTGACCGAGCGGTACATCACCATCGCCTGCGTCTCCAACGAGGTGGGCGGGGACCTCATTGGCAACGCGCGCTGGCTCGGCTGGCCGGTCCGGGAACTCCTGGCCCAGGCCGGCCCCAAACCGGGAGCTGACATGGTGCTCTCCCGCAGCGTCGACGGCTGGACCGCGGGAACGCCGCTGGAGGTCCTCACGGACGCCCGGGACGCGCTGCTGGCGGTGGGGATGAACGGAGAGCCTCTGCCACTCGAGCACGGCTTCCCGGTCCGGCTGGTGGTGCCGGGGCTCTACGGCTACGTCTCGGCGACCAAGTGGGTCACCGAACTGAAAGTCACCCGGTTCGCCGACGACGTCGCCTACTGGACGCCGCGGGGCTGGAGCGATCGCGGACCGATCAAGACGTCGTCGCGGATCGACGTGCCGCGGCCCGGCCGGCGGGTGGACGCGGGGCGGGTGGACTTCGGCGGCGTGGCCTGGGCGCAGCACCGTGGCGTGGGCAGGGTGGAGGTGCGCGTGAACCGCGGCGAGTGGCAGCAGGCGGAACTGGCGCCCGCGATCTCCATCGACACCTGGCGACAGTGGAAGCTGAGCCTGCCGCTGGGTCCGGGGCAGTATGAGGTGCAGGTCCGCGCCATCGACCTGGCCGGTGTCCCGCAGGTGGAGGAGCGCGCCCCGGTGGCGCCCAGCGGTGCCACCGGCTACCACACCGTTACAGTGGACGTGAAGTCCTAGCCAGCCGAGCCGAAGGTCAACAAGCCATGCACCGCACCGCGAACAGGCCCGTCACCGTCGAAGCGCACCGGGACAAGGTCCGTGCGCTGCTGGCGCCGCTTTCCGCCCGCGTCGTCACCGTGCCGCTCCGTGAGGCGCTGGGCCGCGGCCTGGCCGCTGGCATCGCGGCCCCGCTGGACCTTCCGCCCTTCGCCAACTCGCAGATGGACGGCTACGCCATCCGCAGCGCCGACATCCCCGCCGGCGGGGCCGAACTGCAGGTGGCGGCACCCGTCCCCGCCGGAGCCCGGCCCGCCGCGCTGGCCCCAGGCACCGCCGCCCCGATCATGACCGGGGCCATGATCCCGGCCGGGGCCGACGCCGTCGTCCCCATTGAACAGGCCGTTCCGGATTCCTTCCCCGCCCCTGGGGAAGCCGCCACCGTGAGGCTGCCCGCCACTGCGGTGGGAACTTTCGTCCGCGGCGCCGGCAGCGACATTGCCGCCGGCGAGCCGGCCCTGGCGGCCGGGACCTTCCTGGGCCCCGGACAGCTGGGGCTGCTGGCGGCGCTGGGCTTGAGCCAGGTGCCGGTGCACGCCGTGCCGCGGGTCCTACTGGTGACGACCGGCGACGAGGTGGTGGAACCGGGCAGTCCGCTGCAGGCCGGCAAGATCTACGACGCCAACGGCACCCTGCTCGACTCGGCCCTGCGCCAGGCCGGCCTCCACGTCACCCGCACCGGCATCTCCGCCGACGACCCCGAGGAGCTCGCCGGGCTGCTGAACCGGCACGCGGCCGAGGTGGACCTGATCGTCACCACCGGGGGAGTCAGCAAGGGCGCCTACGAGGTGGTCCGGCAGGCGCTGGCGGGCCACGACGTCGAGTTCGGCTCCGTGGCGATGCAGCCGGGCGGCCCCCAGGGCATCGGGACTTTCGACGGCGTTCCCGTCCTCGGCTTTCCGGGGAACCCGGTCAGCTGCCTTGTTTCCTTCGAAATGTTCCTCCGGCCCGTGCTGGCCGAGCTGTTCGGCTCGCCGGTGCCGCGGACCGCGCTCCGCGCCCGGCTGGCCGAAGCCCTGACCTCCCCGGAAGCCAAACACCAGGTCCGGCGCGGCACCTTCGGCCCGGACGGCACGGTCCGGCTGGAAGGCGGCGCCGGCTCCCATCTGGTGCACGCCCTGGCGCACTCCAACGCCCTCGTCCACGTCCCGGTGGGAACCGCGGCGCTCGCCGAGGGCGACGAGGTGGAAGTATGGCTACTGTGAACCAAGCAGATACTCCAGATAAGCCCGCGCTGACCCATCTCCGGCAGGACGGCACCGCCCAGATGGTCGACGTGTCCAACAAGGCCGAGACCACGCGGGAAGCCACCGCCACCGCCACGGTCAACAGCACCGCGGAGGTCCTGGCCCTGCTCGGCGCCGGCGAACTGCCCAAGGGCGACGCGCTCGCCGTCGCGCGGGTTGCCGGGATCCTGGCCGCCAAGAAGACCCCGGACCTGATTCCGCTCTGCCACCCGTTGCCGATCACCAAGGTCACCGTCGACTTCGAACTCGACGCCGACTCGGTCACCGTGTTCGCAACGGTCAAGACCCGCGGCGTGACCGGAGTGGAGATGGAAGCCCTCACCGCTGTCTCTGTCGCGGCCCTGAGCGTGTACGACATGATCAAGGCCGTGGACAAGCACGCGGTCCTGACCGACATCAAAGTGCTGGCCAAAAGCGGCGGCAAGAGCGGGGACTGGACCCTATGAGCACCACCGAACCGCACCGCCACGGCGAGGCCACCGGCCGTAAAGCCGGCATCGTGATCGCCTCCACGCGCGCCGCGGCCGGGGTCTACGAGGACCTCACCGGCCCCGTCATCACCGACTGGCTGACCGAGCACGGCTTCGAGCCCTTTCCCGCCCTGGTGGTTCCCGACGGCGAACCCGTCGGCGCCGCTCTGCGCGCGCTGCTGACCCAGCACCCCGCCGTCATCATCACCAGCGGAGGCACCGGCCTCAGCCCCACCGACGCCACCCCGGAACAGACCCTGCCGCTGCTGGACCGGGAAATCCCCGGCATCATGGAGGGCCTGCGCAGCGCGGGCACCGCCAAGACGCCGACGGCCATGCTCAGCCGCGGCCACGCCGGTGCCGCCGGTAGCACGTTCATCGTCAACCTCCCAGGATCCCCGAAGGGCGTCATGGACGGGCTGAGCGTGCTGGATCCGATTATCGGACACCTCTGCGACCAGCTGGAAGGCAGCCATGGACACTGAACCGGACACTGAATCCGCCTTTGAAATCGTGCACGCCGTGCTCAGCGCCGAGCCCATCTCGGTGGACCAGGCCATCGCGGCGGTCGAATCGGACACGGCCGGCGCCGTGGTGAGTTTCAGCGGCGTCGTCCGCAACCACGACGGCGGCAAACCCGTTGAGCGGCTCAGCTACAGCGCGCACCCCACCGCGCACCAGGTGATGGCCGACGTCGTCGCCCAGCTCGTCGCCGAGCAGGCCCCCGACGATGCGGACGGGGCGGCCCAGCCGGTGAAGATCTGGGCCGCACACCGGATCGGCATGCTGGAGATCGGAGATCCCGCCCTGGTCTGTGCCGTCTCGGCCGCACACCGCGGACAGGCCTTCGCGGTCTGCACCGAACTCGTGGACCGGATCAAGGAACAGGTTCCTATCTGGAAGGAACAGTTCTTCACCGACGGCACCGTCGAATGGGTCGGCGCGGGCGGGTAATGCAAGGGCCCCGGTTCCAGCCGGCGCCCGCCCCGGCGGTAGGGTTGAAGGCATGATCGAACAACTCGCCGTCGCCGTTCTGGGCGCCACCGGGCGCATGGGCGCCGAGGCCGTCAAGGCCGTCGAAGCCGCCGATGACCTGAAGCTTGTCGCTGCCCTGGGCCGCGGCGATTCCCTCGACACCCTGGTGGAGTCCGGCGCCCGGATCGTGGTGGACCTGACCGTTCCCGAAAGCACGGAAGCGAACGTCCGCTTCGCCGTCGAGCACGGCATGCACGCCGTCGTCGGGACCACCGGCTGGGACGCCGAACGGCTGTCCCGGCTAGAGGCGCTCCTGGCCGGCCGGCCGGACGTAGGCGTCCTGATCGCCCCGAACTTCGCCCTCGGCTCGGTCCTGGCCTCCGCCTTTGCTGCCAAGGCGTCCCGCTACTTTGAATCGGTCGAAATTATCGAGCTGCACCACCCGGACAAGGTGGACGCCCCCTCCGGCACCGCCGTGCGCACCGCCCAGCTGATTGCCGCCGAGCGCGCCGACGCCGGCGTCCCGGCTAGCCCGGATGCGACCACCAGCGAACGTCCGGGGGCGCGCGGCTGCGAGGTCGACGGCGTCCGCGTCCACAGCGTCCGGCTGCGCGGCCTTGTGGCGCACCAGGAGGTCCTGCTGGGCGGGCCGGGGGAGCAGCTGACCTTCCGCCACGACTCCTTCGACCGCGCCTCGTTCATGCCCGGTGTGCTGCTGGGTGTGCGCAACGTCGCGGCGCACCCGGGGCTCACGGTGGGCCTGGACGGCTACCTGGATCTGGGCCTCTGATGGCCAGCCTCCTGGCATCCTTCAAGGCCAACCGCACCAAGATCTGGGTGGGTGCGGTGACGCTTCTGCTGGTGTTCTACCTGGTGGTGTCCCTGCAGCGTTCAGTGCTGCTGCTTTCCGATGCGAACCTCGTGGCGAAGGCCCTCGGCCTGGCCTATCTGCTGCTGCCCATTATCGGGGCCTGGGCGCTGGTGCGGGAGTTGCTCTTCGGTGCCCGGACCGAGCGGTTGGCCAAGATCCTGGAAGCGGAAGGCGGCCTGCCGGAGGACACCCTGCCGCGCACGCCGGGCGGCCGGATTGTCCGCGAGGCCGCGGATCTGGAGTTCGAGAAGTACCGGGCGGAAGCCGAAGCCGCCCCCGGAGACTGGCGCTCCTGGTTCCGGCTCAGCTGCGCCTACGACGCCGCCGGGGACCGTAAGCGCGCCCGCGCCTCCATGCGCGACGCCGTCCGCCTCTTCCGGTCCGGTACGCCCGGGACCGGCGCCTAGCCTCTCAGCGTTGTCGGGCCCAGCGCCCGCGGCCCAACTGGTTGGCGCCGTGGCCAGCCCATTCCAGGGGACCGCGCCAGGATTGTGCCGCGAAGATTCCGCCAATGACCAGCGCTGCGACTGCCTGCGCCCAGAACACGCCGTCCACTGACCAGCCGGCAGGAAGCGGGCGGTCGTGCAGCGAGGCCATCAGGCACACGTGCGCGGTGTACAGGCTGAGGGTCAGGGCGCCGGCGCCGCGCAACGGGAGTAACAGGTCCAACTGCACCCAGTCGGCGAGCCGTCCCAGCAACAGGCACAGTCCCACCACCGCGGCGGCGACCCCCGAGGTGTGCAGCAGATCCAGTGTGGTGCCCGAATGCGGGGCGCTTGAGGCCAGCCACCAGGCGGAGCCGGACTGGTCGACGCCCACCAGATTCACCTGCAGCAGGCTCGTCAGGGGATAGTCCGGATCGCCCAACTGCTCCTGCAGTGCCGCCCGGCCGCCCCAGTCCTCCATCATCACGACGCTCAGCCACTTGGCGAGAACCGCCGCTACGGTCCCGGCGGCCAGCAGCAGCCAGGCAACGGCCGCCCGCGCCAGTGCCAGGCGGCCAATCGCCAGGCCCACAAGCAGGTAGGCGAGCCACTGCAGGACCGGGTAGTAGCCGGTCAGGAACAAGTCGCCCAGCAGCCGGGCGGGAGTGGCCAGGTCCTCCCAGCCAGGGTTGTGGCCGAGCCGCAGGGGAGGCTCTGCGGCCAACAGCCACGGCCGCAGTAAATACGCGAGGACCGGGGCAGCCAGCAGCCAGGCTGCCGCCAGGCCCCAGAGGCGTTTCCCGTGAAGTCCGATGAAGGGCGTTACGCACAGGAACAGCAGGGCGTAATTGACCAGGATGACCGCGATGTTGACTTCCAGGCCGCCGAGGGAAAGCCCGACGGCGCCCACCACCATTGCCCGGAGCGCGATGCCGCGGCGGGCTCCCCACAAGTCCGCGCCCTCCAGGGGGCGCTCCTTCCCGGTGGACAGCGCCAGGCCTATCCCCGCGAGTACGGCGAAGAGGGCGGCCGCGCGGCCCGAAAACGTCAGGCCGATCCAGGTGGGGGTGAGCTGCGCATCCGTTCCGAAGGTGGGGAGCACGTGGGTTGCCATCATGCCCAGCAGCGCCAGCCCGCGGGCGGCGTCGATGCCTGTCAGTCGCGGTACCGCCGCCGTAGCCTTGGCGGTCCTTGAAGTCGTAGCCGTGCCGCGCGAGGTCATCGTCTGATCGTCTCACGTCCGGCCGGCCCGGGCCCGCCGAGGGCGCACCGGCCGGTGGGAGCGTGCCGCCCACGACGGCCACGTGAGTCTTGTATTCGAATATATGTTCGAATATTATGGCCAGCATGAACAACGCATCAGAGCCGGCCCCGTCCACTGCTTTTAGGGAACCTGTTTTTAGGGAATCTGCTTTCAGGGCACCTGCACCCAAAGCAATCGGCCCGGCCGACGCCACCGGCGTCCTGAAGGCGATGAGCCCGGGCGTCGTGGATTTCCTCTTCCGGCGCCTGGTCGCCGGGGAGTCGGCGGAGGATGTCCAGTGGCACCGGGAGGGCACCGCCCTTTCCGCCCAGGTGCCCGGCGCCGAACTGGCCCGCCGGCTCGCCGAGACCGATCTTGAGTCGCTCACCCCCACGGAACTGTTCCACTACGTCCGTGCCGCGCAACGGTTGTCGGCCTGGGCGGAGGCGCTGCGCGAGGAGGCTGTGGGCCGTTATTGCGCCGTTCCGCCGGCCCGGCCCGAAGCGCCCGCGGACGCTGCCCCGGAGCGCCGAATTTGACGCGCATCACTCCGTCGCCATTGTCCTAACCCGCCGCGGACAGGGTAACGTTTTTCCCATGGCTGACTCTGACATTCGCTCTTACACGTTTGGAACCCTTGTGACCGCCATGGTCACTCCGTTCACCAACGACGGCGAGGTCGACTACCAGCAGTCCGCAGAGCTGGCCAACAAGCTTGTCGACGACGGCAATGACGCCCTCGTCATCTCCGGCACCACGGGTGAAACTTCCACCCTGGAAGACGACGAAAAAGAGAAGCTGTTCCGTGTCATCGTCGAGGCCGTGGGGGACCGGGCCAAGGTCATTGCCGGCACCGGCACCAACCACACCTCGCACTCCATCGAGATGGCCAAGCGGGCCGAAAAAGCAGGCGCTCACGGCCAGCTGATCGTCACCCCGTACTACAACAAGCCGAGCCAGGCCGGAATCCAGGCCCACATCGAAGCTGTTGCCGATGCCGCGGACCTGCCCGTCATGGTCTACGACATTCCTGGCCGCGCCGGGGTTCCCATCCTGCCCGAAACCATGATCCGGCTCGCAGGCCACCCGCGGGTCATTGCCCTCAAGGACGCCAAGGCCGACTTCGCCGCTGTCACCCGCGTGATGGCGAATACCGAGCTGGACGTCTACTCCGGAGACGACGGACTGACCCTGCCGTGGATGGCGGCCGGGGCCGTCGGACTGGTCAGCGTCTCGGCGCACGTGGCCACCAAGCAGTACCGTGCGATGATCGATGCCGCACTTGCAGGCGATTTTGCCACCGCCCGCACCATACATTTCGAACTGGACCCCGTGGTCCGAGCAGTGATGACCCATATCCAGGGTGCTGTTGCTGCAAAGCAAGTTCTTAAGTGGCAGGGAATCCTGTCCAACTCGGTTGTCCGTTTGCCTCTCGTGGAGCCGGGCGAAGCCGAGATCGAAACCATCCGCGAGGACTTGGCGGAGGCAGGGCTCGTCTTCTCCTGATCCGGCAGCCTGCCGATGGAAAGACAACCCTTCCTGCTCCGCCTGGAAAGTAGTGCACTATGACCCAAACCGCCCTCCCCGGCCTTGTCACGCCGCCGAAACTGCCCAAGAACACCCTGCGGATCGTCCCGCTCGGCGGCCTCGGGGAGATCGGCCGCAACATGACGGTCTTCGAAATCGACGGCAAGCTGTTGATCGTTGACTGCGGTGTCCTCTTCCCCGAGGAAACCCAGCCCGGCGTCGACCTGATCCTGCCCGATTTCTCCTACATCGAGAACCAGGTGGACGACATCGTCGCCGTCATCCTCACGCACGGCCACGAGGACCACATCGGTGCGGTCCCGTACCTGCTGCGCCTGCGCAATGACATCCCCATCGTCGGCTCCCAGCTGACCCTGGCCCTGATCGAAGCGAAGCTCCAGGAACACCGGATCAAGCCGAACACGCAGATCGTGAGCGAGGGCCAGGTCCAGAAGCTCGGCCCCTTCGAATGCGAATTCGTGGCCGTGAACCACTCGATCCCGGACGCCCTGGCCGTGTTCCTGCGCACCTCCGGCGGTACCGTGCTGCACACCGGCGACTTCAAGATGGACCAGCTTCCCCTCGACGGCCGGATCACCGACCTGCGCCACTTCGCCAAGCTCGGCGAAGAAGGCGTGGACCTGTTCATGTCCGATTCCACGAACGCCGACGTGCCCGGCTTCACCACCGCGGAAAAGGAAATCGGCCCCACCCTGGACCGGCTCTTCGGCCAGGCCTCCAAGCGCATCATCGTGGCCTCGTTCTCCTCGCACGTTCACCGTGTCCAGCAGGTCCTCGACGCCGCCGCGAACCACAACCGTAAGGTGGCCTTCGTGGGCCGCTCCATGGTTCGCAACATGGCGATCGCCGCGAAACTCGGCTACCTCGAGGTCCCGGCCGGCATCCTCGTGGACATCAAGAACATCGACAACCTGCCGGACAACCGCGTGGTCCTCATGTCCACCGGCTCCCAGGGCGAACCGATGGCCGCGCTGTCCCGGATGGCAAACGGCGACCACCGCGTCGTCGTCGGCCACGGCGACACCGTGATCCTCGCCTCAAGCCTCATCCCGGGCAACGAAAACGCCGTCTTCCGGATCATCAACGGCCTGCTGAAGCTCGGCGCCGACGTCATCCACAAGGGCAACGCCAAGGTCCACGTCTCCGGCCACGCGGCCGCGGGCGAGCTCCTGTACTGCTACAACATCCTGGAGCCGCTCAACGCCATGCCGGTGCACGGCGAGACGCGCCACCTGATCGCCAACGGCAAGATCGCCCTCGAATCCGGCGTCCCGGAGGAAAGCATCCTGCTGGCCGACAACGGCACCGTGATCGACCTCCGCGACCACCAGGCGGACATCGTCGGCCAGGTCGAGGTCGGTTTCGTCTACGTGGACGGCTCCAGCGTCGGCGAAGTCACCGAAGCGGACCTCAAGGACCGCCAGACCCTGGGCGACGAGGGCTTCATCTCCATCGTCACCGTCATCCACCGTGCCACCGGCAAGGTCGTCTCCGGGCCGGAAATCCACGCCCGGGGCGTGGCCGAGGATGACGCGGTCTTCGATGAGATCATTCCCAAGATCAACGCCGCGCTCGAGGAAGCCGTCCAGAACCGCGACCACACCACCCAGCAGCTGCAGCAGGTTGTCCGCCGCGTCATCGGCACCTGGGTCAACCGCAAGCTGCGCCGCAAGCCGATGATCATCCCGGTGGTCCTGGAGGCCTAAGCCCCCGGCTCCGGTCCCCGCCCAGGGGCCCGGCACCAACGCAGCACAGCAACGGCCCTTCCGGCCGGTTCCGCTTTTCGGCGGACCCGCCCGGGAGGGCCGTTCCGTTTGCCCCGAAGGCTCCGCCGGGGTGGCTTCAGCGCGGGAAGCCGGCGGCGCCGGCGGTTCAACATGGTCCCCGGCCGCCCCGGAAATCCGCGGTTTTCGGCCCGGCGTCGGGTACCGTTGCGAGTATGGCGACACGCACCTCCTCCGCGCCTAGAGGCAACTCCAGCGGCAGTCCACGCGGCAATTCCAAGAGCACCACCGGCGGCTCCACGGGCCGGGGCTCAGGCGCAGCTGCGTCCAAGACCAGCCGCTCGCAGGGGACCGCGCGCACCCGGCAGCTGGCCGCCGTCGAACCGCGGCAGCCCTGGCTCGTACGGGTTGTGGCCGGGGCCTGGCTGGGGATCGGCCATGTGGTGGGCGCCGGCGTCCGCCGGATCGGCCACGACGTCAGCGACCTCGACCCGGCGGACCGCCGCGACGGCGCCGCCCTGTTCAACCTCGCGCTCGGCGTCTTCATCGCCACCTTCGCCTGGTGGGGCTTCCAGGGCTGGCTCCCGGACGCGGTCTTTGCCATCGTCAACGGCACCTTCGGCTGGATGTCCCTGCTGCTGCCGTTGATGTTGTTCGTCTGCGCCTTCCGGCTGTTCCGCCAGCCGGTCGATGGCCGCGGCAACAACCGGATCGGCATCGGCTTCCTCATCATGACCTTCGCCGGCTGCGGCCTGGCGCACATCATCGGCGGCCAGCCCACAGTCGCTGACGGCTTCGACGGGCTCCGCCGCGCCGGCGGCATGCTCGGCTACCTCGCCGCCGCGCCGCTGGCCACCATCCACGCCGCTATTCCGGTCGCCCTGTACAGCCTGCTGGCCTTCACCTCGCTGCTGATCGTCACGGCCACGCCCTTTGGCGCCATCCCGTCCCGGCTGCGCGGGGCCTACGAGCACCTGATGGGCATCGACCTGCAGGACTACAACGACGACGCCGCAAACGACGCACACGACCGCAGCTACCTGTACGAAAACGACGCCCCCGCGCCGCGGAAAAAGCGCAAGAAGCTCTTCGGTAAAGACGACGACGCCGACGCCCGGCTGGAAGGCTACGTCGGCGACGAGGCCTTCGAGCACGCCGTCGTCGACGACGATGACGACGCCCCCGCAGCCAAGGGAACGAAGGCAGGCAGCGCGGCGAAGGCCGTGGCGCCCGGCGTGCGCCGGCCCACGCAGGCCGAGATCGCCGTCGAGAAGATCAAGGCGGCCCAGGGCCTCGGCAGCACCGCGGCCGGCGCCGCGGGGGAGGGCGCCACCGAGGCGATCCCGCTCGTCACGCCGGGTATGGTCGCCGCCGGATCGCTGAACCCCTCCCTGAACCCGGGTGCGGCCCCCGCCAAGGTCCCCGCGAATCCCGTCGCCCCGGCCCCGCCGCCCACCCCGATCCCGCAGCGCACCGAACAGCTCTCGCTGGCCGGCGACGTCACCTACACCCTGCCGGCGTCGGACATGCTCACCCCCGGTTCCATCCCGAAGGAACGCACCGAGGCCAACGACGCGATCGTCGCCTCGCTGACCGAGACGCTGACCCAGTTCAACGTCGACGCCCAGGTCACCGGCTTCAGCCGCGGCCCCACCGTGACGCGCTACGAAATCGAACTCTCCCCGGGCACCAAGGTGGAACGCGTCACCGCCCTGTCCAAGAACATCTCCTACGCCGTAGCCAGCTCCGATGTGCGCATCCTGAGCCCCATCCCGGGCAAGTCCGCCATCGGCATCGAGATCCCCAACACGGACCGCGAGACCGTCTCGCTCGGCGACGTGCTGCGCAGCCAGAACGCCCGCCGCACCGACCACCCCATGGTCATGGGCGTCGGCAAGGACGTTGAGGGCGGCTACGTCGTCGCCAACCTCGCGAAAATGCCGCACCTGCTGGTGGCCGGCGCCACCGGCGCCGGTAAGTCCTCGTTCGTGAACTCGATGATCACCTCGATCCTGATGCGCGCCACCCCGGATGAGGTCCGGATGGTCATGGTGGACCCCAAGCGGGTGGAGCTCACCGCCTACGAGGGCGTCCCGCACCTGATCACCCCGATCATCACCAACCCCAAGAAGGCCGCCGAGGCGCTGCAGTGGGTGGTCCGCGAAATGGATGCCCGCTACGACGACCTCGCCAACTACGGGTTCAAGCACATCGACGACTTCAACAAGGCCGTCCGGGCCGGCAAGGTCCACCCGCCGGAGGGCTCCAAGCGCGTCATCCGCCCGTACCCGTACCTGCTGGTGATCGTGGACGAACTCGCCGACCTCATGATGGTGGCCCCGCGCGACGTCGAAGACTCCATCGTCCGCATCACCCAGCTGGCCCGCGCCGCCGGCATCCACCTGGTGCTCGCCACGCAGCGTCCCTCGGTTGACGTCGTCACCGGCCTGATCAAGGCCAACGTGCCGTCCCGCATGGCCTTCGCCACCTCCTCCGTGACCGACTCCCGCGTGGTGCTGGACCAGCCCGGGGCTGAGAAGCTGATCGGCCAGGGCGACGCGCTCTTCCTGCCGATGGGCGCCTCCAAGGCGATGCGCGTGCAGGGCGCCTGGGTGACCGAGTCTGAGATCCACAAGGTGGTCGAGCACGTCAAGGGCCAGCTCAAGGCCGTCTACCGCGACGATGTTGCCCCCGAGGCGCAGAAGAAGCAGATCGACGACGACATCGGCGACGACCTCGAAGTCTTGCTGCAGGCCACCGAACTCGTCGTCACGACGCAGTTCGGCTCGACGTCGATGCTGCAGCGCAAGCTCCGCGTCGGCTTCGCGAAGGCCGGCCGCCTGATGGACCTGCTGGAGTCCAGGGGAGTGGTGGGCCCCTCGGAGGGTTCCAAGGCCCGCGACGTGCTGGTCAAGCCCGACGACCTCGCCGCGGTCCTGGCCGCCATGAAGGGCCAGGACGGCCCGGCCCCCGCCGATTCGCAGACCGCCGCGCTGAGCGAGAACGCAAATGCCAACATCGCCCAGGGCGGCTACGCCGAAGACCTCGTGGCCGCCGACCTGGACAACCGCACCCAGAGCGTCGATTACTACGACGGCGCTGACGGCCCCGGCGACGACGACGAGGGTTCCGAGGACGCCTGGTCGCTCACCGGACGGTAGCCGGCGGCGAGACGGTAGCCTAGGAAGGTGACTAGCGCCGAAACCAACGCCGGGTCCGCCCCGCGGATCTGGAACCTGCCCAACATCCTCACGATGCTGCGGATCGCGTTGGTGCCCTTCTTCGTCTGGTTCCTGCTCGCCGACGCACCGGCCCTGGAGGCGCAGAACGGGCTGTGGCGCTGGGCCGCCGTCGTCGTCTTCGCAGCAGCGATCTACACGGACAAGCTCGACGGCGACATCGCGCGCAGCCGCGGACTGATCACCGACTTCGGCAAGATCGCGGACCCGATCGCGGACAAGCTGCTGATCGGCTCCGCCCTGGTCATGCTCTCGCTGCTAGGCGAACTGCCCTGGTGGGTCACCGTCCTGATCCTCGTCCGCGAGTGGGGAGTGACGGCGCTGCGCTTCTTCGTCATCCGCTACGGCGTGATCCCGGCGTCCCGGGGCGGCAAGCTCAAAACCGTGATCCAGACCGCGGCGATCTTCCTGTACGTCATGCCGCTTGCCTCTATCGCTCCGTGGCTGGGAATCCTGGCCTTCGTGGTGATGATGGCCGCCCTGGCGATCACCGTCTGGACCGGCGCCGAATACGTTGTTGAGGCACTCAAACTGCGCGCCAGCGGCATCCGGGCCCGCAAGCAGCAAATCCAGGAGGGGACCCCATGAGCGACCCGCAGTCCGCCACCCACCCGGGGCTCCACCCGAACCTGCACCGCCTCGCCGAGCAGGCCGTGGCCCGCGCCATTGAGCGCGGACTGACGGTAGCCACGGCGGAGTCCCTTACCGCCGGAATGGTGGCCGCCGTGCTGGCCGACACACCCGGTGCGTCCGCCATGTTGCAGGGCGGCGTGGTCGCCTACGCAAACCCGGTCAAGGCCGAACTGCTTGGCGTGTCCCGCGAGCTTCTCGACGCAGTCGGTTCGGTGGACGGACAGGTCGCCGCCGCGATGGCCGCCGGCGCACGCACCGCCTGCGGGGCCGACGTCGCCGTGTCCACCACCGGGGTGGCTGGCCCGGAGCCGCACGACGGCAAGGACGTGGGAACCGTTTTCATCGGACTCGCCACGGCAGAGGGGGCGACGTCGTTCGCGTACCGCTTCGAGGGAAGCCGCCAGGAGATCCGGGCGCTGGCCTGCGGAGCGGCCCTGGAGCGGCTGCTCGGAACCCTGTCCCCGGCAAGCTACCGCGGGTAAAGTTGCCGGGAACAAAAGTTGATTCCGAATAGTTGTTACATTGTGTCGCCCCGGAATAAGGGTGGCGCCTAGGATGAAATCATCACAACGTTCGCACTCAACCGCGAACTACACATACGAGGGAGCAAGGCGATACAGATGGTAAAGCAGCCCGTATCCGTAAACGGCGTTGTCCGCTGGAAGGATGTGGGCCTCGCCGATCAGGCAAAGAGCGAACAGAAGGAGCGCAAGATGGTTGTACTACGTCACGAAATCGGTGATGTCCTGCGCGATGTCCGCCAACGCCAAGGCCGTACCCTCCGCGAAGTCTCGCACAGTGCCCGTGTATCCCTGGGTTACCTGAGTGAAGTGGAGCGCGGTCAGAAGGAAGCCTCCTCGGAGCTGCTCTCCTCGATCTGCTCGGCCCTCGACGTCCCGTTGTCCAGCATGCTCCGCGAGGTCAGCGACCGCGTCGCCGTCGCCGAGGGCGTGGCGGTACCGGACACCGTACCCCAGGAATTCGCGCAGCGTTATGGCCGTGACCTGGACCGTGAACTCAACACCGAACTCAACAATGAGCTGGCCACGGGCCTGCTCTCCGGGGCACACTAGCCCCACGCAGTCGATCCAAGAAAAGGTCCCCGGCGGTGTGCCGGGGACCTTTTTTGTGCCTGTGCTGTCTTTGCCGGGGGTCGTGGTTCAGGCCCTGCTTCGCGACCGGATGCGCCTACAGGCCTTCGTCCCGCGGGAAGCCGTCGCGCTCGTAGGTGGCGTTGAGCTTGGCCATGTAGCCGGCAAAGGCTTCAAGTTCCGCGGCGGGCCACTCCGCCAGCCGCTCGCGGAAGACCTCGCGGCGTGCATCCTGGACCAGGTGCATCTTCTCTTCGCCCTTGGCCGTCAGGCTGATGGCCTGGGCCCGGCCATCCAGCGGGTCGGCCGACTTCGACACCAGGCCGAGGCCCTCCAGGAACGCGACCTGGCGGCTGACCGAGGGCTTGCCGACCCCGATGCAGGACGCCAGTTCGGTCAGCCTGATGGGGCCCTTAGTCCGGAGTACAGACAGCAGCCCGTAAGCCGCGGGTTCCATCTCGGGATGGACCTGGCGGGAGAGCTGCTGCGACATTGACCGGGCACGGCGCCACAGCAGGCTCAGCTGGCGTTCGACGTCGGCCAGCACCTCCTCCGCAGCGGGTTCGCCGGTGCCGGAATTCCGCGCCGGATCCGGGGCGGCATCGCTTGGGTTGCTCATAGCAACCATTCTAGGGTCCGCACCCGTGAGAGACTTTATTGGTGAGAATCAGCGACTTCTGGCGGCTTATGGACGACGAGTTCGGCGCGGGATATTCCCGTGTCCTCAGCAGTTCCCTGGTGCTGGCGGGCGTCGGCGGGCGCACCGCGGACCAGGCCCTGAGCGCCGGAGTGCCGCCGAAGCAGGTATGGCTGGCGCTCTGCGATGTCCAGGACGTGCCCGCGGAGCGGCGGCTTGGCCGGGACATCAAGCCCCGCTGAGGACTGACACGCCGCCGGATTGTTCGAATATCTGTTCGGGTCGGGCTATGCTTTTTTTAGAGCGTTTTCCACATACGCGACGACGGCGCCAACTTTGTCAGTGGCTGCCACTAGCGTCAGGGATGACAAAACAACGGCCGCGACGGCCACTCTCCAGCGAGAAAGTATTAGAGGTGTGAATCATGGCCGCAGCCCCGGATCGCCAGAAGGCGCTCGACGCAGCGCTTGCCCAGATTGACAAGCAGTTCGGCAAGGGCTCGGTCATGCGCCTGGGCGACGAAGTCCGCGCTCCCATCGAGGTCATCCCGACCGGCTCCATCGCGCTGGACGTGGCCCTCGGAATTGGCGGCCTGCCCCGCGGCCGCGTCGTCGAGATCTACGGCCCCGAATCCTCCGGTAAGACCACCGTCGCGCTGCACGCCGTGGCCAACGCCCAGCGCCAGGGCGGCATCGCGGCCTTCATCGACGCCGAGCACGCCCTCGACCCGGAGTACGCCGCCAAGCTTGGCGTCGACACCGACGCGCTCCTGGTCTCCCAGCCGGACACCGGTGAGCAGGCGCTCGAAATCATGGACATGCTGGTCGGCTCCGGCTCGCTCGACATTGTCGTCATCGACTCCGTCGCCGCGCTCGTTCCCCGCGCCGAAATCGAAGGCGACATGGGCGACAGCCACGTGGGCCTGCAGGCCCGCCTGATGAGCCAGGCGCTGCGTAAGATCACCGGCCGTTTGAGCCAGACCAAGACCACCGCCATCTTCATCAACCAGCTGCGCGAGAAGATCGGCGTGTTCTTCGGCTCCCCGGAGACCACCACGGGTGGTAAGGCGCTGAAGTTCTACGCCTCCATCCGCATCGACGTCCGCCGCATCCAGACCCTCAAGGAGGGCGCGGACTCCGTCGGCAACCGGACCAAGGCGAAGATCGTCAAGAACAAGATGGCCCCGCCCTTCAAGATCGCCGAATTCGACATCATCTACGGCCAGGGCATCTCCCGCGAGGGCGGCATCATCGACATGGGTGTCGAGCACGGCCTGATCAAGAAGTCCGGTTCCTGGTTCACCTATGACGGGGACCAGCTGGGCCAGGGCATGGAGAACTCCCGCCGCTTCCTGCGCGACAACCCGGAACTCGCCGCCGAACTCGAGCGCCTGATCAAGGAAAAGCTCGGTGTCGGCGTCAAGGCTGCGGACCCGGAGGAATCACCGAAGCTGAAGGCCGTTGACGGCTTCTAACAGCCGGGCCTCCGCCGCACGACGCCGTCAGGGGTCAGGGTTCCCGTCCCGGAATCCTGGCCCCGGCCTCGTTGACGGCTCCGGCGACCCGCACCGGACCAAGGTGCCGGTGCCGGTGCCGGAGCAGGACGCCGACGCTGATCCGGCTGCCGTCGCCCGGGCCGTCGTGCTGCGGCAGTTGACCAACTCGCCCAAAAGCCGGCTGCAACTCTCCCGCAAGCTCGCCGAGCGCAACATCCCGGAGGACGTTGCCGAGGCCGTCCTGGACCGCTTCGAAGAAGTCCGCCTGGTGGACGACGCCGAGTTCGCCGAGATGTGGGTGCGGAGCCGGTCCCAGACCCGGAAGCTGGCGAAGGGTGCGCTGCGCCGGGAACTCGCCGAGAAGGGAATCGACCAGGAGACGGCGGCCAACGCCCTCGAACAGCTCAGCGACGAGGATGAGGAAGCCGCTGCCCGGGAACTCGTGGAGCGCAAGCTGCGGAACGCCCGCAGCCTGGAAGACCGCGCTGATCGGGACAAAGCCGTGCGCCGGCTGGCCTCGATGCTCGCGCGCAAGGGCTACCAGCCAGCCCAGGCCTTCCGGATCGTCGGCGAGGCCGTGGACGCCTCCCTCGAAGAACCGGACGGCGGGGTCTGAGGCGGCCGGTCCGCCCCTTACCGCGCGACCGGCGCCCACGCCGACCCGGTACCCTTAACAGGTGAGTTTGACCATTCCTTCCCCCGCCGCCGGCGGAGCCCCGCATCCGGATGAGACCGCCCCGGCCCGTACCTACCAGGTGCGGACCTTCGGCTGCCAGATGAACGTGCACGACTCCGAGCGGATGTCCGGCCTGCTCGAGGCCGCCGGCTACGTCCGCTCCGAAGGTGAACTGGCCGACGTCGTCGTCTTCAACACCTGCGCGGTGCGCGAAAACGCAGACAATAAGCTCTATGGCAACCTGGGCATCCTCCGCCCGGTCAAGGAAGCCAACCCGGGCATGCAGATCGCTGTCGGCGGCTGCCTGGCGCAAAAGGACCGCGAGACCATCCTGAAGAAGGCGCCGTGGGTCGACGCGGTCTTCGGAACCCACAACGTCGGAGCCTTGCCCGCGCTGCTGGACCGCGCACGCCACAACGACGAGGCGCAGCTGGAAATCCTGGAATCGCTCGACGTGTTCCCCTCCACGCTGCCCACCAAGCGGGATTCGGTCTATTCGGGCTGGGTCTCCATCTCGGTCGGCTGCAACAACACGTGCACGTTCTGCATCGTTCCCGCGCTGCGCGGCAAGGAAAAGGACCGCCGCCCGGGCGACATCCTCGCGGAGATTCAGGCCCTCGTCGACGACGGCGCCATCGAGGTCACGCTGCTGGGCCAGAACGTGAACTCCTACGGCGTCGAGTTCGGCGACCGGCAGGCGTTTTCCAAGCTGCTGCGGGCCTGCGGCGAGATCCCCGGCCTGGAGCGGGTCCGTTTCACCAGCCCGCACCCGGCCGCCTTCACCGACGATGTCATCGACGCCATGGCCGAGACGCCCAATGTGATGCCACAGTTGCACATGCCGCTGCAATCCGGCTCGGACAAGGTGCTCCGGGACATGAAGCGGTCCTACCGTTCCACCAAGTTCCTCGGCATCCTGGACAAGGTCCGGGAGAAAATCCCGCATGCCGCCATCTCCACCGACATCATCGTCGGGTTCCCGGGCGAGACCGAGGAGGACTTCCAGGCCACGCTCGACGTCGTGGAGAAGTCCCGCTTCGCCACCGCCTTCACCTTCCAGTACTCCAAGCGGCCCGGCACGCCCGCCGCGGGCCTCCCGGACCAGCTGCCCAAGGCCGTGGTGCAGGAACGCTTCGAACGGCTCACCGCCCTGCAGGACCGGATCGCCGCCGAGGAGAACGCCCGCCAGCTCGGCCGCCGTGTCGAAGTCATGGTGACGGCACAGTCGGGCCGCAAGGCCGGGGAAACCCACCGACTCTCCGGCCGCGCCCAGGACCAGCGCCTGGTGCACTTCTCCGTGCCGGACGGCGCCGAAACGCCCCGCCCCGGAGACCTCGTCACGGTGACGATCACCGAGGCCGCGGCGTTCCACCTCGTCGCCGACCCGGCGACCGCGGACGATTACAGCCTCCGCCGCTCACGCGCCGGCGACGCCTGGGACCGCTCGCAGGCCGATTCCTGCGGCGCCCCTGCCCCCGGCGCAGCCAGCGGCAAGTCCGGCGTCTCACTCGGCATGCCGAGCCTGCCCATCCGCGCCCGCTAGCGCCGTGGCCGCCTCCGTTCCGAGCGACGCCGCCGGGGCCACGCCGCCGGTCATCGCCGTCGTCGGGCCCACCGGATCCGGAAAGTCCGACCTCGCCGTCTCGCTGGCCCTGGCCCTCGACGGCGAGGTCGTCAACGCCGACGCCATGCAGTTCTACCGCGGCATGGACATCGGCACGGCCAAAATCACCGCGGCCGAACGCAGGGGAGTGCCGCACCACCTGCTGGATATCCTCGATGTCACCGAGGAGGCCAGCGTCTCGGACTTCCAGCAGCAGGCCAGGGCTGCGATCGCCGACATCCACGGTCGGGGCAAGCGCGCCATCCTTGCCGGCGGATCGGGCCTGTACGTCCGCGCGGCCCTGGATGTGCTCGAATTTCCCGGCACCGACCCGGCCGTCCGGCGCCGCCTCGAAGCCGAAGAGGCAGCGGCGGGCCTCGCACCGCTGCGCGCGCGGCTGGAGCTCGTGGATCCGGTCTCCGCCGGTCGGCTGGGGGATGCACGTCGTGTCATCCGTGCCCTCGAAGTCTTCGAACTGACGGGACGGCCCTTCAGCTCCTTCATGCCCACCCGCGAGTACTACCAGCCCGCCGTGCAGATCGGGCTGGAGGTGGACCGCGACCAGCTGCGGGAACGCCTCGCCGCCCGCGTCCATGCGATGGTGCGGCAGGGACTGCTGGCGGAGGTCCGGCGCCTCGACACCGAGGGGCTGCGCCGCGGCAAAACCGCATCGCGTGCCCTCGGCTACGCACAGTTCCTCAAAGTCGTGGACGGGGAGTCCGACCCGGAGCAGGCCGCGGAAGAGACCATCGTCGCCACCCGGCAGTTTGCCCGGCGGCAGCTCACCTGGTTCCGCGCCGACCCTCGGATAAACTGGATTGACTGGCAGGATCCCGCACTGCTGGAGAAGGCCACCGCACTGTCGCGCTGACAGCGGCGGCGCGGGCGGCTGTCACGGTTCCTTCCAGTCCCGGCCGGAACGGTAACCTTGGAGCATGGACGAAACCCTTGCCCCGGCCGCCGACCACCCCGCTGCCGCAGACACCGCAGCCCTGCGCGGCCTGAAGTTCTCGAAGGGCCACGGAACCGGCAACGACTTCGTCCTGATCGCGGACCCCAATGGCGCCCTCTCGGTCACGCCGGAGCAGGTGGCAGCCCTCTGTGACCGGCACCGCGGCATCGGCGCCGACGGGCTCATTCGCGCCGTTCCCTCGCGGCTGCTCGCCGAAGGCCGGGAGCTGCTCGCGGACCATCCCGGAGCCGAATGGTTCATGGACTACCGCAACGGCGACGGCTCGCTCTCGGAGATGTGCGGCAACGGCGTCCGCGTCTTCGTCCACTTCCTGATTGCCGAAGGCCTCGTCGACCTGCCCGCCGGCGAATCTCTCACCATTGGTACCCGCGGCGGCGTGAAAACCGTGGTCCGCACCGCCTCCGGCTACGCCGTGGACATGGGTCCCTGGGAGTTCATCTTCCCGGGCGAAGCCACCGCGCGGGCCATGGATTCGCTGGTCAGTGCCGAAGGCCTGGAAGTTGCCCGGCCGGCGCTCTCGGTCAGCATGGGAAACCCGCACACCGTCGTCGCGCTGGCTGAACTCGCGGAACTCGATGCCACGGAGCTTTACCGGGCGCCCCGCGTCGACCCGGTGCCTCCGCACGGCACCAACGTCGAGTTCGTCGTCCCGTCCGAGCCGCTCGTCCACGATGGCGTCGGGACCATCACCATGCGCGTGCACGAAAGGGGAGTGGGCGAAACCCTCTCCTGCGGAACCGGCGCCTGCGCCGCTGCCGTCGCGATCCGGCACTGGGCCGGCCAGGGCGCCCCGGACACCTGGAACGTCGTGGTTCCCGGCGGCGTCGTCGGCGTGAAATTCTTCCTCGCCGCGGACGGCCACGAGCACGTCGAGCTCAGCGGCCCCGCCGTGATCGTTGCTAGCGGGACGCTTTCCTGACGCGCAGGATCCGGAAGGATTTCGACGTGCTCTCGCGCGTAACGGTGAAGCTGCTGTCCAGTTCCGCCGCCAGCCAGCGCTGAAGCGAATCGGAACCAAGGTTCTTCTGCACCACCAGCCAGGCCGAGCCGCCCGGCGCCAGACGCGGCAGCCAGAGCAGCAGCAGGGCGTGGAGTTCGTCCTTGCCGATCCGGATGGGCGGGTTGGACCAGATGGTGTCGAAACGCAACTCCGGGTCGACCTCCCCGGGCAGGCTGGCCGTGACATTCTCCAGGCCCAGCAGGGCCGCATTCTCATTCGTCAGTGCCACGCAGCGTTCGTTGACATCCACGGCGTAAACCCGGGCATGCGGGGCCCTGAGGGCCAGGGTCAGCGCGATCGGCCCCCAGCCGCAGCCGATGTCCAGCAGGTTCCCCTGCGGGGCCGGGGCCGGGGCGTCTGCCAGCAGGACGGCGGTTCCCTTGTCGATTCCGTCCGGGCTGAAAATACCGGAGGACGTCTGCAGTTGCCGCTGCTCGCCGGCAAGCTCCACGGTCAGGGGCTTGCGGGTGAACGGCCCGGCGGGCTGGGCGCTGAAATAGTGTGCAGACTCCATAACTGGCCAGATTAGTTGGCGCTCCGGCGCTATGGGAAACCGGCCGCGATGCGCCGCGGGCTGTCCGGGCCGCCGCACCGTCGGGCCGCACGGGAGGAGCCGCACGCTCTGCTAGGCTTAAAGACATGATCTTGAACTTCAAGTAGCCGGCACGGGCCTTCGTTCGTCGAGAGGCCCGTCCCCGCAGCGACGCAGGTAGTTACCTTCCGCTCAGTGCGCCCCTCCGTGATGCCGTGTATCACCCGCAGGCGCCCGATCCGCTTGAAGTCAATCCGCTTGGACTTAGTCGGCAGAGACCCGACAGTCCCGGACTCGGCTAAGTGCTCGACGCCAGCAGGTGCAAGCGCTGAGCGGACCGTAACTCCCCGCCAAACGGCGCCATCCAGCGCCATTCCGTCCCTCAGCCATCCCTTAGCCATCGCTTCGCTCCCTTGTTCAGCGCAGCTCCTAAAAGCGCTTCGCCAAGGGGACCCGTCCCGCCGGCGGCACCGCAGCCGCCAGGCATCCCAGGAGGCCCGGATGACCACTAGTCGTCAGCCCAGCGCGAATACCGCGCCACGAAACAATGAACAGCACTATCCTGAAGTTGCACACCCTTCAAAGGAGACCATGACCAGTCAGCCCAACACCGGACCCGATTCAGCCGCCCAGGACATGAGCCCTGCGGAAATTCAAGCTGTCATCGACCGGATCCTCTCCAAAGACGCACCAGCCCCCAAGGCCGGACGCGGCGCCGACGCTGGACACCCCGGCGAGTCCCGCGCGGTGTTCGGCAAGGCCCAGGCGATTTCGCGGCTGGATGAGGAACACAGCAGCTACGACGGCGACCAGCAGGATCTCGAGGAGCGCCACGCGCTCCGCCGGACCGCC
>Ga0213837_1000666_pt1 | contig 28863 bp, 27 predicted proteins | sample SWPATP12_FD_160572 | JGI IMG/M metagenome (GOLD analysis project Ga0213837, IMG submission 160572) | Coastal seawater microbial communities from Marineland, Florida, United States - SWPA TP1 #2 | ecosystem: Environmental > Aquatic > Marine > Coastal | place: USA: Florida | collected 2016-08-06
GCCTGATCACCCCGGACGAAATCAAGATCGGCATCATGCCGGGTCACATCCACCGCAAGGGCCGCATCGGCGTCGTCTCGCGTTCGGGCACCCTGACCTATGAAGCAGTCGGCCAGCTGACCGCACTCGGTCTGGGCCAGTCGTCGGCAGTCGGCATCGGCGGCGACCCGATCAACGGTCTGAAGCACATCGACGTCATGAAGATGTTCAACGACGATCCTGAGACCGACGCGGTCATCATGATCGGCGAAATCGGCGGTCCGGACGAAGGCAATGCTGCCTACTGGATCAAAGAGAACATGAAGAAGCCAGTGGTCTGCTTCATCGCCGGTGTCACCGCTCCTCCGGGCAAGCGCATGGGCCACGCCGGCGCGCTGATCTCGGGCGGCGCCGATACCGCGCAAGCCAAGCTCGACATCATGGAAGAGTGCGGCATCAAAGCCACCAAGAACCCATCGGAAATGGCACGCCTGCTGAAGGCCATGCTGTAATACTGGACAGTTCTTGTCTTGAAAGGAAGGAAGCCTGCGGGCTTCCTTTTTTTTATGGGCGAAGCGGGCTGGCACGCCAAAATTCGTCAGCGCTGTCGCTTTTGCGACAAAAAATGCATGCCGCATGACAATTTTTGTCATGCCAAAGGAGCAGATTGACGTTTTTGGTCGCTTTTTTTGTACAGAACATATCGATTCCTGGTGGAAACAGGCTGGCACGGCGCTTGCAATAGTGAGTACGTGGCACCAAGCAAAGCATCAAACACCCAACACCCCTTACACCCTGGAGATTGACCATGAAATCGATGAAAATTGTTAAGAAAGCACAAGCCGGCTTCACCCTGATCGAATTGATGATCGTTGTTGCGATTATCGGCATCCTGGCTGCTGTCGCCATCCCTGCTTACCAGGATTACGTGGTCAAGGCCAAGTTCTCTGAAGTCGAATCGATCGCCAACGCCTACAAGACCGCAGTGGCCGCATGTATGCAGGAAAACGGCGCCGCAACGGATTGCGACAACGGCGCCAATGGCGTGCCGGCAACCCAGGCAACCACGCACGTCGCATCGGTCACCGTCGCTGATGGCGTCATCACCGTTGTCCCAACCGCGACCACCAACGCATTGTCGACCCTGGTCCTGACGCCAAGCGCCGGCGCAGGTGCCCTGACCTGGTCCAAGACCGGCAGCGGCTGCCTGGCAGTGCACGGTTCGACCCCGATCCTGTGCAAAGCGTAATCACTACCTGACCTGGCCACGCAGTTCGGCTGGTACCAGAAAAAGCGTCCTTCGGGACGCTTTTTTGCATTTGCGCGCTCGTGCACGATTCTGTTATCGCAAAGTCATCCCTCTTCCTCTGCCCATACTGTGCCTCCGATGCGCGATGCATGCGCGGGCCGCACCGGTCCGCGTCCCTTCCCAACTTGATCCGGAGAGTCCATGAAAGCGGTGAACGTAGCGAGGAAAACAGAAGCGGGTTTTACCCTGGTCGAACTGATGATCGTGATCACCATCATCGGCATCCTGGCCGCCGTCGCCATGCCGGCCTACCAGGACTATATGGCGCGCTCGAAATTCGGCGCCGCGCTGGCGGAACTAGCGGCGGGCAAAGTCGGTTTCGATACCAGGACCATGGAGGGCGAGGAGATCAAGGCGCCCGAGGATGCCGGCCTGGCCGCGGCCGACAAGCCGACCGCCAACTGCGCCTTCGGTGCCACTGCCGCTGCGCTGAGCTGCAAGATCGTGGCCGGTCCGGCCAGCGTGAAAGACCAGACCATTACCCTCGAGCGCGACGCCGCCACCGGTGCCTGGAGCTGCAAGGCCGAGACGGTGCCGCAAAAGCTGATTGGCCAGAAGGGTGTCTGCGCGGGCAAGGCTTGAAATAACCAACCACCCGCGCAGGCGGGCTGAGCGGGTGTCTGGGGGCGAGGGGGACGGTCAGACGATCTTCTGGCGGTCCGCCAGCAGCGCCTCATACGTCATGTTCTGCATCAGCGTGTAATGGTTCGGGTCGAGCTCGATGAACTGCATCCCGTAGGTATACAAGTCGGTATCGTCCGCCGTCTTCGTCACGTTGACGTTGCGAATCGCGGCGCGCGCCAGGATGTGCACGTCCTGGTCGTCGGGCGGCGCCTTGAGCGTGAATTCCAGTTCAAGGTGTTGTTCGTCGGCGGGCAGGCGGCTCGGCGAGGTCACGAGCGCGCCGCTGACGGACAGGTTGACGATGGTGCAGGACAGCGGCTTGCCATGGGTTCCGCTGCCGCTCAGGTGCGCGGGCAAGTCGACCTTGACCCGCATCGCCGTGCGCAAGCTGGTGCCTTGCACCGAGGTCGGGAACGAGACGTGCACATAGAACAGGGGACGGCCGAATACGCGCTCGACCGTGCAGGCGAAAGAACAGACCTTGATGCCCGAAAACACGCGGATCGTCAGGCGTTCGCCTTCGGCCAGCCCGATCGGCGCACCGCTTTCCATCGGAATCTTGAGCAGGATGTACTCGTCCTTGATATACCCGATCAGGCTCGAGAAATGCTGGACCGGCTTGACACGGCGGTGCGTGATGAGCTGCAGGCGTGTCCCGACCTGGAGATTCATCGTCTCGAAATCGATATCCTGGGTTTTGAGCTCGTTCCCCTGGCCGGACTGCATGTTGTTTTTATTTTAAAGAAGTGGACCGGAAGGCCGCGGAAGGGCGGTATTTTACCATCGCCCTTTATTTGCCTGAAGTAACAATCCGGCGCCATTAGCGCAACAAGCCCGTGTTGTCACGGGCTTGTCCAGGTTTTATCCAGCGAGCGCGGCGGGGTCAGGGCTTCAGGTGCTGGTCGAGCCAGCCGAGGACCGTGTGGTGCCAGAGCAACGAGTTAGCGGGTTTCAGCACCCAGTGGTTTTCATCCGGGAAGACCAGCAATTTGCTCTCGATACCACGCCGCTGCAGTGCGGTGAAGGTCGACAGGCCTTGCGCCGTCGGAATGCGGAAATCGAGGTCACCCTGGACCACGAGCATCGGCGTCTTCCACTTGTTCACGTGGTGCACCGGGTTGAAGCGCTCGTACTGCTGGGGCACGGCAAAATAGGCGCCGCCGCTTTCCCAGTCGGTGAACCATTGTTCCTCGGTCGAATAGGCCATGCCGCGCGTATCGAACACGCCGTCGTGGTTGACGATGCATTTGAAACCGTCGGACCAGTTACCTTCGATCCAGTTCATCATGTAGCCGCCATATGACGCGCCCAGCGCGCAGCTGCGTTCGCGGTCGAGCCACGGGAATTTCTTGACCGCTGCCTCGAGCCCCTTTTGCAGGTCGACCAGCGGCGCGCCGCCCCAGTCGCCGCTGATGGCGTCGGTGAATTTCTGGCCGTAGCCGGTCGAGCCGTGGAAGTCGATGAAGACCGCCGCATAGCCGGCGCCCGCATACACCTGCGGATTCCAGCGATAGCTCCAGGCGTTGCCGAAGCTGCCTTGCGGACCGCCGTGCACCAGGAAGGCGATCGGGAATTTCGTGCCCGGCGTCGCATTCCACGGCTTCATCACGTAACCGTAGACCGTGTCGCCCTTGGCGCCCTTGAACGAGAACTGCTCGGCTTCGCCAAAGCGCACGTCGGCCAGCTTGTCGGCGTTGTTGTTGGTCAGCTGCAGCGGCTTGGCCGCGCGCAGCGCGCTCGTGTACAGCTGGGCCGGCGAGTTCAGGCTGGCGAGGGTGTAGGCGATGGTGTCGCGGCGCATGTCGAAGCCGCCGATCGTGCCCTGGCCGGTCAGCGCGGCCACCTTGCCGCTGGCGACATCGATCGCGAACAGGCGATGCTGGCCGACATCTTCGGCATCGACCACGAGCGTCTTGCCGTCCTCGCTCCACTGCAGCGCGCCCGCCGAGCGGTCCCAGCTTTCGGCCAGCTTGCGTTTCTTGCCGCTGGCAAGGTCCAGCAGCATGATCTGGTAACGGTCGGCCTCGAAGCCGGGCCGTGCCATCGCCAGGTAGGCCAGGGTGCGCCCATCGGGCGAGAACACGCCCCTGGTGTCCCAGGCGGGGTTGGCCGCGGTCAGGTTGCGCGGCGCGGCGCCGCCCGCGGCCGGCACGCTGAACAAATCGAAATTGGTCGACCAGGCTTCGGTCTTGCCAGCGATGCGCGCCGAGAAGACGACCGTCTTGCCGTCCGGGCTGAAGCGGTATTCCTCGCGGTCGCCGAAGGGTTTCGAGGGCACATCGCCGTCGATCGAGCCCGACAGGCTGACGGGCGCGCCGCCGACGCGGCCGCTGGCGTCGAGCGGGGCCGAGAACAGCACGGCGTTGCGGCCATCGGCCCAGGTATCCCAGTGGCGCACGAACAGGCGGTCGTAGACGCGCCCGCTCGCCTTGTTTTTCGACTGCGCATCGAGGCGGTCCCTGGTGCAGGCCAGGTCGGGGCAATCGCGGAACACGGCCATGCTGAGCGCGATGCGTTCGCCCGTGGGCGAGAGCCGGAAATTGTCGACGTCGAGCGGTAAGTCGGTGACTTGCTGCGGCTCGCCGCCGCCGACCGGCTGGCGCCAGACCTGGGCGCTGCCCGAGCGGCTGGAGAGGAAATACACGGCGTCGCCACGTGGCGACCATTCCGGATCGGTACTGCTGCTGTCGTGCCAGGTCAGCGCGGTCGGTGCCGACTTGCCGTCCAGGCCGGCGATCCACAGGCTGGTATGGCCGCGGTTCTTGCCCAGATCCGTGCGGCGCACGGTGTAGACGACGCGGCTGGCGTCCGGCGACACGGCCGGACTGCCGACGCGCTCCAGGCTGACCAGGTCTTCGGCTGTCAAGCCGCGCGGCGCGGCCATCGCGCTGGAAGCGCCCAGGGATGCCAGGGCGGCGCCCAGCATCAGCAAACGTAATGTCATTGAATCCTCGTCTCAGGTGTCAGGGAGTTCCGCGTGCAAGAGCCGGGCGGAAAGGCAGCAATTTACCATGCGCCACGCGCCGTGCGCGACTGGGTATGGCCGGCATGCGGGCCTCCGCCAGGGCTCGCCAGGCAAAGCGTCGCCGCTGTGCGGTTGCGGTCCCTCGACGATATACAGCTGCAGCTGGACCAGGAAACCCTGCATCGTCGGGCGCATCGCGGCGGGTCAGCAGGACCGGGCTCGCCGGCCGCTGGCTGGCGCTGTCGGGCAGCATGGCGCGGCGATCGCCAAAACAAAACTGCTTCGCTTGCGCCACCACCCCGAGCCTGTCGGCGGCGATGGGGGCTGCCGCGCCGTGCAGGAAGCGGCTGCAATCCTGTGTGCATCGGTGATCTCTGCCGCTTCGGTTAGCGCAGCGCTGATCCATCAAGTTGCGCGCGGCGCCGTCGGCATGCGCACGCTTGATGTCGCGCAGGCCAAAAAACGGGCATATGCGTGTAGGGTAGGCGTGCCAGGCTTGGCAGGCGCATGCGGAGACCCCCATGAACGGATCGACCGAACCTCCGAAAGACCGGTTTTGCGACCTGGTCATGAAGGGCGGTGTCACCAGCGGCATCGTGTATCCGAAGGCGATTGCGCTGCTGGCGCGCCGTTACCGCTTCCGTAGCATCGGCGGTACCTCGGCCGGGGCGATCGCGGCCGCCATCACGGCCGCCGCCGAGTACAACCGACGCCATCACGAGACCCGCGCAGGCTTCGATGTCCTGGCGCGCTTGCCGGGTGAGCTACAGGAAAGCGTGCCCGGAACAAATAAAAGCAGGCTGCTCAGCCTTTTCCAGGCGCAACCAGGCACGCGGCGCCTGTTTTCCACCCTCGTCGCCTCTCTCAACAGCCAGGGTGCGTGGCGCCGGATCGGGGCCATCCTCGCCGGCTTGCTGCTGGCCTACTGGCCCGCCACGCTGATCAGCCTCGTGGCCGCGCTGGGCGCCTTCTGGCTCGGTGCGGGCCTGCTTGGCGCCATCCTGTTGCTGCCCACCGTACTGATCCTGAGCGTCGGACCCTGGGTGTATGCCGATATCACCAAGCGGGTGCCGGAAAACGGATTCGGCCTGTGCAGCGGACTGACCAACACAGGGGACGGCGCCGCCCTGACGCCCTGGCTGCACGCGCTGATCCAGGAAGCGGCCGGCTTGGCGCCCGATGAGCCGCCCCTGACCTTCGGCATGCTCTGGCATGCGCCCGGTTTTCCCACCTGGGTCAAGGTGGTGGATCCGGCAAAGACGCGTTCCATCGACCTGCAAATGTTTGCCACCAACCTGGGGCACGGACGGCCGTACATTTTCCCCTTGCCCGAAGAGGACCAAGGGGTTTCCCGGTTCCGCAACCGCGAGCGCCTGTACTTTTGTCCCGAGGAACTGGCGCGCTACTTCCCGGCCGATGTGCTGCGGTGTATGTGCTCGGCGGGCAAATCCTACAAGCTGGAACCGGGGCGGGAAAAGCTGGACCCGACTGAAGCGGAGGCAAGCGCCCTCGGTTTGCTCGAACTGCCGCCCTCGCGCGAGCTTCCCATCCTGTTTGCCGCGCGACTGAGCCTGAGTTTTCCGCTCCTCTTATCGGCGGTACCGCTGTGGGCGATCAATCACGATGCGCCGGAGGCGAAGCGCCACTTCCGGCGCTGCTGGTTCTCCGACGGCGGCATCAGTTCGAATTTCCCGATGCATCTGTTCGACGGATTGGTGCCCCTGTGGCCCACCTTCGGCATCAACCTGGAGCCGAAGATCACAGGTCGCCAAATGGTGTACTTACCCAAGAAATATACTGAAGGATACGGAGAGCGCTGGAATCACTTTGACGACGGCGCGACGCCCGCCAGCATCGGCGGCTTTATCTGGGCCATTGTGCAGACCATGCAGAACTGGAACGACAATTCCCTGTCCCGGATGCCCGGTGTGCGCGACCGTATCGCCAGGGTCAGGCTGAAGAAAAAAGAAGGCGGCTTGAACCTGAATATGAGCCGTGCCACCCTGAATGCCGTCAGCAAGCGGGGAGAAGTGGCCGCCGCCCAGTTACTGAAACGCTTCGACAGCGCCTTGCCCGCCGATGTTCCCGCCGCCGGCTGGGATGAGCAGCGCTTTGTCCGCTTCAGCGTCCTGCTCAACATGATCGAGGCGCGGATCTTCGATATCGCCAACGCGCTCGATCCCGACTGTCCCTATGCGACCGACTTCGAAACCCTGATCGCGCGCGCCACGCTCGAACCGACGGCTTGCGGTCCCGCTCCCCCAGCGCCGGGCTACGAGTACCCCCTGACGCCGGAGCCGGCGGACGCCCTGTGTCGCGCCCTGGCCGCGTTACGGGTGTTCGCAGCGAGTCGACAAGGCATACGCAGCGGGTTCAAGCCGATCCCGAAACCGGAATTGCGGGTCAGGCCGCCGCTCTAGCCTGCGCACGCGTCGGATTCAGGTGTAGACTCGATGGTGCGCTGCACAATAGAGCGCCCCCAGTCAGGTCATTCACCAGGAGAGCATCATGCTGACGATGAGCGCATACCCGAACATGGCATTCCCGACGATCCCAACCGCCCCATTTTTCAACACCTGGTCGAGCGTCGCCAGCCTGTACCGCGACGCGATGCACGCCAACACCCAGCAATTGGTCCAGAGCTCGGCCAGCATCATCCAGGAACATACCTTGCGCGCCTTCGTGGCCGCCTCGAAAGCCTGCGCCGACGCGCTGGCGAAGAATACACTCGCTGTCCAGCAGCAATCGCTGGGGCGTTTCACCGAGGCCAACCAAAAGGCGGTGGGCGTGCTGGGCCAGGCAATGACGCAGGCGTGGATGGGAAGTTTACTACCGGCGAAGTAGGGCGCGAGGCTGGCGGGCCGCTGCTGGGCGGCGTCAATCGATGAAGGTGAAGCACGCAAAAAAAACAGTGGCGGGCGGTTTCGCCCGTCGCACTGTTTTCACGACAAAGTCGTGACGCCGGGTGAATCCGCGTCCTTATGCGCGCTTGCGGCGTGCGCCGACGAGGCCGGCAATGCCGAGACCGAGCAAGGCCAGGGAAGCTGGTTCGGGAACGTCGGCAGCCGCCGCGGTCGCGTCAAAAGCGACTTCGCCGATGGCACAAGCATCGAAGGTCACTGCGCCATTGGACGGTTGAGGGCATCCCGACATTTCAAGACGAACATAGCGCGTATTGGTCGCGGCGAAAGAAAAAACCTCCGCGCCGTAATTGGAACCGCTTGGGTTATTCAGGGGCGCCAGGCCACCTGCGAGCAAGGAGAACCCCAGGCCATCTGTGGACGTATAGAGATTGAAGGCACCAATGCCGGAGCTCTCCTCATTCCACAGGGCAAACGCATCGATGCGGCGCGTCGAACCCAGGTCGTAGGTGACGGTGGCACTTGTGGTGGAGAGGTTGCCGAACCATTCGAAGCCCCCAAAGGTCGTCGTATGCAGCGGTGCTCCCGCCATGTAGGTGGCGAAGTCCGTGACGCCGCTGGTATAACCGGTGCTCAGACCGTTCTGGTTATAGGTATCGGCAATGTTGCCGTAGCCTGGGCCGCCACTGTTGATGACCGCGCCGGTAGCGCCGATGATGGTCCCCGCGCTGGCGCCAGCACAAACGGCCGCGCTCAAGACTGCGATGATCAGTTTATTTAACATTGTTATTCCCTGAGATTTATTTTGGACATGTTTGCCGAAATGGCAATTCGATAAAGCAAAATAGATGCCAGGTGTATTTACTCTTTGCAATCAATGGTGGTTCTGAACTGGGCGGCCGTGTTCACGCATTTCCGGTCTCGGGTGTAAGAAATGTCGACGGCATTTTTTTTACGAATTCCTACGACAATTGGACCGCCAGACTGAGCGGCGCAACAATGAACGGCTTATACGTCTGCCGTCCAATCCCCGCTCTTGCCCCCGTGCTTCTCCAGCACCCGCACGTTCGTCATCACCATCCCCCGATCGACCGCCTTGCACATGTCGTAGATCGTCAGCAGTCCGATCTGCACGGCGGTCAGCGCTTCCATCTCGACCCCGGTCTTGCCATGCAGCTCGACCTGGGCGCGGCAGTGGACGCTGTTGTTGGCCGCGTCGATCTCGAAATCGACCGCCACGCGCGTGAGCGCCAGCGGGTGGCACAGGGGAATCAGGTCGCTGGTGCGCTTGGCGGCCATGATGGCGGCGATGCGGGCGATGCCGAGCACGTCGCCCTTCTTCGCATTACCCGATGCGATCAGGTGCAGGGTTTCCGGCTGCATGCGGATGGTGCCGGCGGCGACCGCGACGCGGTGGGTCTCGTTCTTGGCGCCGACGTCGACCATGTGGGCCTGGCCGGTGGCGTCGAAATGGGTGAGGGGGCCGGACAAGGTAGTCGGGGAAGCGTCGGTCATGGTCGTCTCGAAATGCTTGGGTAAGAAAGTGTTTCAGGCTGCGGCGAAGCGCCTGTGGATGGGGTTATCATAGCATCGTGAAATCGATGACCTCTCCTGCGCGCTCGCCTGTCCACCTCCGCTGGCGCCGTACGCTGGCGGCCTTGCTCGTGGCGGCCGCCGCCAGTACCGGCGCGGCGCCGGCCCAGCCTGTGAACAGCCTGGCCAATGCCGCGCGCCTGCCGACTTTGGGCGACACCGCGCGCGAGGACTTGTCGCCCGTGGTCGAGCGCAAGCTGGGCGAGGAAATCATGCGCGAGATCCGGCGCGACCGCGATTTCCTCGATGACGACGCCATCGGCGAATACCTGAACAATTTCGGCGGCGCCCTGGTCGATGCCGTGCCGGGCACGCGCGGCGAGACGAATGCCGACTTTACCTTCTTCCCGCTGCGCGACGCGAATATCAACGCCTTCGCGCTGCCGGGCGGCTTCATCGGCATTCATTCGGGCTTGCTGCTGGCGGCCCAGAGCGAGTCCGAACTGGCCTCGGTGGTGGGGCACGAGATCGGCCACGTGTCGCAGCGCCATATCGCGCGCATGCTGGGCCAGCAGCGCCAGGACATGTTGCTGCCGCTGGCCTCGTTCATCCTGGCGGCGCTGGCGGCCAAGGCCAGTCCGGATGCGGCCATGGGCGTGCTGATGGGCGGCCAGGGCCTGGCCGTGCAGCGCCAGCTCAATTTCAGCCGCGACGCCGAGCGCGAGGCGGACCGGGTCGGCTTCCAGATCATGGGGGCGGGCGGTTACGACACCTCGGGCATGGTGGCCTTTTTCCGGCGCCTGCAAAGCGTGACCAAGGTGTATGGCGAAATTCCCGCCTTCCTCAGCAGCCACCCGCTCACGAGCGAACGCATCGTCGACATCCAGGCGCGCATTCGCGAGACGCCTTACCGGCTGCGCCCGGACGCCATCGAATTCCACCTCGCCAAGGCGCGCGCGCGGGTGCTGCAAGACCTGGGCACGAATGGACGCCGCGATACCCGCGCCACGTTCCAGGCGCAATTGAGCGAACAGCATCGCCAGATCCAGGCGGCGGCGCAGTACGGCTTGTCCTTCCTGGCGCTGAAGGAAGGCGACCTGGCGGGCGCGCGCAGCTGGTTCGACAAGTCGCGCGCCACGATGCGCCCGAAAGAGGGCGTCTTTTCCGCCACGCCGGCCAGCGACGGCGGCGCCATGTTCGCCATGCTCGACCTGGAGATCAAGCTGGCGCCCGGTCAGCCGAAGGAAGTCGCGCAGCGGGCCTTGCAGGATGCGGTGGAGGCGATTGACCGCTACCCGCTGTCGCGCGCGCTGGCGCGCCAGTACGCCGCCGCGATGATCAACGCCGGAAAATTCGATGACGCCACGCGCTACCTGCGCGAGCAGGTGCAGCTGTATCGCGAGGATGCAAAACTGTACGACCTGCTGGCTAAGGCCTATTCGAGTCAGGGCAAGATCGCGCTGCAGCACATGGCGCTGGCCGAATCGTATGTGCTGGCGGGCGCGCTGCCGGCGGCGGTCGACCAGCTTAACTTCGCGCGCAAGGCGAGCGACGTGTCGTTCTACGAGCAGTCGGTGATCGACGCGCGCGAGCGCGAACTAAAGGTGCGCCAGAAAGAAGAGAAGGAAGAAGAGAAGCGCAAGTAGGCCGCTCAAGATCTAGTCGAGCGGCTTGACGCTTGGGTGCTTCGGCGTCGCGTTCTCGTGGAACAGGTCGGCCAGATATTCGGCCAGCGCGTGGGCGCCGATGTCGTGCGGGACGATGAAATCGGCGGCGCGGCGCTTGCCGTCCGCGCCGGGATAAAAGGCCTGCCAGGCGCCCGCTGCGCCGGCGATCACGACCTGGGTGCCGAACACGTCGAAGCGGTATTGCGCCATCGATCAGGCGGTTTCGGAGGGCGTGCGCACGAAGCCGAAGCGCTGCGCCAGTTCTTCGCGCACGACGCGCTCGGCCGGCACGCTGTGCCCGTGCCAGCGCAGTGCCAGGTTGCCCGCGCCGCCGTCGAGCCAGCGCATCAGCGCGTCGTCGTCGGCCGCCTTGCCGTCCAGTTCCAATGCCTCGAACAACTGCGCCACGTCGCGGTCATCGACCTGGGCCAGCACTTCGCCCGCCTGCACGATGACCACGCCCACTTCGGTCAGGTACAGGCGCTCGATGGTCGGCAAGGGTGCCCCGGTCTGCAAGACCAGGCCGTGGGCCGGGTCGGTGCGCGCGATGTACGGCGTCGCTTCCAGGTTCACGTAGACGCGCTGCGGTCCGTTCTGGAAATACCAGCGGCCGGCATCGTCGTGCCCGTAGTTGCGGTTGATAAAGCCGATCAGCGTGGCATTGTTCACTTTGTCGCCCGGGGCGTCCGCGCGCTGGGCGGTTTCGTCGCGCATGCGCCAGTTGCCGCGCGCATCGAGCGCGAGCCAGCCGTAGCAGTGCGGCACGTTCGGCCACTTGGCCATTGCCTGTTTTACGATGTCATCCATGCTTGTCAGCTTCGCATAGTTCGGATGCGTTCGGCGCGCGCGTCGCGTTATCGAAGAAGGACAGGATGCGGCGCGGCAGCCAGCCGATCCCGCCCGCGCCCGGTGCGCCGGGAAAACCGACATGGCCGCCTTCCTCGGGATATTCGAGCGTCACCGCCTTCGACGCGCTGGCCGGCAGGTGTTCACCTGGCAGGAAGGGATCGTTGCGTGCGTTCAGGACCAGGGTCGGGACCGTGATGTCGTGCAGCACGTGGCGCGCGCTGGCGCGGTGCCAGTAGTCGTTGGTATCGACATAGCCGTGCAGCGGCGCCGTGACGACGTTGTCGAAGGCGTAGAGGTCGCGCGCGGCGAGCAGCGCGTCGCGGTCGAACAAGCCCGGAAATTGTTCCAGCTTGGCCAGGCACTTCGGTTTCAGGGTGTGCAGGAACATGTGCGTGTAGAGCATGTTAAAACCCGAGGACAGGGCTTCGCCGCCGCGCGCCAGGTCGAGCGGGGCGGAAATGGCGGCGGCAGCCGTGACGAAATTGGCGGCGTCGCCCGATTCGCCGAGCCAGCGCAGCAGGGCGTTGCCGCCCAGCGATACGCCGGCGGCGTACAGGGGCGCGCCGGTGCGTGCGCGCAGGCGCGCCATGATCCATGCGATTTCGGCGGCGTCGCCCGAGTGATAGAAGCGCGCCGTGCGGTTCGGCTCGCCCGAGCAGCCGCGGAAATGCGGCACCGCGCCCGACCAGCCGCGTGCGGCGAGCGCCGCCATCAAGCCGCGCGCGTAATGGCTGTTCGACGAGCCTTCCAGCCCGTGGAATAGCACGACCAGGGGTTTGTCCGGCGCGCCGTCGACGAAATCGACATCGACGAAGTCGTCGCCCAGGGTCGGGTCGTAGACCTCCCAGCGCTCGCGCCGGTAAGCGACAGGCGCCTTGGCGGCGAACTTGGCGGGATAAATCGTTTGCAGGTGGCCGCCGGGCAGCCAGCGTGGAGCGCGGTAGGTCATGGCAAGCCGTGTCGCACCGCGTCGATCACATCAATGGTGCTTGAAGGCCACGCCCGGGGCCAGGCGGTAGCGGGTGCCGCAGTAAGGGCACTTGGCTTCGCCGTCATGGTCGAAGTCCAGGAAGACGCGCGGGTGCGACGACCACAGCGGCATGGCCGGGTTGGGGCAGTGGGCAGGCAGATCCTTGGCCTCGAGTTCCACCACAGGCATCGTCTTGTCAGTCATTCAAATTCTCCGTCACGCAAAGTTGGGCAAAGACAGGATTTTAACGGATAAGAGCGGCCGTTCGGAATGATCGGTAGAATGGCGGATTGACAATGGTTGGGTTGGCATGTCTTTCGTCTGCGCTTCGTCGCTGTTTTCTCTTCTTTTCGGCTGTTGCAGGAAGGCGACATGAACGCGCCCGATCCCGTGCGGCATAGCGCGCCCATCGTCGAACGCCACGACCCCGCCCTGTGGCAGGAAGGCTTGCGCACCGGCTTGCCGAGCCTGTTCGGGATCGGCGCCTGGGGCCTGGTGGTCGGCATCGCCATGGTCAAGACCGGCCTCACCGCACTCCAGGCCAGCGGTATGACACTGCTGGTGTTCGCAGGTTCCGCGCAACTGGCCTCGCTGCCCTTGATCCTGGCGCATGCGCCGATCTGGGTGATGTTCGCCACCGCCCTGGTCGTCAATTTGCGCTTCGTGATCTTTTCCGCCTTGCTCGCTCCCCATTTCACGCACCTGCCCTGGCGCCAGCGCCTGCTGTACGGCTATATCGCCGGCGACTTGACGGTGGCGATGTTCCTGCAACGCTTTCCGACGCCGGTACCGGTGCCGGGCAAGCTGTCCTATCTGAAAGGCCTGGTGCTCCCCAACTGGGCGGCCTGGCAAATCGGTTCGCTGACCGGCATCTTCGTCGGCAGTGCGATTCCAGCCGACTGGGGCCTGGGCTTTGCCGGCACGCTGGCGATCCTGTGCATCACGGTACCGCTGGTGGTCAACCGGCCGGCCCTGTACGGCGTGCTGGTGGCGGGGACGGTCGCGGTGCTGGCCAACGGTTTCCCCTATAAATTGGGCCTGCTGGCGGCGGTGTTCGCCGGCATGCTGGCGGCGCTGGCGACCGAAGCGCTGATCGAAAGACGCAAGGTGCGCCATGGCTGACTGGGAAATCTGGGCCACCATCGTGGTACTGGCGCTGTCGACGGCCATTACGCGCAGCAGCTTCTGGCTGATCGGCCACAAGGTGGCGATCCCGCCGCGCATCCAGGCCATGCTGCGCTATGCGCCGGCCTGCGCGCTGGCGGCGATCATCGGCCCCGACTTATTGCTCGATACCGGGGGCAAGGTCCACTTGGCACTCGGTAATCCCAAACTGCTGGCGGGACTGGCGGCGCTCGGGTTTTATCTGTGGCGCAAGAACATGCTCCAGACCATCGTCTTCGGCATGCTGGCCTTCACACTGTTGCGGATCATGCACGTTTTTGGTGCTGCCGTATAAGAGGCGTGCGGTAGAATATCGTTTTTTCACTCATCACTGTTGAGCCGACATGGACGCCGTTCTCAGTTTCACCCGCTTGCAAGACCTGATCGATCGCGATGCCCTGAAAGACAAGCGCGTCTTCATCCGCGCCGACCTGAATGTGCCGCAGGATGACAACGGCAATATCACCGAAGACACGCGTATCCGCGCCTCGGTGCCGGCGATTGCAGCGGCCCTGAAAGCCGGCGCCGCCGTCATGGTGACCTCGCACCTGGGCCGTCCGACGGAGGGTGAATTCAAGCCGGAAGACACGCTGGCGCCGGTCGCCGCGCGCCTGTCCGAGCTGCTGGGCCAGCCGGTCGAGCTCAAGCAAGACTGGGTCGATGGCGTGGAGGTCGCCCCGGGCCAGGTCGTGCTGCTGGAAAACTGCCGCGTCAACAAGGGCGAGAAGAAAAACGCCGACGAACTGGCCCAGAAAATGGCCAAGCTGTGCGACGTGTACGTGAACGACGCGTTCGGCACCGCCCACCGCGCCGAAGCGACCACCCACGGTATCGCCAAGTTCGCGCCCGTCGTCTGTGCCGGCCCACTGCTGGCGGCCGAACTCGACGCGCTCGGCAAGGCCCTCGGCCAGCCGGCCCGTCCGCTGCTGGCCATCGTGGCCGGCTCGAAAGTGTCGAGCAAGCTGTCGATCCTGCAAAGCCTGGCCGGGAAAGTCGACAACCTGATCGTCGGCGGCGGCATCGCCAACACCTTCATGAAGGCCGTCGGCCTGAACATCGGCAAGTCGCTGGTCGAAAACGACCTGGTGAGCGAGGCCAAACAGATCATCGACATGATGAGCGCGCGCGGCGCCTCGGTACCGATTCCCGTGGACGTCGTCTGCGCCAAGGAATTCAGCCCGAACGCCGCTGCTACTGTAAAAGACGTGGCGGATGTCAGCGATGACGACATGATCCTGGATATCGGCCCGAAGACGGCCGCCATGCTGGCCGAACAGGTCGCCAAGGCCGGCACCATCGTCTGGAACGGCCCGGTCGGCGTGTTCGAATTCGACCAGTTCGCCGAAGGCACCAAGACCCTGGCCATGGCCATTGCCAACTCGAAAGGCTTCTCGATTGCCGGCGGTGGCGACACCCTGGCGGCGATTGCCAAATACAATATCGGCGACAAGATCGGGTATATCTCCACCGGCGGCGGTGCTTTCCTGGAATTCTTGGAAGGCAAGACCCTGCCCGCGGTCGATATCCTCTTGCAGCGCAGTAAACAATAAGATCGGCGCAGCCTCGGGCTGCGCTTTGCTTTTTATAAGGACAGCCCCATGTACCGTGGCACCAAGATCGTCGCTACCATCGGACCGGCCTCGACCGACTTCGACATCCTCGTCAAAATGATCCGCGCCGGCGTCGACGTCGTGCGCCTGAACTTCTCGCACGGCAAGGCGCAAGACCATATCGACCGCGCCACCCTGGTGCGCCGCGCCGCTGCCGAATGCGGCCGCGAAGTGGCGATCATGGCCGACATGCAGGGTCCGAAGATCCGCGTCGGCAAGTTCGAAAACGGCAAGATCGAACTGGTCAACGGCGACAAGTTCATCCTCGACGCCAAGTGGGGAGAAAACGGCGAACTGGGTAACCAGGAGCGCGTCGGCCTCGACTACAAGGCCTTGCCGCGCGACGTGCGTCCGGGCGACAAGCTGCTGCTCAACGACGGCTTGATCGTGCTGATCGTCGACAAGGTCGTCGGCCACGAGATCTGCACCACGGTCAAGGTGGGCGGCGAGCTGTCGAACAACAAGGGCATCAACCGCCAGGGCGGCGGCCTGACCGCGCCGGCCCTGACCGCGAAGGACATGGAAGACATCAAGACGGCGATGAGCTTCCAGGCCGATTACCTGGCCATTTCCTTCCCGAAGAGCGCGACCGACATGGAAATGGCGCGCCAGCTGGCCAATATCGCCGGCGAGCCCTACCACCACAAGCCGCTGATGATCGCCAAGATCGAGCGCGCCGAAGCCATTCCCGTGCTGCAGGAAATCCTGGACGCGTCGGACGGCATCATGGTCGCCCGCGGCGACCTGGCGGTGGAAGTCGGCAATGCCGCCGTGCCGGCCCTGCAAAAGCGCATGATCCGCATGGCACGCGCGTCGAACAAGCTGGCCATTACCGCGACCCAGATGATGGAGTCGATGATCGTCAACGCCGTGCCGACCCGCGCCGAAGTGTCGGACGTGGCGAACGCCGTGCTGGACGGCACCGACGCCGTGATGACCTCGGCCGAAACGGCCTCGGGCAAGTACCCGATCGAAACCGTCGAAATGATGGCCGCCGTCTGCGCCGAAGCCGAGCAATCCGAATACAACAAGCTCGACGCCGACTTCCTGAACGTCGAATTCACCCGCATCGACCAGTCGATCGCCTACGCCACGCTGTTCACCGCGCACCACCTGGAAGTGAAGGCGATCGTGGCCCTGACCGAGTCGGGCTCGACCGCATTGTGGATGAGTCGTCACAGCATCGACACGCCGATTTTCGCCCTGACCCCGTCCCAGACGACGCAGCGCAAGGCTTCGCTGTACCGGAACGTGCGAGCATTCCACTTGCTGCAGGAAGGCGGCAGCCACGCCGTGCTGCGCAAGGCCGAGGAGCTGCTGATCAAGGAGGGCATGGTGCGCCCGGGCGACACCATCGTCGTGACCTGGGGCTCGCCGATGGGCGAGGCCGGCGGCACCAACGCACTCAAGATCGTGCGCGTCGGCGAGACCTATAAAGAATAAAGGGCCGCTTCGCGTTGCCGAAGCGGTTAAACGGTTTTCTTATTGTTTGGAGTACTACCATGGCACTCGTATCCCTGCGTCAATTGCTGGACCATGCTGCTGAAAACGGCTATGGCCTGCCCGCGTTCAACGTCAACAACCTCGAGCAAGTCCAGGCCATCATGGCCGCGGCCGATGCCACCGGTTCGCCGGTGATCATGCAAGCCTCGGCTGGCGCGCGCAAGTATGCCGGCGAAGCCTTCCTGCGCCACCTGATCGACGCCGCCGTCGAAGCCTATCCGCACATCCCGGTCGTCATGCACCAGGATCACGGCCAGTCGCCGGCGGTCTGCATGGGCGCGATCCGCTCGGGTTTCAGCTCGGTGATGATGGACGGTTCGCTCGAAGCCGACGGTAAATCGGTCGCCTCGTACGAATACAACGTCGAAGTGTCGAAGGAAGTCGTCAAGTTCGCGCACTCGATCGGCGTGACCGTCGAAGCCGAACTGGGCGTGCTCGGTTCGCTCGAGACGATGAAGGGCGACAAGGAAGACGGCCACGGCGCCGACGGCCTGATGACCCGCGAGCAGCTGCTGACCGACGTCGCCCAGGCGGCCGACTTTGTGGCGCGCACCCAGTGCGATGCGCTGGCGATCGCCATCGGCACCTCGCACGGCGCGTATAAATTCACGCGTAAACCTACCGGCGACATCCTGGCGATCGACCGCATCAAGGAAATCCACGCCCGTATCCCGAACACCCACCTGGTGATGCACGGTTCGTCCTCGGTGCCGCAGGAACTGCTGGCGATGATCCGCGAATTCGGCGGCGACATGAAGGAAACCTATGGCGTGCCGGTCGAAGAAATCCAGGAAGGCATCAAGCACGGCGTTCGCAAGATCAACATCGACACCGACATCCGCCTGGCGATGACGGCCGCGGTGCGCAAGTACCTGTTCCAGAACCCGTCGAAGTTCGATCCGCGCGACTTCCTGAAACCTGCGCGCGAAGCGGCGACCGAGATCTGCAAGGCGCGTTACCTGTCCTTCGGTTGCGAAGGCATGGCGGCCAAGATCAAGCCGATCCCGCTGGAAAAAATGGCCGAGCGCTACAAGGCCGGCGAGCTGGCCCAGGTCATCAAGTAATCGTTAGTTGGAACGGGCTGCTGCGGCAGCCCGTGTCTCTTGTTGGCGGCCGTCTTGCTGAGTCCGCCGAGTCTGCCAAGTTTGTTTCTCTGATCGTCCCCTATGAACAGCCTCTACACCACCACCATCAAGTCCCTGCCACTGCTCGGCCACGGCAAAGTGCGCGACAACTACGCCGTCGGCGACGACAAGATCCTGATCGTCACCACCGACCGCCTGTCCGCCTTCGACGTCGTCATGAACGAACCGATCCCGGGCAAGGGCATGGTGCTCAACCAGATGAGCGATTTCTGGTTCGAGAAGCTCGGCCATATCGTGCCGAACCACCTGACCGGCGTGTCCCCGGAAAGCGTGGTGGCGCCCGATGAAGTCGAGCAGGTGCGCGGCCGCGCGGTCGTCGCCAAGCGCTTGAAGCCGATCATGGTCGAAGCCGTCGTGCGCGGATACATCATCGGCTCCGGCTGGAAGGACTATCAGGCAAGCGGATCGATTTGCGGCATTCAACTGCCGCCAGGCTTGCAACAAGCGGAAAAACTGCCGCAGCCGATCTTCACGCCGGCCGCGAAAGCCGACCTCGGCGAACACGACGAGAACATCTCGTTCGCCGACATGGAGTCGCGCATCGGTCCTGAACTGGCGGCCAGGATGCGCGATGTCTCGATCGCCCTGTACACCGCCGCGTCCGAGTATGCGGCCACGCGCGGCATCATCATCGCCGACACCAAGTTCGAATTCGGCCTCGACGAGAACGGTGTAATGCACCTGATGGATGAAGTGCTGACGGCCGACTCCTCGCGCTTCTGGCCGGCCGACTCGTACGCGCCGGGCATGTCGCCGCCGTCGTTCGACAAGCAATTTGTGCGCGACTACCTGGAAACGCTCACCGACTGGGGCAAGACCGCACCGGCACCAAGCCTGCCGCAGGACGTCATCGACAAAACCCAGGCCAAGTACTTCGAAGCCATCGAACGCCTGACCGGCGAAAAGCTGAAGGCCTGAGATGACGAATGAAGTGAAACCTTTGGTCGGCGTCGTGATGGGTTCCTCGTCCGACTGGGACGTCATGAAGAGCGCGGTCGACGTCCTGACCCAGTTCGGCGTGCCCTTCGAGGCGCAGGTGATTTCGGCGCACCGCATGCCCGACGAGATGTTCGCCTATGCCGAAACCGCGCGTAGCCGCGGCTTGCGCGCGATCATCGCCGGCGCCGGCGGCGCAGCCCACCTGCCGGGCATGATCGCCGCGAAAACCATCGTGCCGGTGCTGGGCGTGCCGGTGCCGTCGAAATACCTGCGCGGCGAGGATTCGCTGCTGTCGATCGTGCAGATGCCCAAGGGCGTGCCGGTGTGTACCTTCGCCATCGGCGAAGCGGGCGCCGCGAATGCCGCACTGACCGCGGTGGCGATGCTGGCCGCGAACGACGATGCCCTGGCCGCCCGACTGGAACAATTCCGCCTGGACCAGACCGCCGCCGCCAAGGCGATGATTTTGCCTGTTTGAAAGCGCACTGAGTAAAACCCATGAGTAACAACAGCAATTCGCAGCAAGGCGCATTCCTGCCCGGCGCCAACCCGCCAACCTGGCTCGGCGTGATGGGCGGCGGCCAGCTCGGCCGCATGTTCGCCCACGCCGCCCAGGCGATGGGCTACAAGGTGGCCGTACTGGAACCGGCGGCCACTTGCCCGGCCGGCGAAGTCGCCGAGCGCCTGCTCAACGCCGCCTATACCGACAGCGCCGCCTTGCACCAGTTGGCGGACCTGTGCGCCGCCGTCACCACCGAGTTCGAGAACGTGCCGGCCGACAGCATGAATTTGCTGGCGCAGGGCAGTTTCGTCGCGCCCAACGGCGCCTGCGTGTCGGTCGCCCAGGACCGTATCGCTGAAAAACGCTTCTTCGTCGACTGCGCGCCGCGCTCGGGCGTGATGCCGGCGCCACACAAGGTGATCGCCAACCTGGACGACATCGCCGACATCGAGGACGAGCTGCTGCCGGGCATCCTGAAAACCGTGCGCATGGGGTACGACGGCAAGGGGCAAGTGCGCGTGACAAGCCGCGAGGACGTGCGCGCCGCCTTCGACAGCATGCAGGGCGTGACCTGCCTGCTCGAGAAGATGCTGCCGCTGGCCTACGAAGTGTCGGTCTTGACGGCACGTGGCGCCGATGGCGCCTCGGTTGTCTATCCGATCGCCGAGAACGTGCACCGTGACGGCATCCTGTTCACCACCACCGTGCCGGGGCCGAACGTCTCGGCGCAGTGCGCGCGGCAAGCCCAGGATGCGGCGCGCGTCATCGTCGCCGAACTCGGCTATGTCGGCGTGCTGTGCATCGAATTTTTCGTGCTGGAAGACGGCAGCCTGGTCGTCAACGAGATGGCGCCGCGTCCGCATAACAGCGGGCATTACACGTTGGACGCCTGCGTCACCAGCCAGTTCGCCCAGCAGGTAAGGGCGATGGCGCGCCTGCCGCTGGGCGATTGTCGCCAGCATTCGCCGGCCGTCATGCTCAATATCCTGGGCGACGTCTGGTTCGACGGTGACCAGGTGCGCGAACCCGCCTGGGACCGCGTGCTGGCGCTGCCGGGTGCGTTTTTGCACCTGTACGGCAAGGACGACCCGCGGCGCGGCCGCAAGATGGGCCACGTCACCTTCGTCGCGCCGACGCTCGACCTCGCGCAGGAACAATTGCAGGCTGCCTGCGCCATCCTGGGGATCGCGCCGTGAGCATGCAGGAACTCGATCCGGCGGCCATTGCCGCCGCCGCGCGCGCGCTGGAGGCGGGCCAGCTGGTCGGCTTTCCGACCGAGACCGTCTACGGCCTGGGCGCGGACGCCGAAAATCCGGCGGCCGTCGCCGCCATCTATGCCGCCAAAGGCCGCCCGCAAGATCACCCGGTGATCGTGCACCTGGCGCCGGAAGCGGACATGGCGCACTGGGCCTGCGACATCCCGCAGCAAGCGCGGGCCCTGGCCGAAGCCTTCTGGCCCGGTCCACTGACCATGATTCTAAAGCGTGCGCCGAACATCCCGGACGCCGTCAGCGGCGGCCAGGACACGGTCGGCCTGCGCTGCCCCGCGCATCCGGTGGCAATCGCCTTGCTGCGCGCCTTCAAGGGCGGGCAGGGCGGGGTGGCGGCGCCTTCGGCCAACAAGTTCGGCCACGTCAGCCCGACGCTGGCCCAGCATGTGCGCGATGAATTCGGGCTCGACGGCTCGGTGGCCATGGTGCTCGATGGCGGCGCCTCGCAGGTCGGCATCGAGTCGACCATCGTCGACCTGTCGCGCCTGGGCAGCCATGGCCCGGTGCTGCTGCGCCCGGGGCACGTCAGCGCCGAAGCGATCGCCGCCGTGATCGACATGGTGCCGGCGGCGCCCGACGTCGCCGCGCCGCGCGCCTCGGGCACGCTCGAATCGCATTACGCCCCGCACACGCCGGTGGCGATGCAGGACACGGCCACGCTGGCCCAGACCCTGGACAAGATGACGGGCGCCGGGCGCCGCGTCGCGCTGATCCATTATTCGGACTTGCCGGCTGCGCATGCCGCGATTCGCTTGCCGGGCACGCCGGAAGGCTTCGCGCACGCGCTGTACGCCGCCTTGCGTGCGATGGACGGGCAGGGCGCCGATCTGATCCTGGTCGAAGCGCCGCCGCAAGACGGCGCCTGGCTCGGCGTCAACGACCGCCTGCGACGCGCGGCACACGGGTCGACCGGCATCGTGCACGGTTTGCTCAATCGCGACGCCGGCGTGTAGCAAGCGGCCGGGCACGTTCCGGCCGCTTCCCTCCCTTTGTTACCGTTTTGAGATATTACTCAAAGCAATGCTTGATATAATCTGCAGAGCTTGCCAGCCTTCCCATGCACCTCTGTTGTCGATGGTTGACACCTTGACCACGAGAATTTCTATACAAGCGGAAAGAACACTGGCATATTAGTTCGGGATACGAATAGCACGGGCGTTCGTTTCACAGAAAAATATCTTATTCCTTTTAGGAGACACAATGCGTCAAACGAATTTCGCGCTCGCGCTACTGACCGCGGCTGTGCTGACCGCCTGCGGCGGCACCGGTAGCAGCGGTGGCGATCAAACGCACAAGGTTGCGTTTACCCAGCAGGTGAGCTTCGGCGACAGCCTGTCCGACGTCGGCACTTATAACGTGGGCGCGATCACGGCCGCCGGCGGCGGCAAGTTCACCATCAACGGCGACAACACCGCCACGAATTCGGCCTACACCGGCCTGAACTGGACTGAAGTGCTGGCCGCCGAGCTGAACCTGCCGAAGCCTTGCGCCGCGCAAACTGGCCTGCAAGGTCTGGACAACGCCAATCCGGCGCTCGACTTCAACGTCCCGATCGTCAACAACGCCAATTGCTTCAACTACGCACAGGGCGGCGCCCGCGTGACCGATCCGATCGGCCCTGGCAACCGCGCCGTCAAGCCGGAACTGGGCGAGATGACCCTGCCGGTCGTTTCCCAGGTCGCGAACCACCTCGCCAAGACCGGCGGCAAGTTCAGCGGCACCGAGCTGGTCACCATCATGGCCGGCGGTAACGATGTCCTGATGCAGCTGGGCCAGCTGAGCGCGGGCGCCACCGCGGCCGGCACCGCGGCCGGCCAGAAGGCCTTCCCGACCCTGCTGATCGGCGGCCTGGTTGCCACCGTTCCGGCCGCCAACCAGGCGACCGCGGCGCAGAGCATCGGCCTGGCCGTCCAGACCTCGGCTGCCGCTGGCGGCAACCAGACCGCCATCGCCACCGCCGCCATCACGGCCGCCGCCCAGCTCGGCGCGCCGGTGCCGGCAGCGCAGGCCGCCGCCGCCAAGGCCGGTACCGACGCGCAAGCGGCCGGTGCCAAGGCCGGTGCCGAGTACGCCGCCGCGCAAGGCCCAACCCTGGTCGCCGCATTGGGCAAGGCCGGCGCCGAACTGGCTGGCATCGTCAAGACCCAGCTCGTCGCCAAGGGCGCGAACTATGTCGTCGTGAACAACCTGCCGGACGTCGCCAGCACACCGTCGGGCAAGGCCCAAAGCGCCGAGACCCAAGCCCTGATCAAGGCCATGGTCGACACCTTCAACGCGCAGCTCAAGGCCGGCCTGGGCGACGACCCGCGCATCGCCTACGTCGACCTGTTCACGATCAGCCGCGACCAGGTGGTTAACCCGGCCATCTACGGCCTGACCAACACCAGCCAGAAGGCCTGCACGACCGAGTCCTCGCTGACCTGCACCAGCAAGACGCTGTCGGCACCGGACGTGAGCCACTACATGTTCGCCGACGACATCCACCCGACCCCGTACGAATACTGGCTGGTGACGCGCTATGTCTTGAAGGACATGGCTGTCAAAGGCTGGCTGTAATCCTCACACAAAAAAGTTCCGCGGCTCCCAGGCCTGCAAGCAGGTTGGGCGCTGCGGACTCTAAAAAAAGAATCTGGAGAAATAATGAACCTACGTTTCAATAGCATCGCCAAGACGCTGGTCGCTGCCGCCGCGCTGGCCTGCGCCGCGAGCGCGTCGGCCCAGTCGGCCGGCCAGTGGACCGCGAAATTCGGCTTCAACCAGCTGACCCCGAAAGTCGAGAGCGGCGACATCAGCGCTCCGGCGCTGCCGTTCACCAAGGCCGATGTCGAGCGCGACATCCAGCCGGTGGTGATCGTCGCCTACGGCCTGACCGACAACATCTCGCTCGAGGCCGCCCTGGGCACGCCATACAAGCACAAGATCATGGGCGCGGGCTCGATCGCCGGCACCGGCGAGCTGGGCACGGTCGAAGCGCTGCCGCCGACGCTGTTCGCGCAGTACCGCTTCTTCGCGCCAACCGCGACCTTCCGTCCTTTCGTCGGCATCGGTGCGACCTATGCCTATTTCATGAAGGAAACCGGTTCCGGCAAGCTGACCGCCTTGACCAATCCGGGCGGCCCGTCGACGACGTTTAACATCGACAACAAGTTCACCTACACGGCCCAGGCCGGCGTAGCAATGAACATCAACGAGCGCTGGTTCGCCGACTTTACCGTCAACAAAAGCCGCTTGCGCACCGACGTGCACTTCTCGACCGGCCAGAACCAGCACATGAAGCTGGACCCGGTGGCGGTGGTGCTGGCGGTCGGCTACAAGTTCTAACGACAAGCGCGGTTCGCCGCGATCCGGCCGGCACGGCGTCGCAGCCCTGCCGGCTTTTTTACGTTCTTTGCTCTCATGAACCAGACCGACACGTTACGGATTGTTTGCCCCAGGCAGCTGCACTTGATGCCGATTGTGCTAAGTACTCACCCGTAAATAAATGTGTTTTTGGCTGCCAGAGCCGGCGCGTTGCTGCGTCGGCTCGTGCTTGCAGTGCTCGCACTGCGGCGCGCTCGCCGCCTTGCACCGCATCCGGCTCTGTTTGCCAAAATTCACATTTATTTCCGGTCGAGTACTTAGGCGGCCTTGTCATGATCATGCTGGTGCCGGCACTGGCGCCCACCTGGGCGCGCGTCCCGCAGGCGCGGGCCTTGCTGTTCCTGGCGGTCATGCTCGCCATGCTGGTGTGCGTAGCCGGCATGCTGTATCGAAACCTGGTGTTCCGGGATACGCTGCATATCGTCAGGGGCGGGCCAGCGCCGCGCCAGCGCTCGACTTGTTGCGCCGATGACATCGTATCGATACGCCGCCTGCCGACTCCCGGGACATTCTCGCCCGAGGGGAAATGGACGGCACTCGGCCTGGGCCGTGGCTTGATCGAGATCCGGACGACGGCGGCATGTTTCCGGTTCGGCGTCGGGCTGGATGAGTATGCAGTCGACGCGGCAGCCGAGCGCATTGCGGCTTTCTGTGGCTTGCGGATGGAGTGAATCGTGCAAAAAAACTTCCCCTAGTGGGAAAACGACCGAACAGGCGAACAAAATGCTTAAAGCTGCCGGGCAGAAAAGAGACCTCTTTCCCCACACGGGGGCGACAGGCAAACCAAATGAGCTTGTTGGCGGGCTAGTTCTTGAAAACTTTAAAGCATGACGACGTACTGAATGACATCCCGTCTACAAACACTGCGGCTGGCCAGCGAATGATGATCGTACCCAATTTTTGGGCCGAAGCAAGGGCTCAATATCGCCGTAAAGGCAAGCAAATCACGATCAGGCGATTCGGGTGGTCCGACGCCAGTGAGGAGGACGCGCAGCACACGGCGCAGGCGCGCGTCGACGAAGCGCTTGCGCGGGCTATCTCGGGCGAACCTCTGCCACGGCGCGAGCGAAAAGTGCCCTACAACGGCGGCAACGGCCTACCGATCCGCGAGGAAGTGATCGCCCGCTTCGACGAGACCGTCATTACCCGCAATTCGTACGGCGCGCGCTGCCTCAATACGTCGGGCGTGCTGTTCGTCGATATCGATTTCCCTGACGCCCCTAGCTCGCGCATGATTTGGGGCATTGCGTGGGTCCTGCTCGCAGTATGTGCGGGCGCAGTGTATCTGTTATCGGCCGCCGGCAGGCCCCCAAGTATCCTATGGATAGCGGGTGCGATCGGCGTAGTGCTGACCCTGTCGCTTGCATCGGCGATAGCAAACCTGATCCGTCGCATGGTGCTCCAGGCCAATGGCGGGCCAGAGACAATCGCCCGAGCAAATGTCCTGCGCTTCATGAGCAAGCGTTCCGACTGGTTGGTCCATGTCTACCGTACGCCAGCCGGGTTGCGTCTGCTCGCTACCCATCGTCTGTTTGATCCACTGGAGGCGGACGTGGCCGAGTGCTTCCAGGAATTGGGGGCCGATCCCATCTATGTGACCATGTGCTTGAGCCAGCACTGCTTCAGGGCACGTGTGTCGGCGAAACCGTGGCGTATCGGCATGAAGGACCGGCTCAAGCCACGGCGCGGCGTATGGCCGGTTTCTCCCGAACGGCTGCCGCAGCGAATCGCGTGGCTGGAACGCTACGACCGCGCGGCCGCAGGGTTCGCCGCCTGCCGCTTTGTCGAGTCGATCGGCAGCGGCGTCAGCGTACCGGCCGCGCGCGCAGTGCAACAGCTGCACGATGAACTGTGTCGGGCCCGCTCTAATCTCCCCATCGCTTGAACAGGTCTGGCACAGCCAGCATGTCGGGGATGGGGCGCGGACGTTTGCGGTGGTCCTACCGGGCTCGATAGCGGGCATCCACCAGGCCGTGCCAGGTCGAGAGGCTTGTCAGGCGCTCGAGGGTTCAGTGCAGGCAGGACGCGTAAGCCGTGAAATGCTCGCCGCTCAGGGCGCGTTCGTACAAATAACCCTGGTAGACGAAGCAGCCCGCTTCGGACAGCCACTCGCGCTGGCTCAGGGTCTCGACGCCCTCGGCAATGACTTGCAAACCGAGGCTGCCGCCGAGCGCGATGATCGAGCGCACGATGGACGCGTCGTTGCGGTCGGTCAGCACGTCGCGCATGAAGGAGTAATCGATCTTCAGCTGGTCGAGCGGCAGTTTGCGCAGGTAGGCCAGCGACGAGTAGCCGGTGCCGAAGTCGTCGAGCGAGAACGTGATGCCCAGGCGGCGCAGGGTTTCCATCGTTTCGACCGTGTGCGCGAAATCGGTCACGACCAGGGTTTCGGTCAGCTCGAATTTCAGGCGGTGCGGGTCGACCCCGGTCGCCGCCAGGATTTCCTGGGTCATCGCGACGAAATCGGGCTCGACGAACTGGCGCGCGCTGACATTCACCGACAGCGACAGGTGGCGGGTGGCGGGATTGCGCTGCCAGGCCGCCAGTTCGACGCAGGCCGTCGCCAGCACCCAGCGCCCGATATCGACGATCAGGCTGGTTTCCTCGGCTTGCTTGATGAAGTCGGTGGGATACAGGATCTCGCCGTTCGGCTGGCGCCAGCGCAGCAGCGCCTCGGCGCCGATCACGCGGCTGTCGCCGTCGAGCTGGGGCTGGTAGTTGAGCATGAATTCCTGGTTGCGCAAGGCGCGCCGCAGCCCGCTTTCCAGTTCCGAACGGGCCGTCCACTTGGCCTGCATGTCGGGGTCGAAAAAGCGGAAGGTGTTGCGTCCCGCCGCCTTGGCCTGGTACATCGCCGTGTCGGCTTGCTTGAGGGTCGATTCCACCGTGTCGGTGGCGCCGCTGATCATGGTCACGCCGATGCTGGTCGAGACCGCATACATGAAGTCGGCCAGCTGGAAAGGCGCGCGCATGGCGGCGACGATCTTGGCCGCCACGGTTTCGGCCTGGTGCGCCGCCGTTTCCAGCGAATCTTCCTCGGGCGGGACCAGCACCACGAATTCGTCGCCGCCCAGGCGCGCCACCAGGTCGGCCTCGCGCACGCTGTGCTCGAGGCGGCGCGCCACGGCTTGCAGCAGCATGTCGCCGGCGGCATGGCCATGGGTGTCGTTGAGCGTCTTGAAATTGTCGAGATCGAGGAACATCAAGGCCCCGAACTTGCGCGAGCGCGCGCTGCCGAGCAAGGCGCGCCGCAGATGGTCGAGCAGGCTGGCGCGGTTCGGCAATTCGGTCAGCGCGTCGAAATACGCCAGCCGGTGGATGCGCGCCTCGTTGTTCTTGCGTTCGCTGATGTCGGTACTGATCACCAGGATCTTTTGCGGGATGCCGGCGCCCGGGTCGGCCGCCACCACGGTCCAGCGCGAGTCGGCATGCAGCAGGCTGCCGTCGCGCCGGTGCTGGTGCAGTTCGCCCACCCATTCGCCCTCGTCGAGCGCGGTCTTGTAGGCTTCGCTGTAGGCGGCGTGGTCGTCGCACAGCAGGTCGGACATGCGCTGCCCCTGGGCCTGGCTCGCTTCCCAGCCGTAGAGGCGCTCGGCGCCCTTGTTCCAGTAGGTGATGCGCGAGGCCATGTCGATCACGAAAATGGCATCGCGCGCCTTATCGAGCAGCGACGCCTGTTCCTGCACCTTGAGGTCGGCGCGCCGCAGCACCGTGATGTCGGCAATAAATCCTTCAAGCGCCGTGACCGCGCCGTGCTCGTCGAATACGGCCGCACCTTGTTCCCACACCCAGCGCAGCTTGCCGGCAGCGGTCGTGATCCGGTAATTCAACTGGAAGGGGCGCCGCTCGCGCACCGCCGCATTGGTGTCGTCGGCAACCTTGGCCCGGTCGTCGGGATGGATCAGGCTGGCATACGACATGGCGTCGGCGCCGGTAAATGCGCAAGGGGGATAGCCGGTCAGCGTCTCGACGCCGGCGCTGAGGAAAATCATGGTCCAGCCGGGGTCGTTCAGGCAGCGGTAGACGACACCCGGTAAGTTGCTCAGCAATAAATCGAGCGACAACGCGGATGCGTCTTGGGATCGCAAATTCGACAACACTGGATGGCCAGATGATTGCATGTTCCGCGCTTTGAGGTAGGTGGAACACCTGCAGGGCAATGCTTGATCTAGCACACATGGTAACGCGGAACTTACGTCGATTCGTTACCTGATCGTCGCTTTATTCAATCTGTTGTCAAGAAAACACGCATCTCGGGCAACATTATCCGGCCTGGATCATGCTGCCCGGATACGGCCGGATCAGAACGCGGCGATGCCGGTCTGGGCCCGGCCCAGGATCAGCGCGTGGATGTCGTGCGTGCCTTCATAGGTGTTGACGACTTCCAGATTGACCATGTGGCGGATGATCCCGAACTCGTCCGAGATGCCGTTCCCGCCCAGCATGTCGCGGGCGGTGCGGGCGATGTCGAGCGACTTGCCGCACGAGTTACGCTTCATCATCGAGGTGATCTCGACGGCGGCGGTTCCCTCGTCCTTCATGCGGCCCAGGCGCAGGCAGCCCTGCAGGCCGAGCGTGATCTCGGTCTGCATGTCGGCCAGTTTTTTCTGCA
>Ga0213837_1000673_pt1 | contig 28689 bp, 26 predicted proteins | sample SWPATP12_FD_160572 | JGI IMG/M metagenome (GOLD analysis project Ga0213837, IMG submission 160572) | Coastal seawater microbial communities from Marineland, Florida, United States - SWPA TP1 #2 | ecosystem: Environmental > Aquatic > Marine > Coastal | place: USA: Florida | collected 2016-08-06
AACACATATCAAAAAGATCATATATTACGATACACAATCTATTAATTATTTCTACTCTAACGATTAATAATTAACCAAAAACACCTAAAACCTAGCAGAAAGTCTAATTTTTATCGTAAAAACAACTGCAAAAAAAAGATTGCACTTTGACTCATTGACCAAATACATACAAATCAAATAATTTCATCTGATGTTTATAAAAAATGCTCCATGCGGTATATTTCTGCGTATAAACTGAAATTTATAAAAGGTGAAAGGAATTTACTGCGTGATTGAGAACGAAAATAAATCTCCACTCAACAAGCCGGTGTTTATTACATCGTCAGCTTTAATCCTATGTTTACTTATCTTCGCTGCTGGTACTCCTGAAACAGCAGACGCGCTTTTCCAAAAGCTTCAGAGCGCAATTGTGACCAACGGTAGTTGGTTTTATGTATTTACTGTCGCAGTAATTGTGGTGTTTGTTGTTTTCCTCGGCATGTCACGCTACGGCGAAATTAAGTTAGGCCCAGATCACGCAAGCCCCGAATTCAGCTTTGGGACTTGGCTTAGTATGTTGTTTGCAGCAGGAATGGGAATTGGGCTTATGTTCTTTGGCGTTGCCGAGCCCTTAATGCACTTTTTAGCGCCCCCCACTGCACAGGCTGAAAGTATTGATGCTGTTCGCGAAGCAATGAAAACCACATTTTTCCATTGGGGTGTTCATGCTTGGGCAATTTATGCGGTAGTGGCGCTGATTTTGGGCTATTTTGCGTACCGTCAAAACTTACCTCTTACACTGCGTTCTGCTTTATATCCATTAATAGGTGACCGCATTTACGGCTGGCCTGGGCACGTGGTTGATATATTCGCGGTTACGTCAACAGTGTTTGGTGTATCGACGTCGCTAGGCTTTGGTGCTTCGCAAGTAAATGCGGGGTTTAACTATTTATTTGGTCTACCGTCAAATACTGGTGTTCAAATAGCTATAATGGCAGGTGTTGTTGGTTTAGCCGTTATTTCTGTAACTACTGGCCTGGAAAAAGGCATACGCCGTCTGTCAGAAACCAATATGGTTTTAGCCTTACTGCTACTTTTAATTGTTCTTGTTTTAGGCCCAACCGTATTTTTACTACAAGCGTTCATGCAGAACACTGGGGCTTATCTGTCTGATTTGGTGCGCAACACATTTAACCTGTTCGCCTATGAGAAAACAGACTGGATTGGCGGCTGGACTATCTTCTACTGGGGTTGGTGGTTAGCATGGGCACCGTTTGTTGGCCTGTTTATCGCGCGTATCTCTTACGGTAGAACCATTCGTGAATTTGTAATGGGCGTACTGCTTATACCATCAGCATTTACACTATTTTGGATGACCGTATTCGGCAACGCCGCTATTGATCAGGTGTTAGTGCAAGGTAAAGACGTACTTGCACAAATGGTAAATGAAGATAGCTCAGTGGCACTGTTTGTATTTTTAGAACAGTTCCCTTTCGCTTCAGTACTAAGCCTTATAGCAGTATTGATGGTCATTGTGTTCTTTGTAACCTCATGTGATTCGGGTGCCATGGTTGTCGATATGCTGTGTTCACACGGTGAAAACAATACGCCGTTGTGGCAACGAGTATACTGGGCCGTTGGCGTTGGTGTGGTGAGTTCAGTGCTGCTTTACGCTGGTGGTCTTGGCGCGCTGCAAACTATGACGATTGCTGCCGCACTCCCATTTGCTATTGTGCTGCTTATCGCCATAGCGGGACTATTGAAAGCCCTTCGTATTGAAGCGTACAAACGTGAAAGTTTACAAGTACTAACGGGTACACCGCAGCATAATGACTCTGATAAAAACTGGAAAGAGCGCCTTGAAAATATTGTGACCTTTCCAGATGAAACTGCCGTTCGTCGTTATATCAACAAAGTGGTGAAGCCTGCGCTAATAGAAGTAAGCGAGGAGTTTAAAGCACAGCAATTTGAAATTAAAATTGAAGATACCGACGAAGCACTCATATTAACCGTTGATATGGGCAATGACCCTGAGTTTATTTATGCTGTGCACCCTGTATCGACAGAACAGCCTGAATTTGGTCCAAGTGACACACCAGTACTGGACGAAAACAAAAAGGCCACGTACTATCGCGCCGAAGTGCACCTTAGTGAAGGTGGTCAGAACTATGATATTATGGGCTGGTCGAAGATTTCGGTCATTAATGACGTCATCGATCACTATCATAAGCACCAACATTTTATTCATTTGCTTAAGTAACCGTTGGGTTACGCATTTGTTGGAAGTAACATGCGAAAAGAAGAAGAACTATTAGTGGCACTACGGCGCGTAATACGCGCTGTAGACCTACGCAGCAAGCAGCTAAGTAAACACGTGGGTTTAACAGGCCCACAGCTATTGGTGATGCAAAATATTGAAGAGCGCCCGGGTATAATGGTGCGCGAAATTGCAGAGAATATTAACTTAAGCCCTGCAACCATCACGAATATTCTAGATAGACTAGAATCACGAGACTTAGCTACGCGCATAAGAAGTACGCAAGATAAACGAAAAGTGGGCGTATTCTTAACCGAACGCGGTAAAGAGGCAGTGGTTGACGCACCTCGCCCTCTTCAAGAACACTTTGTCGAGCGTTTTTCACAGCTTAAAGAGTGGGAGCAAAGCCAAATGGTCGCTACCGTTCAGCGAATTGCTAGCATGATGGATGCTGAAGATATTGATGCCTCCCCTTTCCTGGAGTTAGGCAGTATTTCAGAAAAAAGCTAATAGCCTTTGTCTTTAAAAAAAATGGCCTTCACTTGAAGGCCATTTTTGTATCTATCTTTGACGCTGGCGTAGAAGCGCTCAGCTGACTGCTATGACTTCGCCTTAAGTGGATTTACCTTTCCACCTGTGATTTTGTCAGCGCGCCCTTCCTCTTTCGCTCTCTCAGCACGGCGCTTGCGGATTTCTTTAGGGTCAGCAATAAGCGGGCGGTAAATTTCAATACGGTCGCCATCGGTAAGCGTGTCGCGAAGCTTAACCACGCGGCTCCAAATACCCACTTTCGTTGCTTTCAAATCAATCTCGGGAAACTGCTCAAGCACGTTAGACGCGTTTATCCCTTCTTCTACCGTCGCATTTTCATGAATAGCAACATCAATGATAGTTTGCTTGGTGGGTAACGCGTAGGCAACCTCAATATTGATGAGCTTCTTACTCATGCGTACACGCTCCGCGCTCGGTCTGTAAACGCTGCAACCATACTGCTGGCTAAACTGTTAAACACTTTACCAAAAGCCATTTCAGCTAGCTTATTGCTGAATTCAAACTCTAGGTTTAATTCAATTTTACAGGCTTCTTCTGATAACGCTGAAAATGTCCAGCCACCGGTAAGCGAGCGAAACGGACCGTCGACCAGTTGCATTTGAATACTTTTACCTGGCTCTAACACGTTGTGCGTTGTAAACCATTGCTTGATACCAGCTTTTGCCACTAACAATGACGCTTTCATGCTTTGCGCTGACGTGTCGAGGATCTTGCTATCGGTACAGCCTGGCAAAAACTCTGGGTAGGAAGCTACATCGTTGACTAAGTTAAACATGGCTTCTGCGCTATGAGCTACCAGCGCGCTTCTATGAATACTTGGCATTGATTCCACTACAATTAAAACTCTTGGCCGCATTGTATCACAGAAAATTTGGTTCGCTCGTATTCGGTTTTGAACCAAATGCCCCAATATAAGATAACAATGACAACTAAAGACATTCCTTTGAACAATCAGTATAATAGCCAGCATGAAAAAGAATAAAGCCAACAAAAACACCACAGGAAATATCGCGCAGAATAAAAAAGCGCGTCACGACTATTTCCTAGAAGACAAGTTCGAAGCCGGACTTGAGCTTCAAGGGTGGGAAATTAAAAGTATTCGTGCCGGTAAAGTGAACATTACCGATGCGTACATTATTATCCAGAATGCCGAAGCGTATTTGGTAGGGTGTAGAATTAGTCCGCTGAATCAAGCCTCTACCCACGTTATCGCTGCTCCAGAGCGTGCTCGCAAATTGTTGCTGAACAAACGAGAAATTGACCGCTTAATGGGTGCACGAGACCGCCAAGGTTATTCAATCGTTGCCACGTCTATGTATTGGAAAAAGTGTTGGGTGAAACTAGAAATTCACCTAGCAAAAGGTAAGCACGCCCATGACAAGCGTGACACCATTAAAGACAAAGATTGGCAACGTCAAAAAGAACGAATGATGAAACACAGCGTTTAACGCTGTGTTTTTATTTGGGCTGCCAAAAAAGAAGTGTAATAGGTTTAACCTACGTCTCGTTTCGTCATTTTCTTGCGATGTAGCATATCAAGAATCAGACTCCACAGCGGTGACGGGTTTCTTAAGGTGGTTAGGTTATTCCCAAGGCGTCTAAGTTGTCTTCGCACCATGGCCATATTCGCAAGGCTTGCAAGCGATTTATCTTTCCAAGAGCAGTGTGGAATTATGCCCGAATACGCCCATTCTTGTTGCCACTTTTTAGCTAAGTCGGGCGTAATAGCAAGGGCGCTGGCTAATCCAACCAGGGCACAGCCCTGCTCAATCACTTCCTCTGCTACCTCGGCCCTTTTTATACCGCCAGTTGTCATAAGCGGAATATCAGTTTTACTTACCAGTGCCTGCGCAAATTCCAAAAAGTACGCTTCTCTTGCCAGCGTGGTGTCGTCACGAGTTTGCCCTTGCATGGCAGGCGCTTCATAACTGCCGCCAGACAGTTCTACAACATCAACACCCAAGGCTTCCAAGCGATTTACCACCTCACAGGCATCATCAAAAGAAAAACCATTTTTCTGAAAATCTGCAGAGTTAAGCTTTACCATAACAATAAAGTCTTTAGCGCAAACCGCTCGAACCTGACTGACTATGTTTATCAGCAAGCGGGCGCGATTAATAATAGAACCGCCCCACTCGTCTTGACGCTGATTAGTAAGCGGAGACAAAAACTGCGTAAGCAAGTAACCGTGAGCGGCGTGAATTTCAACGCCATCAAACCCGGCTTTTTCAGCTTGCTTAGCAGTTTGAACGAAACGTTTGCACACATCGTGAATGTCTTGGCAGGTCATTTCTCGTGGTTGAGCAAACAGCTTGGAGTGTTTGCCCATATCAAGCGGTACAGCAGAAGGCGCAATAGCTTTGCCTTTCATCGCTTTAAATACCTGTCGACCAGGGTGATTAATCTGCATTATGGCTAAAGCGCCATTAGACTTAATGATTTTTGCCCACTTTTGAAACGGCGCAATGTCGGTATCTTTTTCTAGTGCAACGCCACCTGGCCCTGTCATGGCGCCTTTATCGACCATAACGTTGCCTGTGATCACCATGCCTAAATTGCCGTGGGCCCAATATCGATAGAGTGAGTACAAAGACTCTCCGGGAATATTTCCCATACTCGACATATTTTCTTCCATAGCAGCTTTAACAAGACGGTTTCGCGCTGTTACGCCACATGGCAAGGTATACGGAGAATACAATATGGAATCTGAAGACATTTACACTACAAGCCTTTTAATTATGCTCACGTACTTTAATGGTTCTTGCTACTAATTGCATCATTACATCAGCACTATTTCCTTAAAAATTCGCTAAAGTAATCAAATAAAAAGCGCTATTTTAGTTTATAAATTGCGTTTCTTGTACAGCCCTTGTGCGCTCGGCACTTGAATTTTACTCAAGCATCCACATATCTATGGTAGTTCAATAATACTCAATGTTTGTGTGTTGCTGTTTAAGCAAAGCTTCAAATGAAAGCCACACAGGTAAGCTTTTGAAAAACTAGATGTTATTTTTGGTTGATTTATAGCCAAACCCTTAAAATTTATAGTAATTTTCAAAAGAATGTATTTCACCATGTAACAATTGTGCTATTATTGAAAATCACACTCGGGGCTGATTAGGATTCGACAGGATCTAGGAAGCCGGAGGTGCATGCAGAGGAGCGGTTTGCCTCTTAAAAAGCCGCATTTAAATAGTCGCAAACGACGAAACATACGCACTAGCCGCTTAATAACCGGCATAGGCCCTTCCACCCTAGTCTTTTCCTGCTAGCGGGGATTCGGAAGGTCATCCAAGTAGGATAGCGAGGGAACCTTGTCTAAGGGTGAACCGCGAAACAGTATTAGGCCAGCTGCAAGGAAATCCTGTTTGTCGGAGTTCCAAGCAGTTAAATAAATGACAAACTAAGCATGTAGTACCAAAGGTAGACATTTTCTGGACGCGGGTTCAAATCCCGCCAGCTCCACCAATTCCAGAAGCGGTCTAGACCAATCTAGACCGCCTCACCCCTTTAAATTCGCCACCTCTGGCGATAACACTCAAAACCAACCACAGGTCTCCAACGGTCTTTATAGGGCTGTAAAGTGTCGCGAATCTGTACTTGAATGTCGCGAGACTGTCACTTCTCCCGAACAAATCACTCATGGTTTAGGTACGCGGGAATGTCATAAATTTCGTGCTGAATTATTCAGTACAATGCCCTCAATAGCCTATGATGCTGCGCACAAATACGTAAAAATTTCAAAACAAGCAAGTTATGTTCAAGCAAACCTGTTTCTATCAAACCTCAGCAAAGAGCTTCAAATAGCTGACTTGAACCTTTCAAAAGATATTCGTGAACTCAAACTTTTTGCCAAGCAGAAAGCCAACCAATGCTTGAGGAATACCGCTCACCTGACTACTGAACAAGCTTTTGACTACTGCTTAAACAAATTTGAAAAATACGGCTTTTCTATTCCATGTGATATGACACATGTGGAAGCACTTACACTGTTTAGAACCGAAAAGTTTTGGTTTAACAAATTCAAAACGCTGGCTATGCAAAAAATGGAATCAATTAGACGCCAGCTTGATTTAGTGAATCAGTCGAAAAGTGCCTATTGCAGCGACGAAAGACTCAGGCAACATCAGTGGGAAAAAGCGCAAGCAGAAGAATACATGCAAAACAAATGGTTTTGCAGCGCAGATGGTGAATATGTCTCCATGCTTGATGTATACAACTCGAATGTATCTAACCCCAAAGTAAGACGTGCCGAATTGATGGTAAGGATTAAAGGCACTGAGGAATACTCTCAACTGCAAAACCATGAGAGCTGGTTTTACACGCTTACTACACCCTCCAAATATCACTCCCATTATCCGTCAGGTAAGCCCAACCCTAAATACAAAGCATACTCGGTGAAAGATGCTAATGATTACCTTAACGGGCAATGGCAAAAGGCACGCGCTCAGTTTGACAGAGAAAACATCACAGTTTACGGGATACGCGTTGTTGAGCCACACCATGATGGAACACCACATTGGCATTTGATGCTATTTATGCCACCACATCAGTCAGCCAGAGTTACAGAAATACTCCATCAGTATGCTTTAGAACAAGATACAAATGAACGTGGTGCGGCAAAGAACCGCTTTAAGGCTGAGAAAATAACAAGTGATAAAGGCTCTGCACAAGCGTACATCGCTAAATACATTTGTAAAAACATAGATGGTGAATTTCTAGATACTGACACCTACGGAAACGACGCAAAAGTATCAGCAATAAAAATTACTGCATGGGCTTCGCTTTACAATATCAGACAGTTTCAATTCTTTGGATTACCGTCAGTTTCATTGTGGCGGCAGCTTAGAAAAATAAATCATACCATCGACGATATTGAATTGAACAAGCTAAGACAAGCCGCTGATGCATCTGATTGGCTAGCCTACTTGTTGATGATGGGTGGCACTAATATTCGCAAATCTGAACGCCCTTTTGCCATAGAATATGAAAAGCAGTTAAAAGAACTATATGAGCATGTAGAGCCTGAAAGCTTGTCTAAACATGCATATAACAATGTTCCCAAAACAATCTTATCTGTTTCCGCAAGATACCCCATCGAAAACAAACAATGGCTGCTTTTGGAATCACCCGCTGAGCGAGTTGACAGTCCGCCCTTCCCTTGGGAAGGACGGACTGTTGACGAAGTCTCAGGGGGTAGCCGAAGGCAGTTGGGAGGGCCTCCGCCCTGCGGAGAGGGGCCCAAAAGCCGAAGGCGTCTTGGACTTGGACTTGTGTAAATAACTGTACTGAAACTAAACCACCATATAAAGAGAATAGAAAATGAAAGACCCGTTAAGTATTCCATGTAATTGTGGAAGTGGAAAAAAATTGAAAGATTGTTGTCTTTTTGGACGAAACAAAACCGCAAACACCAGCATATTAGATAGCAATAACGTACCTGACTACACTGGCGTTTCTGTATTCTATGGCTTTCGCTCACAACTCAAAGACGTTAACCCATTTGAAATAGACTTTGAAACAGCATGTTGCCAAGTAATACAAGCCAATAAGTATCTTGCTGATACTCACAATACAATGATTCAGTTCCAAATGTTGAAGCCTGGCGATTGGTATGTCATGGGTAAAGAGGACGGACAAATGAAATATAGCTTTCGTTTCGACAACGAAGTTGAAGCAATGGAAGTCGCTAAAGAAAAGTTCAAAGCAGTTAGGTTCTTGCAAATGCCAGAGTTTATATAACTCTGGCTCGTTCTTTAACAATTTGACTTATTAGCGTAAGAACTTACCCGTTTTTGTAACGTGGTCGAAAGAGTAAATATGCTCAGTAGGTGCAACAGTGCATTTACCGATAAAGCGTCCATTAAACTCTTTGCTTTTTTCTATGACAATATTTTCACCACAAATACCGCATTGAGCTTCGAAGGTCACAGCTTGCATTTTGAGTGACACATTATCGTTTTTTCGCTCTTTATAAAGCACGAGCAAAGCATTTTTAGTTCGAATGGGAGCCATTAACGTGGGCAATTCGGTTATACCTTTATCGAGAATTTCTTTTAGCTTTAAAAGCAAATAAGCACTTGGAAAGAAAGTCGTAATCAAGGCTAGTTCCAAAACTCGTTCATCCCAATCAAAGACGTCGAGTAAAGTAAGAATTGCTATTAAACTGAGTAGTATCAATATAATAGAAACAATCATTACTCTGGAGAGTTTTAACTCCATATCTAAGAAAGGCTTCGTGAACGGGTACACCTTTGGAAGCTGTATTGCAGAGTACTGAACATTTGGGTTTTCGCTATTAAAGTTGTGCGTAGTGTTCTTACTTTGTATGACCGATAAACTTATTTGGGTTTTGCGCCCCCCAGTAGAAGATTCAACAATCAAAGAAAGCGGTGATTTTCCATGTTCCTTTAACTTTCTATTTAATGAACTCGTTATCACAAAACACTCATTTGTAACTTTCATGTGTCTTCGTATATCGGCAGAGGCTTTAACGCTATCAACCTCTTTGCCCCACACTTCTTTGTATATTTCTGAGTAATCGAAGTAAATATCCTTTAAACCGATCCCCTCATTGATATAGCTAAGAGATAGTTCACAGACTGCCCTTGCTATTTCATCACCCTTTTTAAGAAGTTTTTCATTAGTTTCGAAGTGTTCTAAGGCAATTTCAATAGAACTCTTAAGCTCTTGTATATCCATAATATTTTGAGACTGTATAACCCGTTCCCTACCCGTTAGGCATCTGTTTTACCAGACCATTGAAGACCAATCTAGTACTTCATTTATACGGGAGTACAAATTTATGAGCGGATTAGTCACAACAGAGAAGCTTTCAGAAATGACAGGCTATACGAAAGAAGCGATTCGGATGAAAGTGAAAAAAGGTGTTTGGATTAAACAGCAACATTACCTGAAAGCCCCTGATGGAAGGCTAATTTTTATCGTTGAAATGATTTACCAATGGATGAGAGGAGAATAATAAAATGAGTGTTAAAGCTGTAAATGGTGGATATGTAATAGATTTCACAGTGAACCATGAGCGATATAGAGAAACTGTACCTGCACCACATAATAAGACCGCAAAAAGGAGAATTGAAGATCAAGAATCACTTTATAAAATGGCGATCTCACTAAACGACAAATCAGTCGCCAATCGTTTTCCAAACAGCAAGATCATCCAAAAAGCTTTTGATACTGGCTGTAATTTCACCATTCACGACTATTCAAACATTTGGTTTAAACAGAAACAGCGTAATTGGTCTCATACAACTATTCGCGGTTATTCACAAAAGTATAATCGCTACATAAAACCAAACTGGGGTCATCTTAAGCTAACAGAGTTTAAAGCGAGTATGTTTGATGAATGGGCTTCAGTGAGCCTTCTATCAGGCAAATCAATCAATGAAACACGAAATGTATTAAATCAAATTTTTAAGCGAGCGTTTTTTGATGGAGTAATTGAATCAAACCCAGTTGAACGTATAGAGAGATATAAACAAAACACCCATGAGCCAATTCCGTTCAATAAAGTTGAGATTAAAAAAATACTCCAAGCGTTAACTCATCCGTATAAAGAATTTTTTCAATTTGCATTTTACACTGGCTTGCGAACAGGAGAATTACTTGGGCTTCGTTGGGAAGACATTGATATTGACAATAATGTTGCACACATACGAGTCAATATTACTTCCGGAAAAGAAAAGGCTCCTAAAACTGCCGGGAGCATTCGAACTGTAGAATTGCATGGCATGGCTGTGCAAGCTCTTAGGTCAATAAAATCATCAAAGTTCTATGATACAAAACGGGTTTTTGTTGACCCGAAGACTATGAAAGAGTACAAATACGCTGACGGGTTACGTAAGTACATATGGAAACCTACATTAGAAAAACTAAACATCCGTTACCGTTATCCTTATCAATGCCGGCACACATACGCTTCAATGATGCTCTCCAACGGAAAAAATCCCATGTGGGTTGCAAAACAGATGGGGCATGCTGACTGGGGAATGATTAGGAAAATATATGGACGTTGGATCAGTGACTAGGGATTGTAATGAAAGTAAAAATACAGGGTTTTGAATTAAGTTTATCTAATGGCGTTGGACTACCTGAGCTTTTTCAACTCATGGAATCCGGTCAAAATAAAACAACACCTTTGAACAATGATGAATATGTTTACATGGTTGATGTGAAAGATAACTTCATTATTGGTCTTTTATTGCGATTTAGCGACGTTAAGAAATTCATTACGACCTCACGAGGAGCCTCAGGAGAATTACTCATAAAGGTTCCAGACCTAACAGATGAAAACCTTGATGATACCGAAGCCAGTATTTTTTGTATAAACCCCCACACGTTAAGGGGCGCTTTTTATACGTACAGAAGAAGTTTAACTAGAAGACTTCTCACAACGCTACTTAACAGAAAACATAACTTTCTAAAGAATAAAAGGCTCCAAGACTTGACGGATGAGTACTCTCAACTTGACCCCGAGAAACGGAAAGCAGCAGCTGCCAAAGCGACTAAGGAAATAACTGGATCATTTAATTTTGAGCTACTTTGTACACAAGCTTCTATTGACCTATTACTAGACTCGTACGATGAAATTTCCGAGATGTCAGTGACAGCAAAAGACGGACTCCCAGACGGAGGACTGTATAGCCCCTCTTCTCCTTTCGTCAAATCCACTAGTGTTACAACCAAGTTTGAAAAAAATAAGTCTCAATCATTTGTTGAACAAATCAAAGGCTTTGTTCGGAAGGTATCGGGTAACTTAGGAAACGACGATGCTATCAAGCTTTACGGCAAACTAGAGAGCGGAGCACAAGCATGGCTTTCTCTTGGCGAAAACATAAGTGAGTTCGATATTTTACACTTTGATCGATTTGTCGATATGCTTCCTGAAGAAAACGAAGATTGGAAAGAGTACGTAAATTGTGCAGCTACTGTGCGACTCATCAATCTGTTGAAAACCGAAACAGCCGTTTTTGGCGAACCTCCCAAAGATTCACAATGGCGATTACCTAGTGCTGCGACAGAAAATAGCAAAATCGCGGAGCTAAGTACCCTTAAGGATTTGGGAAAAGCCTCGTGACTTTCGAAACAATTTTTGATTTATTGGTTTGTTACCATAAAGAGTTGAGGCAACCCCTTTTTGTTAGTGGGTTTACTATAGCTTCATTTCTTTTTTCAATGAAAGCGTCCATCATTACTACTTTAAAGAAAGACGTTTATGATACGAAAGAGCACCAATCTCAAATAGCACAGAGAATCAAACACGGTAAGAATGTAACATACTATGGCTCGTTAGAAAGTTTCTCAAACTTACTTATGAAGGCTATCTATTTTAGTTTTGCGAGCTCGATTTTAAACATTACTATTGGTTTTGCTTCTTTTTGGCTAACAACGCTTATTTGTTTTATAACAACTGGATTTGCGTGGTTTTATTTGTTGAAAGCAATGTTAGAAGTACACAGAAATTGGAAGTCTGCATTTGAATACGCAGAACGAAGGGTTGAGAAAGAATCGATTGATGACCAGAATGACAATAAGAATTGAATATAATCACAACATATTGAATGTAAATGAAAAATGAATAGTTCAAATCCCGCCAGCTCCACCACTTTCAAAGGCTTGCCACTCGGCAGGCCTTTTTCGTTTCAGCTTCCGAAATTTGTAAATTGTTTCTAATTAAAACAAAACACACACTACCTAAATAAAAGCTATTCCCATCTAGATGGTTATATTATAACATTGCAGCACGATTCTAATGTATAGCTTCTCCAAACAATGCAAACAAATTCAGTGATATGCGCGGATGCGCTTACCGTGTGTGTTGACGATCGCACGCTTCTAGACAATCTCAATTTTAATGTAGGAAAAGGCGAAGTATTTGCACTTTTAGGTGGAAATGGCGCAGGTAAATCCACCACCCTTAAAACTTTTTTAGGGCTTATGAAGGCAAGTAGCGGTAGCGCCACTGTATTAGGGCATAATGCCTCTACCCAGCCAAACCAAGTTCAAAAGTCTGTTGCCTACTTACCCGAATCTGTCACCTTATATGGCCATCTTTCTGGCGTAGAAAACATTCGTTATTTCTTGTCAGTGGCTGGAGTCGATAAGTCTGACGACGATATGTTCGCCGCACTTCGCAAGGTCGCACTTCAAGAAGATTCGTGGAATAAGGCGCTATCTAATTATTCAAAAGGCATGCGTCAGAAGACCGCAATTGCCCTGGCGCTACTGCGCAATGCGCCTGTTCTTTTTTTAGATGAACCTACATCTGGGCTAGATCCAGCAGCCATCGACGAATTTAATGCGCTAGTGTCAGAGCTGGCAGCGGGTGGCGCTACTATTTTTATGGTTACCCACGACGTTTATGGTGCCTGCCAAGTTGCCCATCGAATTGTGCTTTTAAGTAATGGCAAATTAACCGGTTCCTTCGAGCGCGCTGGCGATACGCCAATAGATACTGAAGCCGTTCACGCAGCATTTGCAGGGCGTAATGTATGATACTGAATGTTGCTAAAATCATTTGTGCAGAACAGTGGCGCTATTGGATGCGAACAAAAGTAGCAGCGACCGTTTTATTGCTAGGCGCTATGCTTACCATAGCTGCACTGGTAGTTAACGCCTTTCACGTCGATGAGGCTGCCCACACCAGAGACCACCTTCAAACAGAAGCTGAACAACGCTTTGAGGCACAGCCTGATAAGCACCCTCATCGCATGGTGCATTATGGTCATTATGTATTTCGTGCCCCCACTCCACTGAGCGTAATTGAACCGGGTGTCGATACCTACACGGGGAACGCTATATTTTTAGAAGGGCACCGCCAAAATAGTGCGATGTTCGCCGAGCAGCGCCAATCCGCAGGACTTACACGCTTTAGTAGTTTAACACCCAGCTTTTTAGCTTTGGTTCTTGCACCTTTATTTATTATTCTAATTGGCTACGGCAGCGTGTCACGTGAACGCGAAGCCGGCACGCTAACCCTACTGCTTTCTCAAGGCACCACCCGTTGGCAATTGCTCTTAGGGAAGCTTCTGGCGCTTATAACCGCTAGCAGCCTATTTTTACTCCCGCTACTGCTTGCCTGTCTTTATGTCGCGTTTTCAAACGAAAGTGCACTTGTTGTAATACTCTTTTGCTTTAGTTATGTGGTTTACTTTTTACTGTGGGCCACGGTAGTTACTGCGTGCTCGGCAATATTTGAGAAAAGCAGCGTTAGCTTCACTGTACTTGTTGTCATTTGGATGAGCGCTTGTGTGTTACTTCCTCGTTTAGGGAGCAGCGTTGCCACAAACGTTGCCCCTTCAATGGGAAAACTTGAAGCCGATTTCAAAGTGGAAAAAAAACTTAGAAGTTTAGGTGACGGTCATGACGTTAACGATCCTGCATTCAAAAAGCTAAAAGAAGATTTGCTCGCTAAATACAATGTAGATTCAGTTGACGACTTACCCGTTAATTTCAGGGGCATTGTTGCCCAGTACTCCGAAGGTCGACAAGCCAAAGTGCTTAATGAGTTTGCTGAAACGCGAATGTCCGAAGAGTTGGAACAAGCCCAAATAGCACGGCAGTTTGGCTGGCTTTCGCCTACGGTTGCGGTGCGCTCTATTTCTACGATCCTTGCGGGAACTAGCCTCGAGACACACCACCGCTTTTTAAGGGAAGCGGAAACGCTAAGACTTGAGTTTGTTCAGGCTTTGAACAAGGTTCACGCTGAAAAACTCGATTACAAGTTAGATATGAACCGCAACGCCAGTGAAGAAGCAGCAGACAAAGCTGTGGTTGGCGCAGATAACTGGGCGATCTTAGCAGAGTTTGATTTTAAACCAGAAGCAGGAAGCACACGCATTAGTAACGCGTTGATTTATTTTATTCAGCTGTTGCTTTGGATGGGACTTACCGCACTACTTCTTCAAGCTGCAGTTAGGAATTTAAATCCATGATGCGTTATAGCGATATTAAACGAGAAGCGGGTTTCGTATTTGGCCATCGTCAGATAAAACTAACGCTTTTGGTCGTCTTTCTTTTAAGCTCGGTGTCGTTGTGGTCTGGCTATTCGGAAATGCAAGAGCAGCAAGCCACTATAGAGCGCTTGTTAGAGAAAGATGAAACAGAACGTAACGCTGTCCTTGCTCACCAATCTAATTATGGCATGGTAGCCTATTACGCCTTTCATTTGACCTATGCCCCGCCCTCGCCGTTGGCGTTTGCTGCCGTAGGAGAGCGCGATGTGTTTCCGTGGAAGCACCGTATTAGAATGCTAGCGCTAGAAGGTCAGATTTATGAAAGCGATACAGACAATCCGGAGCTTGCTTTCCTAGGGCGTTTTGACTTTGCTTTCGTTACCAGTGTGCTGTTGCCTCTGTTTATCATTTTGCTCCTTTACGACTTAAAAGCGAAGGAACGCGAAGCCCGCCGTTTTGACTTACTTAATGTAACCGCACGCAATTCGCATGCTATTTGGTCATCACGCGTATTGGTAACCCTGGTGCCCTTGGCACTAGTTACACTTATTCCGTTTATTGCCTTTAGTGTAGTGAATGGCGCGTCTGTGTTTCAAACAGTAACGGTTTGTACCATCGTCATTGGCAGCATAATTGTTTGGAGCGCTATTGTGCTTGCTATAGGTGCTGCTAAGCGTTTTGCCAATTTCAGCGCCACGCACCTAGCTTCAATCATGTTAGGCGTATGGCTTGTCACAACGGTTATTGTGCCAGTTACCGGGCACACCATAATTAATGCGTCGGTCGATACACCTGAGGGCGGCGACATTGTGCTCACGCAGCGAGAAGCCGTTAACAGTGCATGGGACAAACCTGTTGAACAAACATGGGATGCGTTTATTGAAACTCACCCACAGTGGGCGGATAAAACCGACTTTGATCCACAACGAGACAGTTCATTTAATTGGAAGTGGTATTACGCATTTCAACAAGTTGGCGACCAAACGGCAAAGGAACTTTCAGAGGCTTATCAAGCCGCCACCTTACGCAAAGATAAAATTGCAAGCTATGTTGCTCTGCTATCCCCGTCTTTGTTAACGCAACGCTTATTAACGAGTGCGGCTGATACCGATGTTAAAGCCATGGTTAACTACGAAAATAATGTTCGCGAGTTTCATGCGTCGTTGCGCAAATTCTACTATCATCACTTGTTTGAAGCCCCGGAGTTTTCATCGGCCAGTTTTAAACAGCTACCTCAATTTTCACCAAAAATAAGAAAGACACAGGAAAACACTAATGAAGACTAGTTGGGTAAAATCTACCCTCGCCCTTTCTATCGCAACGCTTTTGAATGCGCCTGCAAATGCGCAAAATACTGATATTCAATCGGAAGCGGATGTAGAGAAAATTACGGTGCATGGTATGCACCGTGCGTATCAAGGGGCATTTGAATATAAAGAAGTGCCGGCAGCAGCGCAGGATATCGACCTTGGTCTCATCAATGATGCAGGCGCTATAAACCTTAACGACGCTTTAGACCTGTCCGCTTCGGTAGCAAGGCAAAATAACTTTGGTGGCCTTTGGAACAGCTTTGCTATTCGTGGTTTTTCAGGTGACGAAAACTTACCTAGCGGGTTTCTGGTAAACGGTTTTAACGCAGGACGCGGATTTGGCGGACCTCGTGATCTCTCTGGCATTGATCATGTTGAAGTCTTAAAAGGTCCTAAAGCTGCGCTGTTTGGTCGCGGTGAACCAGGTGGAGCGGTAAACCTTGTTACAAAGCGCCCCCAGTTTCGTCAAGGTGGTGAAATTAAAGCAACTTACGGAAGCTGGTCGCAGAAGCGCATTGAGGCTGATGTACAATCGGTTGCAGGCAGTACTGAAAATGTAGGTGTACGCTTAGTAGGCTTTTATGAAGATGCTGAAAGTTTCCGCGATACAGTAGAAACAGAGCGTTTTGGCTTTTATCCATCGGTTACGTGGGAAGCATCAGCAGACACCACGGTTACGTACGAACTCGAATACACCGAGCAAAAAATTCCTTTCGACCGTGGCGTAGTGGCCATCGATGGTAAGTTGGGCCATCAGCCAATTGAAACCTTTACTGGCGATCCTAATGGCGACACCATCGATACGGAAGTGGTTGGTCATCAAATTGAGATTTCTCATAAACTTGCTGACGAATGGAACCTGCTTTTGGGTGCTGGCTTACGCGATACTACTTTCGAGGGTAATGCATTAGAAAACAACTTTGGTGGTCGCCAAACGTTATTTATCGATCCTAATCAAGCCTTGTTGTCTCGTTTTAAGCGCTACCGTAATTTCCAAACCGATTACTTCGTTTTACGCGGCGAAATAGCGGGACAATTCGATACTGGGTCGCTATCACATCGCGTGATTATTGGTGCTGACTACGATAAGTTTGAAAATGACCAGATTATTCTGCGCTATCGCCCGCCATTCTTTTCAAGCGATACTGACATTAACGACTTGGACTTAGAACAGTACTTAGTGGTCGATATTTTTAATCCGGATTACTCACCACTTCCAGATGTGGAATTGTCTGACAACTTGGACCGTTTTGAAGTTCAGGAAGCGTGGGGTATCTATTTCCAAGACCAAATCAACATCACTGATAATTTCCAAGTTAGGCTGGGTGGTCGCTTCGATAAGTTCGAGCAGGAAATTGATAATCGCCTGGCGTCACCTGTAAGTACCACATCACAAGACGACACACGCTTTTCTCCACAAGTGGGTGCTGTTTATCTGTTTGATGACACCACAAGTGTGTACGCAACTTACGGTGAAGGTTTCCGTCAGCTGACGGGGTCGGATTTCGCCGGAAACCCGTTTGAACCTAACGAATCGAAGTCTGCGGAAATTGGTGTTAAAGCCGACCTCACATCAATGTTTAATACTATACGGGGTGATATCACCTTCGCCGTGTTTAATATCGAGCAAAGTAACATCCTTGTTTATGATGATAGCCCTGAGGCGTCTGACGGCTTCTTCTTAACCCCTGCTGGCGAAGCGCGTAGCCGTGGTGTTGAGTTAGACATTAACGCTGAATTTGAAAATGATATTTCGCTTTGGGTGTCGTACACCTTCGTAGATGCTGAAAGTACAAACGATGCGGCGGATGCTAACTTTGTTGCAGCCATTGAATCTGGCGATCCTTTAATTAACGTTCCAGAAAACCAATTGAGCATTCAGTTGAGCAAGGGACTTATATTTGCTGATATGCCAGTACGTATCGGTTCAGGGCTGTTGTATGTTGATGAGCGTTTAGGTCAAACCGCTACCGACTTCTACTTACCAAGCTACACCACGGTTCGTGCGTTTGCTGAAATAGAGCCTATAGAAAACTTGTCAGTTAAAGTTGCAGTAGATAACCTGTTTGATGAAGAGTTTTATACTAACTCTTTCGCAGATGTGTGGGTTGAACCTGGCGCGCCTCAACGCTTTAGGCTTACCGCCGCCTATCGCTTTTAAGGTCTAGAATTTAACGTAAAAGGAAGCGGGACTTATTACCGCTTCCTTACTACGACTTTTGAATGTTTAATTTTTGTGTAAATTAAGAGTTTTGTAAAGTCTGAATCGGCTCGATGTCAGACGTATTATTCTTGATAAATGACTCTATATCGTTAATTTTCTCTTTAGAAAATCCGAGTCTTGCTTCTATACCAGTAGTTCCGTCAGCGTTTTCAATGATATCAAACTCGTTTACACCTAAGGTGCGCGAAAATGCAGTGTGAACCTGATTATTGTTGATATCGACAATTTTAATTTTCGTCGATGTTCTATATATAGCCAGTGGGCCTGACTGCGTTTGTACCCAATTGATTGACCAGAAATAGTGACTGTAATTAGGTAAGCCAAGTTTTGTGTACAGCGACTCTTTGAAATCCACGTTTTCGCACTTGTTCATCACAGCATTTTGACGTTCGCAGTTTGAGTATTCTGCAACATCCTTACCTCCTAATCCAACATCCATTGGAACGATGGTCTTTCCGTCTAGACTAACTAAAACATAGTCATCAAACTTGTTAAGTCCAAACGTATTACCTATTTCTTTAAAGGAGTCTAGCAATCCGCCCACACTGTCGCCTTTGTCTCGAGGATCTTTCTCTAACAAAATAAAACCTGTAGATGCAGCATCGCCCTTCTGATGTTTAGCGATGTGGTAGTTATCTAAGAGTGTTATATTTTTTACGTTATCATTGTCTATAATATAGCGAAAAGCAGACCCCGGACGGCCAATAATAAAACCGTCTGAAGTAGGAATTACACTGCTACCTGTTGCAGTTTTTCCGGTAACTGTTTTTACTTCATACCGGTCACCACGCTTCCACACCGTTGCAATTTTTATAGGTGCTTCAGTTGATTTGGCTTTGTGATATTTGAGTGTAAATGAGCCATCGAAATTTTCTACCGCATAGGTAAACTCACCAGTAAACCTATTACCTCCGAAGTTGGCAACTTGTCCTTCGAAGTCATGAAACATCTCCCCATCTATCATGATGCCATCTTTCTTACGATAAAAAATCGCTGCTCCGCCGGTTTCGTCAATTTTCTGTTTTTGTGCTGTAAGTTCAGTCGCACTGATAACGATTTCTGGCTGGGGTGCAGCTTGCTGTTGCTGTTGGGCAGCAACAGGTAAGGACATGCCTTGAATTTTCGCAAGAAACGCTTGCTTCATTTGGTTCGCCATTGCCTGCTCTTCTGGCGAGGGTGGTGTACTACCACACGCAGTAAGAAGTGAAACTGCTAATAAAGATGGAACTAATAGTTTTGCATTCATGTGTTTTCTCTGTTTTTCGCTTTAGCTAAAATATTTAGAACTGAAGCTTTTTTATGAAAACAAAGGATTGCACATGACGAGACTTCACCATGCCGTCCTGCATAGTTGAGTGTACTATTGAAATGTCGCAATCCCTTGCGAGCACTATTAAAGGATATTCCAGTCTTTTTTTCAATTATAAGATTCTGTTTTTAGTTTATTTTTTATTCACTTAGCATAAAAAAATGAGTATCTAAAAACGAGCTCAAATTTCATTGGAGACAGGCCACTCTCGCTCCGTCAAAATATATGTATTGATAAGACGTTGACGCTTATTTTCAATAACCTGTTTTAATTCATCTCTAATTAATCTTACCGCTGGCGTAATAAGATGCCGGCTAGGCAGCATGAGCCACATTTCAGTTAGCGGTACGTGGTAACCAGTCAAAATACGCTGCAGCTTTGTGCTCAGTAAATCCCCCGCAACGTCTATACATGACTTTTTAGCTATCCCCTCTCCATCTACGCACCAGCGCCGAACAATATCACCGTCATTCACAGCGCGATTACTGTTCACTTTCACTTTAACTCTCTCGCCCTCGTTGATAAGTTCCCACGTATTGTGGGTTTGGTCGTAGAGCTTATAAAGAAGTGCGTTGTGCTGCGCTAAATCAGTCAAAGTTGTAGGCTCACCGTTTCTTTCTAAATAATCGGGAGACGCGCAAATCACATGCGGAATATTGCACACTTTAAAACCATACATCTGCGATTCTTTAACCGCTTCTTTTGTCATGGCTCTAAGTGCTACATCTACACCATCGCGGTAGAAGTCCACCCGACTGTCGCTCACATGTAATCGCAATGAAAGTTCTGGATTTTCGCGTTGCACTTTATTTAGCAGTTCACGCATTAAGTTGCGACCCATTTCCGAAGACATCGCCATGCGAAGCTCACCATGAATGCTCTGCTTCTGCTCTGTTACTAATGCAAGGCCCTGCTGTAAGGTGTCGAGTGCTTGCTTTGCCATAGGCAAATACTGCTCTCCTTCAGGTGACAATCGAATTTTGCGTGTACTTCGCACAAATAGGGCTACGCCAAGCTGCTCTTCTAAACGTTTAACCGCCATACTTGCAGCAGATGAGCTAATATCAAGTTTTATCGCAGCAGTGGTTATCGAGCTCACTTCAGCCACCTTTACGAACACAGACAGGTCTTCGGTTTTCATACTTCCCTCAACGTTTATTTCACTCTTTTGATTTCAAGGCAAAAAAGACAAAGCAAAATGGAGCACCTCTATTATCCACATTTTCAGGAAAGTCTTTATTGATTTTGGTCGTTTATGAGACTTATTCGAAATAATAGACTGTGCCTGTCTGTTAAATAAAACCTACGACCAACAATTAGGAGGTTTGAATGAAACCAACGAAACGAAACAAACTTACAATAGCATCGCTATTATTGAGCACCTGTTTTCTTCTTGTACCCGGCGCACAAGCACAAGGCAAAGTTATTGCAGCCAAGGATGTAGAGTGGGGTTACTTGAACCCAGCCCGTGGCGACAAAAGCCCCGGGGCAGCAGACTTGTGGGGAGACAGAACAAAAGACACGGCAACGGGGATGTTAGTGCGATTTAACAAAGGCTTTGAATCGCCACCGCACATTCACAACATAACCTATAGAGGTATTGTGATTGAAGGTGAAATGCACAATGACGATCCAAACGCAGCAAAGATGTGGATGCCAACAGGTTCGTTTTGGACTCAACCTGCAGGTGAAGATCACACGACTGCAGCAAACGACAAAACCAACCTGATTTACCTGGAAATTGATGAAGGCCCATACCTTGTAAAGCCATCAAGAGAACATTTTGACAACGGTGAAAGGCCAATCAACGTTCACGCAGACAATATGGTGTGGCTGCAAAAAAGCGACCTTGTAAATATAGCGGCCGACGGTGTTTCTATTGCCTATTTGTGGGGCGACACAAGTAGTGTATACGGCACCCTTATCAAGCTTCCAAAAGGATTTAAAGGTTCAATAAAATCTAATGGTGATGAATTCAAGGCAGTGGTTATCAAGGGTAGTCTCAATTATACCCAAAACAATACCTCCAGACAGATTGAATTAAACGCAGGAAGTTATATTGAATCATCAACTGCCGCACACCATTCTGTTGAAAACGCAAACCAGAGCGAAACCATTGTATACGTAAGAACGTCGTCAAAATTTAGCGTTGCAGATTAGTACGCTTTTTTCAGCTCACTTACGCGGGGCATTTCCACGCTTGCTTCGCGTATTTTCTAGGTATTCAGCAATCATAGAATAACCGTTTTGCCTTGCAAGCTGCTCTGGTGTATTGCCATCGTAACCTTTCAAATCTAACCTAGCTCCTGCTTCCACCAATACTTTCGCTGCCTCTAAATGCCCATGCCACACTGCGTCATGAAGCGGTGTATACCCGTTGTTAGGACCTTGCGCGTTAAGCACATCCTGAAAGCCAGGATATTGACTAAGTAACGTCAGCATGTCTGCACGCCCAAAATATGCGGCTTTGTGTAAAGCAATTGCGGCCATGTAGGCGCCGGTAAGCGTTTGATCTGCGCCGTTATCTAGCAACAGCTTTGCTACTTTCAGGTAGCCTTTCATCGCTGCAAGCAGCAGCGCGCTATGAAAATCACTGCCTTGTTTCAATACGGGCGCAACCGCATTAACGTCATACCCTTTTTCTAGCAGCACTTTTATTTCAGCTACCATTTCTTCTTCAGACAGCGCTTGGTTGGCAACGATCATATAAATGGCTGCTTTTTCTTGCGCTTGCTGCAGCGTTTTCTCTTTATGAGCCGCAAATAGCGCGTTAATAGTGGCAACATCTTCATTTAACGCTTTATCGTTTGCTTTTGCACCGCTTCGATTAAACCCAAGGGCTGTAGCGCCTGCCGCTGAAATAACGGTGGTATCGATGTCGGGCAAACTTAATAAATATTCCACCGCGGGAATATTTCTGTGCCACACGGCCAATAGCAGTGGCGTTCCGCCCAGGCGTACTGACTGCAAGTTTACGAATGCCCCCTCCTTCACAAGCAGTTTAACAAGGTCTAAATTCCTTCCTTGAACAGCCAGATGAAGCGGTGCTACCCCCATTAATCTATCGAGTGCGTTAACATCTGCGCCGCTATCTATAAGGGCCTTAACACGCTGTATATCGTTATCCCACACTGCTTTGTGCAGCGGTGTTAGGTTCTGATTTATGTTGCTTTCAAACTTACTTGAATAGAGCGCCCCTATTGCTTCGTTTGCCACGGCTTCGCTAAACGAGGTGGTAATGCCCATGCCAGAGAGCATAATTAACGCCAGAGACTGACACGCTTTTCTTGTAAACGGGATAGGTTTATTCATTGTCTCGCCTAACTTTTTAAATGCTTTTTGCCTTGGTTTTAAATTCTGGTTTTGAGTTTTTAGCACGTTGTTAATCCCTACAAAGGACTAACAACGTAACTGTCGATGGTTACTTTACCTTCGGTATCAATATGCACATGCCAGCGCTCTTTTACCTGTACCTCAACCGATTCCCCTTTAAAGTCAGACGATTCAAATGTGTCAGCGCGAAGGTTAATTCGAAGGTCTACTATAAACCCATTGGGCTTCGCTGAATCAGCATCGGGTTTGATATCAATTTGATCTACGCGGTGCTCACAGTTAGGTTTAAACGTCTTGCGTGCCCACGCGTACCAGTCGTTGAATCCAGCATGGCCTTGAAATCGTCCCTCTGGCGCTTGCCAGACAACCTCCTCGCTGAGATTCGGTAGAAACGCTTCACTTGACGCCGGTAATTGATCGAACTGCCCAAACCACGTCGTTACAAACTGTTTGATACGCAATTCTGGAGAGTTCATCAAAACATCAATAGCATCGGCTACCCGCTTACCATGTTGATCACCACGGGCCTGAACGTCTGAAAGCGTGTTGTAAACACCTTCAATGTACACCATGCGATGGCTGTAAATTGGCTTGTGGTACTGCATTTTTGCAAGGTAAGCGAGCTGTTCTAGCGGGCGTAAGAATTCTTCCACACTGAAATGGTTATAGCCTAGCGGTCTATAAGACTCTTTTGGGCCACCTACCGAAATGGACAGTAAAAAGTGCTTATTCGCCAGCTTGTCTCCTTCAGGGCCAAACGCAAAATTATAAGTAAATACTTGGTCAATCCAGCGCTTAAGTAAAGCTGGTACAGAATACCAGTAGAAAGGAAACTGCAGCACAATTACCTCAGCTTCAAGCAAGGCTTTTTGCTCTGCCTCTACATCAATTGGGTTGTTAGAATAAAGGGTGTCCAAACGTCTAACTTCAATGTCGTCTATGCGCTTAGTCAGGCTTTGCAAAATAGCGCTATTAGCATTGGACTGGTCTAAATTAGGATGGCCGGAGATAACTAATACTTTACTCATTACTTCTACCTTTGCGTGATAATTTTATGGTTGGTTCAAAGTGAACAGATAGAATTTTATGCTTGAATGACCTTTAGTTTTAGATGATGATTAACTCAAAGATTATTAGTTTAAAACTAACAATTAAATTCTAGATATAATTTGGGGCTTGAAACCCTTCGACCAATTTGTCACTTAGACTTTCAAGAGGCGCTATAAGTGAACGGCACCACATTTCAACAACTTATTGTTTTTCATGCTATTGCCGATGAAGGCAGTATTAGTGGCGCAGCTCGCCAGTTAGAAATGGCACCGCCGTCTGTAAGCCACGCGCTTAAATCTCTAGAAGCAAGTGTGGGCGTTCCTTTGTTCAATCGAACCACGCGTAGAGTTGAATTAACCGATGCGGGAAAGTTACTTAAGCAGCAAACTCATCATGCTATCGACACGTTAGATATTGCATTTGAAGAGGTCAACGCCCTTAGCTATACCCCTAGGGGCACGGTTCGTATTACCACTCCTCGCTTCGCCTTCCAACAGCTTTTGGCGCCTTATTACCAAGAGTTTTGCGAGCGCTATCCAGACTTAAAGCTTGAGGTATCGATAAACGATGCAGCCGTAAATTTGATTACCGATGGGATGGATGTGGGTATTCGCTTTGGTGATAGGATAGAAGAAGGCATGGTGGCAAAGCGATTAACTAATGCCACTAAAGAATGTTTGTTCTGCTCACCTCACTACGCTAAAAAGTATGGCCTTCCCTCGTCTATTGATAGCCTTCAGCAACACAAGCTCATTCAATATCGTTTTATTACCTCTAACAAACTTGCGCCACTTCATCTGTGGCAAAACCAGCAAGCTGTGAGTGTTTCAATGCCGATTGCTATGGTAGTCAACGATACAGATTTGATGATTGATGCTGCCAAAAAAGGGTTAGGTATAGGAAGAATTGTTGAACCTATGGTGGATGAATTATTTGAAACTGGCGAGCTTGTTCCCGTACTTAAAGAGAACTGGTTTCCTTATTCAGGGCTGTTTATGTATTTTCAGCAACATAGTCAAAAGGCCCAAAGAATTAGGGCCTTAATCGACTTTCTTGAAGAAAAACACGCCGTTTGACACTAGCCTGTTGTTCTTTACTGTGCATCAAATCTCAACAGGTGTTGTAACTTGTTTGCTTTCAGTGCACTAGCGTATCGTTTTTAAGCTGCTGCAGATCCGCCAAGCGGTCTTTCGCATTTTCTGGCGCAATCGCTAAAATATCGCGACTGCCCACCTCCTCTCTTTTTTCTAATGTCACTGAAGTAATCAGCCATTGCCCTTCTATCTTTCTAAAAGTGAAGTGGTAGATGCCCGAAACTTGCCAAAAACCATCATGCCCTAGCCAATGACTGGCAGTAAAGGGCACGTTAGCAAACGCTATATCTTCTTTTCGATTAATACTGGGGTTCCCCAAGTAGTGAAATGTTTTATCAAAACCAGGCAAAAAAGCCGCCCAGTTTTGCATCAAGACCTCACGTTTTTGGGTTACCGCTTCGCCCCCAAACAAACTGGTGTAGTCTGTTGTTACATGTGGCGCAAACAGTAAGGTTAAGTATTCATAAGCATTGTTGTCAGCTAATGCTGAAAAGCTATTAAGGTTGCTGTGAATACTTGCAATGTCTTTATCACGGTTCGAATGGGATGTGGCGGCATGGCCCATAGTAAAAACTCCAACTAACATGACACAAATTATGGCTTTAAATTTCATTTCTGAGCCTTTAATAGGTAAATACTCGTCTTACAATGCGCTGTCGAAGTGGGAAACTACGGCGTTAACGGCTTTTTCAACGGCTTCAGGTTGGTCGTAGAAGTCAAATTGATTGATGTTATCTAGCCAAATTGCATTTACCGAATCAGTCGCGGTTTCCAAATACTGATGTGCACCTTGTGGCAGCGCCATCGCTTCTGATGCAACCATTAAAACCGGTATAGTCTGTTTTGATGCACTTAACTGCGCATTATAATTAAGCCAACCGCTCCATGACGTCACGTTGAATTTGTTGTCGTAGGCAGGCAACAAACCTCGTGATTGCTCAGTGTAGTAAGGTGCGTTGTACATCAAGGCGTTTTCATTGGTTAAACTTGCCGCTTCAATAACTAATGGCTCGGATTTGTCTTTCTCTGCCGCTGCTAACGCAAGTAATTGATTGCGATTTTCTTCACCGCCATAAATAGCTGTTGCCATTGCTTCATCGTGTAACCAGGGGGCCACTACTGCCACCGCACCTAACCGAGTATTTTGGCTTGATTGAGTATTTTGAACCGCAGCATCAAGCATATATCCCGCTGAGGCACAAATGGCCAAGCCAGCAATACGGCTGTTGTCCACCTGCGCGACGTTTGATAGCGCTTTGATAACAGCCTGTATATCTTGCGTTTTACGAACAGGATCTTCAAGGTACGCGGTTTGGTTGTCATCGGTATCTCTTGACGCTCCCCAACCTCTAAAATCAAATGTAACAGCAGCGTAGCCTCGCTCGGCTAGTGCCTTTGCATAAACAGCTGGCATTTGCTCTTTTACTGATGTCCATGCACCTGTAACAACGACCACTGGTGGATTAGCAATACCTTTTGGAAGGTATAAATTTGCAGCCAAGTTGCCCACTTCTGTGTTTAACGTGATATTTTCCATTTGAAATCCTTGCTGGTTGTATTGACGATGACTATTTTTGTTTTCACTGCTTAACTGCGCATGATTAGCGCTTAGTTGTTCAATGCTTGTTCGGGCTTGGTTTAGCGCGTCTGTTTGCGATGGTTGTTGAGCGTGTGATATGCCCGGTTGTAATATGACCAGTGGCGATATCAAAAGTGACTGTGCAATTACTGTTATGGTAGTTTTAAGCATTTGGCTGTGCTCTTTAAGTGGGTAATCAATGAGCACAGGATATGAAATAGTGCGCCTTAGTTATTGCACATTAATGCTAATTATTTGTAGGTTATTGCTAAAGGAAACATAAAGCTTGAAGTCACGTTTAGCCTTTTTTGATCATGCGACACATCAACCTTCATCGTGCAAAGACGTACTAGATATTGCTTTTTCAAACGACGGTCTCGATTGGAAAGGCATCATTTTAGAGAAAGGAAAGTCGCCTCACTTTTACCCTCAAAATGTGTATACCCCTTATTTCTATTTCGCACTCGCTCTTGAAAGCGACCTGAATTGGAACATAGAAGCGAATGGAAGTATGGTTTCTTTAAAAACCAGTCCGGGAAACATTTGGATTAATCCACCTAAAACGCCGTTTACACACGACATATCCGAGCCTTGTTATTTTGTTATTTTAGCGGTTGAAGAGCGTGTATTTTTAGACGCATGTCCGTTTAAGGTAGAACAAGAACAGCTGCAGTTTCTGAACAACTACAATGTGGAAGACGAGACCATAAAGGGGCTAATTGAGCTTCTGTTATTAGAGACACAAGCAAAGGGTCGTAATGGGAAAGCCTATTTAAGTAACTTATTGTCTGCACTTTCTGCTCATTATATCCAAAATTATTCAAATTACCGCGACCTTCAAGATTCCTCAGCAAAGAGTGTCAAAATAGGCAAGTCACAGATAGATAAGATTGAGCAATACATTAAAGAAAATATAGGCAGTACCATTAGCGTAGATGCGCTGGCCGAACTCGTTTTTTGCAGCAAGTTCCACTTTTTAAGAGAGTTTAAAAAGAGTGTTGGGGAAACACCGTACCAATTTATTACCCAATACCGTGTTGAGCAAAGTAAAAAATACTTACTCGCGTATACTCATTCCATGAGCGACATCGCGTTATTACTGGGATTCAATGACCAATCTCACTTCAGTCGTGTTTTCAAAAATCACGAAGGCATTACCCCAAGCCAATTCATTAAACAATACAGCGCGTAGAATAAACTATTTTGGACATTACCTACTCAATAAAGCCCTTGCTAAGACTTTATGGGTAATTGCCCTAATGCCGCTGCGCATGCCAAGCCAATGGCAAACGTCATCGCCACACTGGTGAAGGTGCCCAAAAGTACATATTCAGTTAATTTTCTGTCTTGGTGTTTAGTAAGATCACCGAAGCGAAATATAGATTTCGCCGCAATAAGAAAACCTATGGCAGAAAACTGATTTAACAACACAAACGTTAACATGAGTACACGTTCTAAATAGCCAATTCGTTGACCTGCCAGTGATAAAGTTTGCTGTGCCTCTGTACTTATTGTGGGCGGATCATTGGGGTGAGAAGACGGCATTTTGTTAGCTAATACTTCATCGCTCCAAGGCGACAGCAGCTGTTTAATAATAACTGAACTGGGCTTGAGTACCGCCAAATAGGCCAAGACCACTAATAGATGCGATGTACCTATCTGCTGAAGTAGTCCCACTGCCTCGCGCCACTGATTAGTGGCATACAAAAATACGCCTAAGATCACGACAATGTGCGCTATTTGATCGATAACAAAAGACGTGGTGTTTTGCTTACAATACGATTTAATCACGTCAATTTTGAAGTGAGAAACGGCGACTACAATTGCCCCAATACCTATACTTGCGATACTTATCGTTGATGAAAACAAGAACATTGCTGCTGCCGCGAGTATACCGTGTATGATTGCGTGTAGGTATAAGGGCAAAGCCAGTGCGTGTCGTTCGTTTCTTTGCTGTACCCAGGTAAACGGTTGAAAATAAAAGTCTGCTAATAGATGCGCTAACACAAGTGCCACCAGCAGTTGAG
>Ga0213837_1000674_pt1 | contig 28679 bp, 30 predicted proteins | sample SWPATP12_FD_160572 | JGI IMG/M metagenome (GOLD analysis project Ga0213837, IMG submission 160572) | Coastal seawater microbial communities from Marineland, Florida, United States - SWPA TP1 #2 | ecosystem: Environmental > Aquatic > Marine > Coastal | place: USA: Florida | collected 2016-08-06
GACCTCGTGCGTGTCCTGGTTCATCGCGAGCTCGCCGACGTGGATCGTGGCGTCGTCGGTCTCGGCCATCGTGCGGCGGAGGATCGCCTTGATGCGCGCGATGATCTCGTCGAGCGAGAAGGGCTTCGTGACGTAGTCGTCGCCGCCGACGGTGAGGCCGGTGATCTTGTCGTCGGTGTCGTCCTTCGCGGTGAGGAAGAGGATGGGCGACGTGAAGCCGGATGCGCGGAGCCGCTTGGTGACGCCGAAGCCGCTGATGTCGGGCAGCATCACGTCGAGCAGGATGAGGTCGGGCTCGTCCTCCAGCACCGCCGAGATGGCCGCGGCGCCCGCGCCGACGGCGCGCACGTCGAAGCCGGCGAAGCGGAGGCTCGTGGAGAGCAGGTCGCGGATGTGGGGCTCGTCGTCCACCACGAGGATCTTGGCGCTGGGCTCAGTCATGCGCTCAGTCTCTGATCGTTGCCTGTGCGGTGCCTGAATGCCAGCCGCCAGCACATCAGCTGGCCGCGGCGTGGTCCGCGAGGCCCAGCTCGTGCTCGTCGAGGATTGTGTAGGCGTAGCCCTGCTCGGCGAGGAACCGCTGGCGGCCGAGCGCGAACTCCTGGTCGACGGTGTCGCGCGCCACGATCGTGTAGAAGCTCGCGGTGCGGCCGCCCTTCGGCCGCAGCAGCCGACCGAGGCGCTGCGCCTCCTCCTGCCGCGAGCCGAACGAGCCCGACACCTGCACGGCGAGGGATGCGTCCGGCAGGTCGACCGAGAAGTTCGCCACCTTCGACACCACGAGCACGCGCTCGGTGCCGTCGCGGAACGCCTGGAACAGCTCCTCGCGCTCCGAGACCGGCGTCTCGCCGGTGATGAGCGGCGCGTCGAGCGCCTCCGACAGCTCGTCGAGCTGGTCGAGGTACTGCCCGATCACGAGCGTCGGCTCGTCCGGGTGCTCCTCGAGGATCCGCCGCACCGTCGGGATCTTCCGCGGGCTCGACGCCGCGATGCGGTAGCGGTCCCGGTCGCCGGACGCCGCGTACTCGAGCCGCTCGTCCTCGTCGAGCGTGATGCGCACCTCGAAGCACTCGGCGGGGGCGATGAAGCCCTGGCGCTCGATCTCCTTCCACGGCGCGTCGAAGCGCTTCGGGCCGATGAGGCTGAAGACGTCGGACTCGCGGCCGTCCTCGCGCACGAGCGTCGCGGTGAGACCGAGTCGGCGGCGCGCCTGCAGGTCGGCGGTGAGCTTGAAGACCGGCGCGGGCAGCAGGTGCACCTCGTCGTAGACGATGAGGCCCCAGTCGAGCGCGTCGAGCACGCCGAGGTGCGCGTACTCGCCGGCGCGCTTGACGGTGAGGATCTGGTAGGTCGCGATCGTGACCGGCTTGATCTCCTTGCTGTGCCCGGAGTACTCGCCGATGTCCTCCGGCCGCAGGCTCGTGCGCGCCACCAGCTCGCTGCGCCACTGCCGCGCCGAGACCGTGTTCGTCACGAGGATGAGCGTGGTGGTGTCGGTCGCGGCCATGGCCGCGGCGCCGACGATCGTCTTGCCCGCGCCGCACGGGAGCACGACGACGCCCGAGCCGGCCTTCGAGAAGTGGTCGACCGCATCCTGCTGGTACGGCCGCATGCTCCAGCCGTCCTCCACGAGGTCGATCTCCATCGGTGTGCCGGGCGTGTAGCCGGCGAGGTCCTCGGCCGGCCAGCCGAGCTTCACGAGCTCCTGCTTCAGCTCGCCGCGCGCCCAGTCGACGACGCGGATCCTGTCGGTCGTGGGGCCGGCGAGCAGCGGCGCGATCTTCTTCGAGCGCCGCACCTCCTCGAGCACGGGCCGGTCCTGGCTGCGCAGCACGAGCCCCTCGTCGTCTCGCTCGATGACGAGCCGGCCGTAGCGGCCGATCGTCTCGCGGATGTCCTGGGCGACGCCCGCGGGCACCGGGAACTTCGCGTGCTGGTCGAGGGTGCCGATGATCTCATCGGCCGTGTGGCCCGCCGCGCGGGCGTTCCACAGACCCAGCCGGGTCACCCGGTACGTGTGGATGTGCTCGGGTGCGCGCTCGAGCTCGGCGAAGACCTGCAGGGCTTGGCGCGCGGTCGCGGCATCGGGATGCGCCACCTCGAGCAGCACGGTGCGGTCGGACTGCACGATGAGGGGACCTGGGAGTGACATGACCTTCGAGCGTACTCCTCGCACGCGGCATCCGCCCGGTCCGCGCGAGCGTCCGTTGCAGGAGAACGCTCGAGCGCGATAACATCGCCTCATGACGATGGGTCAGGCGGTGCACATCGACCGGGCCGCGACGACCGCGTTCGCCCACCTGTTCCAGGCGCTCTCGGATCCCTCGCGCCTCGCCGTGCTGCAGCACCTCGCGTCCGGGGAGCACCGGGTGCGCGATCTCGTCGAGCACCTGGGTCTCGCGCAGTCGACCGTGAGCAAGCATGTCGCGTTCCTCGTCGAGTGCGGGCTCGTCGATGCGCGCGCCGAGGGGCGCGCGACCTGGTATTCGCTCGCGCGACCGGCCCTGCTCGCTGCCCTCGTCACGGACGCCGAGCGGCTGCTCGAGGCTGGCGGCGCGCAGCACGCGCTGCATGCACACCTGACGGATGCCGCCCGGAGCGGCGGCGCTACTGGAGAGGAGGATGTCCATGGGAGCTGGACACGACCACGGATCACCCGGTGACGGGGCGGTGACGAGCGACTACCGCGTGCGTCTCGGCATCGCCTTCGGGCTGACCGCGACGATGGTGGTCGCCCAGGCGGTGGGATCGGTGCTGACGGGCAGCCTCGCCCTGCTCACCGACACGGCGCACGCGCTCGCGGACGCCTCCGGCCTGCTCGTCGCGCTCATCGCCGCGACGCTGGTCCTGCGGCCGCCGACGTCCAAGCGCACCTGGGGCTTCCGCCGCATCGAGGTGATCGCGGCGCTGGGCCAGGCGACGCTGCTGCTCGGCGTCGGTGTCTACGCGGCCATCGAGGGCGTCCGACGGCTCTTCGAGCCGCCCGACATCCCCGCTTCTGAGCTCGTGGTCTTCGGCATCATCGGCCTGGTGATGAACATCATCGCCATCGTCATCCTGTCGTCGAGCCGCGGCGCGAACTTCAACATGCGAGCGGCCTTCCTCGAGGTGCTGAACGACGCGCTCGGCTCGCTCGGCGTGATCGTCGCGGCGATCGTGATCTCGACCACCGGCTTCCAGCAGGCCGACGCCATCGCCGGACTCTTCATCGCGGCGCTGATCGCGCCCCGGGCGTTCATGCTGATGAAGGAGACCGCGTCCGTGCTCATGGAGTTCACGCCGAGCGGTCTCGACCTCGACGAGGTCCGCCGCCACATCCTGGAGCTGGAGCACGTCGAGGACGTCCACGACCTGCACGCGTCCACGGTCGCCACGGGACTGCCCACGATCAGCGCGCACGTCGTCGTCGATGACGGGTGCTTCTCGGACGGCCATGCCGCGGAGGTGCTCCAGGACATCCAGCGCTGCGTCGAGGAGGACTTCAGCGTCTCGGTGCACCACTCCACGTTCCAGATCGAGACGGCGCAGATCCGGGAGCAGGAGTCCGCTGCGATTCGGCACCCCTGAGGAAAAGGTTTCGGTACGCCGAAACTTTGGCTACGCTCGCGATATGAGCAGCCGCGTGATGGCCGGTCCCAGCATCGTGCGCGGGCCGCACTGGCTCCTGCTGCTGGGGCCGGCGCTCGTCGCCGGCGTCGCGTACCTCGACCCCGGCAACGTGGCCTCGAACGTGACGGCAGGAGCCCGCTACGGCTACCTGCTCATCTGGGTGGTCGTGAGCGCGAACCTGGTCGCGTGGCTGATCCAGTACCTCTCGGCGAAGCTCGGCGTGGTGACGGGCAAGAGCCTCCCGGAGCTGTGCGGAGAGCGCATCGGCTCCCGCGCCGGCCGGATCGCCTACTGGGTGCAGGCCGAGGGTGTCGCCATGGCCACCGATCTGGCCGAGGTCATCGGAGGCGCGGTCGCCCTGTGGCTCCTGTTCGACATCCCGCTCCTCGTCGGCGGGGTGGTCACCGGGACGGTCTCGCTGGTGCTGCTCATGGTGCAGTCGCGGCGCGGACCGCGCGCGTTCGAGGGCGTCGTGATCGCGCTGCTCGCCATCATCGTGCTCGGCTTCACGTGGGGGGTCGTCGTCGCCCCGCCCGATCCGGCCGGATTCGCTGCCGGGCTCGTCCCGCGCTTCCAGGGCACGGACTCGGTCCTGCTCGCGGTGAGCGTGCTCGGCGCGACGATCATGCCGCACGCGATCTACGCGCACTCGAGCCTGTCGCGGGACCGCTTCCGCGACCGTGCGGGGCTCAGCACGCCGCGGCTGCTGCGGGCGACGCGGGTCGACGTCTCCGTCGCGATGGTCATCGCGGGGGGCGTGAACATCGCGATGATGCTGCTCGCTGCGGCGAACCTCGCCGGGGTGGAGGGCACCGACACGCTCGAGGGCGCCCACGCGGCGCTCGGTGCGTCGCTCGGCCCGGTCGTGGCGACCCTCTTCGCCGTGGGACTGCTCGCCTCCGGCCTCGCCTCCACCTCGGTGGGCGCCTACGCGGGGGCAGAGATCATGCAGGGGCTGCTGCGGGTCCGGGTGCCGCTCGTGACGCGGCGGCTCGTCACGCTGATCCCCGCGCTCGTCGTGCTCGCCCTCGGCGTCGATCCCACCCTCGCGCTCGTGCTGAGCCAGGTGGTCCTGTCGTTCGGCATCCCGTTCGCCCTCATCCCGCTCGTGCGCCTGACGGCTGACCGGTCGCTCATGGGGCAGCACGTGAACCGGCTCTGGACGACCCTCGCGGGCGGAGTCGCTGCCGCAGCGCTGACGGGGCTCAACGGCGTGCTGCTCTGGCTGGTCCTCACCGGTCCCTGAGCGGGCCGCGCCGGTCACCGGGCGGGCTCGCGCTGCCGCCACGCGCTGCTGAGACCCGCATGCCGTCGGCGACCGACCGGGTGCTGCGCGGCGTGCAGGCGGGGCCACGGTATCCTTGGTCGGGTGCGCACACGTCCCGTCATCGCCGTCTCCATCGTCGCCCTCGCCGTCGCGATCGTCATCGCCGCACTGCTGCTCGTCGTCCGGCCGTGGGAGGGCAGCACCACGGCGCCGGCGAGCGGTGCAGCGAGCGATGCTCCGGCGTCGGAGGGGGCGCTGCCCCCGCTGGTGAACGAGTCGACGCGCATCCTCGACGACGCCGGTCCGGACGCTCCCGTCGTCGTCGAGTTCCTCGACTTCGAGTGCGAGGCGTGCGGAGCCGTCTACCCCACGATGGAGGAGCTGCGGGCGCAGTACGAGGGCCGGGTGACCTTCGCGATCCGGTACTTCCCCCTGCCCGGCCATGCCAACTCCCGCAACGCGGCCGTCGCGGTCGAGGCGGCGGCGCAGCAGGGCGCCCTGGAGCCGATGTACCAGCGGATGTTCGAGACGCAGTCGGAGTGGGGAGAGGCGCAGGCGTCGGAGGCCGCCCGGTTCCGCGGCTACGCGGAGGAGCTTGGGCTGGACATGGCCGACTACGACGCCGCGGTCGCGGCGCCGGAGACCATGGCCCGCGTCGAGCAGGACTTCCAGGCAGGAGCGGCGCTCGGCGTCGACCGCACGCCGACGATCTTCATCGGCGGGGAGCGGCTGGACCTGCAGTCGCTGAGCGACATCGAGGAAGCCATCGAGGCATCGCTGCAGTAGCGGATGGATGCGCTGCACGGGCACGCGGGCGATACGGCGCTGCGCTGCGCGGGAGCCGGACCCCGGCGCAGCGCTACATCGACACGCCGAGCCCCGCGACCTTCGTGATGGCGCTGAGGGGCAGGGTGCGCTCGACGTCCCGGCCCGCGTCGCGGGCGCGCAGCCGGCCGTTGGCGACGGCGAGCGGCACGAGCTCGATGTCGGCCGGGTCGCCGGAGGTGATGACGGTGAGCCGCACCGGCATGCGCTCGCGCACGGCCGCCTGCAGCTGCCGCTCGAGCCACGCCCGCTCGTGCTCGCCGACCTCGAAGCCGGCGTCGCGCAGGCGCGCGACGAGCCGGTTGCGCTCGCGGTCGCGTCGGGGCGCGCGCTCGGGCACGCGCACGACGAGCTCGCCGGCGTCGTCCTCGAGCACCGCGGGGTAGCGCTCCTCGAGCAGGGCCTGGAGGGCCTCCTCGGCGCTCGTGCGGAAGGTGATGCGATGCGGACCGGTCTGCACCGGACCGGCGCTCACGAGCGCGCGGTCGACGGCGATCGTGCGGATGAGCTGCGCGTCGTCGCTGCGCGCCTGCGCGCGGGCGCCGCCCTCGGCGAGCGGGTCGATCGCGCGCACGCGCAGCGCGCCGAAGCGGGCGGCGGTGTCGCGCACGAGGTAGGCGACGGGCTGCGGCAGGCCCGTGAGCGAGACGTCGCCGAGGAAGGCGAGCAGCCCGTCCGCCGTCTCGCCCGCCGCGAGCCCGGTCGCGACGCTCTGCGCCGTCACGCGCCACTGCGAGGCGATGCCCGCGCGCTCGAGCGCGGCGATGCGGCGCAGCCGGGTCTCGACCGCCGCCTCGAGCGGGCCGGGTGCGACGGCGGAGAGGTCGGGCTGCAGGTAGACGGATGCGGTGGCGGGCGGCACGTGCGCAGCGAGCGCCGCGCGAGCGGTGCCGCCGGGCTCGGCCGAGCCGCCGGAGTCGCCCGTGCCGTCGGACCGCACGGCATCGGGCAGTGCGGCCTCGAGGTCGCGCTGCAGGTCGGCGGCGAGCGTCGTCAGCGCGCCGCGGTGCGCGAGGCCGAGCCGCTCGGCCTGGCGGTGCTGCCGCTCGCGCTCGGCGAGCACGGCCGCGTCGGCGAGCGGGAACTGCGCGCGCGACCACGCGGCGACCGCGGCGGCATCCGGGGTCGCGGCCAGCCAGGCGCTGGCCAGCGCGAACCAGCGGTCGGGTACGGGGGCGGCGAGCCAGGCGTCGGCGTCGACGGTGGCGCGCAGCCTGCCGTCGTGGCGGTCGATGAGCCCGGCGAGCACCGCCGGCTCGAGCCGCTCCTCGAGCTGGCCGGGCTCCGCGTCGATCGCCGCGGCGAGGGCGCGGGCGGTCGCGGCCGGCAGCTGGGCGCGGCTGCGGAGCGTGATCGGCGCATCGGCGATGCGGTGCACCAGCTCCGAGACCTTGATCGCCTCGTCGATCGCCATCTGCGGGGCGATCGCGCTCTCGACCGGCGCCTCGGCGGGCGCGCTCGGCACGGCGTCGGCCGCCGCCGCCATGACCCGCACCTGCGGCATCGCGACGCCGTCGACGCCGAGCAGGAGCGCGTCGAGCCGCGGCGTCGAGGCGCCGGCGGCGAGCGCGACGAGCTCGTCGGCCGACCGCCACCGGAGCGCCTGGGCGATCGAGGCGTCCGTCAGCAGGTGCTCGGCGAGGTCGAAGGTCGAGCCGAGCTGCGGGGGCGCGTGGCGCTCGACGACGAGCCGGTCGAGCGCGTCGTCCGGCATCGCCTGGATGCGTGCCGCGAGCTCGACGACGTCCATCAGCGCCTGCGCGCCTTGCCGGCCGCGCTCACGGCCACCAGGGCGACGAGGCACACGATCGCGATCGGGAGGGCGACGAGCGGCAGCCAGTAGGAGAACTGCCACAGCGAGGACGCGAAGAACGGCACCGTGTCGCGCAGGCCCAGGTGCGCCATCGTGGCGCCGAAGCCGAGCACCGCCAGCGCGACGAACGCGACGACGGCGACCGAGAGGATCCGCTCCGCGACGTCGCGCCCGGTGCGGGGCTCCGCCGCAGCGGCGGAGCGCGCGCGCGGCTTCGGTCGCTGCGTCGGGTTCTTGCTGGCCTTCGGCATCCGGCCAGGATATCGCGGGTCGGGGTCCCAGGATGCCGCACACTACGCTGGGTCCGTGCGGCAGGGCGCCGCACCATGCACAGCGCTGGAGGGTGCCATGCCGACCGGCAGGGTGAAGTTCTTCGACGACGCGAAGGGGTTCGGCTTCATCGCCGGGGACGACGGCGTGGAGGTGTTCCTGCACGCCTCGGCCGTGCCCGACGACGTGCAGATCAAGCCCGGCGCGAAGGTCGAGTACGGCATCGCCGAGGGGCGCCGCGGCCCGCAGGCGCTCTCGCTCCGGATGGTCGGCGGCCCGACCGCCGTGCGCGCGCAGCGCCGCGACACCGAGGACATGGCGATCATCGTCGAGGACCTCGTGCGCCTGCTCGACACCATCGGCAACGACCTGCGCCGCGGCCGCTACCCCGGCGCCGCCCACGGATCGACGGTCGCGCAGATGCTGCGGAAGGTCGCCGATGACCTCGACGCCTGATCCCGTCGACGTCGGCGCGCCCGCCGAGCCCGCCACGGCATCCGCCCCGCCCGTGCCCACGACGCCCACGCCCGAGGAGCTCGAGCTCGCCGCCGCAGCGCTCCACGAGGTGACGCCCCGCGGCGCCGTCGGCGACGTGCTCGACGCGCTGCTCGAGGACGGCGGCCAGGCGCAGGTGCTGGCGATCCGCCACGCGTCGGCGCTCCCCGGCTACCCGGACTGGACCTGGACGGTGCTGCTGTCGCGCGGCGTCGAGGGCGGTCCGACCGTGCTCGAGGTGGCGCTGCTGCCCGGCGACTCGTCGCTGCTCGCACCCGCGTGGGTGCCCTGGTCGGAGCGGCTCGCCGACTACCTCGCGGCGAAGGAGGCCGCGGGCGTCGACGGCGACCTCGACGAGGACGACGAGGCACTGGAGTCCGACCTCGAGTCCGACCTCGAGGACGACTTCGACGACGACTTCGACGACGTCGACCTCGACGCGGATGCCGCGATGGGCCACGACGACGGGGCCGGCGCTGCCGCTGCCGAGGACGACGGCTGGGACGACCACGACGGAGCGGACGGCCCGCAGCCGTCCTGACCCTCGATGCCCGAGAAGCTCGACCTGCGCCGCAGCCTCGACTGCTACCGGGCGCAGGTCGGCAGGATCCGGCTCGTCGAGGTGCCGCGACTGCAGCACCTCATGATCGACGGCCGCGGCGACCCCGACGGTGAGGCCTTCGCCCTCGCGATCGCGGCGCTCTACCCGCTCGCCTACGCGATCAAGCTCGCGAGCAAGCGCGAGCTCGACCGCGACTACGTCGTCATGCCGCTCGAAGGCCTGTGGTGGGCGGACGACATGGGTGCCTTCACGAGCGCCCGCGACAAGGCGGCGTGGCACTGGACGCTGCTGATGGTCGTGCCCGATTGGATCGATGCGGACGCGCTCGAGGCCGGTCGGCGGCAGGTCGCCGCGAGAGGCGTGCCCGCCCGGCTCGACGACATCCGCCTCGAGGCGCTCGAGGAGGGCCGCTGCGCGCAGACGCTCCACATCGGCGCCTTCGACGATGAAGCGCCGACGCTCGCGCACCTCCACGACGCGTGGATCCCGGAGCGCGGGCTCGAGATGACCGGCCGGCACCACGAGATCTACCTGAGCGACGCGCGCCGGGTGCCGCCGGAGCGCCGCAGGACGATCCTGCGACAGCCCGTGCGCGCGGCTACGCCCGGTCGAGCAGGAAGTCGAGGCTCCGCGTGAGCTGCACGACGTCGGACGGGTCGATCGCCGCGAAGGTCGCGACCCGCAGCTGGTTGCGGCCGAGCTTGCGGTAGGGCTCGGTGTCGACGACGCCGTTGGCCCGCAGCGCCTTCGCGAGCGCGGCGGCGTCGACCGACTCGTCGAAGTCGATCGTCACGACCACGTTCGAGCGGTGCGCGGGGTCCGCTACGAACGGCGTCGCCTCGGCCCGGCCCTCTGCCCAGTCGTAGAGCGTCGCCGCCGACTCGGCCGTGCGCGCCGCCATGGCGTCGAGCCCGCCCTGCCCGAGCATCCACTGCACCTGCTCGTCGAGCAGCAGCAGCGTCGCGAGCGCGGGGGTGTTGAGCGTCTGGTCGAGGCGCGAGTTCGTCACCGCCTGCTGCAGCGACAGGAACTCCGGGATGTAGCGGTCGGATGCGGCGATCCGCTCGATCCGCTCGATCGCGGCGGGGGAGACGACCGCGAGCCACAGGCCGCCGTCGGCGGCGAAGTTCTTCTGCGGCGCGAAGTAGTAGACGTCGGTCTCGGCGACGTCGACCGCGAGCCCGCCCGCGGCGCTCGTCGCGTCGACGACCGTCAGCGCGTCCGCCTGGCCACGCACGACCGGGTGGAAGACGCCGGTCGACGTCTCGTTGTGCGGGTACGCGACGACGTCGACGCCCTCGACCGCGGAGAGCTCCGGGCGCGAGCCGGGATCGGCCGAGGCGATGCTCGGCGCCTCGAGCCAGGGCGCGGCCGCTGCCTTGCCGAACTTCGCGCCGAACTCGCCGAACGTCAGGTGGTGCGAGCGTCGCTCGATGAGGCCGAAGGCCGCCGCGTCCCAGAACGCCGTCGAGCCGCCGTTGCCGAGCAGCACCTCATAGCCCTCGGGCACGGAGAAGAGCTGTGCGAGCCCCTCGCGCACCGAGCGCACGAGCGACTTCACCGGCGCCTGCCGGTGGCTCGTGCCGAGCAGGTCGAGGCTCGACTGCAGGCGCGCCACCTGCTCGGGGCGGACCTTCGACGGGCCGCACCCGAATCGGCCGTCGGCGGGCAGGAGGTCGCGGGGGATGACGATGTCGCTCACGGAGACGATCCTATGAGCGGGGCCAATAGGGTGGGGCCAGTCGGTTGCGACGTCTCGCGCGCACCGGCTCGAGCACAGGAGCACAGGAGAGCAGGAGCTGCGGGTGACAGATCTCGTCGACACGACTGAGATGTACCTCCGCACCATCCTCGATCTCGAGGAGGAGGGCATCACGCCCCTCCGCGCCCGCATCTCGGAGCGCCTGAACCACTCCGGGCCGACGGTGTCGCAGACCATCAACCGGATGCAGCGCGACGGCCTCGTGGTGGTCGCCGCCGACCGCCACCTCGAGCTGACCGACGAGGGCCGCCGGCTCGCGACGCAGGTGCTGCGCAAGCACCGCCTCGCCGAGCGGCTGCTCGCCGACGTGATCGGGCTCGACTGGAGCCTCGTCCACGACGAGGCCTGCCGGTGGGAGCACGTCATGAGTGAGCAGGTCGAACGTCGGCTGCTCGCCCTGCTCGGCAATCCCACCGAGTCGCCCTACGGCACGCCCATCCCGGGGCTCGCCGAGCTGGGGCTGCCGCCCGCCGAGGCCTTCCTCGCCGGGGTGGTGCCCGCGACCGCTGCGCGCGGCGAGCACGTCGTGCGCCGGCTGGGCGAGCCGATCCAGGACGACATCGAGGGGCTCGCGGAGCTGCAGGCCGTCGGCGTCGTGCCGGGCGCCCGCGTGCACGTGACCGACATGGGGCGCCGGATCCGCGTGGGCGTCGTCGGCGGCTCGGCGATCGACCTGCCGCTCGAGCTCGCCCAGCACGTCTACCTGACGGCCTGACGTCCAGCATCCGACCGAGCGCCGTCCAGGAGGCGTCCAGGCCGCTCAGAGGCTCGCCGCGTGGTGGTGAGGAATTGTGACAGATTGGTAACGGTCGGTTAGTCTTCCCGAGGATCTGCGGCCCGTCAGCACGGCGGGGCGCCGGGACATCCGGGAGAACACCGACACATGAAGCTGCAGCCCTCGACGGCCATCGCCGTCTCGCCGATGGCCGAGCGACCTGCTGGCGGCTCGCTGCGCCGGGGCGCGAAGAGCGCGGGGGTCGTCTGCATCGCCGCCGCCCTCGTCGGCGCGCTCTCGCTGCCGGCCGCCGCCTTCGGGCCGCAGGGCGAGCAGTTCACCGAGGCGCAGCTCGCGAGCGTCGTCGCCGAGAACGCCCAGGTCGTCACGGTCGCCTCCGACGCGCAGGTCGAGCGCATCGCCCGCGACGGCCTCGCCGGCACCACCGTCGAGCAGCTCGAGCAGATCCGCGCCGAGGCGCGTGCGGCAGAGGAGGCCCGCGAGGCCGAGCTCGCCGCGGCCCGCGAGGCGGCAGCCGCTGTGACCGCCACGGCGTCAGCGGGCGCGGCCGCGGCTGTCGCAGCCCCCGCCTCCGTGAACGTGCCCTCCGACGGCTCCATCGTGGGCCTCGCGCAGTCGCAGCTCGGCGTCCCCTACGTGTGGGGCGGCACGAGTCCTTCGACCGGGTTCGACTGCTCGGGCTTCACGCTGTGGGTCTACGGCCAGGCGGGCTACTACCTGCCCCACTCGTCGAACGCCCAGGCGGGGTACGGCACACCGGTTCCCGCCTCCGCCGTCGCTGCGGGCGACCTGCTGGTCTGGGACGGTCACGTCGCCATCTACGCCGGCGGCAACCAGATCATCCACTCCGCGACGAGCGGCAAGCCCGTCAAGTACTCGAACTACGCAGCCATGGTCGCGGCGTTCGGGACCCCGCAGGTGCGCCGCTTCGGCTGACCTGTGTGCCTGGTGACAAATCGATAACGATTTGGTAACGTAGGAAGCAGTGCCGCCCCGGCGGCCCATCACGACCACGAACGCTTTGGAGCAACAGCCTGTGACGACCTCGACCGAGATGACGGCCACCGAGCCGACCAATCGGAAGCGCTTCGGCCGCGCCTCCTTCGTGCGCAGCGCTCGCCGGGTCGGCGTCATCGCCGTCGCCGCGGCATTCGCCACCCCGCTCGCCCTCCCGGCCTTCGCCACCGGCTCGGACGCTGGGTCGCAGGAGTCGCTGTCCGCGCTCGTCGCGCAGGACTCGCAGTCGATCGCGGGCGTCGTCACCGCAGGCGAGCGCCTGGACGGCTCGCGACTGGAGGTGACGGCGACGACGCCAGAGGAGCTCGAGGCCATCCGAGCCGAGCTGCAGGCAGCGGCCGACGAGGAGCGACGACAGCAGGAAGCCGCTGCGGCTGAGGCTGCCGCCGCCGCTGCTGCGAGCCCCGCTGCGGCCGGCGGTGCGACGGCGGGGGGTGCGACGGCTGGCGGTGCTGCCGCGGCTCCGGCGCCGCAGTCTGCGCAGGCACCCGTCGGCGCTTCCGGCAGCGCCATCGCCAACGCGGCGCTCGCGCAGGTCGGCGTGTCGCAGGACTGCGTCCAGCTCGTCCGCAAGTCGATCGCGGTCGCAGGGCTGCCCTACACGGGCATGGGCTCGCTGTTCAACCTCGGCCCGACCATCCCGATGTCGCAGGCGTCGCCGGGCGACGTCATCTACTACGCCTACAACGGCATGGGTGGCAAGCACATCGCGATCTACATCGGCGGCGGCCAGGCGGTGCACGGCGGCTGGGTCGGCAACACCACGGTGATCGCCAGCGTCGACATCGGCGGCTCGGCCCCGGTCTTCATCGACATCACGTGATCCGCGCAGCCGACAGCGCTGCATGATCATCGCCGAGCGCCCGTCCCTCCCGAGGGGCGGGCGCTTCGCCGTCCGCCGGTAGACTGTTCGCGCCTTGCCTCTGTAGCTCAATGGAAGAGCATCTCCGTCCTAAGGAGCTGGTTGGGGGTTCGAATCCCTCCAGGGGCACCATCGTGATGAAACCGCCGCCGCGCCGGTCGCGAGAGCGCGTAGATTCAGAGCATGGCCTCCCTGCTCGCATGGATGGTGCGGCTGCCGCTCGCGCCGGCATCGCGCAGTGGCGAGCACCCGCGCCGCAGCGCGCGTCACGGGGTCGTGATCCGCGATGGGCGCAGAGAGCAAGCGTGACCTGACGCTGCGGCTCCTCGCCGCGACGAGCATGCCGAACGGCCCGGCGCGCGACGCCCTCCTGGACCTGGCCGATCGCATCGACGCCTACGGCGGCGACGATCAGCAGCACATGGTGCTCGTGTTCGCCCACCACGCGGGACTCAGCCAGGCGATCGAGATCTTCGCCATCAAGTCGCAGCTGGAGGAGCAGCGCGACTTCTACCGCGCCCGTCGCGAGATGCGCGACTTCTTCGGCTCCGTCGATCGAACCGCGGATGCCTCTGACGACGCGCACTGATCGCCGTTCCAAAGGGGGCGGGGTACGCTCTGGGCAAGGAATGGCCGTGCTCGTGAGCGCTGCGCGCCCCGCCGCAGGAGGGGATGCCGGGCGGCCGCGGCTGAGGAAGGCGCATGAGCGACGGCACCAGGGATCAGGAGTCGGCCGAGGCCGGCGAGGACAGTGCGCTCTTCCGCGAGTCGGCCGCCGATCTGCTCGCTCCGTTCCTCGAGCTGCTGCCGGTCTCCGGTGCGTCGATCTCGGTGGCATCCGGACCCAGTCACTCCACGCTCGGATCGACCGATGCGGTCGCGGCCAGGCTCGAGCAGCTGCAGTTCGAGCTCGGCGAGGGTCCGCACTGGGGCGCGCTGCGGAGCGGGCGAGCCGTGCTCGTGTCGGACGTGCGCACGGACACCTCGGCGTGGCCCGTCTTCGCGGCGGCGGCGAGCGAGCTGTCGGCCCGTGCCCTCTTCGCCTTCCCGCTGCACCTTGGGGCTGCGATCGTCGGCGTCGTCGACCTGTACCGAACGGCACCCGGCGACCTGAGCGGTGCGGATGTCGCTGCGGCCCGATCGCTCGCGCTCGTCGCGTCGTCGGCGGCGATGCGGCTCGCCTCCGCCTCGGCGATCCAGGAGCAGTCCGGCGTGCATGCCGCGGCACCGGAGCTCCGGCGGGTGGTGCACCAGGCGACCGGGATCCTCGTGGTGCAGCTCGACGTGTCGGCCACCGAGGCGTTCGCGCGGCTCCGCGCCCATGCCTTCGCCTCGGGGGCCTCCCTCGATGCCGTCGCGCGCGACGTGGTGGCGCGGCGATTGACGTTCCACGACGAACGGGGGACCGAGTGATCCTCCCCATGACCTCCAGATGCAAGGGATGTGCGCCATGACCCAGGTGACGAGGGAGGAGCGCCTCAGTGGAGCGTTGGCGACGCTCGCCGAGGCGCTGACCTCTGACTACGACGTCGTGCAGCTGCTGCACACCGTGGTGAACGAGTGCATCGAGCTCGTCGACGCGCAGGCCGCCGGACTGCTGCTGAAGAACGGGCATGGCGACCTCGAGCTCGTCGCCTCGACGAGCGAGGGCGCGAGCTTCGTCGAGGTGATGCAGCTCAACGGCGACGCCGGGCCGTGCGTGGAGTGCGCGCGCACCGGCGAGCAGATCACGGTCAGCGACGTCGCGGCGACGAGCGACGACTGGGTGGAGTTCCGCGAGGCCGCGCTGGCCGAGGGCTTCCACTCGTCACTGGGGGTGCCCCTGCGGGTGCGCTCGGAGGTCGTCGGGGCGATGGGGCTGTACCGCACGAGCACGGGTGATCTCTCGCCCGGGGACGTCGCGGTCGCCCAGGCGCTCGCGAACCTCGCCACGGTCGGCATCCTGCAGGAGCGCGCCCTGCGCGAGCGCGGCATCATCGCCGAGCAGCTGCAGCGCGCGCTCGACAGCCGGGTGCTCATCGAGCAGGCGAAGGGGGTCCTCGCCGCGTCGATCGACGTCGACATGGAGGAGGCGTTCCGGGTGTTGCGCGAGCACGCCCGTACGAAGAACCTGAAGCTGCACGAGGTGGCGCGAGGCGTCGTGGATCGCACGATGCACATCCCGGGCGCTGCGCGCGGGCAGGCCGAGGGAAGCTAGAGCACCCGCTCCCACATCCCGTCGAGCAGCATCAGCACGACGTAGCCACCCGTCTCGTCCACGCCCGCGAGCCTGACGTACGTGAGGTTCTCGGTGGCGACCGCGCGCTTCATGGGGATGCCGGACTCGCTCGCCCACGAGCGCACCTGCTGCTGCTCGGTCACGTTCGCGGTGAGATCGGCCAGGATCGCGTCGATGTCCGCGTCCGAGTGGGTGCTCACCCCAGCTGGGGAGTCCTTCATTCCAGCACCGTAGACCGGTTGGCCGGACGGTGGGTAGGCGCGTGTCGCGCCATCCGCTCAGCCGTCGTGGTCGTCCGGTGCCGCGTCCCGCGAAGCCGCCTCGTGGTCGCGCTGCGCCTCGTGGAGCACGGCCTCTGCCGCCGCCACGAGGTTGAGCAGTCCGGCGACCGCGGTGAAGGCATCCGCGTCGAAGAACGGGCGGGGCGACAGCAGGCGGTGTGCCGTGCGCTCGTCATGGCGGCCGTGCGCGTGCTGCACGACGAGCGACTCCAGCGGCTTGACGCACCCGGCGACGAAGCCGTAGACCGCTGCGGCGACATCCACCGTCAGCACCACATCGTATCCCTCTTCGGGCACAGGCCACTGGACCTCGTCGATGCCCGTGCGGATGCGCTCGGCGATCTCGACGGTGACCTCGTCGAGTCGACGCTCGCGACCGGCACCCCGCACACCGGCCAGATCGGCGCCGATGTCGCCGTGCGGCTCGAGCTCCGCCAGGGCGACGGTCGCGAGCTGGCGTGGCACGACGTCGGCGATCGCCCCCAGGCGGCTGCGCATCTCGAGCCGCGCGAACACGGACTCGCAGGAGAGCACGACACGAGCGTGCGCGAGGGCGCGCCACGTCGCCTCGCTCATGCGAGCAACGCTATGCCCTCGGCTTCGACGACGCATCCTCACGGCTCGAGCTAAGAGCGATCGGTGACGGGGAATCCTCCAGGCTCGCTCGATCGCAGCAGCCGGGCAGCCGCGCCGTTAGGCACGCGCTGCGTGCAGCCGCGGCCGCGCGGGCGTGCCCTGCTGCGGCGTGCCGGGCGGCGGCTTCTGCGGCACGAGCGGCCGAGACGGAGGGCGGTCTCCGCCGGCGAGCGAGCGGCCGGACGCGCGCTCGTACAGCGCCAGCACGCCCTCGTGCGCCTCGTCGACGGTGCCCCAGTAGCCGATCAGCCGCCGCAGCGCGCGGTCCGGCTCGGGGGAGACCGCCCGGTAGTAGGGCTCGCGGCGCGTGCCGAGCTGCACGAGCCGGACGATCGCGATGGCGTGCCCGTCGAGTGGGTGGAGCACGTCCCACTCGGCGGGGCGGAGGGTCATGACGCCGACGGTACGTCGAGCCGCTGACGCGGCCGCCGTCGGCGCTGTGCGCTCAGCCGGCCTCGTGGCGAGAGCGGGGCCCGTCGAGTCAGGGTGCGGCATGTCTCGTGCGGCGGTCGCGGCGCGAGCGCAAGCGGAGGAACTGCTGCTCGACGAGCCAGTACGAGCCCTCAGCCGCCGCGAAGAGCGCGATGAGGCCACCGAGGGTGAGGCCGCCGCTCCATGAGTCGTTGAACCTCGTCATGAACAGCTGCTGGTAGAGGTACAAGCTGTACGAGATGAGACCCAGGTGCACCATCGCGCGGGCGTTGAGAAGCCGGCCGAACGGTGACGCCGGCTTCCGCATCATCCACAGCATGATCGTTGCGATCGAGAGTGCGTCGCCGAGATAGCCGACGGTGTAGAGCCACACGCCCTCGAGCACGCCAGCCATCACCCACGAGATCGGTAGCCACGCCACCGCTAACCACTGCAGTCGACGGCGGAAGACCCACGTCGCTAGGCGCTCGAATTGCCCGGAGCCGATGCCATAGGCGAGCAGGCAACCCATCATGAGTGCGTCCGCGCGGGTGTGGAACATGTACTGGACGGCTCCCGCAGGAGTGAACGGCAACATATACGTCACGATGCGGATCGCCGGGGAGAGCAGCATGCCACCGATGAGGACGCGGATCGCGATCCGGCGCGGCATCAACAGCGCCCCAAGGGGCCACAGCACATAGAACTGCTCCTCGACGCTGAGCGACCATGTGTGGCCGGTCCACCATGACCCGTCGATCGGCCAGTAGTCGCGGATGAACAGGGCCGGAGAGATGATGTCCCGCGGTTCGATGCCGTCGATCACGCCGGTCAGCGCGAGGATGACCAGCACGATGAGGAACACCCAGAGGGCAGGGAGGATGCGATAGGCGCGACGTCGGTAGAAGGCGACGAGATCGATCTTGCCGGTCTTGTTGCGCTCGCGAAGCAGCAGAGTGGTGATCAGGAAGCCGGAGAGGACGAAGAACACCTGCACGCCGAAGTAGCCTCCGGGCAGGTAGTTGCGAAGGGCGACGACCAGGTCTGTCTGCGGCAGCGTTGCCGCACCGTGGCCCCAGATGACGAGAAGCACCGCGATCGCGCGGATCCCGTCGAGCGAGGGGATGGCGCGAGTAAGCGCCGAGGCAGTCGATCGGCGCGTCGTGGCGGTCCACAGCCGCGCCATCGCGGCCCTCATCGCGGAGGGCTGACGGGGCAGAGGCTGACCGCGCTGTGCGAGCCGCTCTCGCGCGGCGTGCGGCAGCGCTCTAGCGGAAGTCGGGGCGCGAGCATGAGGCAACGTAACAGCCCTTCGACTGCGTGCTGAGGCGTCGAGGCAACCCCTCGCGCGCCGCTCGGCGGACCTTGAGGGCCAGTAGCATCGAGGGCGGTGCGATCGCACCGCTCCCCACCGCATCCCACCCCACGAGAGCGAGCGCATGAGCACCACCGCTGCAGCAGAGCCGAGGCCCGCGAAGGCGACCGATGCGGCCGCGTGGGACGCGCAGGTGCTCGAGGGGCAGTCGCGCGCCCACTACATGCAGTCGGATGCGTGGGCCCGCACCCGCGAGGAGAGCCCGTGGCGCGCGCTCCGCGACGTCGTCCCCGTGCCGACCGCCGACGGGGGCGAGCGGCAGCTGCCCATCCAGCTGTTCGAGCGCACCGCGCCGCTCGCCGGTCGCATCCTCTTCCTGCCGCGCGTGAGCGGCATCACGCCCGAGGCGGTCGACGCGATCACCGCGCGAGCGAAGGCCTACCCGAAGCGCTGGTTCGGGCTGAAGATGGAGACCTTCGAGACCGAGGACCCGGCGCTCATCGCCGCCTTCGAGCGCAACGGCTGGGTGCGCGCCGCCTCGAGCCAGTACCAGCACGCCGTCGCCGTCGACCTCACCGGCACGCTCGACGAGGTCGCGGCCCGCTTCAAGAAGCGCGCCCGCAACTCCTACCGCGCCGCCGAGAACAAGTTCGGCGTGACGGTCACGAAGGTCGAGATGACGGCCGAGAACGAGGCGGAGATGCACCGCCTCATCGGCGAGACGAAGGAGCGCTCCGGCGGCTACTTCCGCCACCCCGAGTACTTCCAGCGCATCTGGGACGTCTACAAGACCGTCGGGCAGGGCCACTTCTACGTCGCCCACTACGAGGGCGAGGTGCAGTCGATGGCCTTCGTCATCCGCTTCGGCGACACCGCCTGGTACAAGGACGCCGGCAGCATCCGCGAGAACGCGAAGATCTTCGCGCCCTACCTGATGCAGTGGGAGATCATGCAGGACCTCCACGCCGATGGCGTCACGCTCTACGAGCTCGCGAACATCCCGGACCCGGCGGAGTGGGAGACGAGCGACATCCGCGGCCTCTACACGTTCAAGACGGCGTGGGCGCCCGAGCCCGTCCGGTACATGCCGACGTTCGAGCTGCCGCTCTCCGGCCGCTACGCGCTGTGGCAGAAGGCGGGCCGCTGGCTGCGCGCGGTCTACACGCGCCGCACGGGCGACGCCTGGTTCTAGGCAGCGCCTGAGCCCGATTCTGCGGCTCTGCGGGGCGGCACCGCCGCGACTCGCGGGCGCTTCACTATCGTGACGGTGTGCGCGAAGACGAGATCGAGAACCTGGGCGACGAGCCCGTCGACGGCGCGACGCACGACGCGGTCGAGCTCGTGCAGCCTGCGGCGGCCCCGAGCGACGACGGCGCCGACGAGGGCGTCGGCGGTGCGCCGGTGTTCGAGCAGTCGGGTGCAGCGCAGGGCGCAGCGCCGGGGGCCGCCCATGTGCCCGAGCGCGAGCCCGAGCCGGAGCCCCGGCGCTCACGCCGCGATGGCGAGTGGGAGGCGTGGGCGGGTGCGCTCCGCCGCGTCGGCGGCCGGAGCCCGCTGACCGACTTCATCGACACCACCGCCACGCGCGTCGAGCTGTCGACGACGCATCCCGGCGGCCTCGCGCAGTTCATCACCGGCCGTCCGACGGCGCTCTCGAGCCTCATCCGCGACGACCTCGCCCTGCGCGCCGCCCGCGGCGCCGCGGCGGCGATCGCGTCGAAGGGCATCGAGCTGGCCGCCGCCCGCTCGATCGACGCCGTGCACCTCGGGATCGGCATGGTGCGCTTCCCGCACGGGGACCGCGACGTGTACGGGCCCATGCTGCTCCGACCGCTCATGATCCGCCGCCGCGGCCGTGACTTCGAGCTGCAGCTGCTCGGCCGCCCGTTCGTCAACCCGCGCGTCGCGAGCATCCTGCGCGGCCACCACGGCGTGAGGCTCGACGAGCGCCAGCTGATCGAGCTCGCCTCCGGCGAGGGCACCTTCACGCCCAACGCGGTGCTGGATGCGGTGCGGCAGGCGGCCGCGCACGTGCCCGGCTTCTCGGTCGAGGCGCGCCTGCTGGCGTCGACCTTCGCGGACGTCGGCGAGCCGATGGTCGCCGACCTGCAGCAGCAGCCGCACGACGTGCTCGACGCCGTGCGCGGCGACGAGCAGGCCGCGTGGCGGGTGCGCGAGGGCCGAGCCGGCATCGACGAGACGCCGCAGGACCAGCGCGACCCCGAGGTCGACCGGCTCGTGCTCGACGCGGACGGCGAGCAGGACGCGGTGATCGCCGAGGCTGCCGCCGGCAACTCGATCGTGGTCGAGGCGCTGCCGGGCACCGGCCTCACGCAGACGATCGTCAACGTCGTCGGCGCGCTCGTCGGCGACGATCGCCGCGTGCTCGTCGTCAGCCCGCGCCGCGCGACGCTGCGCGACATCGCCGACCGCTTCGCCGCCACCAAGCTCGAGGCGCTCGCCGTCTCGGAGGCGACGCTGCGCCGCGACCTCATCGCCGCCATCCGCCGCATCGAGCAGAGCCCGCGCCCCGAGACGGCCGAGATCGACGAGGCCATGCTGCGCCTCCGCAAGGTGCTGCTCGACTACCGCGCCGCCCTCCAGCGCGTCGACCCCGAGCTGCAGGTGTCGGTGCTCGACGCCCTCAAGGAGCTCTCGCGGCTCGCGATGCTGCCGACGCCGCCGTCGACCCGCGCGCGCCTGAGCGAACGAGCGACCCGCGAGCTCGCCACCGACCGGCCGCGCGTGGCGGCGACGATGCGCAAGGCCGCCGCGCTCGGGCAGTTCAAGTACGGGCCGAGCGACACGCCCTGGTACGGCGCGTCGTTCTCGAGCTCCGGCGACGCATCCGCCGCGCTCGCCGACGCGCAGCGGCTCGCCGGCCCCAGCTCGGACGGCGGTCCCGGCGACCTCGCCGCCCTCCTCGCGCAGGCGAAGCGGGTCATCGGCGACACGAAGCTGCGCCCTGCCGCGACGCTCGCCGAGCTCGCCATCCAGGTGGCGCTGCTCACCGACGTGCTCGCGACCCTCGACGTGATGACGCCGTCGATCTACGACCGCCCGCTCGGCGAGCTCATCACCGCCACCGGCCCGCGCCGCGAGGCCGTGCAGGCGCTCGGCAGCATGCAGCGCCGCCGGCTCCGGAAGCTCGCGGAGGAGTACGTGCGGCCCGGCGCGCACGTGCCCGACCTGCACGACGTGCTCATCGCCGCGCAGCAGCAGCGCCGGCTCTGGGCGAAGTTCGCGCCCGACGGGTCGATCCCGGCAGTGCCGTCCGGCCTAACCGCGCTCGACACCCGCCTCACCGACATCCTCGAGCGCCTCGCGCGGCTCGACGCCGCGCTCAGCCCGGAGGTGCCGAGCACCGACCTGCAGCTCGACGACCTCGAGGAGCGCGTCGCCGGCCTGGCAGCACCGAGCGATGCGCTGCAGAACATCCAGGAGCGCGCCGAGCTCATGGCGTCGGTCGAGCGCCTCGGCCTCGACCCGCTGCTCGCCGACTTCGCGAACCGGCACGTCGCCGACGACCAGGTCGAGCACGAGCTCGACCTCGCGTGGTGGCAGTCCGCGCTGCAGGCGATGCTCGGCAAGGAGCGCGCGCTGCTGCGCGGCAACACGGAGGTGCTCCAGCGCCTCGAGCAGGACTTCGCGCTCGTCGACGAGGCGCACGTCGACGCCTCGAGCGCACGCCTCGCGCACCAGCTCGCCAAGCAGTGGCGGCTCGCGATCGACGACCACGGCGACGAGGCGGCTGCCGTCAAGCGGCTCATCAAGGCCGGCCCGGTCGACGCCGACGAGCTGCAGCACGTCGCGCCCCACCTGACGCGCTCGCTCGCGCCCGTGTGGCTCGCCTCGCCGTACGACCTGCACAGGGTGCCGAAGCGCATCCCCTTCGACGCCGTCGTGATCGCCGACGCCGGGGCGATCACGATCGCCGAGGCCGCGGGCGCCATCAGCCGCGCGCGCCAGGTGATCGCCCTCGGCGACTCCGTGACGCAGACGCCCTCGCCGTTCGACGTCGGCATCTCGACGCTCGGTGTGCGACCCAGCGAGGAGCTGGCGACCCCCGACGAGCTGCACGCCGAGTCGGCGCTGTCGCGGCTCGGCCAGGTGCTGCCGACGCGGCGCCTCACCCGCTCGTACCGCACGGGTGGCGCCGACCTCGTCGCCGCCGTCAACGAGCGCTTCTACGAGGGCCGCATCGAGGCGCTGCCGTGGGCGGGCGCCTACCTGGGACACGCGTCGCTGACGAGCTCGATCGTGCACGGCGCGCACGGGCTGCCCGAGCAGGGCGCCGCGACCGTCGAGAGCCCCGACGCCGAGGTGGAGCGCGTCGTGCAGCTCGTCACGCAGCACGCGCGCTCGCGGCCGCAGGAGTCGCTCATGGTCGTCACGGCCAACGAGAAGCACGAGGTGCGGCTGCAGCAGGCCGTCATGGCGTCGCTCGGCGCCGGCGGCCCGCTCACCGACTTCGTCGTCGCGGAGCGCGAGGAGCCCTTCGTCATCGTCGACATCACGCACGCGAGCGCGCTGAGCCGCGACCGCGTGATCTTCTCCGTGGGCTACGGGCACACGAAGCACGGCCGCAACGTGGAGTTCGGCCCGCTCGGCGAGCCGGGCGGCGAGCGGATGCTCGCGGTCGCCATGACCCGCGCCCGCAAGGCCATGCAGATCGTCACGGCCTTCGACGCCGCCGAGCTCGACCCCGAGCGGCTCGAGCACGGCGCCGCGCAGCTGCGCGAGATCCTCCTCGACATCGCAGGCGGCGAGCAGCCGAAGTCGTTCCACGGCGGCGACCCGCTCATGATCGACCTCGCCACGCGCCTGCGCCGCCGGGGGCTGCGCGCCGACGTCTCGTACGACGGCCAGCTGCCGCTCGTGGTGGCGAACGGCGGCGTCTGCGCGGCCATCGAGGCCGACCACGACGACGGCGAGCGCACGCTGCGCGAGGCGCTGCGCCTGCGCCCCGAGGTGCTGCGGCGCTTCGGCTGGCACACCATGCGCGTGCACGCGTTCGAGCTGTTCACCGATCCCGAGGGCGTCGCCGATCGCATCGCCGAGCTCGTCGGGGCGGATGCCTCGCAGTGACCGATGCGGCGAGCCCGCCTCCCGAGGGCGAGCGCATCGAGGGCGATGAGCCGAGGCCGCTCGTGATCAGGCGGCGCGGCCGGCGGGTGTCGACCGAGCCGACGCCCGGTTACACGGGCGAGCCGCCGCGCGAGCAGCAGCAGTCGACCGAGAACGACGCGCAGCTGCGGCAGGACGTCCCGCCCCACTGGGGCTGACGCATCCGCAGACCGGCCAGGCCGGTCGCGGTGCGTGCCGGCGGCAGCGTCGTCAGGCGGTCGGCGTGCCCGGCGTCGTCGACGTGGAGGGCGTCGCCTGCGCCCGCAGCAGCTCGCGAATGTCCTGCAGGATCTCGACATCGGTCTCGACCTGCTCCGCCGGGGCGAGCTCGAGCTCGCGGTTGCGGTCGAGGCGCTCCTTGAGCTTCGCCATCGGCAGGATGAGCACGAAGTAGACCACCGCGGCGACGATGAGGAAGTTGATCACGGCGGCGAGCAGCAGGCCGAGCTTGAACGTGCCCACCATCACACCGGCGAGCTCGTCGGCCTTGAACACCATCGCGAGCAGCGGATCGATGATCGCCTGCGTGAAGGCACTCACGATGCCGGTGAAGGCGGCGCCGATGACGACCGCGGTCGCGAGCTCGACGACGTTGCCGCGCAGCAGGAACTTCTTGAAGCCCTCCACGGCTCAGTCGCTCGAGCTCGAGGACGAGCTCGACGAGGAGCTGGACGACGTGGACGAGCTCGACGAGGAGCCGCCGGTCGGCGCCTTCGCGGCGCCGCTCGCGGCGCGGGAGTCGGTGCGGTAGAAGCCCGAGCCGTTGAAGGTGACGCCGACGGTGCCGTACTGCTTGCGGAGTGCGCCCTGGCAGCGCTCGCAGACCGTGAGCGACGGCTCGTCGAAGCCCTGCCGAGCCTCGAACGCGTGTCCGCAGGCGGTGCAGGCGTAGGCGTAGACGGGCATTGGTCAGCTCCTCGATGTGGTGTGGATCCCGGACGGCGTGACGACGCCGTCGACAGGCTGGTCATACGCCGCGTGCGGCACGCTGTCGAACAGCTCGTCGTCGTGGACCACGGCATAGACCAACGGACATTCTGCCATCGCCGCCATGGTCTTGTCGAAGAATCCGCGGCCGCCGCCCAGCCGCGAGCCGTCGCGGCCGGCCGCGGTCGCCGGGATGAGCATGAGGTCGACGTCGTCGAGCGCCGTCGGCGGGAGCGTCTCACCGGTGGGCTGCGGCACGCCGAGCGTCGCCTCGACGGTCTCGGTGCCGTCGTGCTCCGCCCAGTCCAGCAGCCCGTCCGGGCGGATGATCGGCAGGAGCACCCGGATGCCCTCACCCGTGGCCCAGCGCAGGAAGACGCGGGTGTCGGGCTCGTCGGGCAGTGACAGGTAGGCGGAGATCGTGCGAGCGCCGAGCGTCTCGGTGAGGCGCCGCAGGTGCTCGGCGAGGGAGGCCGCATGGTCGGCCGCTGCCGGACCGCGCTCCGCCCGCTGGGTGCGCAGGCGCCTCCGCAGCAGCCGCTTGGCGTCCTCGATGGCGGACTCGTCGTCGCTCACACGGCGACGCTAGCGCGTCGCCGTGGGAATCCTGCCCACCCTCGGCGGTTGGATCCGGTGGGCGACCACGCGCCCGGGACGGGGATGCGATCGCCATGGACTACGGCCACCAGCTCGAGGTCGGCGTGTTCATCACACCGACGAACCAGCCGCCGGCGCAGCCCGTGCGGCTCGCCCAGGCGGCCGAGCTGGCCGGGTTCGACCTCGCGACGTTCCAGGACCACCCCTACCAGCCCGCCTTCCACGACACGTGGACGCTGATGAGCTGGATCGCGGCGTCGACCGACCGCATCCGCATCGCGCCGAACGTGCTCAACGTGCCGCTGCGCCAGCCGGCCGTCGTCGCCCGCAGCGCGGCGAGCCTCGACCTGCTCTCCGGCGGCCGCTTCGAGCTCGGCCTCGGTGCCGGCGGCTTCTGGGACGCGATCGCCGCCATGGGTGGCACGAGGCTGACACCCGGCGAGGGCGTGGATGCGCTCGCCGAGGCGATCGCCATCATCCGCGGCATCTGGGAGACGAGCGAGCGCGGCGGGGTGCGCGTCGACGGCGAGCACCACCGGGTCGCCGGGGCCAAGCGCGGGCCGCGCCCGGCGCATCCGATCCCGCTCCACATCGGCGCCTACAAGCCGCGCATGCTGCGCCTCACCGGCAGGCTCGGCGACGGCTGGCTCCCATCGCTCGGGTACCTGCAGCCTGGCGACCTCGGCCGCGGCAACCGGACGATCGACGAGGCGGCCGCGCGAGCGGGCCGGGACCCGCGCGAGATCCGCCGGCTGCTCAACATCAGCGGGCAGATCGGCGAGCGCTCCACGGGCCGGCTGCAGGGCCCGCCCGACCAGTGGGTGGAGGAGCTCGTCGAGCTCGCGCTCGGCGACGGCATCGGCACCTTCATCCTCGCCGCCGATGACCCGGGGCTGATGGAGCGGTTCATGGCGGAGGTGGCCCCCGCCGTCCGCGAGCAGGTCGCGGCCGAGCGCGTCGAGCGCGGCACCGACACCGCGCCCGCGGTCTCCGCGGCGGCGCTCGCGAAGCGCGCGGCGGGCCTCGACTACGCCGCCGTCCCCGCGAGCCTGCAGGCGACGGCGGTCGAGCCCGGCTCCTGGTCGTACCCGGATGCGCAGCACACCTACCTGCGCGGCGGTCGGCCCGGCATCGTGCTGCGGCCGACGAGCGCCGCCCAGGTGGCGGATGCGCTGCGCTACGCCCGCGGCCAGGGCGTGGCGGAGGGGCGGGTGCCGCTCAGCATCCGGTCCGCCGGTCATGGCATCTCCGGCCGGTCGACGAACGACGGCGGCATCGTCATCGACCTCGGCGCCTTCGATCGCATCGATGTCGTGGATGCCGACCGGCGCCTCGTGCGCGTGGGCGCCGGTGCCACGTGGGGCCAGGTCGCGACGGCGCTCGACCCGCACGGCTGGGCGATCAGCTCGGGCGACTACGGCGGCGTGGGCGTCGGCGGGCTCGCGACGGCCGGCGGCGTCGGCTTCCTCGGCCGCGAGCACGGGCTCACGATCGACCACATCGAGTCGATCGACGTGGTGCTCGCGAGCGGCGAGCTCGTGCGCGCGAGCCGCGACGAGCGCCCGGAGCTGTTCTGGGGCATGCGCGGCGCCGGCGGCAACCTCGGCGTGGCGGTCGCCTTCGAGATGATCGCGCAGCCGGTGGGGGAGATCGGCTTCGCGCAGCTCGCGTTCGACGCGAGCGACACCGCCGACCTCCTCGAGCAGTGGGGCGCGGTCAGCGAGGCGAGCGACCGCGCGGTCACGCCGTTCCTGCTCATCGGCCGCGACCGGCCCGGCCAGTCGCGCATCGCGCAGGCGATGATCGCCGTCGACGCCTCGGAGCCCGAGACGATCGTCGACCACCTGCAGCCGTTCGCGATGGTCGGGCCGCTCGTGCAGCAGCAGGTCGTCCGCACCCGCTACGCCGGGGTCATCGACAACGCGGCCGGCGGCGCGCACCAGGGGCAGGGGGAGCCGACCACCCGGTCGGCGCTGCTGCGCTCGATCACGCCGGCCGCGGCGAGGGCGCTCGCGCGCTTCCTCGACACCGGCGCGCACTTCTTCTTCCAGATCCGCGCGATGGGTGGCGCGATCGGCGACGTCGACGCGGATGCCACCGCGTTCGCACACCGCGACGCCGGCTTCTCGGTGACCGCGTTCGGCATGGACCGCACGCGCCTCGACGCCGCGTGGGACACGCTCCTCGCGCCGCATGCAACCGGCCTGTACCTCTCGTTCGAGACCGATCAGCGGCCCGGCAGACTCGAGGAGGCGTTCCCGCCGGCCACGCTCGCGCGGCTGCGCGCGCTGAAGGCCGAGGTCGACCCCGAGAACCTGTTCCGCGACAACTTCAACGTCGTCGCGTGATGCTCAAGCGACGGAGAGTCAGGTTCGCTTGGAGGGCTTGATCGAGAGTCGCTGGACTTCGTCTTTCGGCCAGTCGTTGCTCACCACATGCGGCCGATCAGTGACGACCTTCTCGAACATACGCACCAAGGGACCCAAGTCCAGCTGATCGGAGCCAGCGCGTGCAGCGGTGTGGTTCTCTTCACCCTGCACGGGACGCCAGTCGAGCTGCCAGCCGGCGGCGAGCGCGAGTCGGTTCCAGAAGACGCGCTGTGTCCGCCCGTTGCCCTCTCTGAAGGGATGAAGGTAGTTGATCTTCTCGAAGTGGAATGCGAGACGCTCTACGAACTCGGAACGGCTGAGGCCCACCAGGAAGCGCTCATCCGCGAGCTCGTCGAAGCAGATAGCAGCTGCGTTCTCGATGTAGCTCCACGGGAGGAAGAAGTCAGCGCCCGGGACATCCTTGCGCACGTCGACAGTCCGCGGCTCGCCGGCCCACTCGTAGACATCTTGGAAGAGATGACGGTGAATGGCGCACAATTCTCGAAGGTCGTTCGTCACCGGGACGGGAGTGTCCAGCAGCTCGACTGCTCGAGCAAAGGACAGATCCGCCTCCGCGACAGCTAGATCGTTCGCGGACCTTGCGCCGACGAGGTTACGAAGGACATTCGTCCCCGGGATGAGGTACGGGTCGACGAACTCAGTCGAGGCCATACCGGGCGCGAACTCGGGCCACAAGCTCTTGCGAGTCGATCTGCCCAGCAACGTACGAGTCGGCATCGGCGCGCGTGTCACTCGACACGACTAGCCCCTCAATCTCAGCGCTGTGGATGGCTTCGTCGACCCTCACTGCGCGTGACTCCATCATCGTCACGTTGGCCTCCCGGCTCTTGGTCGATTCTAGCGGACTGGTCTGACAATCTGGCGTCTCTATCGAGCTCCGCCTGCTCTCGTTCTAGGGCGCGGTCGAGTCCCGTTGAGGCGTCAGGCGACCACCGAACCCCCCTAGGCTCGACCTCGTGTTCGACACTGCGCCGCGGCTCACCCATGGCGCCATCACCGTGCGCGGCATCCGTCAGCGCGACGCGAAGGCGCTCGAGGCCGAGCTCATCGCCAACCGCCCCTGGCTCGAGCGCTGGGAGGCGACCCTGCCGGGCACGCGGCCGAGCGGCCGCTTCGACACCCGCTCGTCGATCCGCTCGCTGCTCGAGTCCGATCGCGACGGCACCGGCATGGCCTTCGCGATCGAGGTCGACGGCGAGTTCGCCGGCCAGCTCAACGTCGCGAACATCTCCGGCGGGGCGCTCGCGTCGTCGACGCTCGGCTACTGGATCGCGCAGCGGTTCGCCGGCCGCGGCGCCACGACGACGGCGGTCGCGCTCGTCGCCGACCACCTGCTCGGCCCGGCGGGCCTGCACCGCGTCGAGGTGTGCATCCGCCCCGAGAACGTGGCGAGCCTCAGGGTGGTCGAGAAGCTCGGCTTCCGCTACGAGGGCTGCCGCCGCCGCTACATCCACATCGACGGCGACTGGCGCGACCACCTGTGCTTCGCGATCGTGCGCGAGGAGCTCGCCGAGCCGATGCTGCAGCGCTGGCTGGCCGGCCGGGTGCCGCCGTTCGAC
>Ga0213837_1000675_pt1 | contig 28669 bp, 37 predicted proteins | sample SWPATP12_FD_160572 | JGI IMG/M metagenome (GOLD analysis project Ga0213837, IMG submission 160572) | Coastal seawater microbial communities from Marineland, Florida, United States - SWPA TP1 #2 | ecosystem: Environmental > Aquatic > Marine > Coastal | place: USA: Florida | collected 2016-08-06
CCGCAGCCCATGCTTCGTGGGTGCCCGTCGAATCCGTCATGCACCCATTCAAGCACTTATTATGAGTCGATCATAATAAGGCGCGGATAATGACGCTGCTGCGTGAGCCGTGGAGCCCAGCCCCGGGAGCCAATGCGCCCCTGCGTCTCACCAGACCCATGCGCCACTAGAGTATCCGGGTGGGGAAATATCTGGCGGACATCACGCCCTTGCGCGAGAGTCCGGCCTTCCGCCGCCTGTGGCTGGGATCCGCCGTCGCCGCCCTGGGCAGCCAGCTGACCCTGGTCGCCGTGAGCCTGGAGGTCTACCGGCTCACGCAGGACAGCCTCTATGTCGGGCTGCTGAGCATCTTCGCCCTCGTCCCCCTGGTTTTCGGCGGCCTGCTGGGCGGCTCGATCGCGGACGCCCACGACCGCCGCAATGTGGCGCTCCTGGCCTCCTCGGTGCTCTGGCTGACCACCGCCTGCCTCGCGCTGCAGGCCTGGCTGCAGCTGGGAAACGTCTGGGTGTTGTATGCCCTGGTGGCGGTCCAGAGCGGCGCGCAGGCCATCAACCAGCCGGCCCGCAGCGCCATCATCCCGCTGCTGGTCCGCAAGGAGCTCCTGCCGGCCGCCAACGCGCTGAGCATGATCAGCTTCGGCCTCACGCTGACCGCAGGACCGCTGCTGGCCGGGCTGCTGGTGGCCACAGTGGGCTTCGCCTGGACCTACACGATCGACGTCGGCACCTTCGTCTTCGCCTTGTGGGCGCTGCTGAAGCTGCCTGCCATGCCGCCGGGAGAACATGCCCGGCCAGCGGGCCTGCGGTCCGTCGTCGAGGGCTTCCGCTTCCTCGGCACGCGCCCCAACCTGCGGATGACTTTCATCATCGACCTCGTTGCGATGATCTTCGCCCAGCCCAGGGCGCTGCTGCCCGCGATCGGCGCCGTCATGATCGGCGGCGGCGAAACGACGGTGGGGATCCTGCTCGCCTCCACCGCAGTCGGCGCCTTCCTGGCCGGGCTCTTCTCCGGGCCGCTGGGGGCGGTCCGGCGGCAGGGGGCCGCCGTGGTCTGGTCCGTGATGGGCTGGGGCGCCTCGATCGCCGGCTTCGGCCTCGTCGTCGTGCTGGCGGGGGATTCCGGCGCCGGGGGCGTGACGTGGTGGCTGCTCCCGGCGGCCCTGTGCTGCGGGCTGGCCGGCATCGCCGACTCCGTCAGTGCGGTCTTCCGCACCACGATCCTGCAGGCGTCCACGCCGGACCACTTGCGCGGCCGGCTGCAGGGCGTGTTCATCGTGGTGGTGGCCGGCGGGCCCCGGGTGGGGGACATGGTTGCGGGCGGTGGGACTAAAATTTTGAGTGAAGGCTGGGTCCTGCTTTTGGGCGGCCTGTTGTGCATCGCGGTGGCCTGGGCCGTGGCGCACTGGCAGTCGGGCTTCCTGAAGTACGACGCGCGGAACCCCGTGCCGTAGCGGGACGTATTCCGGGTGTGGTCCACCTTTTGGACGATTTCGGGAGGAACAGTGCATCAGCATCACAACGGACTGAAGACTGCGGCCCTTTTCGGTGTGCTGTGGGCGGTGCTGCTGGGCCTCGGCGCGCTGATGGCCTCCAGCATGCGCAGCGCCGCACCGATCTGGATCATGGCCCTGATCGGCGTCGCGACGACAGCCTACGGCTACTGGAACAGTGACAAGCTCGCCATCCGGGCCATGCAGGCGTATCCCGTGACGGAGGCCCAGGCGCCGCAGCTCTACCAGATTGTCAGGGAGCTCTCCGCCCGGGCGCAGCAGCCGATGCCGCGCATCTACATTTCACCCACCATGGCCCCGAATGCCTTCGCAACCGGCCGGAACCCGCAGAACGCCGCGGTGTGCTGCACCGAAGGCATCCTCCGGATGCTCGACGTCGGGGAACTCCGCGGCGTGCTGGGCCACGAGCTGATGCACGTTTACAACCGGGACATCCTGACCGCCTCGGTCGCCGCCGCCGTCGCCGGCGTCATCACCTCGGCGGCGCAGATGTTCCTGATCTTCGGCGGCGGCGGGGACCGGCGCAACGCCAACCCGATCGCCGCGATCGCGATGGCGCTGCTGGCGCCGTTCGCCGCCTCGCTGATCCAGATGGCCATCTCCCGGACCCGGGAGTTCGACGCCGACGAGGACGGTTCCAAGCTCACGGGCGACCCGCTTGCGCTCGCCTCAGCCCTGCGCAAGATTGAGCAGGGCGTGCAATTGGCACCGCTGCCGCAGGACCAGAGACTGGTCAACGCATCCCACCTCATGATCGCGAACCCGTTCCGCGCCGGGGGTGTCGCCAAGATGTTCTCGACGCACCCGCCGATGAGCGAACGGATCGGGCGGCTGGAGCGGATGGCAGGCCGGCCGCTGGGCTAGTTTCGTGGCTGCGGCTGCGGATCAGTGACGCGCTGAAGGGTTTCGTGACGCGCAAAAGGGCTGCCGACGCGGGCATACCCGGTGCGACAGCCCTTTAGCGCAGCGTCAGGAACTCTGCGCCGCGAAGGCGTGGCTAGCTGCGGAAGTTCACGAACTGCAGGTCGGCCTCGTCGAAGCCCTTGAGCAGGTTCATGGTCTCCTGGAGGTCGTCGCGGGACTTCGAGGTCACGCGAAGCTCGTCGCCCTGGATCTGCGATTTGACGGACTTCGGAGCCTCGTCGCGGATGAGCTTGTTGATCTTCTTCGCGAGGTCCTGCGCGATGCCCTCCTTGATGGTGGCCTCGAGCCGGAACTCCTTGCCGGAAGCGTAGGGTTCGCCCGTGTCGAGCGACTTCAGCGAGATGCCGCGGCGGATGAGCTTGGACTGCAGCACGTCCAGGACGGCGAGCACGCGCTCTTCGGAGTTGGCCTTCATGAGGATCTTCTCGCCGCTGAAATCGACCTCGGCGCCGACGCCTTTGAAGTCGTAGCGCTGGACCAGTTCCTTCTGCGCCTGGTTCAGCGCGTTGGCGACTTCCTGCTTGTCTACCTTGCTGACGACGTCGAACGTTGATTCGCCTGCCATGACTGTCCTCCTGATGGTTGGGGGTGTGCCCGGGGAAGGGCCAGAGTGTCTGCAATCCAGCCTAGTACGGATGCCCCTGTTGTGAAGGTCGGCCGGATGTTTGAGCCGTTCACAGTCCGCTCAAAGCTGAGACAGGGCGGGAACGAAGTTTCGCCCGGCAGAGTTGCAAGGAGTTGGAAGAGTCGCTTGAAAGGTACCAGCCCATGCAGCACAAGGCCGTCCGCTATGTCATCCGTTCCACCGCAGCCGCCGCCGGCGGATTGGCCACGGCCGCGACGTCCGTTGCAGCGGCAACGCTGGCGGCCTCGATCATCTTCAGCCCGGCTGCGGATGCCTCGTCGAGGCTGGACGGTGTCCACGCCGATCTGGCGCGCGCCGTGCAGCTGAACCAGATCACGGAGGAACAGGCCGCGAAGTTCGAGTCCAAACTCGCCGGCCGCATCCTCGGGGAAGCCTGAATTTCCGGGCATTTTGGCGCTTTCTTGAACCGCCGGGGCGCCGATTCGATTCTTCGGCGGAAGTTCTGTAAAGTTGTCTTGCCCGCGGTTACTGGAAGCGGAACGGACTGGAAACAGGCGTTCTGAACACGGCAGCCGCGAGTGATCTTCTTTTGAAGTTCGGCAGATTACCCGAGCGGCCAAAGGGGGCTGACTGTAAATCAGCTGGCAACGCCTACGGGGGTTCGAATCCCTCATCTGCCACCCTTGGAGAAGCCTCCGGAACCAACAGGTTCCGGAGGCTTTTTCTTTGCCCTCCGGCACCGCGGTGCAGCCTGGGGTTTGCAGGCAACGTGCCAGCGCGTGGGCAGATCAGGGCGGATCGGCGCAGAACATGCGCCCTGATCTGCCCACTGGCTTCGGGAAGTCCCCCGGGACGCACGGACCGCCTGCGCGTTACGCAACCGGCCTTTGGCTCACCCGAAAGGGATGATGCGGCAATCGGTCGTTGGCGATGTAGTGGTCCCAAGAACTCCTTGAACAGAAGATCGCGTCCGCCTGCTATCCAGGAGTCGCCGGACAGCAAGTACAAGAAACCTTCGCCTTGACCCGGCAGCGACCCGCGCGGAGGGGAGGCCGATCCGAGCGTGGCCAGGCCCGGCTGCCCGCCGTGGGAATCACCCGACGGGGGTGGTTACCTTCCAGCAGACAAAGTCCAGACTAAGACGAGCGCGCCGGACAGTGCGCTTGAAACAGAACGGAGGAATGCCAGTGACAACCACACCGGAGACCGAGGCCCACGGGCCGGTCGACTTCGTGCTCCTCGAGTTCCCCATGGCAGGACTGACGGGTCAGGCGAGTGAGGAACTCATACGGCTCGTCGAGCAGGGTGTGATCAGGCTCTTCGATCTGCTCGTCGTCATGAAGAACGAGGACGGCGCCGTCGAGGTGCTAGAGCTCACTGACCCAGGCGGTCCCGCGGAGGCGTTCTCGTACTTCGACGGCGCGCATTCCGGGCTTCTCGGCGACGAGGAAATCGCGGAAGCGGCAGACGCGATTCTCCCCGGGAGCCTCGCCGCGCTGATCGTTTACGAGAACATCTGGGCGGCACCTTTTGTGGCGGCCGTTCGAGATAGCGGGGGCGAGCTCGTGGCGAGCACGCGGATCCCGGCGCCCGACGTGATGGCGGCGCTGGAGGCCCTCGAGGCCGAGTCACCCGTCGTTTGAGACATAAGACGCCACGCGAGAGGAGAAAAGATATGGGACTTCTTAGAGGTATGGCACGGACAGCTGTGGTCGCCGGGACGGCGTCTGCAGTCAGCGGCCGCGTCCAGCGCCGGCAGGCTAACAAATTCGCCGAGAAGGACGCCGCGACCGCGGCCAAGCAGCAGGAGGCCTACGATGCGCAGATGGCCCAGCAGCAACCTGTCTACGAGCAGCCTGCTCCGCCGCCGGCTGCGGCCGGCGGAATCTCGAACGACGCCATCCAGCAGCTCAAAGAGCTCGCCGCGCTGAAGGAGCAGGGGATTCTCACGGAACAGGAGTTCGGCGTGCAGAAAGCGAAGATCCTGGGCGGGTAGTACCGCCGGGCTCGCGGTGACGCGAAAACACCCCCGTACGTGCCGGCGACGGCACCTGCGGGGGTGTTTCCTTGCGAGTTGACGGCGCGGCGGTCCAGCTGCGGTCAGCGGACGTTGGACCCGGCGAGGATGGCGTCGATTTGGCCCAGGGCCTGCTTCATTCCCTCTTCCATGCCCATGGCGAGAACCTTTTCCAGCGCGTCGGCTGAGTCGAAGGTTGACACTATGGTCATCCGGGTGCGGTTTTCGGCTGCCTCAAGCCTCATCACGGCGTGACTCGTGCCCATGGCGGGGATCGGATCGCCGTTCTCGTCGGCGAAACCGTCGTCGAACTCCAGGCGGTGTGGTGCCTCGATGGCGGTGAACCGCCACCAGCCACGGCTCTTCTCTCCGTTGGGCCCGGTCATGTAGTAACTGGCCTTTCCTCCGGACACGAAGTCGTGGCCGTCGAAGGTCGCGGGCCACGTGGGCGGCCCCCACCAGCGCTCGAGCTGGCGCGGGTCTTCCCAGACCTGCCAGACACGCTCGACGCCGGCCTCGAACTCGGCGACGACGGTGAAGCTCAGGGTCTCGGCGTTCTTCTGCGAACTGATAACGGTCATAACGGAACTCTTCCTATCCCTCTGCGAGAATGTCGGCGATCCGGTCGGCCCGCTGCCGCCAGATCGTTTCGTACTCATCGAGCAGCCGTCGAGCTCGTTGTAGGCCGTCGTGGTGGGCCCGCACGATCTGCTCCCGTCCACGCTTCTCCTTCGTAACGAGGGAGGCGCGCTCCAATACCGCCACGTGCTTTTGTACGGCGGCGAAACTCATGGCGTAGTGCTCTGCCAGCCCTGACACCGAATACTCGCCGGCCGTCACACGCGTGACGATATCCCGGCGGGTGGCATCAGCAAACGCCTGGAACAGGCGGTCAATGTCGGCATCCTTCAGCTGATCTACAACCATTTGGTTGTAGAATAATCGGCCCGTTCCGCCGTGTCAATGGGTTTCCAGTGGTGCTATTTGCCCATGCCCGGGTGAATCGCGACGAACTCGATTTTGTTCGCGGGCTGGACCGTCTTTTTCGGCGCCCGGGAAAATCCCTTGGCGTCCAGGTGATTTTCTGACCGGTACACGGCCGTGGCCTCGTCATAGATGGCGTTGAGCTGCTGGCCGGAGAACTCCTCCGAGGAGCCGTCGTTGAACGTGACGGAAATGGTGGTGCTGCCGGGGAAGTGCCGCTTCATGCGGATGAAGCCTTCGGCGTCCTGCTGGAGACTAATCAATGTGGTCCTGCCTTCGTTATCGGGGACTTCCAGTCTCCCGTACGTTCTCCCGTACCTTCGCCAGCACTTCGCCAGCACGTCGCCAGCACGTCGGTCGGCAGGAAGCCGGTCGCGCGGAAGGCCCCTCCAGGAGGGGCCTTCCGTTGGTTTCCGGGCTACACCCTCTCGCGGGTCCGGTCAGCCTTCGCCGGATCCTCGACCGTAAATTCCCTGCTGCGGCGGGGGAAGGCCCAGAACTTGAAGTCAGGCGCTTCTACCCGCGGCTCCGGGCGCGCAGTTGTTTCTTTTGGTTCCTTTGCTTCATCTTTCTTGATGTCCCGCCGGAAATCCCTGTTGTACTGATAGCACATCACTGGCCTCCTTATCGTGACTGCCCCTTAATCCTCCTCCGCATCCCGCCCGTCGTCGATACCCTGCGTCCACTTCCGCTGTGGCAGGGAAGACGGTTTACTGAACCCTGACAGACACAATGGAGGGGGAACCATGAAGTCCAAGGGAACGTGGCAGGTCGCGGTGGGGAGCGCAGCCCTGGCCGCCACTCTTTTTGTCCTGCCGACGCCGCTGTTTCACGTGGCCACCGGCAACGCCGATGCCGGTGCCACAGGTCTTTTCATTCTCGGGCTGGCGCTGCTGGCCGGCGGACTCGGATGCCTCGGCTACGGGTTGTTCCGGCGTTCCCGGGACTTGAACAGGGCGCGGAGCTACGCCACCCGGGAGCCTTCCTCCCCGGACGAGGACCGGCCCGTCAACCCGCAGGCGATCCCCAAGTCGTACGGCGCGGTCCCTCCGCTGTGACCTGGTCCCGCGCGGTCCTTCGATAGAGTGCGCGTCATGGATGACAAGGCGATTCTGCACAGCTACCTGCGCACCCGGCGTTCTGACCTGCTCGGAAAGCTCGACGGGCTCAGCGAATACGACGCCCGCCGGCCGATGACGCCGACCGGCACCAACCTGCTGGGTCTGGTCAAGCACGTGGCAAGTGTTGAACTCGGATACTTCGGCGACGTCTTCGGCCGGCCCAGCGGTGTAGAACTGCCGTGGTTCGCCGATGACGCCGCACCTGATGCCGACCTGTGGGTCACCGCAGACGAAACGCGGGAACAGATCATCGAACTCCACCGGCTCTCTGCCGCGCACAGTGATGCCACCATCGAGGCTCTGCCGCTCGACGCCCGCGGAGAGGTTCCATGGTGGGCAGGGGAGCGGCGGGACGTGACCCTCCATCAGATCCTGGTGCACATGTGCGTCGAGACGGCCCACCACCTCGGCCACGCCGACATCCTGCGCGAACTTATCGATGGGACTGCCGGCCAGCGCCCCGGCGACCCCAATCTCTCCCACCGGACCCCGGACGAGTGGGCCAGGCACTGCGGCGCAATCGAAGCGGCGGCCCGGCAGGCTTCGACGGCGGGGGACCGGCCCTAGCCTGAAAGGCTACGGTCCGGCGGTATCCACCACACAAAAGCGGTTGCCCTCGGGATCGGCCAGGATGACATAGTCCGCATCCGCGGGACGCTTGCTCCATTCCACACGGCTCGCGCCCAGGCGCAGGAGCCGGTCCACTTCCCGGCCCTGCTGCTCCGAATAGAGGTCGAGGTGGATTCGGGGCGGCACCTGGACCTGCGCCGGGACGCGGTCCAGGGAGATGTTGGGGCCGGGCCCATCTCTGGGCTCGAGGACAACGAAGTCTTCTTCGGGAGGCCGCCGGGGCACATAGTCCAAAGCAGCCGTCCAGAAGTCCAGTTGGCGCTGGAGGTCATCGACACGGATGACGATGGAGCCAATCCTGATCATGGAGCCAAACTACACCGCAACCGCTGACCGAAACACCGGGCGTGGATGGGCCAATATCGCCGGATTCCTGCGGGCGGCGCAGTAGGGTGGTGCAGTTCGCCGTCGAATATAAGGAGCCTTAGTGAAATCGTTTGCATGTGGTGACGTAGTGCCCGGCTGTGAAGCCAAGTGGGTTTGCAGCACGGAAGATGAAATCCTGGTCAACGTCGCCGCGCACGCCGCGTCCGCGCACGGCCTGGTGGATCTGCCGGCCGACGTGGTCCAGTCGGTCCACAAAGCCATCGTTCCGGTTAGTTGAGCAGTCCCGCGGCAGGCGGGTCCGCTCCCGGCGCCGGTGCTCGTCCGGGCCCGGACTGGGAGGAGCTCCTGGCGGCCGCCTGCCGCGGTGACGGCCTTGCCGCCGCCTACCAGCCGATCGTCGACACGGCGCGCGGCACCGTCGTTGGGTACGAAGCGCTGGCACGGTTCCCCGGCTATGCCGAGAAGAACCCCGAAGTGTGGTTCTCGGCTGCCCGCGCCCACGGGCGATCCGCAGAGTTGGAAGCGGCGGCCCTGCGGACTGCGCTCGCCGCCCGGTCCACCCTCCCGCCCAACTGCTTCCTGACCCTCAACGTCTCACCCGAACTGCTGACCACCGAGGAGATCCGGAGCGTCTGGCGGAACGAGGGGAACCTGGGCGGGATCGTCGTCGAACTCACCGAGCAGACCCCCATCGATTCCTACGTCGGGCTGGAACCGGACCTGAACCAGTTGCGGGCCGCCGGGGCACTGATCGCCGTCGACGACGCCGGGGCCGGCTATGCGGGACTGCGGCACCTGCTCGCGCTGCGACCCTCCCTGATCAAGATCGACCGTGAACTGATCCAGGATGTGGACCGCGACGAAGCCAAACGCGCACTCATCGAAATGCTCGGCACGTTTGCCGGCCGGGTCGACGCGTGGATCCTCGCCGAAGGTGTGGAGCGGGTGGAGGAACTCGACGCGCTGGTCTCCCTGGGCGTTCCGCTCGTGCAGGGCTACTACCTGGCCCGGCCCGCGCCGTCGTGGGCAGGCATTGACCTGGACCTGGCCCACCGGCTCGCCTCGAAACCGCCGGTGACCCATAAGGCCGTCATCCGTGACGTCCTCGAATCCGCGACGACGGCGACCACCGCCGCGCTCGCCGCGGAAGCCTTCGCCGGGAACCCGGCGCTCCAGTCGGTGGTGCTGATCGGAGACCACCTCCGGCCGGTTGCTGTGCTGGACCCGGTGGCCGCGGGCCTGGGGATGGTGAGCCCCGGGATGCGCGTGAACCTGGACACCCCGCTGAGCGAGGCGCTGGCCCGGTCCATGACCCGGGCCATATCCAGCCGATTTGAGCCACTCTTGGTGACGGACAACGCCGGCCGCTACGCCGGCGTAGCCCGCATGGAACGGATGATTACCGCGCTTGCGACGCCGGGCAGCTAACCCGGGTCATTCCTGTCCGGCAAGAAGCCGGTCTGTGGCCGCATCGGGCAGTCCCGCGAAGTACTTGGCGAGAACCGAGTGGAAGACGACCCGCTGGGGGTCTGCCCGGAGGAAGAGAGTCATCGAGGAGTGCAACTTCCGTTCGTCGATGCCCCCGAAGATCTCCCCCGCGGTGCGGCCCTCCAGCCCCGCCACCACCCCGGCGCATTCGACCAGCCGCGGACCCAGCACCGGGTGCCGTAGGTAGGCTCGCGCTTCATCCATTCCGGTGACGGCATATTTGCGCGCCGTCGGGCTCTGCCCAAGTCCGGCGATCTGCGGGAACACGAACCACATCCAGTGGCTGCGCTTGGCACCTCCCCGGAGTTCGTCCAGGGCGCGCCGGTACGTTCCGCCCGCGTCCTGGGCCATGACGAACCGTTCCAGGTCGAAGGCGTCCTCCGCCGGGTCCTTCCCGGCACCGGTCGACATCACTCCTCGAACCGGGCCGTCATATCGGTGTCGCCGGCGATGGACCCCACGACGGCCGCCGCCACGTCGCGGATTTTCAGGTTCCTGTTGTTCGACGTATTCCGGAGGATCTTGAAAGCGGATTCCCGCCCGCACCGGTTCTGGGCCATGATCGCCCCGATCGCGATGTCGATGATGGTCCTCGACTGCATGGCGGCGGCAAGGTCTGCCCGGGACTGGCTCAGCTGCGCGATCTCCAAGGCCAGCAGGAATGCCGGCGAGGCGTCGGCGGCAAATTGATGCGCCCTCTCCGACTCGTCGCGGGAGAACGGCCGCGTCCGCGGCGCATAGAAGGCGACGACGGCGGAGCTGTCACCGCCGGGGACGAGCGGGACCCGAAGAACGCTGCCGGCGCCCTCGCCCGTGCTGCCCGCTTCAATCAACGACTGCTTCCGCCGCTCGAAAGTAATTCCGCAGGACACCTCTCGTCCCGGCCGCGACAGTTCCTCGGCTGCGAGACCGGCCAGCTCGGCCAGGAAGTCCTCGACGCCGGAACCTTCCCGGACGCTCTGCAGCAATATATCCAGCAGCGTGCCTGAAGTGCCTCGAAGATTGTGCGCCGTGGACGACACGGCATTGTTGTGACGCATAACTGCCCCCAATTCGCAGCCGCACGTTGACTAGGCGGCGGCTTTCTCACATCCTATTGCGCGGGATTCGCCTTAGGTAGGGCGGCGCCCTGCAGGATGTCCGCGGCGATGGCGTGAAGTTTCGTGTCGGATGCCCTGGACGCCAGATGGAGCAGTTCCATGGATTGTTCCCTGCTGCACCGGTTCTGGACCATGATGAGGGCCACCGCGGCATCAATGACAGCGCGGGATTTCAAGGCGGACCGAAGATGTTCAGGGTAGATTTCCGGAGGGTGGACCCTGAGCGCCAACCGCAATATCCGGGAGATGGAGGCAGCATGCCGCTCCACCTCCGCGACCGTGTCGCTGTCAAAAACGCCGTTCGTGCGGGCATAGCAGTTCAAGGCCGCGGCTGAACCCGGATCCGTGTCGATCGGCACTGCCAAGACCGACCGGACGCCCTCGCCGGAGACCGCAGAGGCGTAGTGCTCCCAGCGGTCATCGGTCTTGACATCCTTGACGAGAACCGTCGTGCCGTGCCGCAAGGCGGTCAGGCAGGGCCCGTCGTCGAACGCGTATTGCTTCTCGTCCAGGCGTTTCGCCTCCTCGCCGCTGCTGGCAACGGTGGCCGGGGAACCGTCCCGTTCCACCGTGATGGCACACAGCATGGGCTCCGGACCGCCAAGGAGGGTCGCGGACATGGTGGTCAGGCCCAGAAGGAACTCAGTGAATCCCGGGCTTTCCAGCAATAGATCCTGTAGCTGCTCGGGTGTTGGAGATGCGCCAGTACCGGAAACCATGCCGGCCTCAATCCTACGAACGCCTGTACGTATGTGACGCGCCGGCTCAGCGGCTGAGGACTCTTTATTCGCCCGCAACCAAAATAGCGTTAGCCAGGATCCGCCCCGGACCAATGCAACTACTAAAGATCTACTAATGACACTACGCCGTGCGGACGACGGTGAATATAGGCGCCCCCGGGCCGCCCGCCGTATGCTTGAATCCTGCGGCGAAACGCGCCGGCTGGCGTCCGCCGGTATGGACTGCTGAGGTGAAAATGAGCGTGGAACTGCCGCTGGCTGAGGAACTCACCGCTGTTTTCGCCCGCGCCACCGAACTGTTGCTGACGGAAGAGACCGTGGGCCACGCCCTCAGGCTGATCACCGAAGCCGCTACGGCCGCTATTCCCGGCGCGATTGGTGCCGGAGTCTCCCTGATCAACAGCTCTGGCCTGCGGCAGACAACTGCGGCGTCAGATGCCGTCGTGGCTGCGGCAGACGCACTCCAATACGAGCTGGGGGAAGGCCCGTGCATCACTGCCTGGGCGAGCGGGGAAACTGTTGTCGTCGAGAATTTGGCCCTGGAACGGCGCTGGACGCGCTGGTCTCCGGCCGCAGCGACGCTGGGGATTTCGTCCTCCGTGAGCAGTCCGCTGGTGTCCGGCGGTCTGGCGTTGGGGGCCGTCAAGGTCTACTCCGACGGCGGACCACTTGCAGCCAAGGGCACGGTACGCCTGGCCGAGCTTTTTGCCGAACAGGCGACGCTCTTCATCGTCCACTCGCACGCCCGCGAGGCGGCCAGGACGCTGAGTGACCGCCTGCAGGAATCCCTCGCGCAGAGGGACACCATCAGCATGGCAAGGGGCCTGCTCATGGCCCGGAACGGAACCAGCGACGACGCGGCGCTCCGGGAATTGATGATGCTGTCGCGGCAGGCCGGGAAGCCCTTGGCCTTGGTCGCGGCAGAGTTGCTGGCTGCGGCCAGGTCCTTCGAAAACTGAGCGCAGGACGACGGCATGACCTTGGGCGACGAGGAGAGCGAGCAGCGTCGGCGGTTCGCCGAATCGCTTCGCCATGCCGACGTCAGCATTGAAGAGCTCTGGCTAAGGTACTTTACGCTCGGCGGACAGGCGGGACAGTTCGAGGTCGAGGCCTACATCCACGGCGCCATGGCACTGCCTGCCCTTCAGCGTGACGTTCTCGCCCACGCACTGAACGAGCGGCTGGATGAGCTGTATTCCGGGGCTCCCCGGGCGCCCTACAGCACGGATGACCTCGACGCCGCCCACGATGACGACCCTGCCAGCGGATCAGGAGAAAAGTCCGACGACGACTGACTCCTGAATTGCTAGAGTCAGCAATGGGGGCAGTGAACCCGGGCCGGTCCGCACTAATCGACGGACCAAGGAAGGCGGACTCCATGTTCTTCTTCACCGACACAAGTCTGGTGGAAGCCGGCCTGCTGCTCGCGACATTCGTGCTGTGCTCGCTCATCGGCATTGAGCGCCAGGTCCGGCAAAAGAGCGCGGGCTACCGGACCCATGTGCTGGTAGGACTCGGCTCGTGCGGCTTTACCCTTGTCTCCGCCTATGGCTTCGCCTTCGTGATGGAGCCCGGCGCCGTCCTGGACCCGTCCCGCATCGCGGCCCAGATCGTCAGCGGGATCGGTTTTCTGGGCGCAGGTGTCATTTTCAAGGGCCGGGACGTCGTCCGTGGGCTGACGACGGCCGCCACCATCTGGGTCTCCGCCGCGGTGGGCATGGCCTGCGGGGCGGGAATGGTCTCCTTGGGCGTAGTGCTGACGGTCTTCCACCTGATTACCCTGTTCGTGATTGCCCCGGCCGTCCGCAAGATCCCGTCCGTGGACAGGAACCGCGTGATGCATATCGACTACGCCGATGGCCAGGGGGTGTTGCGGCAGATCCTCGAAATCGCCACCACCATGGGGTTCAGTTCCTCGATCCTGCGCACCCGGCGGACGGGGGATGAGCAGAAGCCGATGGTGTCGATGGAGGTGCGGTTCTTCGGACGTCACCCGCTGCGCAACCTGGTGATGCCGCTGATGGACCTGCACGGCGTCGCGAGCGTCATCGTCCGGGGTACGGATTCGAGCGAGGACGACGACGACGATGATGACGATGAAGCCTGAGCCAGGGACCCGAGCAGCGCCCGCCTTACAGTCCGTGCACCGGGGCAGGGGTTGACTGCGGTGCAAGGATGAGGGCATGTCCTTCTTTGACGATCTTCCAGCACCGCCTGAGCGGCAGCGCCAGCCCAAGGTGGCTGTCCCCCCGTGGGCGGCGCCGCCGTCGGACGAACTTCCCGCAGTGGTGCCCCTGGGCCTGTTCCTGCAGCGCAGTCAGCGGATGGTGATGGCCGTGAAGGGCGCGGAGGTGTATTCCATGGGTTGCCTGCTGGAACTCGTCTGGACGATCCGGCGGGGGGCTGAGTCCGACGCCGACTGGGGCTCGCTGACCGAACGGTGCTTCAACCGGCCGTCCTTCCGGTACGGCACGCAGGGCGGCGGCGGAGGAGGATTCCGGTTCGGCGTTGCGTACCCGGACGGAGGAAAGGCCATGGCCGACGCGTGGCCCCGGTGGGGGATGGACGGCGCCGACCCGGGGGCCGGGCCGGTGCTGACGAGTGCCGGCGGCGGCGGCGGTTCAGGCAGCGACGACGAGGTGACGTCGTCCTCTAACTTCTGGCTGTGGCCCCTGCCGACATCCGGTGAACTGCAGATCGTGGCGCAATGGCCCGACGTCGGCATGGATCAGGAGTCCGTTGTGGTCAGCGGGGAAGCGCTGGCCTCCGCCGCGGCGCGCGTCCAGCCCTACTGGCTCACCCCGGGCTGAGCGGGCGCGGAGCTTTCGGATGACCGGTAAGAGCGAGCCCCTGGCCGACAACGTCCGGATCCGGGTCCTCAGAGCCTCCGATCCGGAACTTATGTGCGCCGCGTATCTGCGGAACCGCGAACACCTGGCGCCCTGGGAGCCGCTGCGGGCCGAGGAGTTCTTCACCGTGGAGGGCCAAATGGTGAGCGTTCAGTCCAAGCTGGCACTGTTCATCGCCGGATCGGATGTGCCCTGGGTCCTGACGGACGGCGAGGCCATTGTGGGGCTGATGACCCGCAGTGGCATCGTCCGGGGGCCGTTCCTCAGCGCCCACCTCGGGTACTGGGTGGACAAAGACTACAACGGGCGCGGGATCGGCTCGGCGGCAGTCGCTTTCGCCATCGACGCGGCCCGTGATGAACTGGGCCTGCACCGGCTGCAGGCCGCGACTTTGCTGCACAACGCCGCCTCGCAGAGGATCCTCAAACGCTCGGGGTTCACGGAGATCGGCACGGCGCCGGCCTACCTCAATATCGCCGGGGACTGGCAGGACCACATCCTCTTCCAGCGCATTCTGTATTGAGCCGCCGTTTCCCGGCCATACCCAGTGCCCTCGGCCGTGCGAGACTCTCTGGATGACTGATGGATCCTTAGGGGCACTGCACCACGTTGAACTGTGGGTGCCAAGCCTTGGCCGTGCCAAGGCCGAATGGGGCTGGCTCCTGGCCCGGCTGGGCTATCGGGAGTACCAGGACTGGCCGGACGGGTGCAGCTGGCGGCAGGGGCCGACGTACATCGTCGTCGAGGAATCCCCGGCCCTGAGCAGCCGGACGCATGACCGCACCGCTCCCGGGCTCAATCACCTGGCTTTCACCGCGGGGACCCGGCAGCAGGTCGACGCACTGGCGGCAGACGCCGTCGCGCATGGCTGGCGTGAACTGTTTCCGGAGAGGTACCCGCACGCCGGCGGCCCGGACCATTTCGCCGCTTATCTGGTGAATTCGGACGGTTTCGAAGCCGAGTTGATCGCCACGGACTGACGCTGCGCCCGTCCGGCCCTGCGCACGGTTCAGTGCACACGGTTCGGCGCACAGGGTTCAGTGCACTATTCAGCGCACCATCCGAAGGATCCGGACCGGCGTCCCGGCCAGCTCATGCGAACCCGTGGCACCGTCCGGGACGAAACCGTTGCGCGTGTAAAAGGCGAAGGCACGGGGATTGTTGTCCGCAATCCAGAGGTAGGCGCCGCTGCTGCCCACGGCTGCGTCCAGCAGCAATTGCCCCGCCCCCGAGCCGTAGTGGCTGGCCAGCACGTAGATCCCCTCCAGCTCCCTGGGCCGGGGTCCGTCGTCGTCGCGGCCGGCCCCGGCGCTCGCCCAGCCGACGATGTCCTGTCCCGAGCAGGCAACCCAGATATCCGACGTGCGCGCGGCAAGGATCTTGCGCCATCTGGCCTCCCGCGGACCCTGCTCCAACCCGGCGAGGGCCGCCGCCGGCAGCAGGTGCGCGTAGCACTCGCGCCAGGCCTGGATGTGCACGCGGGCGATCGCGGGGGCATCGCCCGGCAGGGCGGCCCGAAGCGTCAGGTCTGATGTCATCCGGACAGCGTAATACGCACCGGGCGCAGACGGCCGAAACCCGGGTACGTTGAAGCGATGAGCATCTTTCTGGTCGGCGGAGGCCCGGACACCACGACAACTCCCGTGATCTTCGACCGGTTCGTGGCGGAGGTGGTCCACCGAACCGGCGGCAGCCGCCGGCCGCGGGTCGCCGTGGTCCTGGTAGACCACGAAGGCAGCGCCGCCTACTTCCTGCCCGCCTATCTGGACCCGCTGCACCGCCGGACGCCGTGTGAAGTGGTGACCGTCCTGCTCCGCCGTCAGGAACACGTGGACCCCCGGGTGTTCGACGGCGTTGACGCGATCGTCGTCGGGGGAGGTCCCACTCCCGTTTACGCCGACTGCCTGCGGCCGGCCGCCGCCGCCATCCGCCGCGCTGTGCAGGCGGGCGCTCCCTATCTGGGATTCTCCGCGGGTGCCATGATCGCGCCGGAGCGGGCGATAGTCGGCGGCTACCTGGTCCACGGCGCCGAGGTGTGCCCCGAGGACGCATCCGAGGGCCTCGGGGAGGTGGTGCTCCTGGAGGGGCTGGGCCTCGTGTCCTTCGCCGTCGACGTCCACGCCGCACAGGCCGGCACGCTGGGCCGTGCGGTCGCCGCCGTCGCGCACGGTATGACGGGCCGGGCCGCGGCCATTGACGAGAACACCGCGCTGGTGCTGCCGCATGCAGACCCGGGGGAGCAGCAGGGAATCGGGTCCGGCAACTGCTGGCTGATCCGGGGCCCGGGACCCAAGGTGGCAGTCTCGATCCTTGGCAGTGTTGTTACTGACCGGTAACATAATCCTCATGCACCTGCTCCTGCGCACGCTTCTCCTGCTGTTCACGTCCTCGCGCCGCTCGCCGTTGAGCATCTGGGACACGTCCTCGCTGCCGCTGAAGGTCCTGCCGACCGACATTGACATCGCGATGCATGTCAACAACGGCATGTATTTCTCCCTGATGGATCTGGGCCGGTTCGACCTGATGGCGCGCAGCGGAACGTGGAAGGCCATGCGCCGCCGGGGATGGAGCCCCGTGGCCGCGGGGGAGACCATCGCCTTCCGCCGGTCGCTGCAGTTGTGGCAGCGGTACACGATCGAAACGAAGATCATCGGCCTCGACGAGAAGGCCATCTACTTCGAGCAGCGCATGGTGGTGGACGGGGAAATCTACGCCCGCGCTTTCATCGCGACGCGCCTGGTGAGCAAGGGCAAACCGGTCAGCCAGGCGGACATCATCCGTGAGTTCGGGGCGCCGCCGGCGGACCTCGAACTCCCCGAATGGATCCATGAATGGCGCGAAACCAACGCCCTGCCCGGGGCGCGGCGCCCGGCGCCGCACGTCTGGGCCTGAGCCGGCCTGAGCCGGCCTGGGCCGGCCGTCGCCTGATCCGGCGGTGCTAGGAGGTTCCGACGTCCCGCCGGCTCAGTGCCAGCGCGCTGAGCGCCACAAGCGCGGCCGAAATGCCCCACAGCCAGCCGGCCGCCGCCCAGTCCGCCCCGTTGGCCACCGGATTGTTGCCGTAGGCCCAGCTGTAGGGCGAGAAGTCCAGGAGCCAGTCGACGTCCGTGCTTTGCCGGCCCACCGCGTTGAACACATAGCCCAGGACCCCGACGCCGGCGCCCGCCGCCAGCCCGTAGGTCTTCCGCCCGGTCACCGCGCCGGCGAAGAGCGCCGTGCTGCCCGAGAGCATGGTGAGCCCGGCGAACAGGACAGAGGCGCCGAAGAGGTTCTCCGGCCTGATATTCAGCTGCGCGGAGTCAGTCAGCAGCAGGATCAGGACAAATACCAGGGCGACAAGCAGCAGCACGCGCAGCAGGATGGCCAGCGCCCGCTCCAGGACCACCTGCGTGCGGGTCACGCCGTGCGCCAGGGTGAGTTCAAGCTGGCCGGATTCCTCGTCCCCGCCGACCGCCGCCGCTCCCCACGACACGGAGGCGATGGTCATCAGCAGGAAGCCGATCAGCCCGAACATCGTGGCCTGGGTGTAGCCCGGCCCCGAGGTGATCTGGTCGTAGTTGAGGGCCTTGATCATCTCCGGCGGGAAGGCCTCCATCACGCGCTGCATCTCCGGGCTTGCTCCGATCGAGGGGAAAAGCGGCAGGTAGATGAGGATGGTGGCGGCGAGCCCCGCCGCCCACCCGAGCGTGGATCGCCAGGAGTCCACGAAGGCCCGCGCGAAGAGGGGCAGCGGCTTCTTCATGCGCCGTGTCCTTTCCGGCGCCGGCGTCCGTTGCTGGTGACGCCGTTGCCGGAGCCGTTGCCGCGGATGGTGCCGTAGAGCTCAAGGACCGATTCCTCGAGGTCCGGCTCCTCCAGCACCAGCTCGGTGAGCCTGAGGGAGGCCAGGACCTGGAGCAGCGGCTGGATCGCGCCGCCCAGCGTGGCGGACAGTTCGACGCCGTCGCCCGTCGGCAGCACCTCAAGGTGCCCGATCCCGGGCACCCGTGCCAGCAGCGCGCCGGCGTCGGCCGTGGAAATGCCGGTGGCGGTGAACCGCACGTGCCGCACCGCGCCTTCCCGCAGGCTGTCCACGGTGGCGACGGTGATGATGCTGCCGTCGCGGAGGATCGCGACCTCATCGGCCGCCTGCTGGACCTCGCTGAGGACATGGGAACTGAGGAAAATCGTCTGCCCGTTGCCCTGCGCCTCGCGGACCATGGCGAGAAATTCCTGCTGGACGAGGGGGTCCAGTCCGCTGGTCGGTTCATCGAGGACCAGCAGCTCGGGATCATGCATAAAGGCCTGGACGAGCCCCAGCTTCTGCTTGTTGCCCTTGGAGAGTTTGCGGGTGTGGCGGTCCAGATCCAGGCCCAGCCGTTCGGCGAGGGCATCGATCCGGCCGGGCCGGACGGGGCCGCTGATGTCCGCGTAGTGGGAGAGCAGCTTGCGGCCGGTGATCCGTCCCTCCAGGAACAGCTCTCCGGGCAGGTATCCGATCCGGCGGCGGAGCGCCGGGCCCGCGGCCCGGGGGTCCTCGCCGAGCACCGTCGACGTGCCGGCGGTGGGTCGGATAATGTCCAGCAGGCACCTCATGACGGTCGTCTTGCCCGCACCGTTGGGGCCGATCACGCCGAAAACGGAGCCTCTCTCGATGCCGAAGCTGATGGCGTGCAGCACTTCGCGGTGACCGAACTTCTTGGTCAGGGAGTCGACAACGATGGCCTGGCGTGAAATGTTTCCGGCGTCCGGGGGCATGGCGCCGATGCTAGGCCGCGGCCGCCGCGGAGGCTAGGGTCCTACGCCCCGGGGTGGCGGGCAGGGTGCGCCCGGGTCGCTAAGGGGGCGTCACATGGGTGTGCCAACAGCGAAATGCAGGGGACAAGACGGGACCGCTCGCGTACCGTTGACCCATGGCTACCGTAGACATTACAGGTGAACAGTTCGCATCCACCGTCGAGGACAATGACATTGTCCTCGTCGATTTCTGGGCAGAGTGGTGCGGCCCGTGCAAACAGTTCGGGCCCACATACGCCGCAGTTTCCGAGAAGCACCAGGACGTCGTTTTCACCAAGGTGGACACCGAGGCCGAGCAGCAGCTCGCCGCCGAGGCCGGCATTACGTCCATCCCGACGTTGATGGCATTCCGCGAAAAGGTGCTGGTGTTCTCCCAGCCCGGCGCCCTGAACGCCCAGCAGCTGGAGCAGGTGGTTGACGCCGTCAAGGCCCTGGACATGGAGGAAGTCCACGCACACGTGGCCCGGTCCCAGGCCGAGGCTGCCGCAGCGGCCGGCAAGCAGGACGGCAGCCAGATCCCGGAGGCCTAAGCACCCGCCCGACACACAGCAACGCGGGGTCACTCCGCGCCCATGATCCTGTGATTAATGGGCGCGGAGTGACCCCGCGTTGTCTTGTGTTGTGGGCTCGGTCAGAGCCTCACGAGCTGGACCGGCTCGGCCAGCAGGGCGCTGAGGGACTCATTGAGGTCCTGGACCGCGCTTCCTTTGGAGTGCTTGTCCAGATCTTCCTGCGAGGCCCACTGTTCGGTCAGCACCAGCCGGTCCTCGCTGGCCTCAGTGAGCTCGTACCGGATGCAGCCGGGCTCGCTCACCACCTCGTCAATCGCGATCTCCAGCGCGAGCTTCACGCGGAAGAATTCGCCGTCGTTGGGGATGAAGATGGCCTGCAGGTCTATGGGTGCACTCATGGTTTTCACAATACCGGGCCGCGCCTTTGTGTCCCGAAGATTTCATAGGACATCCAAGCTTTAGTCTTCTTTTGGCGGCCGAGTGTTGGTAGCGTCACACCATGCTTGCATACACAGCCGGGGACACTGACGTCCCGCTGCTCGAGGAGACCATCGGCGACAATTTCGAACGGATCGTGGCCAGGTTCCCCTACCAGGACGCCCTGATAGAGGCCGCGGCGGTGCCGGGCGAAGAGGCCCGGCGCTGGAGCTACACCAAGCTGAACGACGACGTCGACCGTGTGGCACGCGCGCTGCTGGCCCTGGGCGTGGCCAAAGGTGAACGGGTCGGCATCTGGAGTCCGAACTGCGCCGAGTGGACCATCCTGCAGTACGCCACCGCCAAGGTCGGGGCGGTCCTGGTCAACGTCAATCCTGCCTACCGGAGCCACGAGCTGGAGTTCGTGGTCAAGCAGAACGGCATGCGGATGCTGGTCGCGGCGCCGTCGGACCGCAACAGCGACTACACGGCCATGGCCCGGCAGGCCCTGGCCGAGTGCCCGGAGCTGCGCGAACTCGTGTTCCTGCCCGACGCCGGCCTGTCCGGCCTCACCGCCGGCGTCCCCGAAACGGCAGCGGAGCGGACCTGGGCGGAGCTGCTCAAGCGGGCCGACGACGTCGCCCATTCAGCGCTGAAGGCGCGCATGGCCGAACTGGACCCCCACGACGCGATCAACCTGCAGTACACGTCTGGCACCACGGGCTTTCCCAAGGGCGCTACGCTTTCGCACCACAACATCCTGAACAACGGCTACTCGATCGGCGAGCTGCTGGAGTACACCGAGCACGACCGGGTGGTGCTGCCGGTGCCGTTCTACCACTGCTTCGGCATGGTGATCGGAAACCTGGCTGCCCTGAGCCACGGCTGCGCCACCATCATTCCGGGCCGGGGTTTCACCCCCGCCGCGGCGCTGGAAGCCGTGCAGGATTTCGGCGGGACGTCACTGTACGGCGTGCCGACGATGTTCATCGCCGAGCTCGCGCTGCCGGACTTCGCCTCCTACGACCTCTCCACCCTGCGCACCGGGGTGATGGCGGGTTCGTTGTGTCCCATCGAGGTGATGAACCGGGTGATCTCGGAGATGAACATGGCCGATGTGGCCATCTGCTACGGCATGACGGAGACCTCGCCGGTATCCACCATGACCCGCAGCGTGGACACGATGGCCCAGCGCACCGAAAGCGTCGGCCGGACGATGCCGCACCTGGAGAGCCAGGTGGTGGACCCGATGACCGGGGAGGTCATGCAGCGCGGCGAGATCGGCGAACTGTGCACCCGCGGGTACTCAGTCATGAAGGGGTACTGGAACCAGCCGGACAAGACCGCCGAGGCGATCGATGCCGAGGGCTGGATGCACACCGGGGACCTGGCCCGGATGGACCGGGACGGCTACATCGTGATCGAGGGCCGGATCAAGGACATGGTGATCCGCGGCGGCGAGAACGTCTACCCGCGCGAGATCGAGGAGTTCCTGTACACCCACCCGGATATCCAGGACGTGCAGGTGATCGGGGTTCCGGACGCCAAGTACGGGGAGGAGCTGATGGCCTGCGTCATCCTCAAACCCGGGGCCGCACCGCTGGACGCCGGCAGCCTGGCCGAGTTCTGCCGCGGGAAGCTGGCGCACTACAAGATCCCGCGCTACGTGGACGTGCGCGAGAGCTTCCCGATGACGGTCTCCGGCAAGATCCGCAAGGTGGACATGAGGCAGGAAGCGGTGGCCAAGCTGGGGCTCTAACCGGGGGTCCGGCGCTCCGGGGGCACTTTGGGGGCAAACGTCGACGCCGGGGCCACAAGTGACGGCGTGTCCGCGCCAAAGTGCCCCCGGAGTGCGGCTGGGCCGGCGCGAGGCGTGGCTGCGTGGGGCCGGGCACTGGACCGGTGACCCCGCGTTGCTTTGTGGGACGGTGCTAGTGGCTGCGGTGGTCCTGGATGGTCATCCGCGGACCGAACGTCGGCTTCCGGAAGCCGCTGAGGCCGATCATCCGCACCACACGCTGCCGGTGCCCGGCCCACGGGGCCAGCAGCCGGAGCATGCCGGCGTCGTCCGTCCTGCGGCCGGTCAGGGCAGCCCCGACGTACGCCGCGAGGTGGTAGTCGCCCACCGCGATGGAGTCCGGGCAGCCGTGCGTGCGCTGAACGACCTCCGCTGCCGTCCACACCCCGATGCCGGGAATGGTCTGCAGCTTCGCGGCTGCCTCCGCAGCCGGGAGCACGGCGAGCCGTTCCAGCGCGACGGCGGAGCGCAGCGCGCGCATCACGGTCGCCGAACGCTGCGGACCCACCCCGGCTTTGTGCCATTCCCAGGACGGGATGCGCAGCCACTGCTCGGGCGTGGGCGGCACCAGCAGATTCGCCGGTGCGACGCTTCCCGCGCCGGGCGCCGGCGTTCCGTACCGGTACATCAGGTACCGGTAGCCGCGCCGGGCCTCGATCACGGTGACCTTCTGCTCCAGGATGGTGGGCACGAGGGAGTCGATGAGGCGGCCGGTGGCGGGCAGCCGCACGGAGGGGTTCCGGCGTCGGGCTTCAACGACCATCCGGGGCAGCGTGGCGTGGAACGCGGGTTCATCAAAGGCGGACCAGTCGTCGTCGCGGCCCAGCATCCGCGGCGCGGAAGCGACGGCATCGGCGGCCCCCGGGCCCCAGGCCTGGACCTCGACGGCGGGATCCGCCGGCGGGCAGTCCAACGGATGAGCCAGCGCCAGCCGGAGCGTGGCGGGACCCGACGGCGTCGTGAACGCCATCCAGAAGCCGTCCGGTGCCGTGCGGATGGACGGGTCGCCGTGCCCGCGCAGCAGCGTACCGATGGTCTGCCTCAAGTCGAAGGGACCGCCCGGGTGCCACCGCAGGGAGGCGTCAGCCGCGGCGGCAATGCCTGCGGGGACGTCTGCAATGGTCATCTGACCATGATTCCACGAACGCCTGACAGCGGCCGTTATGGCCGTCCCAGGCAGGCGACGGAAGGCCCTTAACTCCCGGTTTGTGCGGGACTAGACTTCGGCTGTGGCGTGGAGCGGCCACGCCTGCCTGGAAGCCCGGATCCCTGTTCTTAGGAGAGTGTGATGGCTGGTGGAGTAGTGCATTTCGAGATCCCCGCGGACGACGAGAACCGCGCACGGGAGTTTTACAGTTCGGCGTTCGGCTGGAAGATCAGCGCCGTGCCGGAGCTGAGTTACACCATGCTCCTGACGACGCCGACGGATGAAACGGGCATGCCCTCCGTTCCGGGGTCCATCAACGGCGGCATGTTCCGCCGCGAAGGTCACCTCACTTCCCCGCTGGTCACGGTGGACGTCGACGACATTGACGCGTCGCTGGAGAAGATCACTGCTTTGGGCGGCAGCACCGTCCAGCCGCGGCAGGAAGTCGGCACAATGGGCTGGGCGGCCTACTTCCGGGACACCGAAGGCAATATCATCGGCCTGTGGCAGAACGCCGCGCCCGAAGGCGGCGGAGCCGCCGCAGGGGAAAATGCGGCGAACGACATCGGCGCCTGAGGAACCCGGGCCGCGTCAGGGCATGCCCGAGGCGAGCCAGAGCGCCACGACGGCCAACGGGACGGTCAGCGCCACTGCGGCGAGCCCGGCGAGCGCGAACCCTCCCCATCGGATTTCGACATTGAGCGTGCGGAGCCGTTCGTGCCAGAGCAGCGTGGCCAGCGACGCCCACGGGGTCACCAGCGGGCCAAGGTTCACTCCGATCAGCAGGGCCGCGAGCCTCACCGGTGAGTCGCCGACCGGTTCCAGCGCGAGGTAGGCCGGCAGGTTGTTCACCGCATTCGCTGCTCCGGCGCCCAGGCCCGCGAGCTGCAGCAGGGCCGGCAGACCTTCACCGGAACCGGCGATTCCGGACAGAAACCGTGTCAGGCCGTTGGCGTGCAGGGCCTCCACCACCATAAACAGCCCCGACGTGAGCATGAGCGGCCGCCAGGGAACCATGGACCAGCGCAGCGCGGAGCGGCGGCGCCAGAGGAACAGGCCCAGCAGGACCGCCGCCGCGGCCATCGCCGGGTACTGCACGGGCACGCCGGAGACGAGCGCGGGAAGGAGCAGTGCCATTACCCCCGACGCCGAATACAGCAGCACCCTGTCCCGGGCCTTGTGGACCGGCTGCGGCCCGTAGCGGCCGGACAGGTCCTTCCGGAACGCCAGCCATAGAAGACCGATCGGCACCAGGATTCCCACCAGCGCCGGCGCCCAGACGAGACCGGCGAAGCCGGCCGGACTGAGGCTGAGCCGGTCCTGCGCCAGCAGATTGGTCAGGTTCGAGACCGGCAGCAGCAGGGAAGCGGTGTTGGCCAGCCAGATCGTGGTGAGGGCGAACGGCAGCGGCGGGATCCGGGCGTGGACCGCCAGCAGCACGACGACGGGGGTCACCAGCACCGCCGTCGTATCCAGCGACAGGAACACGGTGGAGACGGTAGCCAGGCCGACCACCAGCAGCCACAGCAGGAACACCCGGCCCCGGCCCAGCGCGGCGAGACGCTCCGTCACCACCCGGAACAGCCCGGCGTCGTCGACCAGTTCCGTCACGAGCGACATGGCCACCACGAACGCCAGCACGGGTACGGTGCGGGCCGCCAGTTCCTGGAACGCCGGCCAGGGCAGGAGCCCGGTGAACAGCGCCGCGCACCCTGCCGCCAGCATGCCGGCGGGGAGCAGATAACTCTTCAGCTTCATCGGCCGGACCCACGTTTCACCGCATTATCTTCGCACCCGGCGCCGTCGGGGACCGCGCCGACATGGCCGAATCCGCCCCCGGCGGGTGGAGACGGTAACTTTGTACCTATGAAGTACGCCCAGTCCGTTCTGGACCTCATCGGCAATACGCCGCTCGTCAAGCTGCACCACGTAACCGACGGCATCGGGGCCACGGTCCTGGTGAAGCTGGAATACCTGAACCCCGGCGGCTCCATCAAGGACCGCATCGCGGTGAAGATGATCGAGGAGGCCGAACGCACCGGCAAGCTCCTGCCCGGCGGCACCATCGTGGAGCCCACCTCCGGGAACACCGGCGTCGGCCTGGCGCTGGTGGCCCAGCAGAAGGGCTACCGCTGCATCTTCGTGGTGCCGGACAAGGTGGGCGAGGACAAGCGCGCCGTGCTCCAGGCCTACGGCGCCGAGGTGGTGGTGACGCCCACCGCCGTCGCCCCCGACAGCCCGCAGAGCTACTACGGCGTCTCGGACCGCCTCGTTACCGAGATCCCCGGCGCCTACAAGCCCGACCAGTTCTCCAACCCGGCCGCCCCGGCCAGCCACTACGAAACCACCGGGCCGGAAATCTGGCGCGACACCGACGGCCGCATCACGCACTGCGTGATCGGCGCCGGCACCGGCGGCACCATCACCGGCACCGGCCGGTACCTCAAGGAAGTCTCCGCGCACCGTGCGGAGTCCGACGGCGGCATGGTCAAGATCATCGGCGCGGACCCGGCAGGTTCGGTCTACTCCGGCGGCACCGGCCGGCCGTACTTCGTCGAGGGCGTCGGCGAGGACATGTGGCCCGCCAACTACGACAAGTCGGTTCCCGACGACGTCATCGCCGTCAGCGACGCCGACTCCTTCGACATGACACGCCGGCTCGCCCGCGAGGAAGGCCTGCTGGTGGGCGGGTCCTCCGGCATGGCCGTCGTCGCCGCCCTGCAGGTCGCCAAGGACCTGCCGGATGACGCCGTCGTCGTCGTGATCCTGCCGGACTCCGGCCGCGGCTACCTGGCCAAGATCTTCAACGACCAGTGGATGCGCTCCTACGGTTTCCTGGCCAGCGGCGACGAAGCGTCCGTGGGGGAAATCCTCAAGGCCAAGACCGGGGAACTGCCGGACCTGGTGCACATCCACCCCAACGAGAGCGTCCGCGACGTCATCAACATCATGAACGAGTACGGCGTCTCGCACATCCCGGTGCTGTCCCAGGAACCGCCCGTGGTCATGGGCGAGGTCCTCGGCGCCGTCGACGAACGCACCCTCACCGCGAAGCTGTTCCGCGGCGAGGCCAAGCTGTCGGACAAGATCTCCGAACACATGGAGGCCCGGCTGCCGGTCATCGGCTCGCTCGAATCGATCTCGACGGCCCGGGAACTCCTCTCCGACGCGGACACCCTCATGGTGACGTTCGTCGGCGCGCCGGTGGGGATCCTGACCCGCCACGACCTGCTCGCCTACCTGAGCAACTGACCTGCAACTGACCGCCCACTGACCCGGAAGCCGGACCGCCCTCCCGGGGCGTCCGGCGCCCGGCCGAAAGGAACGCACATGTCTTTGCCAGAAAGCCCCTCGTCGAAAATCCCCGGCTTCAACACCCGCGCCGTGCATGCCGGCCAGGAGTTCGAACCGCGCACCGGCGCGGTCGTGCCGCCCGTGCACTTCTCCTCCACCTACGCCCAGGAAGCGATCGGCGTGCTGCGCGCCGGCTACGAATACGGCCGCGGCACCAACCCCACCAGGGATTCCCTGCAGGACCAGCTCGCCGCGCTGGAAGGCGGGACCGCCGCGTTCTCCTTCAGCTCCGGCCTCGCCGCCGAGGACTCGATGATCCGCGCGCTCACCCGCCCCGGTGACCACATCGTGCTCGGCAACGACGCCTACGGCGGCACCTACCGGCTGATCAGCCGGGTGCTGGGGGAGTGGGGCATCGGCAACACCCCGGTGGACATGTCCAATCTTGACGCCGTCACGGCGGCCGTTGCGGCCGCCAACACCCGCCTCGTGTGGGTGGAGACGCCGTCGAACCCGATGATGAAGATAACCGACATCGCGGCCCTCGCGAAGGTGGCGCACGACGCCGGCGCCCTCCTCGTGGTGGACAACACGTTCGCCTCGCCCTACCTGCAGAACCCGCTGGCCCTCGGCGCCGACATTGTGGTGCATTCCACCACCAAGTACATCGGCGGGCACTCCGACGTCGTCGGCGGCGCGATCATCGTCAACGACGCGGAGCTGGCCGAGAAGATCGGCTTCGTGCAGTTCGCGGTCGGTGCCATCTCCGGCCCGATGGACGCCTTCCTCACCACCCGGGGGCTCAAGACCCTCGGCGTCCGGATGGACCGGCACAGCGACAACGCCCAGGCCGTGGCCGAGTGGCTGCTGCAGCGCCCCGAGGTGGAGGCCGTGCTGTACCCGGGACTGCCCTCGCACCCCGGGCACGAACTCGCCCGGAAGCAGATGAAGAAGTTCGGCGGGATGATCTCCGTGCAGTTCAAGGGCGGCGAGGCGGCGGCACGCAAGGTGGCGGAATCGACCTCCGTGTTCACCCTTGCGGAGTCCCTCGGCGGGATCGAATCCCTGATGAACTACCCCTCGGAAATGACGCACGCCTCGGTGAAGGGCACCGAGCTGGCCGTCCCCGTCAACCTGATCCGGCTCTCCTGCGGCATCGAGGACGTCGAGGACCTCATCGCGGACCTCGAGCAGGCTTTCTCGCAGATTGCAGCCGCGCCCGGCGAGTCGGGCAGCTAGGCACCCGTGACCACCACCATCAGGGCCACGGCCTCCACTTCCCGCGGCTGGGCCGCGACGGCGGCCGGCGCACTCGCCGTCGCCGCCGCCCTGGTGGTGCTGTACTCCGCCTACATCCCGCTGATGAACGACTTTGAGGTCTACTTCTATGGCGGCAGCCGGGTGCTGCAGACCGGAGAGACCGGCGTCAACGAGCTCTACGCGGCGCGGGACGGGCTGCCGTTCACGTATCCGCCGTTCGCCGCGCTGCTGTTCGCGGCGATGGCGGCGCTGGGCCAGGGCGGCGGCAGCCTCGTGTTCATTGCCACGGCGCTGCTGGGCGCCGGAATCGTGTCCGCCTGGCTCGCACGGCACTACTTCCGCCTGGGAAGCTGGCGGAACGCGTTCGCCGACTGGCGGTTCCGGGCCGTTGCCCTGGCCGGCACCGCAGCCATCCTGCTCCTGGGCCCCTGGCGGGACACGTTCGACTTCGGTCAGATCAACATCATCCTGATGGGCCTGATCCTGGCCGACTTCGCGCTCTACGGGAAGGCCCGGGCCGGGGAGATCCGCTGGCCCGCGGGGCTGCTGATCGGCATCGCCGCCGGCATTAAGCTGACCCCGCTCGCGTTCGGGCTGTACTTCCTGGTGCGCCGCGATTTCAAGGCCCTTGGCTGGATGGCGGCCGGCTTCTTCGGCTCGATCACCCTGGCCTGGGCGGTGCTGCCCACGGCCTCGCTCACGTTCTGGACCAAAATCCTGCCGGACACCGGTCGGATCGGCGGGCCCGCCTACGTGGACAACCTCTCCGTCAAGGGCCTGCTGCTGCACCTGGGAATGCCGGACTCCGGCCTGACCAGCCTGATGTGGCTGGTGCTCTCTCTTGGGCTGGCCGCGGTTGCCGCGCTGGTCATCGCCTGGGCGGTGGCCGCGGACGAGAACTTCGTCGCCGTCTCCGCGACCGCCGTGCTGATGCTCCTGATCAGCCCGGTGTCCTGGTCCCACCACTGGGTGTGGATGGCGGTGGCGCTGCCCTGCATGGGCTTCGCGATCCACCGGGTGCCGTCCCGGAACGGACGGATGCGCCTTGCCGGGTGGATCATTGTCGCCTTCTCGGCCCTGGCCTTCTACCTGACACCCAAATACCTGGCCGTCATGGCTGGGGCGGCCGAGTGGGGCAAGGACCCGCAGACCCAGTGGCAGCTGATCGTGGCGAGCCTCGGCGTGCTA
>Ga0213837_1000680_pt1 | contig 28514 bp, 28 predicted proteins | sample SWPATP12_FD_160572 | JGI IMG/M metagenome (GOLD analysis project Ga0213837, IMG submission 160572) | Coastal seawater microbial communities from Marineland, Florida, United States - SWPA TP1 #2 | ecosystem: Environmental > Aquatic > Marine > Coastal | place: USA: Florida | collected 2016-08-06
GCATGGTCTGGGCGCCGTTCCACTTCGGCGGCTGGTGGATGGGCGAGGATCTCGAGCGCCACTATCCGGAAGACGGGGCGCCGACGGTGCGCGGCGAAGCCATCAACACCGGCTGGACCTACGGCTATGACGCCGTCACGATGATGCAGGAAACGAAGGTATCGCTGTGCCGCCTCGTGCGCGCGTGAAAAATATAGCTTAGAGCGGTTCGGAACAGGAGACAAGCATGAACGCGAGGATGAAATTCATTTGCGATACGGAGCGTTGCATCGATTGCAACGGCTGCGTTACCGCCTGCAAGAACGAAAACGAAACGCCGTGGGGCGTGAACCGGCGCCGCGTCGTCACCATCAACGACGGCGTGCCGGGCGAGCGTTCGGTGTCGATCGCCTGCATGCACTGCACCGACGCGCCCTGCCTGGCGGTGTGCCCGGTCAATTGCATCTACCACACCGACGACGGCATCGTCCTGCACAGCAAGGACCAGTGCATCGGCTGCGGCTACTGCTCGTATGCCTGCCCGTTCGGCGCCCCGCAGTTCCCGGAGAGCGGCCTGTTCAACCACCGCGGCAAGATGGACAAGTGCACCTTCTGCGCCGGCGGACCGGAACCGGATACCTCGGACGCCGAATTCAAGAAATACGGCCGCAACCGCATCGCCGAGGGCAAGCTGCCGGCCTGCGCCGAGATGTGCGGCACCAAGGCGCTGCTGGCCGGCGAAGCCAACCTGATCGCCGACATCTACCGCCAGCGCGTCGAAACGCGCGGCTACGGCCCCGAACTGTGGGGCTGGAAGATCGCCTACGGCCCGAACAAGCGCGGCGGCGCGCGCAAGGCCCAGGGCGACCTGCCGCGCGTGAACCAGCAGAGCGGCGCCAGCCAGAACGAGCCGGGGAGCCAGCCGACATGAATAAGCGACTTGTTCTGATCGCGGCCTTGCCGCTGGCGCTGGCCTTGTCCGGCTGCCTGGAAGTCGAACAGCACCCGAAATGGGTCAAGGGCGAGTACGCGGGCAAGAAGGATCCGCGCCATTACCAGACGCTGTTCCACAACGACAAGCTCTCCTGGAATGCTGCGATCGTCAATCGCAACAACCAGCAGAACGAGTACAACCGCGCCAATCCCTAGGAGCGAGCCATGAGAGCGAACCTGATTGCCGTGCGCGCCATCCTGGCCCTGTTGTCGGCGCTGTTCTTTTCGGCGAGCTGGGCGGGCGTGCCGAACAAGGATGCCAAGCCGGCCTACGCCGAAGAGCAGACCATGCTGCAAGTGGAGGCCGACGCCAACGTGCGCGAGCCGGGGCTGGACAACAGCGCCTCGGGCAAGGTGCACCTCGACCGCCACTACCTGGGCCAGTACGGCACTACCGAAGCCAACGTCATCGTCCAGCGCGGCGGCAATACCTGGCGCCAGCTGCGCAACGGGCCGATCGCCACCATCACCGGCATCGTGCTGCTGGCCGTGCCGCTGCTGATCTTCGTGTTCTACCAGGCCTTCCGGCCGGCGCCGCTGCCCGCGTCCGGACGCCGCCTGCACCGCTTCAACCGCTGGGAGCGCACGGTGCACTGGGCCACCGCCTTCGCCTTCATCCTGCTGGCGGTCACGGGCATCATCATCATGTTCGGCAAGAACATCATGATGCCGTGGATGGGGCATACCCTGTTTTCCTGGATCGCGATCATCTCGAAATACCTGCACAACTTCGCCGGGCCGCTGTTCGTCGTGTGCTCGATCCTGATGTTCTTCACTTTCCTGCACCGTAACTTCTTCAAGCGCATCGACTGGCAATGGGTGAAGGCGGGCGGCGGACTGGTGTCGCACAAGCACGTGCCGGCCGGCTTTTTCAATGCCGGCGAAAAGACCTGGTTCTGGATGGGCGTCGTGCTGCTGGGGCTGGTCATGTCGGTCACCGGCCTGATCCTCGACTTCGTGAACTTCGGCCAGACCCGCTACGTGCTGCAGATGGCGAACTACCTGCACATCGGCGGCGCCACGCTGTACATGGCGGCGGCCATGGGCCATATCTACATCGGCACGGTCGGTGCGCCCGGTTCCTACGATTCGATGCGCCACGGCAGCGTCGACGAAAACTGGGCCAGGACGCACCATTCGCTCTGGTACGAGGAAGTCAAATCCGGTTCCGCACCCAACACCGCGCCCGACACCGAGCGTCCAGGACAGGTGCCGCCAGTGGCGCCGCGTCCGGGCCCGGCACTGTGAGGTCATCATGAAAGCATCCCTACTCGCGCCCGGCCTGCTGGCCGCCTGCGCACTGCTTGCCGGCTGCGACCGCGGCCACGCCAACCCGAAGGACGGCATCATCCAGACCAGGTTTCCGGGTCAGTTGACGGCCGGCGGCGGCACCAGCGGCCAGGTCATGGCGCGCAGCGCCAAGCCTGAAACCAACGCCGCTTATGCGGGCGGTACGCCGGGCATTGCCGGCGGCGCGGGCGGCAACAATGCCGGCGCCGCCATGGGCGGCACCGTCACCGAAACCGGGCAGGGGCCGTCCTCGGGCGTCACGGCGCCGGTCAGCGGCGGCCAGCCCGGCAACAAGCCCTCGGGCGACAACCATGCCAGGCCGCCGGCCGATGCGGCGGCCGCGGGCGCCACGCCCGCCGCCGCCGGCGCCGCGGCCAACCAGGGCAGCACCCCGGCCGCCGCGCCGGGCACGCTGACGGGAGAGAAAAAATGAAGGGCATCCGACTGTTGACCCGTGCGCAGGCCATGGTCTCGCTGGTCTCGCTGGTCACGGCCAGCCTGGCCTGGGCCGCCTTGCCGGCGCCGACGCCGGCCGCGCAGCAAGCCGCCGCCGTCAAGAAAGCCGCCGCCGACGCCGAAGCGGCCAAGCAGAAGCAATTGCTGGCCGAATCGATGGAGTCGCTCAGCACGCGCTGGCGCTCGAACGCCGGGGCCAAGGGCTGGACCACGCATCCGCCGGTCGCGATCGCCGCCGCACCGGCAGCAGCGGCGCCCGGCGCACCCGCGGCCGGCGCTGTCCCCGCCGCCGTCCAGACCACGGGCGTGGCCATCACCGGCACGCCGATGCCGGGCGTGGCGCCGCGCAGCACCGGCGTCTCGGCCAACACCCTGACCGGCACCCCGGCAGGGATCGCCGCCGCAGCGCCGGGCGGAGGCGCCGCACCGCGCAGCGCCCAGGCGCTGGAAGCGGCGAACGTGCCGATCAAGAGCGAGAAAGCCGGCACCGCGACGCCGAGCGCGGATGTCAAGAAGGTGCAAACCCAGTCCGTCCCGAAAGGCGCCTCGCCCGCGGTCGACCGGGGCAACGCGAAAGAGGTCAAGAACCAATGAAGATGGCCAGCATGCCGATCGCGGTGATCATGCAGCGCCGTACGCTGCAGCACCGCTGGGCCGACGAGTCCTGGTGCGCCGTCGGCGTGGTGCCCGACCGCGGCGACCTGCCGCGCCTGCAGGTGCTGAGCGAAAGCCCTGAGCGCGACTACTACCTGGTCTCGGGCCTGGAACTGGAGCTGTACACGGACGAGAACGAAGGCTATTACGAGAACGTGCTGGCGCCGGAATCGAAGGTATTCGTCCTCTGGCGCATGGAAGAGGGCCGCGCCATGCCGGCGCGCGCCTCGGTCAGCTATGTCGAAGGCACGCGCATGTTCGATTCAGGCGAAGCGGCCGACGGCGTGGCGATGCCGGCCGAAATCTACGCCTGGGTCGCCGGCTACCTGCGCGAGCATTACACGCCCAAGCCGCGCCGCGGCCGCCAGCACGGCTGAGGAACCAGGCATGCCCGAAGAAGGATTCCTGCGCCGCTGGGCGCGCGTCAAGGCGACCGCCGTCGAACCCGCCGTGGAAGCGGCGCCTGCCGCCGTGCCGGCGGTCGATCCTGCGCCGGTGCTTGCGTCCGTTCCCGTGCCGGGCCAGGCGCAGCAGCCTGCGCCCACGCTGGTCGACGCCGCCGCTCTGACGCGCGAGTCGGACTTCTCCGCCTTCGTCAGCCCGAACGTCGGCCACGACGTGCGCCGCCTGGCGCTTAAAAAACTGTTCGCCGATCCCCACTTCAACGTGCTCGACCGGCTCGACATGTATATGGACGACTACAACAAGCCCGATCCGGTCTCGGCCACGATGCTGGCCGCGCTCGACCACGCGCGCGGCACCTTGCGCCGTCCCGAAGAAGTCCAGGCCGAGCTGGCGCGCCTCGCGGCCCGCGATGCGCCCGCCGTGGCAGCGGACGAGGTGGAAGCGGCGCCCGACACGCCGCCCGACCCGCAGCCCGAGGAAGCCGATGCGAACGCCGCCGGGGATCTCCCGCCGGACGCCGCGCCAAATGCCGATGAGCACGATAGCGATGTCATTGCGCTAACACCCGTGCGCGCGCACAATGCACAGACCAGCCTTTAAGTAGGCAGTTTCCACCCGCACCATTCCCAAGGTTACGCATGAACATCCGATTTCTGGAAGGGCAGGCCGGCGATCCGCTGCAGGAACGCCGCAACGCCCTTGCCAAGACCGCCGCCATCCTCGCGGCCGACGCCATCGAGCCCTTCGAGCCGGGCGTCGCCGTCAGTTACCGCTCCGGCGGCCGTACCCTGGTGGTCGGCAGCTCGCTGCAAGCCCTGGCCTGGGCCGATCACCTGTCGGCCAGCCTGCCGGTCACGCTGGTGCTGCTCGACAACGTCGACGTCGGCGAGCGCCTGTATCCCGTCTTTGTCGCCCGCACGGTGGCGCTGGCCGGCTGGCTGGGCGCTTTCGACGCGCGCTGGCAGGCCCCCGGCCAGCCGGTCGAGCAAGGCAAATTCGATCTCGTGCTCGACCTCTGCCCGAGCCCGTTGATCTCCACCCACCAGAACCCGCACGGTTATTACGCCCCGGGCATGGACGAGGGCGCCCGCCGCGCGGCCGCGGCCGAGATGATGGAGATGGTCGGCGACTTCGAAAAGCCGAAGTACTTCGCCTATAAAGAGCGCCTGTGCGCGCACAGCCGCAACCAGCTCAAGGGCTGCACCGCCTGCATCGACATCTGCTCGGCCAAGGCCATCGTCAGCGACGGCGACAAGGTCAAGGTCAATCCTTACCTGTGCGCCGGCTGCGGCGCCTGCAGCACGGTCTGCCCGACGGGCGCGATGAATTACGCCTACCCGTCGGCCGCGCATACCGGCAGCCGCATCAAGGCGGCGCTGCGCGCCTATCTCGATGCCGGCGGCCAGCACCCGGTGCTGTTGCTGCACGCCGAAGGCGGCGCGCCGCTGATCGAGGCGATCGCCGGCGACGTCCCGGGGCGCGTGATTCCGATGGCCCTGCACCACACGGCATCGACCGGCATCGACGTCTGGCTGGCCGCGCTGAGCTATGGCGTGGCCGGCATCACGGTCTTGATGACGGATGCCGAAGCGCCGCAATACGCGGCCGCGCTCGAGACCCAGATGAGCGTCGCCCAGACCGTGCTCGATGGCCTCGGCTACGCCGGTCCGCACTTCCAGTTGGTGCGCGTGGCGAGCGCGCAGGAGCTGGGCCTGGCCCTGCGGCATGCGCCGTGCGGCGAGACCCCGGCCCAGGCCGCGACCTGGAACCTGGCCCAGGACAAGCGCAACACCCTCGACTACGCGCTCGAACACCTGTTCGCCCATGCGCGCCAGCAGCCGCAAGCCGTGCCGCTGCCGGCCGGCGCCCCGTTCGGCGCCATCGCCGTCGACAAGTCCACCTGCAGCCTGTGCATGGCCTGCGTCGGCGTCTGCCCGACTTCGGCCGTGATGGACACGCCGACCGCGCCCCAGCTGCGCTTCGTCGAGCAGAACTGCGTGCAGTGCGGCCTGTGCGCGAACACCTGCCCGGAAAACGCGATCACCCTGGTGCCGCGCATGGCCTTCGGCGCGACGCGCAAGGACACCCGCGTGCTCAACGAGTCCCAGCCTTTCCACTGCATCCGCTGCAACAAGGCCTTCGGCACCGTGCACATGATCGAGAACATGCTCGGCCGCCTGTCGCAGCACAGCGCCTTCGCCGGCAAGCTCGACCGCCTGAAAATGTGCGGCGACTGCCGCGTGATCGACATGATGCAGCCGGAAGGCGAGCTGGCCGTCCCGCTGCGACGCCCACGCTGATTCGCCTGCCGTTATTGGAGATACCATGAATCCCTACCAGCGTTTCGTCCAGGCCCGCGACTTCCTGCAAGCGCACCGTACCGACTACGACACGGCTTACCGCGGCTACCAGCCGCCGAAGCTCGACCACTTCAACTGGGCGCTCGATTTTTTCGATGTGGAAGCGAAGGACAACCACGCCGCGGCGCTGTGGGTGGTCGAGGAAGACGGGCGCGAGCAGAAGATCTCGTTCGCCGACATGTCGGCCCGCTCGAACCAGGTCGCGCAATACCTGCAGCAATGCGGCGTCGAACGCGGCGACCGCGTGCTGCTGATGCTGCCGAACCGGGTCGAGCTGTGGGAAATCATGCTGGCCGGGATCAAGCTCGGCGCGGTGCTGGTGCCCACCACCATGCTGGTCTCGACCGCCGACCTGCAGGACCGGATGGAGCGCGGGCGCGTGCGTCACGTGATCGTGCAAGTGTCCGAGGCGCACAAATTCGAAGGCGTGACCGGCAACTTCACGCGCATCGCGGTCGGCGGCAGCCTCGACGGCTGGCACGACTTCGACGATTGCCGGCGCGTGCTGAGCGTCTTCACGCCGAAAGGCGAGACGGGGGCCAACGATCCGCTGCTGCTCTACTTCACTTCCGGCACGACGGCCCAGCCCAAGCTGGTGCTGCACAGCCACCAGAGCTATCCGGTGGGCCACCTGTCGACCATGTACTGGATCGGCCTGCAGCGCGGCGACGTCCACTGGAACATCAGTTCGCCGGGCTGGGCCAAGCATGCCTGGAGCTGCTTCTTCGCGCCCTGGAACGCCGGCGCCACCGTCTTCGTCTACAACTACGAACGCTTCAGCGCGAAGGCGGCGCTGGAAACGGTGCAGCGCTGCGGCGTGACCTCGCTGTGCGCGCCGCCGACCGTCTGGCGCATGCTGATCAAGGAAGACCTGAGCCAGTGGAAGCCGCCGCTGCGCGAACTGGTGGGGGCGGGCGAACCGCTCAACCCGGAAGTCATCGACCAGGTGGAACGGGCCTGGGGCATCCGCATCCGCGACGGCTTCGGCCAGACCGAAACCACGGCCCAGATCGGCAATCCGCCGGGCCAGCTGGTGAAGCCCGGTTCGATGGGCCGGCCCTTGCCGGGCTACGCCATCGCGCTGCTCGACATCGACGACCAGCCGGCCGAGGAGGGCGAGATCTCCGTCAAGCTCGCGCCGCGCCCGCTGGCCCTGATGCTGGGCTACGAAGGCGACGAGGACAAGACCGCGGACGTGATGCGCGCCGGCTTCTATCACACCGGCGACACCGCCCTGGTCGACGAGGACGGCTATTATTTCTACGTCGGCCGCAACGACGACGTCTTCAAATCGTCCGACTACCGCATCAGCCCCTTCGAGCTCGAGAGCGTGCTGGTCGAACACGAGAGCGTGCTGGAAGCGGCCATCGTGCCCAGTCCGGACGCGCTGCGCCTGTCGGTGCCGAAGGCCTTCATCACGCTGCGCCAGGGCGTCGAGCCGAGCCGCGAGCTGGCGCGCGAACTGTTCGCCTTCGCCCGCGAACGCCTGGCGCCCTATAAACGCATCCGCCGCATCGAGTTCCGCGAACTGCCGAAGACGATCTCGGGCAAGATCCGCCGGGTCGAACTGCGCAAGCAGGAAGCGACGCGCGATACGGCGCCGGGGACGGGGATCGAGTTCCGTGAAGAGGACCTGGGCAACTGAGCAGGCCGCCGTTTGAACCTTTGAGCGGGCGGGGGGTATTCACCGAAAACAGCGGAGACGCAGCGTGGATTGCCGTACCCATGAAACGCAGCCGCCGGCGCGATCGACGGCCTTGTCGGGCGACGAGGACGCCGGCCTGATTGGCAGGGTGGCGGCCGGGGACAGGCATGCCTTCGACGTCCTGTACCGCGCCTACTTCCACCGCCTGACGCGCTTCCTGAACCGCATGACCCGCAGCGTCCAGCTCATCGAGGAAATCGTGAACGACGTCATGTTGGTCGTCTGGCAAAAAGCATACAGCTATGATGGCAGCTGCAAGGTGTCGACCTGGGTATTTGCCATTGCTTATCGCAAAGCCTGCAAGGCCCTGGGCCAGCTCGACGAACCGCTCGAGTATGTGGCCGATGCGGCCGCGTCGGCGCAGGCGGGCCAGCCGGAACGCCAGTTCGAACAGCTGAGCCTGGCGCACGCGCTCGACGCCGCCCTCGAGTCGCTGCCGCTGGCGCAACGCGCCGCGTTCCAGCTGACCTTTTATCACGACATGAGTTGCGCCGAGATTGCCGCCGTCATGGATTGCCCCGTCAACACCGTCAAGACCCGCCTGTTCCATGCCCGCCGGCGCCTCGCGCTCCTGTTCGAAGGCCAGCTCGAGGGGCGGCCATGAGCGGGCCCGGCAGCATGGCGGACGAGCGCGCGCACCGCGCACTCCAGGAAAACCTGCCCTGGCTGCTCAACGGCAAGCTCGGCGGGGCCGAACTGGCGGCGGCGCAGGCACACCTGTCTGCCTGCGCGGTGTGCCAGGCCGACCTCGCCGCGCTGCGCCGGTTGCGCGAGGCCGGCGCGCCGCCGCCGCAGGCGCAGTGCGACCCGGAGCGCGCGCTGGCGCGCTTGCTGCCCCGGATCGGCGCGCAGGCGCATCCGCCGGCCGCGGCGCCGGCCCTGGCCCGGCGCGCCGCCAACGACCCGCGCTGGCTGCGCCGGGCGGCGCTTTTCCAATGCGGCGTGATCGTGCTGCTGGCCGCGCTGCTGGCCCGGCCCGGCGCCACGCTCGACGCCTACCGCGCGCTGGGCGCCGCACCGGACACGCAGGCGCAGGCAGTGGTCGTGTTCCGGCCCGACACCGCCGAACGCGAGCTGCGCCGCATCGTGCGCGCCAGCGGCGCCCGGATCGTCGGCGGGCCGACCGTGACCGATGCCTACGTGCTGGCCATGCCCGACGCGCCGGCCGCCAGCCTGGCGCGCCTGCGCGCCGAGCCGGCGGTGCTGCTCGCCGAGCCGCTCGCCGGCGCGGAGCGGCCGTGATCCGGGCCGGCCTGGCGGCATTGGTGCTGCTGGCCGTCCTCGGCTGCCGTGCCGGCCACGCCGCCCAGGACGACAGGCCGGCGCCGGCCGCTGGCGCGCGCGGCGACGAAGCCGCTGGGCGCCAGCTGCTGGTCATGCTGCGCCTGCCGCCGCAGCACTTCCGCCCGGACAGCGCCTACGGCGGCGGGTATACCGGCGACACCGCGCGCGTCGCGCGGCGCCGCCTCGCCCTCCAGCTGGCCGACGCTTATGGACTCAGGCTGGTCGACGCCTGGCCGATGCCGGCGATCGGCGTCGACTGCTTCGTCATGGAAGAAGCGGGCGGCGCGCCGCGCGCGCAGACGCTGGCGGCGCTGGCGCGCGATCCGCGCGTGCTCTGGGCCCAGCCGCTGAACCTGTACGAAGGCATGGACGGCGGCGACCCCTTGCTGCGGGTCCAGCCCGCCAGCCGGGACTGGCACCTGGCCGCCGTGCACCGCGCCAGCACCGGGCGCCAGGTGACGATCGCCGTCATCGACAGCGGCGTCGACGCCGGCCATCCCGACCTGCGAGGGCAGGTCACGGCGCGCGAGAATTTCGTCGACACCCATCCCGACGTGCCCGAAGCGCACGGCACGGCGGTGGCGGGCATCATCGCGGCGCGTGCCGGGAATGGCGTCGGCATCGCCGGGATCGCCCCCGATGCCAGGCTGATGGCCTTGCGCGCCTGCTGGGAGCGCAGCGGCGCGCCGGTGCTCTGCAACAGCTTCACCCTGGGCCGCGCGCTCAGCCATGCGCTGTCCCACGACGCCAGGATCATCAACCTGAGCCTGGCCGGCCCGCCCGACCGCCTGCTGCAGCGCCTGCTCGACGCGGCGCTGGCGCGCGGCATCGCCGTGGTGGCGGCGATCGACCCGCGGCGCGCCGATGGCGGCTTTCCGGCCTCGCATCCGGGCGTGATCGCGGTCGCGCAGGCGGGAGCGGCCGGCGCGCCGCCTGGCGCGCTGCGGGCGCCCGGCCTGGACGTGCCGACCTGCGTCCCGGGCGCGCGCTGGGGCCTGGTCAGCGGGTCCTCGTATGCGGCGGCGCACGTCAGCGGCCTGGCCGCCCTGCTGGTGCAGTTGCGCCCCGGGGCCACGCCGGCGCAGTTGCGCAGCGAATTGGGCGAGGGCGCCGCCCCGCACACGGAACAAGCTGGTAGCATGAGCGCATGCGCCGCCCTCGAGCGCGCCGCCGGAGCCTGCGTGTGCCTATGTCCACTGACCGCCGCAACGACCACCGACCAGGCCCGCTAGCGCCCGCCGGCCTTGCGCCGCGCCGCGCCATCCTCCTTCTCTCGCTTGCCGCCGCGTCCTGCGGGCCGGCCCTTGCCCAGACCAGCGTCACGGCGACCATCGCCTCCGAATACAGCCTGCGCGGCCTGTCGCTCAGCGATGCGCGCGCCGTGCCGCAACTGCGGATCGACCACGACACTGCGGGCGGCGCGTATGCGGGCCTGTTCGCTTCGCGCGTGTTCCTGCGCGCCAGCCAGGCCCGGGCCAGCGTCATCGCCTACGGCGGCTATGCGCGCCGTTTCGTCTCCGGCGTCGGCTGGGATGCCGGCATCAGCCGTACCGTCTTTGCGCACGACGCGCGCTATAACTACACCGAGGCCTATGCCGGGATCAGCAGCGACCGCGCGAGCGCGCGGCTGTCGCTGGCGCCCGATTACTACGGCACGGGCCGCACGGCCTACGCCGAGGTCAATGCCGTCAAGCCGCTCGGCGAACGGCTGCGCATCAGCGGCCACGCCGGCCTGCTGCGCCGGCTCGGCCGGCAGGGCGGGGCCGCGCGCGAACGCGGCGACCTGCGGGTGGCGCTCGGCGCCGATCTCGGCGACGCAAGCATCGAGCTCGGCCTGCAGGCGCGCCAGCGCGACCCCGGCCTGCGCGCCCCGCGTGCACGGGCGCTGTTCGCCAGCGCCAGCCTGGGCTTCTGAACCGGCCCGCATTCCGCCCTCGCGGCATGAACCTTTCGCGCGCCTGGGGGTATTAACGGAAGGTCCATCCGATCCTTCCGACAGGAGCAGCCATGAGCAAGCATTCCACCACCTCCGCCTGGTTCAAGGCGGCACTGACCGGCATTGTCTTCGGCGCCGGCATCGCCGCCTGCGGGGGCGGCGGCGGCGACGACGCTGCGCCGCCCGCCCCGGTCGTCACCAGCACCTTCGCCACGGCCGCGCTGGTGGCCGACGTGGCGCCGGCGGCGAACGTCGACCGCAACCTGGTCAACGCCTGGGGCATCGCCTTCAATCCGACCGGCTTCGTCTGGGTGGCGAACCAGGGCAGCTCGACGTCCACCCTGTACGACGGCAACGGCGTGCCGCAAACCCTGGTCGTCGCCATTCCCCCCGGGAGCGCCGGCGCGGCGCGGCCGACCGGCATCGTGTTCAACGGCAGCACCGACTTCAAGGTGACGCAGAACGGCATCACCGGCGCCAGCCCCTTCATTTTCGTCGGCGAAGCGGGCACCGTGTCGGGCTGGTCGCCCGCCGTCAACCGCACCAATGCCGTGACCGTGGTCGACACCGGCGGCGCTGCCGTCTACAAGGGCCTGGCGATCGCCAACGCGAGCGGCGCCAACCGGATCTATGCGACCGATTTCCGCAACAGCCGGATCGACGTCTACGACGCAGCCTGGCAAAAGCTGACGCTGCCCGCCAGCGCCTTCGTCGACCCCAACCTGCCGGCCGGCTACGCGCCCTTCGGGATCCAGGCCGCCGGCAGCCGCATCTATGTCACCTATGTGCAGCGCAACGGCGCCGGTACGGAGGAGGTCAAGGGCGCGGGCCTGGGCCTGATCGATGCCTACGACACCAGCGGCGCCTTGATCGGCCGGGTCGCCAGCGGCGGCGTCCTGAACGCACCCTGGGGCATGGCGATCGCGCCCGCCAACTTCGGCGACTTCAGCAACAGCCTGCTGGTGGCGAACTTCGGCGACGGCAAGATCAATGCGTTCAATCCGGCGACGGGCGCCTTCATGGGCACGCTCAACCGCGCCGCGAACACGCCGATCGTGATCGAGGGACTCTGGGGCATCGCCTTCGGCAATGGCGTGCAGGCCCAGCCCACCAACGTGCTGTTCTACACCGCCGGCCCGGGCGACGAAACCCACGGCCAGTACGGCCGCATCACGCTGCAGTAGGTCTGTTTTCTTCCTGGGCGCGCCGGCGCGGGTGGCTGACCCGCGGTGGCGCGCTTTTTTTCGTCTTCACAACTCAAGTGCGGCACAAGGGCGGAAAACCTACCATAATGGTCATGATGTCCATTGCGCATTGCGCGCATCAATCGTTACCTGATCCCACATGCCCACCAAACCCGCAGCCAAGGCCGACCCGGCCTACGAAGTCAAGCAATCCCCCGTCCACGGCAACGGCGTCTTCGCCCGCCGCTTCATCGATGCCGGCGAGCGCATCATCGAATACCGGGGCGAACGCATCACCTGGGATGACGCCACCCAGCGCGCCGAAGACCGCGGCGGCCCGATCAACCACACCTTTTACTTCAGCCTGCACGACGGGCGCGTCATCGACGGCGGCCGGCGCGGCAACGACGCGCGCTGGATCAACCACGCCTGTTCGCCCAACTGCGAGGCCTTTGAGGAAGACGGCCGGGTCTACATCCATGCGATCCATCCGATCGAAGCGGGGCAGGAGCTGAATTACAACTACGCACTGATCTACGACGAGCGCCATACGCCGGCCCTGAAAAGACTGTTCGCCTGCCGCTGCGGCACGCCCGGCTGCACGGGCACCATGCTGGCGCCGAAAAAACGGTCGAGGAAAGCAGCATGAAGCCCATCGTCCGCAGCCTGCTCGAGACCGACCTGTACAAATTCACGATGTGGCAGGCGCTGCTGCATCGCCATCCGAACGCCCACGGCGAATACGAATTCCTGTGCCGGAACCAGCCGGACTATCCGCTGGCCGAACTCAAGGAAGAAGTCGAGCGCGAACTCGACCACCTGTGCGAAATGCTGTTCACGGACGAGGAGATCGCCTACCTGCGCGGCCTGCGCTTCATCAAGAGCGACTTCGCCGACTTCCTCACCGTGTTCCGCTTCCAGCGCAAGTTCATCACCGTCGAGACCGACGGGCCGCATCTGCGCATCCGCGCCTGCGGGCCGGTGGTGCACGTGATGGGCTTCGAAATCTATGTGCTCTACATCGTCAACGAGCTGTACTTCCGCCGTTTCGACCAAACCGTGGCGATCGAGGAAGCGCGCAAGCGCCTGGCCTTGAAGGTTGCGCAGTTCCGTGAATTCGAGCGCGAGCCGCAGCGCGAAAATCCCTTCGAATTCTTCGACTTCGGCGTGCGCCGGCGTTTTTCGGGCGAGTGGCAGGACGAGGTCGTCTCGACGCTGGCGCGCGAACTGCCGCAGTTCTTCAAGGGCACCTCGAACGTGCACCTGGCGCGCAAGTACAACCTGGTGCCGATCGGAACCATGGCCCACGAATACCTGCAAGCTTTCCAGGCCTTCCCGGTGCGCCTGCGCGACTTTCAAAAGGCGGCGCTCGAGGACTGGGTGCAGGAATACCGGGGCGACCTGGGCACGGCGCTCACCGACGTGGTCGGGATGGACGCCTTCCTGGCCGATTTCGACCTGTATTTCGCCAAGCTCTTCGACGGCCTGCGCCACGACTCCGGCGACCCGACCGAGTGGGGCGAAAAGGCGCTCGCGCATTACGCCAAACTGCGCATCGACGCGCGTACCAAGCGCCTGGTGTTTTCCGATGCGCTGACCGTGCCCAAGGCCCTCGACCTGTACCGCCACTTCGCCGACCGCGCCATGACGGGCTTCGGCATCGGCACCCAGCTCACCAACGACACGCCCTACAAGGCGCTCAACATCGTCATGAAGCTGGTGCGCTGCAATGGCCAGCCGGTGGCGAAACTGTCCGACACGCCGGGCAAGTCGATGTGCACCGACGAGACCTTCCTGGCCTACCTGCGCCAGGTGTTCAACGTCGCCGAGACCAGCCGCGCGCAGGCCTGAGCGCGCTTCCTAGCCGGCCGGGCGGATTTTCCACAGCTCGGTCGGCAGCGCCGCCGGCGCGTCGGGCTTGAAGTTGGCGCTGTCCTGGATGTGCGAGGTCGTCACATACACCGTACCGTCCGGGCCCTGGCTGAAGGTGTCGGGCCAGCGCAGGCGCTCGTCGTGCACCAGGGTCTGGATAGGTGCGCCGGGCCCCTGGTCCAGGTCGCGCATCCGGATCGCGTTTTCCTCGACGCTGGTGAGCAGCATGGTGTTGCTGCCGCGCGCGATCAGGAGGCCGTCGCTGACGCCGTTCAGGCCGTAGTCCTCGACCTTGTCCGACGCATCCTTGCCAAGCAGGGCCGCGGTGGCGATGCGGTACAGGGTGTCGCCCTTGATCGCCTGCCAGTACAGGTATTCGCCGTCGCCGGAGAGTTCGATGCCGTCGGCCGAGAATTCGACGCCGCGCCCGTCGGGGCGGCGCAGCACCTTGCCGTCGGCTTTGACGTTCAGCCCCTTTTTCATTTGCGTCGCCGGGTCGCCGTCGAGCACGCGCTGCGCCTTGCCGCTGCCGAGGTCGACCACCACGATCGCGCCCTGCACGCCGGAGTCGGTGATATAGGCGGTCTTGCCGTCGGGCGAGAAGCGCACGTCGTTCAGGTAGGACCCCTGTGGCGCCGCCTTGTCGTCGAAGGCGATGGTCTGCTTTACCTTGTCGGTGGCGAGGTCGATCCGCACCAGCTTCGGCCCCTTGTCGACCACATGGCTTTGCGCGGGCGCGGCCGGGTCCAGCACCCACAGGCTACCGCGGCCGTCGGCGACGACGCTTTGCACGCAGACCCAGTGGTCGTCGGGCGTCACCTCATCCTTGCGGGCGTTGCGCCAGCTGTTCCATTCTTCGTCCGGATAGGCCTGCACTTCGCCGCCCGGCAGCAGCTCGGCCACCGACACCGCCGTGTCCTCGGTCCAGCGCGGGAAGTTGACGAAAATGCGGTTGTCTTCGGAGACGGTCACGCCCGTCACCTGGTGCGCGAAACGGGCGACGAGTTCGATGCCGCATTGTCCTGGCTGGAGGCCGAAGCCCGATGGGGTAGTCTTCTTGGTCATGGGTGTCCTTCGTAGGGTGTGGGTGAGTCAGGCCGCCTTGCGCGAACCGGAGGCGGCGGCTTCGGCCTCGTGCGCCAGGCGCTGCTGCAGCATGGCGAGGACGGCCGCCTCTTCGGGCTGCAGGGCATGCAGGTCTTCGATCAATTCCTGCTCGGCGCGCGCGCGCATCGCGTCCAGTACCGCGCCTTCCATGTAGGCGTCGAGCACGGCCGGGTGCACGTAGCACTTGCGGCAGACCGAGGGTGTGTTGCCGAGCTTTTGCGCCACCGTTTCGATGGCGCGTACGATGTTCTTCTTGGCCTGGGCCTCGGAATCGAACTTCTCGAATTCCTGCAGGGCCAGCGCGGCCAGCACGGTGCCCGACCAGGTGCGGAAATCCTTGGCCGTATAGTCTTCGCCGGTGATCGCGCGCAGATAGTCGTTGACGTCGGACGAGTCGATGCTGTGCGTCTCGCCATCCTCGTCGAGATACTGGAACAGTTCCTGGCCCGGCAGCTCGCGCGTGCTGCGGATGATGCGCGCCAGGCGGCGGTCCTGCACGTGGATCTTGTGGAAGACGCCGCTCTTTCCGCGGAACTTGAACTCGACCTTGCTGCCGTCGACGCTGACGTGGCGGTTGCGCAGGGTGGTCAGGCCGAACGATTTGTTGGTGCGTGCGTACTCCTCGTTCCCGACCCGCATCATGGTCGCTTCCAGCAGGTAGACGATGGTCGCCAGCATTTTTTCGCGCGGCAGGCCGGGCAGTTTCAGGGCGCGGTCGACCTCGGCGCGGATGGCCGGCAAGGCCTTGCCGAAATTGATCATGCGCTCGTATTTCGCCTCGTCGCGCACGCTGCGCCAGGTCGGGTGGTAGCGGTACTGCTTGCGCCCGCGCGCGTCGCGCCCGGTCGCCTGCAAGTGGCCGTTCGCCTGCGGGCAGATCCAGACCTCTTGCCAGGCCGGCGGAATCACCAGCGACTTGATGCGCTTGAGCGTGGCCTCGTCCTCGACCGGCTCGCCCTTGGCGGAGGTGTAGCTGAACCCCTCCTTGGCCGGCTCGCGCCGGATGCCGGGCTTGTCGTCGTGGACGTAGCGCAGGCCGGCGGCCTTGGCGACGGCGGGCGGATCGCTGATGGGGGCCGCATCGGGCGGCGTGGTGGCGTCAAGGGTCATGGGAGCGGCTTTCGGGTGAACGAACCCGGCCGATCTTACGCTTTCTGGGTAGGCGCACTGTTCGGGAGCTAACCGAGGAGCGTGCGTGCCGCACTACGCAGGACGGCAGGCGTTTACCGTCAGCGGTATCTCGCTTCGACCAAATCGATTTCGCGCAGCAGCTTGCGCGCCGTTTCGTCGGACAGGGTGCGCGCGTGCACCATCGCCAGGATGGTCTTGCGCTCGGCCGTCAGCGCGGCCAGCCGGTATTCGCGCTCGGCCACCTCGGCCACGCGCACGCGCGCCGGGTCGTAGAGGCCGGCGCCGCCCAGGCGGTGCTCGTAGATGCCGCGCACGTGGTCGACGGCGCTGGCGTGGACGTCGGCGTCGTGTTCCTGGTCGAGGTGGCCGTGCACCGCCTTTTCGATGGCGGCGATCGCGGCGACGGCGGCGTCGTGGCGGGCGTGGTCTTCCTCGGCTTCCGCGCTCGACTCTTCCGGCACCTCGAGCCCCTTCAGCACGCGCGGCAGGCCGATGCTGGCGACCAGCAGCGAGACGATGATGACGGCGCTGGCGTAGAAAATGGCGAGGTCGCGCCCTGGGAAGGGCGCGCCGCCGGGCAGCGTCAGCGGCAGCGTCAGCACGCCGGCCATCGTGATCGCGCCGCGCACGCCGGCCAGCGAGGTGGCGATGACAAGCCGGAAGTTCGGGGTGTACACGTGCTCGCCCTGGCGCCGCGCCTTGAGGATCGTCAGCCGCAGCGAGACCCAGACCCAGACCAGGCGCAGCAGGATCAGGGCCAGGCTGATCGCCAGCGCGGTGCCGGCCAGCGACCAGGGCGTCATGCGCGCATCGAGCCGGGCGTCGTCCAGGGAGCGCTGCACGATCTCGGGCAGCTGCTCGCCCAGCAGCACGAACATCACGCCGTTGAGCGCGAACTGCACCGTGTCCCAGACCACGGCGCGGCGCACGCGGGTGGTGGCCAGCGCGCGCCCCGACAGCTCGACATAGCTCATCGTGATGCCGGCCGAGACGGCGGCCAGGATGCCGGAGGCCGCGAAGTGTTCGGCCACGAGGTAGGCGCCGAAGGGCGTGAGCAGGTTGACCAGGATCGGCGAACCGGGTTCTTCGCCGATGCGCTGGGCCGCCACGCGCTGGACGAAGGAAACGCCGGCGGTGAGCGCGACGCCGCAGGCGATGCCGGCCAGCGCCACCCAGAGGAAGGTGGCCGAGGCCTCGGCCAGCGAAAAGGCGCCCGTCATGGCGGCGGCGACGGCGAAGCGGAAGCACACGAGACCGGTGGCGTCGTTCAGCAGCGACTCGCCCTCCAGGATGTGCATCAGGCGGCGCGGGATCGGCACGCGCGCGGCGATCGAGGACACGGCCACCGGATCGGTCGGCGCCACGATCGCTGCCAGCGCGAAGGCGACCGCCAGCGGCATCTCGGGCACCAGCCAGTGGATCAGGAAGCCCGCGCCCAGCACCGTGAACACGACCAGGCCGAGGGCGAGTTCGAGGATGATGCCCTTGTCGCGGAACAGGCCGACCTTGGGGATGCGCCAGCCGTCGAGGAAGAGCAGGGGCGGCAGGAACAGCAGGAAGAAGATCTCGGGGTCGAGCGTCACCCCATGCCCGAACACGCCGGCGATGACCGCCCCGAGCGCGATCTGCACCAGCGGCAGCGGCAGCGCGAACGGCAGCATGCGCACCAGGTAACCGCTGCCGATCACCGCCAGCAGCATTGCGAGTACTACGCCTACCGATTCCATGCCAGCTCCTTGATGTCGAGCTGGCATGATACGGGAATCGGGACAGCGGCGGCGGGTGCCTACCGCGGATGCTTCTCCGCCGCCGCGTCGGCCAGCAGATCCGACAGCGCCACCGTATTGACCGGCTTGACCATGTACTGGTCGAAGCCGGCCGCCGTCGCGGCGTCGCGGTCTTGCTGGCGGCCGTAGCCGGTCATCGCGACCAGGGTCGCGCCGGTCGCTTGCGGCAGGCGGCGCAGGCGGCGCGCCAGTTCGTTGCCGTCGAAGTCGGGCAGGCCGATGTCGAGCAGGCAGACGTCGGGCGCGAACACGCGCGCGAGGTCGACCGCGTCGGCCGCGCAGTAGGCGATTTCGACGTGGTGGCCGCCGGCGGCGAGGAACAGCTGCAGGGTGTGGACGGCGTCCAGGTTGTCGTCGACCAGCAGCACTTTCAGGGGCTTGACGGCCTGGGCGTGGCCGGCGGTCTGGGCCACCGGCAACGCCACTTCCTGGCTGTGGCGCGGCAGGCGCACCGTGAAGGTGCTGCCCTGGCCGAGGCCGTCGCTGGCCGCGCGCACGGTGCCGCCGTGCAGTTCGACCAGGCTTTTCGCCAGCGCCAGGCCCAGGCCCAGGCCGCCCTGCGAGCGGTCCGGGGTGCGTTCGGCCTGGGTGAACAGGTCGAACACGCGCGACACCAGCTGCGGCTCCATGCCGATGCCGTCGTCGCGCACCGAGAGCACGTAGTCGCCGCTGTCCTCGAACAGGCGCAGTTCGATGCGTCCGCCCTCGGGCGTGTATTTGTTCGCGTTGTTGAGCAGGTTGGCGACCACCTGCACCAGGCGCTTGTGGTCGCCCTTGACCGGCGCCGCATCCGGCGGCAGGTCGAGCACCACGCTGTGGCGGCGCGTCGTGATCAGGGGCCGGATCTGCTCGGCCGCGTCGTCGATCACCTTGCGCAGGTCGAGCACCTGGGTCGACAGTGAGACCAGCCCGCGTGTCACGCGCGAGACGTCGAGCAGGTCGTCCACGAGGCCGGTCATGTGCTCGACCTGGCGCGCGATGATGGCGCAGGTCTGCGTGATCTGGGCGTTATCCGAATGCAGCAGCTTGAGCAGGTGGGCGCCGGTGCTGATCGGCGCCAGCGGGTTGCGCAGCTCGTGCGCCAGCATCGCCAGGAATTCGTCCTTGCGCTGGTCGGCCGCGCGCAGTTCGCGCTCGGCCAGGCCGCGCGCCGCTTCCTTCTTCTGGAGCGTGGCCGCCATTTCGTCGAGCGCTTCGGCCAGCTGGCCGATCTCCTCGCGTTCGTAGGCGATGCCGGAGCGCGCGTCGAGGTCGCCGGCGGCGATCCTGCGCGCCGTGTCCATCAGTTTGCGTACCCGCTGGACGATCAGCACGTCGCCGGCGAGCCAGGCCGCGAGCAGCGCCAGCATGGTGGTGGCGGCAAGACCCACCAGGGACATCAGCTGGGCGCGGCGCGCGCCGGCCGTCACCGTCTCGACCGGAATCCCGATCGTGACCGTGTAGTCCGACAGCGAAGGCGGGCCCACGCGGGCGAAGGTATGCAGGCGCTCGACGTCGTCGTCGCCGCGCAGCACCATGGCGCGCCGGGCGCCGCCCTTGACCGATTCGCGCATGGCCTCGCGCATGGTGGTGGCGACCTTGGTGCCGAACCAGCGCTCCGGGTCGGGACGGCGCGAGATGATGGTGCCGTTGGCGTCGGTCGTCACCAGCATCGAACCGGGCGGCAGGTTGATGTCGGCCACAAAGGTGTCCAGGCCGGCCAGGTCCATCGCCGCGAAGACGACGGCGACGACCTTGCCGCGGCGGTCGATCACGGGATAGGTGAGGTTGATCGTGTGACGCCGGATCACGCGCCCGAACACGTAGTCGCCGGCGATGAAGCGGCGTTCCATGATGGCGCGCTTGAAGTGGGCGCGGTCGCCCAGGTTGACAGGATGGAGCATCGGCACGGCGCTGCAGGAAACGTCGCCGTTCAGCTGGATCAGGCCGAAGTTCACATAGCCTTCGTTGCGGTCCAGGACATCGGCCAGCAGCGCGTTGCAGCGCGGCGTGTCGCCCAGCAGGTCGGGCACGCTGGCGAGATCGACCAAGATCTGCCGTGCGCGCTCGACCGATTGCGCTTCGTTGGCGGCGGCCAGGTTGGTCAGGCGCCGCAGGTTTTCCTCGGACTGCTCGACCGCCTGTTCGCGCTCGCGCAGGCCGCCCAGGATCGTCATCAACGCCAGCGGCAGGATCGCCAGCGCGACCAGCAGCATCAGGCGGCTGCGCAGGCTGCTCAGCCTGAAGAAGGGACGCGCCAGTTTCATCGGTTCGCCATCCGGTCGCCGAACGCCGCCAGGCGCCGCACGCCTTCCATCAGCGTCCAGGTGTCGTCGCAAATGTAGCCGATGCGGATGAAGCCCGGCACGCCGAGCGCGTCGCCCGGCATGATGGCCACGCCTTCCTCGGCCAGCAGGGCCTCGGCGAAGGCTTCGGTGTCGTGCGTGAGCGAGCGCACGTCGCCCCACAGGTAAGGGCCGGAATCCGGGCAGGCCATCTCGATCCAGGGCAGTTCGCGCAGGTGGCGCAGCACCGTGTCGCGGCGCGCGCGGTATTCCTCGATCATGTGCTGCTGCGGGCCGCAGTCGAAGGCGGCGGCGCAGGCCACTTGCGCCAGGTGCGAGGTGGCCGCCGTGATCGGGCCCTGCAGGGTCTGCATCGCTTCGGCGATCGGCTGCGGCGCGAGGGCGAAGCCGAGGCGCCAGCCCATCATCGCGTAGCTTTGCGAGGCCGAGAAGATCGTCACCACGCCCAGTTCGCGCCAGTCGCAGAGGGTGGCGAAGCTGGTGTGCACCTGGCCGAAGCTGAGGTGTTCGTAGCTCTCGTCGACGATCACCTGGACGCCGCGCGCATGCGACCAGGCACACAGGTGGCCGAGTTCTTCCTTCGAATAGACCTTGCCCGTCGGGTTGTGGGGGTTGTTGACGATGACCAGGTCGACCTGCGGACAGGCCGCCAGCGATTCAGGCGTGAACGCGTCGGGCTGGTCGGCCATCACCGGCTCGAGGCCGAGCAGCAGGCAGGTGGTGACGTAGGCCGGCCAGTGCGGCTTGAAGATCAGGATCCTGTCGCCCGGATCGGTCATCGCGTACAGGGCTTCGTAGAGCGCCTGCTTGGCGCCGTTGGTGACGATGATTTCCTCGGCGCGGGCGGCGATGCCGTTTTCGCGCGCGAGCTTGGTGCACAGGCTGCGGCGCACGTCGAGGGCGCCGGCGACGCCGGTATACGGCATGGTGCGCTCGTCCTGCACGGCGCGCGTGACCGCATCGAGCACCGAAGCGGGAGGCGGGAAGTGCGAGATCGCGATCGAGAAATCGATGATGCCCATGCCTTCGTTGCGGAAGGCTTCGACGCGGCCATGCATGGCAGTCGTGGCAAGGGGCCGGGACGCGGCGATGCGGCGTGAAATCTTCATCTTCTTATGTACCGTGAATAATGGTGTCTCCTTGCGGCAGCCGCTGCCACAACATTTCCTGATTGTACTAAATATTTGCACACAGGCGTGCGCGAATGGCGGCAATCGGGCCGTTCCGTTTCCGGCGTGTTCAAAGGCCAACACGGGCGGGCGCGCCGCGGGGGAGGGGATTCTGGTACGGTGATCATTACTGCAATACTGGAGCCGCCATGAACAAGCAAATCGTACGCATGCTGCCGAATGTCGACCCCGCCGAAGCGGCCCGCAAGGGCCTGCTGGCCGAAGGATTCGACGACAACGGCATCGACGTCAACGTGACCACCGACGAAGCCGGCCCCGCCGAGGGCAATTTTTATGTCGGCGACGCGCCCGAAGTGAAAGGCGGCACCGACTACAAGGACGTCTTCAAGCCTGCCGCGCACGGCGACCTGTGCATGATGACGGTGACGGTTGCCGACGCCTCCCAGCTGGAACGCGCGGCGGCCATCCTGGAATACCACGGCGGCGTCGACGTCGACCCCGCGCATCGCCCCTGATGCGCTTGGCGCGTGTCAGCTCCAGCTCAGGTCGGTCTTGCTGAGCGGCAGTTCGCGCACCCGCTTGCCGGTGGCGGCGAAAATCGCATTGCACACGGCCGGGGCGAGCGGCGGCAGCACCGGTTCGCCCAGTCCCGTCACCGGATAGTCGGTCTTCAAGAAGTGGATCTCGATCCTGGGCGGCGTTTCCGGCATGCGCAGCAGCTTGTATTCGTGGAAATTGCTCTGCACGACGCGGCCGCCCTCGATCGTCAGTTCCGGATGCAGCAGCGTCGACAGGCCGTCGATCACCGAACCCTGCACCTGGTTCTCGGCGCCGCTCAGGTTGACGATCTGGGCGCCGATGTCGGTTACCACGACCACGCGGTCGACGGTGAGTTCGCCCGTCTTCGACACCGTCACCTCGGCCACTTCGGCCACGTAGCCGCGGTGGCTGAAGTGGAAGGCGACGCCCGCACCCTGGCCGCGGGCAAATTTCTTGGCGCCCCAGCCCGATTTTTCCGCCACCGCACGCAGCACGTTCTTCATGCGCGCCACGCCATACGGCTGTCCGCGTTCGCCGGTGCCGGGAACGATGTCCTTGTCGCCCAGCAGCTCCATGCGAAATGCGAGGGGATCGCGCCCGGCCGCGTGGGCCAGCTCGTCGATAAAGCTGTGGAAGACCCAGGAAAACACATTGCTGCCCGGCGCGCGCCACGGCCCCATCGGAATGCGGCATTCGAGCGCGGTCTGTTCCAGCAGGCAGTTGGCCAGCCACCGGCCCGGGAACTCGTCGCCCGACAGGCTGCCGCCGCTGCCCGGCTGCAGGATGCTTTTACCCTCGCGCTCGACGCGGTTGGCAAAGGTGACGAAGTGGTTGTGCCAGGCGACCAGCTTGCCCTTGGCGTCGACGCCGCCGCGCAAGTGGTGGAAGCCGCCAGCCCGGAAATGGTCGTGCTGCAGGTCGTCTTCTCGGGTCCAGGTCAACTTCACCGGGGCATTCACCTGTTGCGCGATCGCCGCCGCCTCGACGATGAAATCGGACGACAGGCGGCGCCCGAAGCCGCCGCCGCTGCGGATGATGTGCAGGCTGATCTTTTCCTTGGGGATGCCGAAAGTCGTGCTGACCAGGGCCTGGCCGGCGCCCGGATTCTGGGTCGGTGCCCAAAGTTCCAGCTTGCCGTCCGCCGCCGTGAACCGGGCGGTGCAGTTTTGCGGCTCCATGCTCGCGTGCGAGATGAAGGGGTAGCGGTAGCTGGCTTCGACCGTCTTTGCCGCGCCGCCCAGGGCCGCGCCCACGTCGCCATCCTGGCGCAAGAGCGTCGTGCCCGGCTTGCCGGCGGCTGCCTGGGCTTGCTGTGCGAAACCGGCCCAGCTGTGGGTGCTGCCCACGCCTTCGTCCCATGTCACGGCGAGTGCGCGCCGCGCCTTGAAGGCGGCCCAGGTCGAGCTGGCGACGATCGCCACGCCCGGCCGCAGTCCGTTCAGGTTGTCGGTGCCCGCGACGATGAAGGCGTCCTTGACGCCGGGCATGGCCTTGATGGCGGCGAGATTCGCGCTGACCGGCTTGCCGCCAAACACCGGGCACTTGACGTAGACCGCGTACAGCATGCCGGGCAACTGAATATCGATGCCGAACAGCGGCTTGCCGCTCACGATGGCCGCGTTGTCGACGCCGCCGATGCGGGTGCCGAGCAGGGTGTAGCTGGCCGGATCTTTCAGCTGGACCTGCGCCGGTTCCGGCAAGGGCAGGACGGACGCGGCCGGCACCAGGGCGCCATAGCCGAGCTTGCGGCCGCTCGCCGCGTGGTGGACGGCGCCGTGCGCGGCGCGGCATTCGGCGATCGGCACGCCCCAGGCCTGGCTGGCCGCTTGCACCAATACGGTGCGTGCGGTCGCGCCCAGGCGGTGGAAGTCGTTGTAATTGGTCGGCGTCGAGGTCGATCCGCCGGCGCCCTGGCTGCCGTAGGCCGGATTCAGGTCGCCCTGGACGACGCGCACGTCTTTCCAGTCGATTTCGAGTTCCTCGGCGATCACCATCGGCAACGAGGTCTTGATGCCCTGGCCGATTTCCGGCTGCTTCGACACCAGCGTGACGATGCCGTCGCGGCCGATGCGGATGAAGACGCTGGGCGAGAAGACATCGCCGGCGCCGTCTTGGGCGGCCAGCACGCCGCCCGGACCCATGCCGATGACGAGGGCGCCGGCGGCGCCGGCTTTCAGGAAGCCGCGGCGCGAGGGGGAGCGGGGCGCGTTCATGCCTTGCCTTTCGCGTCGGCGGCGATGGCGGCGGCGCGGTGGATGCCGGCGCGGATGCGGGTATAGGTCGCGCAGCGGCACAGGTTGCCGGCCATGGCCGCGTCGATCTGGGCGTCGGTGGGTTGTGGATGCTGTTTGAGCAGGGCGCAGGCGCTCATGATCTGGCCCGATTGGCAATAGCCGCACTGCGGCACGTCGAGTTCCTGCCAGGCCAGCTGCAGCGGATGCTGGTGCTGCTTGTGCAAGCCTTCGATGGTGGTGATCTTCGCCTTGCCGATGCTCGACACCGGCAGCAGGCAGGAACGGGTGGGCGCGCCATCGACGTGCACGGTGCAGGCGCCGCACTGGCCCGCGCCGCAGCCATACTTGGCGCCGACCAGGCCGAGGCCGTCGCGCAGCGCCCACAGCAGCGGGGTGTCGGCTTCGACCTCGACCCGTTGCGGCTTGCCATTGATGTTCAGGGTGTACGTACGCATCGACTCTTCCTTGCCTGGATATTCAAGCCCGGCATCGTATCAAATGGCGGCAAGGAAGAGTGTGCCTAAAGGAAAGTTTACTGTCGGGCCGGCTCAGATACCCTCAGGATAGGTTTCCGGCGGCTCGCCGGAATGCCAGCCGCTGGTCGCGTCCAGCGGCAGCAGCGCCTCGGTGCGGTCGATGTGGACGATGGCGTCGAATTGCTCGGCCAGCCGGGCGTGGAAATAATGGCTCTGGCGCTCGGTGCGCGGCAGGTATAACACGCCGATCGCCCGCTCCAGGCGCGGTTCGAGCAACAGGCGGCGCACGCCGGCGTCGTCGCGCAGGTTCAGGTAATAGCGCGGCAGGCCGACGTGGTGCAGCAGTTCCTCGTGGCTGCCGGCCAGGCCGGGACGCACGCGCTTGCGCTCGGCGGGGCCGTCCCATTCGGAGGCTGCCGTGACGTGGCCTTCGTAGGTCGAAAAACCGATCAGGCAAGTCTGGCCCGGGTAGGCCTTGCGCGCCAGTTCGCCGACATTGAATTCGCCCATCTCGCGCATGGAAGTCGCGCGGGCGTCGCCGATATGCGAATTGTGTTCCCAGACCACGATTTTGGACGGTTCGCCGCCGCGCGACAGATGGCGGGCCAGGGCGTCGAGGGTTTCGGCCATGTGGCCGTCGCGCAGGTTCCAGGACGAGACCCGGCCGCGGAACATGGTGCGGTAGTATTCTTCGGCGTTCTTGACGAGGCGCGCATTCTGCTGGGCGTAGAAGAAGGCGTCTTCGCTATCGACGTCGCCGCCCTGCATGGTGTCGAAAGCGCGTTGCTGGAGTTCCTGCAGCTGGGCCAGCACGCCTTGCTGGCAGGATTCGGACATGCCGATCCCGGTGGCATAGCCGTAGTGCTGGCTGTCTTCGCCGTAGTGGTCGAAGCAGGCGTAGCGGCGCCGCGCCGCTTCAAAGGCATTCCGGTCCACCCGTTCGAGGTAGTTCAGCACTTCGCGCACCGAAGTGAACAGGCTGTAGAGGTCGAGGCCTTAGAACCCGATCCTGGGGCCGGCGTGCAGGCCGGCGTTATGCGTGCGCAGCCAGTCGGCGAACTGGACGACGTCGGCGTTGCGCCACATCCAGGCCGGAAACCGTTCGAAGCCGGACAGGGCCGCGTTGGCATCGGCATCGGCGCCTTCGCCGCGCACGTAGCGGTTGACGCGGTAGGCGTCGGGCCAGTCGGCTTCGACGGCGACCGCGGTGAAACCCTTTTCGCGGATCAGGCGCTGGGTGATGCGCGCGCGTTCCGCGTAAAACTCGTGGGTGCCGTGGGTCGCTTCACCGAGCAGCACGAAGCGGGCCTCGCCCACGAGTTTCATGAGGGCGTCGTAGTCGCCCGGCCCGCCCTCGAGCGGATGAGCGGCGGCGGCAAGCAGCGCCGCGCTGGTGTCGATCGCCGCCGTCATGGCCTCAACGCATGGCAGTAACGGTCAGTGCAGGAAGCGCCCGCGCGGCTTGTCGCGTTGCGCGGCATCGTGCGGGATGGCGCCGCGCTCGATGAACTGCTTCATGCGCGCCAGGTCGTCATCCATCTGGCCTTTCGGGTCGGACCCGAACAGCGAAGCCACGGCATGCCCGAGCGCCCCGGCCGGCGGCGAATACGACAGGCGCACAGTGACCAGGGTGCCGCCGCGGTAGGGTTCGAATTCGACCGAGCCCGCATTGGGGATCTGGGCGCCGGGTTCGCTGCGCCAGGCCAGGCGGCGGTTCTTGCGCTGTTCGGTGAGCACGGAATCGAACTCGAACTGGGTGCCGGCCGGACCTTGCACGGTCCAGTGCGAGCGGCGTTTGCCGATGTCGCGCACCTCGACCACGTGCGACATGAAGCGCGGGAAGTTCTCGTAATTGGCCCACAGGTCGTAGACCTCGTCGGGTGCGGCATCGATGCGGATCGTTTTTTCCAATTCGATGGGCTTGGCGCGGCCGCCGCCCAGCAGGTTCGAAACGACCGAGCCGCTGCCGCTGCCGCGTACGGCCAGCGCCAGGCCGGCCACCCCGGCCGCGGCCGCCAGCGGCGAGCGGCGGAACAAGCCGATCAGGCCCAGGATGCCGCCGCCGACCAGGGCCGGATTGCGCAGCAGCGAGGCCACCAGGTCGCGCTCGTCGAGGTGCAGGGCGCGGCCGGCGCTTCCGGCGGCCTGGCTGGCCATGCGGCCGAAGCGCGATGCCGCGGCGCCGGCGCTGTCGGCGGCCGAATCGATCAGGTGCGAGGCGCTGTCGACGGCGTCGTCGTAGGTGCGGCGGGCCGAACCGTTAGGCTTGGCCGATTCCAGCACGCGGCTCGCGCGCGAGGCGGCTTCGTCGGCATATTTGCCGGCGCGGGTGCCGGCCTCGTCGATATATTTGCCGGCCGTGCTGCGCGCTTCGTCGAGGTATTTGCCGGCCGTGCTGCTGGCCTCGTCCAGGTATTTGCCGCCGGTTTTGGTGGCATCGTCGAGCAGGTCGCCGGCGGCATCGCCGGCGTGGCGTGCCGCAGAACCGATGCGCTCGCCAATGCCGTGCCATGCATTGCCGAGCGCACTGCCGGTGCGCGATCCCGCATTCTTCAGGGCCGTGGTCGACGTGGCCCGGCGGGCGCTGCCGCGGTCCGGGTCGAGCAGGTACATCAGCAAGGCGCCGGCGGCGGCCCCGCCCACTAATTTGGCAAGGTCTGCGGCTTCCAGGCTATGGTCGGTGGTCGTTGGATATCTCATGTTGTGTCCTCTCCTTTGATGTGGTGCAGTTGTTCGTGAGGCTGGCGGTCTTCCTGGCTGCGCCAGGCCATCGCCAGCAAATCCTGTACTTCTTCGTCGCTCGTCTGGTCGAACGTGTCGTACCACTGGCTCACCGCGCGAAAATACGGCGGCGCAGCCAGGCACACCAGTTCGTCGGCCTGCGCCGCCAGCACGGTGAGCGTGTCGGGCGGCGCCACGGGCGCCGCGACGACGACGCGTCCGGCTCCCTGTTGGCGCGCGACCTGGACCGCGGCCTGCATCGTCGAGCCGGTGGCAATGCCGTCGTCGACGATAATGACGCTGCGCCCGCTGAGCGTCGGCAGCGCCCGGCCGCCCCGGTAGAGGCGGGTGCGCCGTTCGATTTCAAGCAGTTCGCGCGCGGCGATCGCGTCGATCTGTTCCTGCGTGACGCCCATCAGGCCCGGCACGCCCGCTTGCACTACCAGCACGCCGCCGCTGCCGACGGCGCCGATCGCGTACTCGGGCTGGCGCGGCAGGCCCAGCTTGCGTACCAGCAGGATGTCGAGCTCCAGTCCCAGCGCCATGGCCACCGCGAAGGCGACCGGGACGCCGCCGCGCGGCAGCGCCAGTACGATGGCCTCGCGCTGGTGCGCATACGCGCCGAGCGCTGTTGCGAGCAGCTTGCCGGCCTGCGCGCGGTTCTTGAAACGGCGGACATCGGCCATTCTGTCGCTTCTCCAGGCATGCCCGACCCAGCCGCCCGGCATGCCCGTAAACCATTACTGGACGTCGATCCGGCGCGCCGCGCTGCCCTGTTTCTTCGGCAGCGTCAGGTGCAGGACGCCGTTGTCCAGCCTGGCCTGCGCCGCTCCCTCGTCGACTTCGGACGGCAAGGTAAAGCTGCGCATGAACTTGCGTGCTGAGCGTTCAGAATAAACCACGTTCTCGCCCTCGCGTCGCTCGTTTGCCTTGCGGCATTCTCCTTCGATGGTGACGCGCTGGTGATCGATCGCCACCTTCAGGT
>Ga0213837_1000681_pt1 | contig 28509 bp, 23 predicted proteins | sample SWPATP12_FD_160572 | JGI IMG/M metagenome (GOLD analysis project Ga0213837, IMG submission 160572) | Coastal seawater microbial communities from Marineland, Florida, United States - SWPA TP1 #2 | ecosystem: Environmental > Aquatic > Marine > Coastal | place: USA: Florida | collected 2016-08-06
CGACGTGGTGGCGGACGAGCGGCCCATCCCCGAGGAGGAGGACGGCGCGCCGTCGGTCGTCGAGGAGCCGCCCGCGCAGCAGGCGCCGGTGCCGGCCCCCGGAGGGCAGGAGCAGGGCGCCGACCCAGCGGCGCCGAGCGCGCCGCAGGACACCGGCGACCCCGGCTCGCGACTGCTGGCCGTGCTCGGCGCCGGCGCCGCCGTGCTGGGGCTGCTCGCCCTCGTCGCGGCGCTGCCCGTCGGCCTCGTCGTCGCGAAGGTCGTGCGGCGCCGCAGGCGGCGGCGCGCGGACGCGCCGCGCGACCGCGCCGAGGGGGCATGGACCGAGTTCGTCGATCGGCTGCGCGACCGCGGCGAGCCGCCGCAGCCCGACGGCACGCGGCTCGAGCAGGCTGCCGCCGACGAGCGGATGCGCGAGCTCGCCGACCGCGTCGACCGGGCGGTCTTCGCCGCGGCGCCGCCGACCGACGCCGAGGTGGACGAGGCGTGGCGGCTGAGCGACGACGTGCTCGCCGCCCGCGACGCCGGCGCGGGCAGGCTGCGCCCTCTGCTCGCGAGCCTCAACCCGGCGTCGCTCGTCGGCCGCTGAGGCCCGCTCTCCACAGGGTCGGCATGGCAGACGACGGCACGGCCTCCGCGGCGGCCATCCTGCCGGCATGGAGACGCGCATCGCACTGCCGCGGGCACCGTCAGAGCCCGAGCCCGCGTCGTTCCCGCTGCTCGCGAGCCTCGCCCCGGTGCTCGGCGCCGGCGCGCTCTGGCTGCTGCTGCAGACGCCGACGGTGCTCGTGCTCGCGCTCCTCGGCCCCGTGATCGCGCTCGCGAGCCTGGGCGACGGGCGACGCGTGCGGCGCCGGCGTCGGCGGCGCGAGGAGGAGCGCTGGCGCGCGGAGCTCGCCGCGGTCGCCGACCGGGTGGATGCCGCGCTCGACGAGCGGCGTGCGGCGCTCGCTCGCGCCCATCCGGGACCGCGTGCGCTCGCGGCGCGGCCCGCGCACGATCCGCACCGCTGGCGCCCGGTGGCGGGCGGCGCCGGCCTCCCGATCGTGCTCGGCATCGGCGCGCTGCCCTCGGGTGTCGCCGTCGAGGGCGAGGTGCCCGCGAGCGACCGGCTCGTGCGCAGCATCGGTGCCGCGGTCGAGGCCGAGCGGCTGCGCTCCGCCGCCGCCACGCTGCTCGGGCCGGTGCTCGTCGATGCGAGCGATGGGCTCGGGCTCGTCGGGCCTGCGCCCGTCGCCCTGGCGGTCGCTCGAGCCGCGGTCGTGCAGCTGCTCGAGGCCGTGCCGCCGGATGCCGCTGCGCTCATCGCGCCGGACGACCCGGCGTGGGACTGGCTCGCGGCGGCGCCGCACCAGCTCCACCGCGAGCCGGGCGCGACCGTGCGGCTCGTGGGCGAGGGGCTCGAGGCGACGGTGGCGATCGCACCGGTCGCGTCGGCGCTGCCGCGCGAGTGCCGGGTCGTGGTGCACGTCGCGCTCGACCGCGCGCGGCTGCGCCCGCCGGGTTCCGGCGACCGCACGTGCGCTCCGGTGGCGCTCGCGGAACGCGAGGCGACGGCCGCGGTCGCGCTGCTCGCGCGTGCCGCGGCGCACGCGGGCATCCGTGGTGCGGGCGGGACCGGGCGCGTCGAGCTCGACGCCCTGCCGGTCGCGACCGGCGGGCTCGCCGCGATCTTCCTCGCCGACGACGCGCCGATCGAGCTCGACCTCGTGCGCGACGGCCCGCACGCCGTCGTCGGCGGCACGACCGGCTCGGGCAAGAGCGAGCTGCTGCTCGTGTGGGTCGCCGCCATGGCGACGGGCAGGTCGACCGCCGAGGTCGCATTCCTGCTCGTCGACTTCAAGGGCGGCGCCTCGTTCGCGCCGCTCGCGGCGCTCGCGCACTGCGTCGGCGTCATGACCGACCTCGACGAGGCGGGCGCGAGGCGCGCGATCGAGAGCCTGCGGGCCGAGCTCCGGCGGCGCGAGCGGATGCTCGCGGCGCAGGGGGCGCGCGCGGTCGACGAGGCGGCGGGGCTCGGGCGGCTCGTGATCGTCGTCGACGAGTTCGCGGCGATGCTGCAGGAGCTGCCCGACCTGCACCGGCTCTTCGTCGACCTCGCCGCGCGCGGCCGCTCGCTCGGCGTGCACCTCGTGCTGTGCACGCAGCGCCCCGCCGAGGCCGTGCGCGACGCGCTGCTCGCCAACTGCGGCATCCGGATCTCGCTGCGGGTGACCGAGCCGCACGACGCGCTCGCGATCACCGGCACCGCCGAGGCGGCCGCCATCCCGCTCGAGGCGCGCGGCCGCTGCGTCGTCCGCGTGATCGGCGGCGCGACGCGCACGGCGCAGGCGGCCATCGCCTCGCCCGCGCACCTCGCGCGGCTCGTCGAGGCAGCCGCCGGGCAGCCGCGCCCGCCGCGGCCGTGGTGCGAGCCGCTGCCCGAGCGGCTCCCGCTCGCGGCCGTGCCGGGGGACGGCATCCGCCTGGGGCTCGTCGACCTGCCGGCCGAGCAGCGCGTCGCCCCTGCCTTGTGGCGGCCGTCGATCGACGGGCCGCTGCTCGCGATCGGCGGCGCGTCGAGCGGCAGGACGGGGCTCGGCGACCTGCTCGCGACGCAGCTCGGCTGCCCGGTCGTCGACCGCGAGGATGCGCTCTGGGACGCGCTGTGGGAGCCGCAAACGGAGGGCGCGGGCGCCGCGCCGCTCGTCGTCGACGACCTCGACCTGCAGCTCGCGCGGCTGGGGGAGGAGCAGCAGGCGATCGTCGTGCAGCTGCTCGCGCGCAGGATGCGCGAGGGGGCGCCGGTCGCGCTCACCGCGCGGCGCGCGTCGAGCGCGATGGGGCAGCTCGCGCCGCTCGCCGAGCTGCGCATCCTGCTGCGGATCGCCAGCCGGCAGGAGCACGTCGTGGCGGGCGGCGCCGGCGCGCTGCACGACGGCACGCTGCCGCCCGGGGCGGGCTGGCTGCGCGACGAGCGCATCCAGCTCGCGATCACGGAGGGGCGGGCGCCGCGGCGGGCGCCGCGCTCGGTGCCGATGCCGACCGGCCGCGCTGCGATCGTGCTCGGGCCAGCCGCGGCGATGCCGGCGCTCGCGCGCGAGGCGGCGCGTCCCGGCCAGCCCGGCGACGTCGTCGCGGGCACCGTCGCCGAGTGGGAGGCGGCATGGGGCGAGCTCGACCGGCTGCGGGCCGACCGGCCGGTCGTCGTGCTCGGGGTGGAGGAGCGGGCGCTCCGGCAGGTGCTGCGCCACGCGCCGCCGGCGCCGCCGATGCGCGCGGCACCCGCGTGGGTGCTCGTCGACGGGCGCCTCGAGCGGCTGCGCTACCCGAGCAGCGAGGCGACCGGCACGGGCTGAGCGCCGAGCGACGAGGCGACGCCCGGGTGGACGACCTGGCCACCGCTCGTGTTGAGGCCCTGCGCGAGACCGGCATCCGCCCGCAGCGCCTCGCGCCAGCCGAGGTCGGCGATCCGCGTGGTCGCCGCGAGGGTCGCGTTCGTGAGCGCCGACGTCGAGGTGCGCGGCACGGCGCCCGGCAGGTTCGCGACGCACGCGAACACCGAGCCGTGCACGCGGAACGTCGGCTCGCCGTGCGTCGTCGGCCGCGAGTCGGCGAAGCAGCCGCCCTGGTCGATCGCGATGTCGACGAGCACCGAGCCGGGGCGCATGCCCTCGACCATCGCGCTCGTGACGAGCTTGGGCGCCTTCGCACCGGGGATGAGCACCGAGCCGATCACGAGGTCGGCGTCGGCGACCGACTCGGCCACGGTGACGAGGTTGGAGTGCAGCGTCTGCACCCGTCCGCCGTAGACGACGTCGAACTGGCGCAGCCGCGGCAGCGAGACGTCGAGCACGGTGACGCGCGAGCCGAGGCCGACCGCCATCTCGACGGCCGCGGTGCCGGCGACGCCGCCGCCCAGCACGACGGTGTGACCGGCGCGCGTGCCCGGCACGCCGCCGAGCAGCAGCCCGGCGCCGCCCGCCGGCGCGGTGAGCAGCGACGCGCCCTGCGTGACCGAGAGCCGGCCGGCGACCTCGCTCATCGGCGCGAGCAGCGGCAGCGAGCCGTCGGGCGCGCGCACCGTCTCGTAGGCGATCGCGGTCGTGCCGCGCTCGAGCAGCGCCTGCGCGAGCTCCGGCGACGCCGCGAGGTGCAGGTAGGTGAAGAGGGTCAGGTCGTCGCGCAGGAAGCCGAGCTCCGCGGGCGTCGGCTCCTTGACCTTCACGACGAGCTCCGAGGCCCACGCCTCGGCGGCCGTCGCGACGGTGCGCGCGCCGGCCGCGACGTAGGCCTCGTCCGGGATCCCGCTGCCGAGGCCCGCGCCGGACTCGACGACGACCTCGTGGCCACGGGCGACGAGCTCCGCCGCGCCGGCGGGCGTCAGCGCGACGCGCGCCTCGTCGGCCTTGGTCTCGCGCGGGACCCCGACGAGCATCACACGGTCTTCGTCGAGGCGATCGCGCGGCCGATGACGTCGACGGCCTCGCGCAGCTGGTCGTCGGTGATCTTCAGGCTCGGCAGGAAGCGCAGCACGTTGTAGTCGGTGCCGGCCGTGAGCACGAGCACGCCGTCGAGGCCCGCCGCCTGCGAGATCGGCGCGGTCGGGATGGGCGCGCCCGACTCGGGGTCGATGAACTCGATCGCGAGCATCGCGCCGCGACCGCGCACCTCGATGATCTCGGGGTGCTGCTCGGCGAGGCCGTCGAGCAGCGGGCGCAGGACGCGCTCGATGCGCTGCGCCTCGGCGTTGAGGTCGTTCGCCTCGATCTGCTCGAAGACCGCGACCGCTGCGGCGCACGCGACCGGGTTGCCGCCGAACGTGCCGCCGATGCCGCCGACGTGCACGGAGTCCATGATCTCGGCGCGGCCGGTGACGCCGGCGAGCGGCAGGCCGCCCGCGATGCCCTTCGCCGAGAGCACCATGTCGGGCACCCAGCCCAGCTGCTCGGAGGCGAACGTCGTGCCGGTGCGGCAGATGCCGGACTGCACCTCGTCGGCGATCATGACGACGCCGTTCGCGGTGCACCACTCCTGCATCGCCGGCAGGTAGCCGTCGGCGGGCACGATGAAGCCGCCCTCGCCCTGGATGGGCTCGATGACGAGGCACGCGAGGTCGGAGACGCCGACGTGCTTCTCGAGGTAGTACTGGGTGCGCTCGGCGGCCTCGACGCCGTCGAGCTGGTCCTGCAGCGGGTAGGAGCCCGGCGCGTGGAAGATGTCGGACGCGAGCGGGCCCATGCCGGTCGCGTACGGGGCCGGCTTGTAGTTCATGGTCATCGTCAGGTTCGTGCGGCCGTGGTAGCCGTGCTCGACGACGGCGACCGCGCGGCGGCCGGTGAACTTGCGGGCGACCTTGACGCCGTTCTCGACGGCCTCCGAGCCGGAGTTGACGAAGAACGTCTTCTTGTCGTGGTCGCCGGGGGTGTGCGCGGCGAGGTACTCCGCGACGCGCACGTAGGGCTCGTAGGGCGTGGTGCCGAACAGCGAGTGGGTGAGCTTGCCGACCTGCTCGCGCACGGCCGCCACGACGGCGTCGTTCGTGTGGCCGACGGTGGTCACGCCGATGCCGCAGCCGAGGTCGATGAAGCGGTTGCCGTCGACGTCGGTGATGATCGCGTCGTGCGCGGACTCGATGAAGACGGGCAGCTGGTGGGGGATGCCCTGCGGCACCGCCTTGGCCTTGCGCTCGAGCAGCGCGCGGCTCTTCGGGCCGGGGATCTCGGTGACGACGGAGCGGGACGGCGCGGAGGTGGCGATGTCGGTCATGCGCTCGATCCTACGCCGGGCAGCGAGCCGGGAGCGTGCGACGCCTACGCTGATCCCATGCCGATGCAGCACGCCTACGCCGTCGAGGTCGAGTGGACCGGGGCCGGCGACGAGGGCACGAGCACGTACCGCTCCTACGTGCGCGACCACGTCGTGCGCATCGACGGGCTCCCCGACATCCTCGGCTCCGCCGACAAGACCTTCCGCGGCGATCGCGGGCGCCACAACCCGGAGCAGCTGCTGCTCGCCGCGCTCGCGCAGTGCCACATGCTCTCCTACCTGCACCAGGCGGCGAGCCGCGGCATCGTCGTCACCGCCTACCGCGACGCCGCGACCGGCACGATGGTGACCGAGGGCTCCGGCGGCCGCTTCACGGAGGCCGTGCTGCACCCCGTCGTCACGATCGCCGACGCCGCTCGGGCGGCGGATGCCCTCGACGCGCACGGTCAGGCCGGTCGCGACTGCTTCATCGCCTCGTCCGTCGCCTTCCCGGTGCTGCACGAGCCCACGATCGTCGTCGCCGGTGAGCAGGGGGAGCGCTGATGCGCCGCCGCGTCATCATCCTCGGCTCGACCGGGTCGATCGGCACCCAGACGCTCGACGTCATCCGCGCCAACCCGGACCGCTTCGAGGTCGTCGGGCTCGTCGCCGGCAGCGACCGGGCGGGGCTCGAGGCGCAGCAGGCGGCCTTCGGCGGCGAGGCGGCGCTCGGCGCCGACGCGGCCGTCACGATGATCGAGTCGGTCGACTGCGACGTCGTCGTGAACGGCATCACCGGGTCGGTCGGGCTCGCGCCCACGCTCGCCGCGCTCGACGCGGGCAGGACGCTCGCGCTCGCGAACAAGGAGTCGCTCATCGCCGGCGGCGACCTCGTCATGCGGAGGGCGGCGCCCGGCCAGATCGTGCCGGTCGACTCCGAGCACTCCGCCATCGCCCAGTGCCTGCGCGCGGGCGACCACGGGGAGGTCCGCCGCCTCGTGCTCACGGCATCCGGCGGGCCGTTCCGCGGCTGGTCGCGGGAGCGGATGGCCGATGTCGACCCGGCGGACGCGCTCGCCCACCCCACGTGGGACATGGGGCCGATGGTGACGACGAACTCCGCGACGCTCGTGAACAAGGGGCTCGAGGTGATCGAGGCGCACCTGCTGTTCGACGTCCCGCTCGCGCAGATCGACGTGACGGTGCACCCGCAGTCGATCGTGCACTCGATGGTCGAGTTCGCCGACGGCTCGACGATCGCGCAGGCCTCGCCGCCCGACATGCGGCTCCCCATCTCGCTCGGCCTCGACTGGCCGCACCGGGTGCCCGACGTCGGGGCGCCGCTCGACTGGACGACCGCCTCGAGCTGGACGTTCGAGCCGCTCGACGAGACGGCCTTCCCCGCGGTGGCGCTCGCGAAGCGGGTCGGGCAGCTCGGCTCCACCTTCCCGGCGGTCTTCAACGCGGCGAACGAGCAGGCGGTGCACGCCTTCCACGCCGGCGAGATCGGCTTCCTCGACATCATCCCCGCGATCGAGCGGGTGCTCGAGCAGCACGAGCCCGGCGAGCTGACGCTCGAGCTCGTCCTGCAGGCGGAGCGCTGGGCGCGCCGCGTCGCCGACGAGGCCTGCGGCGTCGGCCGGTAGCCCTAGGCCCGCTCGACGACGACCACGACGCCCGCCCGGTCGATCGCCGCGACCACCTCGGCCGCGTCGTCCCACCAGCGGGCGTAGTGGTTCGGATCGCGGTTGATCTGCACCGCGTGCGCGACGAGCGTCGGCTCCATCGCGTCGCGCCCGCCGACCTCCGCGAGCGCCCGGTAGAAGAGCACGGCCGAGCCGTAGGCGTCCATGCGCACCTCGTAGGGCCCCCACGGGTCGCGCTGCTGGAACAGCCCGCGCGAGTCGGGGCCGGCGTCGTCGCCGCGGTCGAGCACCCGCAGGCTCGACTCGCCCATCGCGGTCATCACCGCGACCTGCACGTCGCGCTCGGACATGCCGAGGTCGCGGCCGGCGCGCATCACGATCGCCGCGTGCTCGAGCTGCTCGCCGCTCCACGACCCGACGGGCCCGGGCACGCCGCCCTCGACGGTCGCCGTCTGCCGGATAGGGTCGGCGTCCGGCCGGGTCATGATCCAGGCGAGCAGCAGCACGAGCGCGAGGCCGACCACGCCGAGCACGATGCCGCGCCCGTCGGATGCGTGCTTGGGGATGCGCTCGGCGACCGCCGTCGCGCCGGTCGATGCTGGGCCGCCTGCCATGCGTCACAGCGTAAGGACATCGGCTATGCGGCTAGCCTGAGCGGCGATGGAACCCGTGCTGCTCTACATCGTCGGCGTGCTCGTCGTCGTCATCGGCCTCGCCGTCTCGATCGGCCTGCACGAGCTGGGCCACCTGTGGCCCGCGAAGGCGTTCGGCGTGCGCGTGGGCCAGTGGATGATCGGCTTCGGCCCGACCCTCTTCTCGTTCCGCAAGGGCGAGACGGAGTACGGCGTCAAGGCCATCCCGCTCGGCGGCTACATCTCGATGTCGGGCATGTTCCCGCCGCTGCGGCCGGGCGGGGAGTCCCGCGACGCCTCGACCGGATTCCTCGACACGCTCGTGCAGGACGCGCGCGACTCGAGCGCCGAGACGATCCACGAGGGCGAGGAGCACCGGGCCTTCTGGCGGCTCGCGACCTGGAAGCGCATCGTCATCATGCTCGGCGGGCCCACCATGAACCTGCTGCTCGCGACCGTGCTCTACGCGCTGGTGCTGTGCGGGTTCGGCATCGCCGTGCCGTCGACGACCGTCTCGGCGGTCTCGGAGTGCGTGATCTCGGCGACCGAGGACCGCACCGAGTGCGCGGCCGGCGATCCCGAGGCGCCCGGGGCGGCCGCCGGCATGCTGCCGGGCGACACGATCGTGCGCATCGACGGGCAGCCGGTCGCCGGCTGGGCCGACGTGCAGGCCGCGATCCGCGATCGCGCGGGCGTCGCGACGTCGTTCGAGATCGAGCGCGACGGCAGGGAGCTCGCGCTCGAGGTCACGCCGCTCGCCACCGAGCGCTACGTCTTCGACGACCGCGGCGAGCGCCTCGAGTCGGGCGGCGCGCCCGTCACCGAGACCATCGGCTTCGTCGGCGTCGGGCCGCTCTACGTCATCGAGCAGCAGCCCGCATCCGCCGTGCTCCCCGCCGTCGGCGACAACGTCGTGCGCGTCGGCGAGCTCATCCTCAACCTGCCGCAGCGGCTCATCGACGTCGCAGAGGCGGCGTTCGGGCCGGGGGAGCGCGACCCGAACGGCCCCATGTCGGTCGTGGGCGTCGGCCGGATGGCCGGCGAGATCGCCGCGCTCGACCAGGTGCCGGTGCTCGAGCGCGTGAGCGCGATGGTGCAGCTGCTCGCGAGCCTCAACGTCGCGCTCTTCGTCTTCAACCTCATCCCGCTCATGCCGCTCGACGGCGGCCACGTGCTCGGCGCCATCGTCGACGCCGTGCGCCGCGGGTGGGCGCGGCTGCGCGGCACGGTCGCGAAGCCGCTGGACACCGCGAAGTGGGTGCCGGTGACGCTCGTCGTCACCGGCGTGCTCGGCATCATGAGCGCGCTGCTCGTCTACGCCGACATCGTGAAGCCGATCAGCGTCTTCGGCGGCTAGGCCGGCCTACGCGGTGCGGGTGCCGACCGCGATCAGGTACTCCTTCTCGAACCGGGCGCGGCCGTCCGAGCCGCGATCCCACTCGTCGCAGAACGCGTCGAGGGCGGCGTCGAACTCCTCGGCCCTGCCCTCGCGCTCGGCGTTCGCGCGGGCCGCGATCGTCGGCCCGTACTTCGCCGTGAAGTGCACGGCGTAGTCGCGTGGCTGCGCGAAGGCGGTGATCTCGAGCGTGTCGCGCTCGAGCGTGTGGAACTCGACGCGGTCGCCGAAGAGCTCGGCGAGGTGCGCCTCGCTGCCCCAGAGCGGCGGCGGCTGGGCGCCGGGAGGCGGTGGCGCCGCGAACGGCTTCAACGTGCGGAAGAGCGCGCCGAGCATCCCCTCCGGCGTCCAGCTCAGCAGCGCGATGGTGCCGCCCGGCGCGCACACGCGCACGAGCTCGTCGGCCGCCGCCTGGTGGTGCGGGGCGAACATGACGCCGATCGATGACAGCACGACGTCGAACGACGCGTCCGCGAACGGCAGGCGCTCGGCGTCTGCCTCCACCCACTCGAGCTGCAGCCCGGCCTCCTCGGCACGGCGGCGGCCGGCCTCGAGCAGCTCGGGCGTGAGGTCGCTCGCCGTCACCTCGGCGCCGGCGGCGGCCGCGGGGAGCGACGCGTTGCCGGTGCCGGCCGCGACGTCGAGCACGCGCGCGCCGGCCTCGATGCCCGCGGCGTCCACGAGCCGTGGCCCGAGGGGCAGCAGGAACGTCTCGACCATCGTCGGGTAGTCGCCCGAGGCCCACATCGTCCGATGCTTCGCCTTGAGCCCCTGATCATCCGGTTCGGGCACCATCCGCATCCTCCATCCCGTCGCCGCGAGCGGCAGGGGCTGCGGTGCAGCGGGCTCGTCGGCACCGCCCACTGAACTCCGGTCGACGCGTCGCCACCAGATGCGATCGCTGCAGCGGCTATCCCTGCAGCGGCGTGCCCTGGTGGAACCGCTGGCACCAGCTCCCGTCGGCGCGCACCCACAGCGAGCTGCGCAGCGCCTCGGTCGCGCCCGTGCCGCGCCAGACGATGAGGAGCGCGTCGGCGGCGACGCGGTGGGCGGCGAGCAGTTCGAGCTCGACCGGCGAGGCGAGCGGGGCGACCTCGGCGAGCAGTTGCTCGCGGCTCCAGCGGCGGCCCGACGCGCCGATCTCCTCCCACTCGGGATGCAGCAGCGCTGCGACGCGCGCGCGGTCGGCGCGCACCTCGTCGCGCAGCAGCTCCCGCTCGAGGCGCACGACGGCCGCCTCGTCGGGGTCGGCGGCAGGCTCGGGGGCCGGGAGCACGTCGTCGGCGGCGAAGCCGTCGAGGTCGTCGAACAGCCCGACGGACGTCGACGGCCGAGCGGGTGCCGGCGTGGGCGCTGCGGGTGCCGGCGTCGGCGCTGCGGCGGCAGGCGGCGCGGGTGAGCGCGTCACGCCGCCGAACCCGGGCCCCGCATCCGGCACCGCGCCGCGCTGGTAGGCGGTCGCGGCGCCGTTCGCGAGCCGGTCGGCCTCCTCGTTGAGCGGATGCCCCGCGTGGCCGCGCACCCACTCGAAGCGCACCACGTCGCCGGCCGCCTTCCGTGCCGTCATCAGTCGGTCGAGCTCCTCGAGCAGCTCGCGGTTCATCACCGGCTTGCCGTCGGCCTTCCGCCAGCCCTTGCGCTTCCAGCCGGGCATCCACTGCGTGATCGACTTGATGACGTACTGGCTGTCGCACAGGATCAGCAGCTCGTCGACGCCCTCGGTCTGCTGCAGCAGGTCGATCACCGCCGAGAGCTCGCCGATGTTGTTCGTGCCCTGCCGCTGGCCGCCCGCCGCCCAGCGGGCGTCGTCGATGTACCAGCCCCAGCCGGTGGGCCCGGGATTGCCGAGGGAGGAGCCGTCCGCTGCTGCCGTGATCACTCGAAGAGTCTGCCAGCGTAGGCTTGCGCCCATGGCAGCCATCAATCTCGGCAAGCCCGAGCCGCTCACGCTCGCGCCCCGTCGCAAGAGCAGGCAGATCAAGGTCGGCAAGGTGCTCGTCGGCGGTGACGCGCCCGTCTCGGTGCAGTCGATGACCACGACGAAGACCACCGACATCAACGCGACGCTCCAGCAGATCGCCGAGCTGACGGCGACCGGCTGCGACATCGTGCGCGTCGCGGTGCCGAGCCAGGACGACGCGGATGTGCTGCACATCATCGCGAAGAAGAGCCAGATCCCGGTCATCGCCGACATCCACTTCCAGCCGAAGTACGTCTACCAGGCGATCGACGCGGGCTGCGCCGCCGTGCGCGTCAACCCCGGCAACATCCGCAAGTTCGACGACCAGGTCGGCGAGATCGCGAAGCGCGCGAAGGCCGCGGGCGTGAGCCTGCGGATCGGCGTCAACGCCGGCTCGCTCGATCCGCGCCTGCTCGAGAAGTACGGCAAGGCGACGCCCGAGGCGCTCGTCGAGTCGGCGGTCTGGGAGGCGAGCCTGTTCGAGGAGCACGACTTCCACGACTTCAAGATCTCGGTCAAGCACAACGACCCGGTCGTGATGGTGAAGACCTACCGGATGCTCGCCGAGCGCGGCGACTGGCCGCTGCACCTCGGCGTCACGGAGGCCGGCCCGGCGTTCCAGGGCACGATCAAGTCGTCGACGGCCTTCGCGATCCTGCTCGCCGAGGGCATCGGCGACACCATCCGCGTCTCGCTCTCGGCGCCGCCCGCCGAGGAGATCAAGGTCGGCCTGCAGATCCTGCAGTCGCTCAACCTGCGCGAGCGCAAGCTCGAGATCGTGTCGTGCCCGTCGTGCGGCCGCGCGCAGGTCGACGTCTACTCGCTCGCCGACGCGGTCACCGAGGGCCTCAAGGACGTGCAGGTGCCGCTGCGCGTCGCCGTCATGGGATGCGTCGTCAACGGTCCGGGCGAGGCCCGCGAGGCCGACCTCGGCGTCGCGTCCGGCAATGGCAAGGGGCAGATCTTCATCAAGGGCGAGGTCGTCAAGACCGTGCCGGAGGCGCTCATCGTGCCGACGCTCATCGAGGAGGCGCGCAAGCTCGCCGCCGAGCAGGGCCTGCCCGCGGGCGAGGCCACCGTCGTCACGGCCTGAGCCGGCCGTGACCGCCGCAGGGGCGCCGCACCCGTCGCAGCGCCGCACCCTCGTGGTGCTGTCTGCGGTGCAGGCGCTCGGCGGCGTCGCGAACGGCGTCGCCCTGGGCGTGGGCTCGCTGCTCGTCGCGCAGGTGACCGGGCGCGAGGAGCTCGCCGGGCTCGCCGCGACGCTGCTCACGCTCGGCGGCGCCGGGCTCGCGCTGCCGCTCGCCCGGCTCGCGCACCGGCGCGGCCGGCGCATCGCGCTCACCGCCGGCGCGCTGCTCGCGCTCGTCGGCACGGTGCTGCTCGCGGTCGGCGGTGCGCTCGGCTCGCCGTGGATCGTGCTGCCCGGCTTCCTGCTGCTCGGCGGCGCGATGGCCGTCAACCTCCAGTCGCGCTTCGCCGCCACCGACCTCTCGCAGCCGTCGCGGCGCGGCCGCGACCTCGCGCTCGTCGTCTGGATGACCACGATCGGCGTGATCGTCGGCCCCAACCTCATCGCGCCGGGCGACGCGCTCGGCACGGCGCTCGGGCTGCCGCACCTCGTCGGCGCCTACGTCATCTCCGGCGCCGCGACCGCGCTCATGGCGGCGGTGCTGTGGCTCCTGCTGCGGCCGGACCCGCTGCTCGAGAGTCGCGCCGACGCGCCTGCCGCGGTGGGCCCGACCGCTCGGCTGCGGCTGCGCGACCACCCGCGCGCGGTCGCGGCGGTCGTGGCGGTCGCCGCCGCGCACGCGACGATGGTCGGCGTGATGGCGCTCACGCCCGTGCACCTCGAGCACGCCGGCCACGCCCTCGCGCTCATCGGCTTCACGATGAGCGCCCACACCGCCGGCATGTACGCGCTGTCGCCGGTCTTCGGCTGGCTCACCGACCGCGTCGGCCCACGCGCGACCACGCTGCTGGGCGCCGCGATCCTGCTCTCGTCGGTCGTCGCGAACCTGCTGCTCGGGCCCGACCTCGCGCCCGTCGGGCTCGCGCTGCTCGGCCTCGGCTGGAGCGCCGCGACGGTCGCCGGGTCGACGATCGTCGCGGGCGCCGTCGTGCCGGCGCTGCGGCCGGCGCTGCAGGGGCGCAGCGACCTCGTCATGGGCCTCGCGGGCGCGGCCGCGGGCGCCGCGGCCGGTCCGCTGCTCGGGCTCGCCGGCTACGGCGGCCTCAACCTCGCGATGCTGCCGGTCATCGTGACGGTCGCGATCGCGGCGGTGCTGGCCACCCGTCGGACGGGCGGCGGCGACGGCGACGACGCTCCGTCCAGCGGCCGTCCAGCGGCTCGCACCGGCCGCCGGGTACCGTGAGCGAGGCGACCGCCGCCGCCACCATGCCAGAAGGAGCGCCCGTGTCGAACGCAGTCCCCGGCCGGGACCCCATCACGCCCGAGGAGCTGGAGCGCGCGAAGCGCATCATCCGCGCGGTCGAGCAGTCGTTCCAGTCGACGGTCGTCGGCCAGCACCAGCTGCTGCGGTCGCTGCTCGTCGCGCTGCTCACGGGCGGCCACGTGCTCATGGAGTCGGTGCCGGGCCTCGCGAAGACGACCGCCGCCGCGACGCTCGCGCGGTCGGTGACGGCCTCGTTCCACCGCATCCAGTGCACCCCCGACCTGCTGCCGAGCGACATCGTCGGCACCCAGATCTACGACCAGCACTCCGGCGACTTCCGCACCCAGCTCGGGCCGGTGCACGCCAACTTCGTGCTGCTCGACGAGATCAACCGCTCGAGCGCGAAGACGCAGTCGGCGATGCTCGAGGCGATGCAGGAGCGCCAGACCTCGATCGGCGGTGAGACCCACCGGCTGCCCGAGCCGTTCCTCGTGCTCGCGACGCAGAACCCGATCGAGCAGGAGGGCACCTACACGCTGCCCGAGGCGCAGCTCGACCGCTTCCTGCTCAAGGAGATCCTCACCTACCCGTCGCCGACGGAGGAGGCCGAGATCGTGCGCCGCGCCGAGACGGGCGTCTTCGAGGCGCCGGACGAGCCGGTCGCGTCGCTCGACGACGTGCGCTTCCTGCAGGCGCTCGTGAAGCGGGTCTACGTCGACCAGGCGATCACGAACTACGTCGTGCAGCTCATGTACGTCACGCGGCACGCGAAGGACTACATCGGCGCGCAGCTCGCCGGCTACATCGAGTACGGAGCGAGCCCCCGTGGCTCGCTGTCGTTCGCGCAGGCGTCGCGCGCGCTCGCGCTCGTGCAGGGCCGCGACTGGGTGATCCCGGAGGACGTCAAGGACCTCCGGCACGCCATCCTGCGGCACCGCCTCATCCTCGGCTACGAGGCGGAGGCCGACGGCGTGACGAGCGAGGAGATCATCGACGCGATCTTCGCCGCTGTGCGGACCCCGTAGGACCCGTCGTGGAGCGACGACTGCGCAAGGTGAAGACCACCATGTCGGTCCACGCGCACCGTCGCACCCTCGAGCTGCTCGACGGCGAGTACGCGTCGATCCACCACGGCCGCAGCCACGACTTCGACGACCTGCGCGAGTACCAGCCGGGCGACGACGTCAAGGACATCGACTGGAAGGCGACCGCGCGCAGCCACGTGCCGCTCGTGAAGCGCTACATCGCGTCGCGGCAGCACACCCTGCTGCTCGTCGTCGACTCCGGCCGCAACATGGCGGCGACGGCGGAGTCGGGCGAGACGAAGCAGGAGATCGCGATCCTCGTCGCGGGCGTGCTCGGCTACCTCGCGACCCGGCACGGCGACCGCGTCGGCCTGCTGATGGGCGACGCCGACCGGCTCGAGAGCATGCAGCAGGGCGGCTCCGAGTCGCACCTCGAGCGCATGCTGCGCCGCGTCGACGAGACGATCGCGCTCGAGGGGCCGCGCTCCGACCTCGAGGGGGTGCTCGGGCAGGCGGTGCGGCGGATGCGCCGGCGCTCGATCATCGTCGTGATCGCCGACGACCTCGCCTACACGCACGACCTCGACGTGCACCTCGGCAGGCTCCACACCCGGCACGAGCTGCTGTGGGTGTCGATCGGCGACGCCGACCTCATGTCGCGCCACCGCGACCACCGCGAGCTCGTCGGCGTCGACTCCGGGCTCGGCCTGCCGCCGTTCCTGCGGCGCGACCGCGGGCTCCGCAGGGCGTTCGACGAGGCCACCGCCGAGCGGCGCCAGCGGCTCGAGGCAGGCCTGCGCACCCTCGGCATCGCCTCCGTGCGCATCGGCGACAGCGCCGGCGCGATCGGCGGCCTCTTCCGGCTGCTCGAGAGGCACCGCCGTGCGCGCCGCTGATCTGGTCCACTCCCTGGCGGCGGCGCTCGCGCAGCTGCCGGCACCCGACACGTACGGGCCCTTCGGCTACGGCCCGTGGTGGCTGCTCGGCGCGGCCGCGCTGCTGCTCGTGCTGGCCGCCTACGCCTTCGCGTGGCTCTGGACGCGCCCGCGCGGCATCCTCGAGCCGCCGCCCCCGCCGCCCGTGCCCATCGACGTGCGCAGCGTCAAGCAGAAGTACCTCGGGATGATCGAGGAGGTCGCGGAGGAGCACGAGCGCGGCGATCTCGACGCCCGCGGCCTGGCGCAGCGGCTCAGCCTCGTGCTGCGCTTCTTCGCGCACGAGTCCACCGGCGTCGTCGCCGAGGTCATGACCCTGCGCGACCTGCAGGGCGCCGACCTGCCGAGCGTGCACGGCGCGGTCGAGCAGTACTACCCGTCGTCGTTCCGGCGCGCGGCGAAGCACGACCCGGATGCGGCGATCGCCTCGGCGCGGCAGGTGGTGTCGACGTGGATGTGACGCTGCTGTGGCCGTGGGTGCTCCCGATCGCGATCGGCATCGGGCTGCTGCTCGCGGCGCTGGGGCTCTGGCTGCCGCGGCGGAAGCGCGATCGCGGCCTGCCCGTCGCCCACGTCGACCGGATGACCTCGCTCGCCGCGTTCCGCGGCGCGCTGCTGCGCTACCGGCTCTGGATCGGCGGCGCGCTCATCGCATCGCTCGTCGGGGTCGCGGTCGCCGGCGCGATCGGCTCGCGCCCCTCCGGCGTCAGCGCGAACCAGGAGGAGGACTACAAGCGCGACATCGTGCTGTGCCTCGACGTCTCCGGGTCGATGGTCGACGTCGACGCCGAGATCCTGGGCGTCTACCAGCAGATCGCGTCGGAGCTCGACGGCGAGCGCATCGGCATGCGCATCTTCGACGCGTCGAGCGTCATGGCCTTCCCGCTCACGAGCGACTACGACTACATCGCCGGCCAGCTCGGCCGCTACCAGCGGGCGCTGCGCGGCACGCTCGGCCCCGACGAGCAGTTCAACTACCTCGCGGGCACCGCGAGCGGCCTCGGCGCATCCCTCGTCGGCGACGGGCTCGCCTCGTGCGTGCTCGACTTCGCCGACCTCGAGGCGAGCGAGCGGCCGCGGTCGATCATCCTCGCGACCGACAACGTCGTGAACGGCCAGCAGATCTTCTCGCTGCCGCAGGCCGGCCAGCTCGCCGTCGACAACGAGGTGCGCGTGTACGCGATCAACCCGTTCGACTTCGGCGGCGACATGGCCTCGCAGGAGCTGCGCGAGGTCTCCGAGGGCACCGGCGGCGCCTACTTCGCGCTCGACTTCGCCCAGACCGTGCCGCAGATCGTCGATCGCGTCAACGCGATCGAGGCCGGCTACATCGAGACCCCGCCGCAGGTCCAGATCATCGACCGGCCGGGCGCCCTGCCGCTCATCGTGCTCGTGCTCGTCGCGGGCGTCTGCCTCGCAGCCTGGAGGGTGCGCCTGTGATCACCTTCCACCCGACCCTGCCGATCGTCGTCGCCGTGCTCGGCGTCGCGATGCTCGCGCTGTGCGTCTGGCAGCTCGTCGCGGTGCGGGGCCGCCGCCTCGCGTGGCTGCGCCGCTCGCTGCTCGTGCTGCTCGCGGTCGCGATGGCGTTCCGGCCGGCCCTGCCCGGCGGCGAGGTGCCCACCGCGACCATCCAGGCGCGCGTGTTCATCGTGATCGACACCTCGCAGTCGATCGCCGCCGAGGACTGGGGGAGCGACCCGCGGCTGACCGGCATGCAGGAGGACGTCGTCGAGATCGCGCGCGCCTTCGCAGGAGCCGACCTGTCGGTCATCTCCTTCGACTCGCAGGCCATCCTGCGGGTGCCGCTCACCGACGACGGCTCCGCGGTGATCGAGATGGTGCGGGCGCTGCGCCCCGAGATCGCGCAGCAGTCGCGCGGCACCTCCGTCGCCGTCGCCCACGACCTGCTCAAGACCGAGCTCGAGCGCAGCCGGGCCGCCGAGCCCGACTCGCCCGCGATCGTGTTCTACCTCGGCGACGGCGAGCACACCGCCGAGGAGCAGCCGCAGTCGTTCGACGACGTCGCGGGGCTCGTCGACCGCGGGCTCGTGCTCGGCTACGGCACGGAGCAGGGCGGGCGGATGCGGGTGTCGAGCTTCGACCCCGCCGTGCAGGACCGGTACGTGCAGGATCCCGCCGGCGGCGACGCCCTCTCGCGCATCGACGAGGGGCAGCTCGGCGCGATCGCCGACCAGCTCGGCATCACCTACCTGCGCCGCGCCCCCGGCCTGCCCATCGCCGACGCGCTCGGCCCGATGGCCGCGGCCGACGGCGAGGCGAACCTCGACCGCACCGAGGAGGCGCGGCTCGAGATCGCCTGGGTGCTCGGCGTGCCGATCGCGCTGCTGCTCGCGTGGGAGGCGCTCAGCCTCGCCCGCTCGCTCCGCGGGACCCGCGGCATCCTCAGCAGGGAGGGGTCGCGATGAGCCGCCGCCGTCGCGTGCTCACGGACGGCCAGCGCCGCACGCTGCGCTGGTGGCTCATGCTCGGGCTCATCCCCGTGGCGCTCGCGGTGCTCGTCGTCGCGACGAAGCTCATCAGCGTCAACGTGCTCTCGCAGACCGCGATCGACCGCTTCGAGGCGCGCGCCTACGCGCAGGGCGCCGAGGCGGCCCGCGGGCTCGAGCTGTGGAACTGGGTCGAGCCGTGGAAGGGTCCGTTCGACGTCGGTGTGAGCCTCGCGATGGCGGGCTCGCTCGAGGCGGGCAGGACGGCGCTCGAGGAGTCGCTCGTGCTGCACGGGGAGCCCATCACGCCGCCGCAGGTGCAGGAGCACTGCATCATCGTCGCCTCGCTCGTCACCACGATCGAGAAGCAGGGCGACGTCGCGCGCGAGGCCGGCGACGTGCCGACGGCGAACGGCCTCTACGGCGAGGCGCTCGCGCTCATCGACGGCGTGCCGGACGGCTGCCTCGACGAGCCGCTGCCCGACGAGGCCGACACGGCCGAGCAGCTCGAGGCCGCGACGCCGCGCATCGAGGAGAAGATCGAGGACCCGTCCGGCGAGGGCGAGGGCGAGGGGGAGGGCGAGGGCGACAGCGAGGGCGAGCCGCCGACCCCCGAGGAGCAGCTCGAGGAGCAGAACCAGGGCGCGCAGGAGGAGCAGCAGCAGCAGGACCAGTACGACCAGGGCGAGGACGGCGGCGGCCCGCCCGTCGACCGCCCCTGGTGAGGCCGCGGCACCGTGAGCCCGCGACAGCGGCGAGTCCCTAGACTCGCAGGGTGATCCGCCTCTCCGAGCTCTTCTTCACCACCCTCCGCGAGGACCCGGCCGAGGCCGAGGTCGCGAGCCACCGGCTGCTCCTGCGCGCGGGCTACATCCGCCGCGCGGGCGCTGGTCTCTACTCGTGGCTGCCGCTCGGCCTGCGCGTGCGCCGCAACATCGAGCGGGTCGTGCGCGAGGAGATGGAGGCCGCGGGCGCGCAGGAGGTGCTGTTCCCCGGCCTGCTGCCGCGCGAGCCCTACGAGCGCACCGGCCGCTGGACCGAGTACGGCGACGGCATCTTCCGCCTGCAGGACCGCAAGGGCGCCGACCACCTGCTCGCCCCCACGCACGAGGAGGTCTTCACGCTGCTCGTGCAGGACCTCGTCTCGAGCTACAAGGCGCTGCCGCTGACGATCTTCCAGATCCAGGACAAGTACCGCGACGAGGCGCGGCCCCGCGCGGGCCTGCTGCGGGCGCGCGAGTTCACGATGAAGGACGCCTACTCGTTCGACGTCGACGACGCGGGCCTCGACGCCTCCTACCAGCGCCAGCGCGACGCCTACGAGCGCATCTTCCAGCGCCTCGGCCTCGAGTACGTGATCGTCTCGGCCGACGCGGGCGCGATGGGGGGCTCGAAGTCCGAGGAGTTCCTGCACCCGACGCCCGTCGGCGAGGACACGATCGTGCGCTCGGCGGGCGGCTACGCCGCGAACGTCGAGGCGTTCGAGACGGTCGCGCCCGAGCCGCTGCCCATCGATGGCCAGCCCGCGGCGGTCGTGCGCGACACCCCCGGCACGCCCACGATCGACACCCTCGTCGCCGACGCGAACGCGCGCTTCCCGCGCGAGGACGGCCGCGCCTGGACGGCGGCGGACACGCTGAAGAACGTCGTGCTGCGGCTCACGCACCTCGACGGCAGCCGCGAGCTCGTCGTCATCGGCCTGCCGGGCGACCGCGAGGTCGACCAGAAGCGCGTCGAGGTGGCGTTCCAGCCCGCCGACGTCACCGCGGCCGACGAGGACGACTTCCGGGCCAACCCGGGCCTCGTGAAGGGCTACATCGGGCCGTGGTCGACGACCGGCGCCGTGCTCGGCGAGGAGGCCGCCACCGGCATCCGCTACCTGCTCGACAAGCGCGTCGTCGACGGCTCGAGCTGGATCACGGGAGCGAACGAGCCGGGCAAGCACGTCTTCGGGCTCGTCGCGGGCCGCGACTTCGCGGGCGACGGATGGGTCGAGGCGGCCGACGTCCGCCCCGGCGACCCCGCGCCCGACGGCTCCGGACCCGTCACGCTCGAGCGCGGCATGGAGGTCGGCCACGTCTTCCAGCTCGGCCGCAAGTACGCAGAGGCGCTCGGCCTCAAGGTGCTCGACCAGAACGGCAAGCTCGTCACCGTCACGATGGGCTCCTACGGCATCGGCGTCACGCGCAACCTCGCGGCGATCGTCGAGCGGTCGCACGACGAGCAGGGCATCATCTGGCCCCGCGAGATCGCGCCGTTCGACGTGCACGTCGTCGCGACCGGCAAGGACGTGCGCGCCTTCGAGGTCGCCGAGTCCGTGATCGCGGGCCTCGAGGCGCGCGGCCTCGAGGTGCTCTTCGACGACCGCCCCAAGGTGTCGCCGGGCGTCAAGTTCGGCGACGCCGAGATCATCGGCGTGCCGCAGATCGTCATCGTCGGCCGCGACGCGCACGAGGGGCTCGTCGACGTCTGGGACCGGGCGACGGGGGAGCGGCAGCAGGTCGCGCTCGATGCGCTGGAGGAGGCGCTGGGGCGCTAGACTGATAGGTCGGCATCGGATGCCGGATGGACGCGGAACAAGGAGCCCACAAGTGAAGATCGATCTGACCGTGCTGAAGACCGTCGAGCGCGAGCGGGAGATCTCCTCGGACGCCCTGATCCACATCATCGAGCAGGCGATCCTGCAGGCGCACCTCCGCTCGGGCGAGAAGCACGACGCCGCGGCGCCGCAGCCGCGCGTCGAGGTCGACCGCGCGACCGGCGAGGTGACCCTCTTCGAGCCGGAGCTCGACGAGGACGGCAACCGCATCGGCGAGTCGATCGCGACCACCGAGGACTTCAGCCGCATCGCCGCATCCGCCGCGAAGCAGGTCATCTTCCAGGCGCTGCGCGACAAGAGCGACGAGACCGTGCTGGGCGCCTACAAGGACCGCGAGGGCGACATCATCGCCGGCGTCGTCCAGCAGGGCACGAACCCCCGCATGGTGCACGTCAAGCTCGGCGACGACATGGAGGCGCTGCTGCCGCCCGAGGAGCAGGTGCCGGGCGCCGAGTACAAGCACGGCCAGCGGATGCGCGTCTACATCACGAAGGTCGAGCGCGGGCAGCGCGGCCCGCAGGTCACCGTGAGCCGCACCCACCCGTCGCTCGTGCGCCGGCTCTTCGCGCTCGAGGTGCCGGAGATCGCCTCCGGTGCCGTCGAGATCGTCGCGATCGCGCGCGAGGCCGGCCACCGCACGAAGATCGCCGTGCGCGCCACCCGCCCCGGCATCAACGCGAAGGGCGCGTGCATCGGCGAGCTCGGCGCCCGCGTGCGCGCCGTGCAGGCGGAGCTCGGCGACGAGAAGGTCGACATCGTCGACTACTCCGAGGACCTGCCCGCCTTCGTCGCGAGCGCGCTGAGCCCCGCGCGGGTGTCGGACGCGTTCATGCTCGACGAGAAGACGAAGGCGGTGCGCGCGCTCGTGCCCGACTTCCAGCTCTCGCTCGCGATCGGCCGGGAGGGCCAGAACGCCCGCCTGGCGGCGAAGCTGACCGGCGCGAAGATCGACATCCAGCCCGACTCGGTCATGGATGAGTGACACGCCCACCCGCGTCCCGGGCGTGTCTGCGCTAGACTGATGAGCATCCGTACGTGCCTCGGCTGTCGCGCGCGCACTGAACCCGCACATCTCGTGCGGATCGTGGGCGCAGGCGGAGCGGCGGTCGTCGATCCCGATCGACGGCTTCCCGGCCGAGGGGCGTGGGTGCATCCGACGCAGCAGTGCGTGGAACGCGCGGTCCGCGCGATCCCGCGAGCGCTGCGCCAGCGCCTGGACACGTCACCCATCGCACGATGGGCCCAGGACGGGCTCGACCCGAGCCCCGACCGAAGGAATGAAAAGCACATGGACAACTGATGAGCAGCTCGAAATGAGACCCGTCAGCAATTGAGTCCGCCCTGTCCTGGGCGGACCAGGACAGGAGAGAACGTGGCAAACCCACGCGTGCACGAGATCGCCGCCGAGCTCGGCGTCGAGAGCAAGGTCGCGATGGCCAAGCTCAAGGAGATGGGCGAGTTCGTCAAGGGACCCGCCTCGGCGATCGCACCCCCGGTCGCCCGCAAGCTGAAGGCCGCCCTGGCGTCCGAGAGCGCGAGCGCACCCGCGGCCGCGGCCCCGAAGGCACCGGCCAAGGCCGCCCCGGCGGCGAAGCCGGCATCGGCCACCCCCGCAGCTGCTGCCCCCGCCGCGACCCCGAAGGCTGCGGCTCCCGCGGCCCCGCAGGCCGCGCCGGCACCCGCTCCCGCCGCGGCGCCCGCCGCGACGCCTGCGCCGAAGGCTGCGCCGGCTCCGGCCGCGCAGACCCCCGCGACGGCAGCGCCCGCACCCGCATCGCCCGCATCGGCATCGCCCGCACAGGCCGCGCCTGCGCGGCAGGGTGACGGCGACAGCGGCAGCAGCATCCCCCGCCCGATGGGCCGCCCCGGCGCACCGCGTCCGGGCAACAACCCGTTCGCGTCGGCGCAGGGCATGGGCCGACCGCGCGTCGGCAACAACCCGTTCACGAGCAAGGCGGGCCCCGGCGGCCCGCGTCCCGTGGCTCCGCGCCCCGGCGCTCCCCGCCCGGGCGCACCGCGCCCCGGCGCTCCCCGTCCCGGCGCCCCGCGCACCGGCGGCCCCGGTCGACCCGGAGCCGGCGGTCGCCCCGGCGGCGGCTTCCAGCGTCCCGGCGCCGGCGCTCCCGGTCCCGGTGCTCCGGGCCGCGGCGGTCCCGCGTTCGCGGGTCGTCCCGGTGGTGGCGGCCGCGGTCGCGGCGGCACGGCCGGCGCCTTCGGCAAGGGCGGCGCGAAGGGCAAGTCCCGCAAGTCGAAGCGCACGAAGCGGCTCGAGTTCGAGATGCGCGAGGCGCCGTCGATCGGCGGCGTCAAGGTCCGTCGCGGCGACGGCACCACGGTCATCCGCATGCGCCGCGGCGCATCGATCGCGGACTTCGCCGAGAAGATCGATGCGAGCCCCGGCGACCTCGTGACCGTGCTGTTCCACCTCGGTGAGATGGCGACGGCGACGGAGTCGCTCGACGAGGCCACCTTCGAGCTGCTGGGCGCCGAGCTGGGCTACCAGGTCCAGATCGTCAGCCCCGAGGACGAGGACAAGGAGCTCCTGGAGGGCTTCGACATCGACCTCGAGCAGGAGCTCGAGGACGAGACCGACGAGGACCTCGTCTACCGCTCGCCCGTCGTCACGGTCATGGGTCACGTCGACCACGGCAAGACGCGCCTGCTCGACGCCATCCGCGACGCGAACGTCATCGACGGCGAGGCCGGCGGCATCACCCAGCACATCGGCGCCTACCAGGTCTGGAAGGAGCACGAGGGCGAGGACCGCGCGATCACCTTCATCGACACCCCGGGCCACGAGGCGTTCACCGCCATGCGTGCCCGCGGTGCGCAGGTGACCGACATCGCGATCCTGGTGGTCGCGGCCGATGACGGCATCATGCCGCAGACCATCGAGGCGCTGAACCACGCCCAGGCGGCCAACGTGCCGATCGTGGTCGCGGTCAACAAGGTCGACAAGGAGGGGGCGAACCCCGCCAAGGTGCGCCAGCAGCTCACCGAGTACGGCCTCGTCACCGAGGAGTACGGCGGCGACACGATGTTCGTCGACGTCTCCGCGCTCGCCCGCACCGGCATCGAGGAGCTCCTCGAGGCCGTGCTGCTCACCGCGGACGCAGGTCTCGACCTGCGGGCCAACCCCAACAAGGAGGCCCGCGGCGTCGCGATCGAGGCGAGGCTCGACAAGGGCCGCGGCGCCGTGGCGACCGTGCTCATCCAGTCGGGCACGCTGCGCGTCGGCGACGCGATCGTGGCGGGCACGGCCTACGGCCGCGTCCGTGCGATGGTCGACGACCGCGGCGAGCTGGTCCAGGAGGCCGGCCCGTCGATGCCCGTCCAGGTGCAGGGCCTCTCGAGCGTCCCGCGCGCCGGCGACAGCTTCATCGTCACCGAGGAGGACCGCACCGCGCGCCAGATCGCTGAGAAGCGCGAGGCCGTGGAGCGCAACGCGCAGCTGGCGAAGGCCCGCAAGCGCCTGTCGCTCGAGGACTTCAAGCTGGCGCTGGAGCAGGGCAAGGTCGAGACGCTCAACCTCATCATCAAGGGCGACGTGTCGGGTGCCGTGGAGGCGCTCGAGGAGTCGCTCATGAAGATCGAGATCGACGACACCGTCGACCTGCGGATCATCCACCGCGGCGTCGGCGCCGTCACCGAGTCGGACGTGAACCTGGCGACGGTCGACTCGGCCGTCATCATCGGCTTCAACGTGCGCCCCGACCCGAAGGCACGAGAGCGCGCCGCCCGCGAGGGCGTCGACATCCGCTTCTACAACGTGATCTACGCGGCCATCGAGGACGTGGAGAACTCGCTGAAGGGCATGCTCAAGCCGGAGTTCGAGGAGAAGCAGTCGGGCGTGGCGGAGATCCGCGAGGTGTTCCGCTCGTCCAAGTTCGGCAACATCGCCGGCTGCATCGTGCGCTCGGGGACGATCACCCGCAACGCCAAGGCTCGCGTCATCCGCGACGGCGTCGTGCTGGCCGATGGCCTCGCCATCGAGTCGCTGCGCCGCTTCAAGGACGACGTCACCGAGGTCCGCACGGACTTCGAGTGCGGCATCGGCCTCGGCAAGTTCAACGATCTGCAGATCGGCGACGAGATCGAGACCACCGAGATGGTGGAGAAGCCGCGCGTCTGACGCGCAATCGGGTGTGGGGCGACTGCGGTCGCCCCACACCTGTCTTGAGGACCGGAGGAACCACATGGCAGAGAACCCCAGGGCGAGGAAGATCGCCGACCGCATCCACGAGATCACCGTGCGCGCGCTCGAGCACGAGGTGCGCGACCCGCGGCTCGGCTTCGTGACGATCACGGCGGTGCGCATGACGGGCGACCTCCAGCACGCCTCGATCTTCTACACGGTGTACGGCACCGATGAGGAGCGCGAGGAGACCGCGAGGGCGCTCACGAGCGCGAAGGGCGTCGTGCGCCGCGAGATCGGCAAGGGCCTGACGCTGCGGCTGACGCCGTCGATCGAGTTCTTCCTCGACGCGCTGCCCGAGAACGCCGCGTCGATCGAGCACCTGCTCGACGAGGCGCGCGTGCGCGACCGCGCCGCGCAGGAGGCGGCAGCCGCCGCGCAGTACGCCGGCGACGCCGACCCCTACAAGAAGCCGCGCGAGATCGACGACGAGGACTGACGGCTCAGCGGGCCTCGGCGAAGCGCAGCAGCCGCTGGGCGAGGTCCGCGTCCGTCAGCCGCACGCGGATGCGCGTGCCCGGCTCGGCGTCGGTGTCGCACGCCGCCTCGGTCGGCGGGTCGAGCAGCTGGATCGTCGACCCGTCCTTCCGGGAGTCCACGACGACCGCGTCGAACGCGTCGCCGATGCGCGACCGCAGCACCGCGATCTCCACGACGTCGATCGACTCCCGCTCGAGCCTCGACGCCGCCTGCGCCGACGCCTGCATGATGCCGGGCAGCCCCTGGAGCCCCTCGGCGGCCCACGCGGGGATCTCGCGGTCGTTCGCGATCGCCTCACAGTGGGCGAGCGCGTAGCGGTCGACGAGCCGCCGCAGGGGCGCGGTCACGTGGGCGTACGGTGCACCGATGGCCGCCTGCTCGAGCGCCGACGCCTCGGATGCGTCGTCGAGCACCGTGTACGCGGCGCCGCGGAAGAGCCGCCGCGCCGCCTGCAGGATCGCGAGCGTCGTCGGGCGCGCGCGGTCGAGGCGACGCAGGAACGCGCCGTAGTGCTCGCCGTCGGCCCACTCCTCGCCGATCGCCCGCACCTCCCGACGGAACCGCTCGACGTCGGGCGCCGGCGGCGTCGGCATCGTCCGCAGGATGCCGCGCTTCGCGCGCAGCTGCAGCTTCGCGGCCTCCATGCCGGTCATGAGCGACAGCTGCGCGTTCCAGCGCTCGACGGGCAGCAGCTCACGCCGCTCGATGCGGTACCCGTCGCCCTCGCGCACGACCTGCTCCTCCGGCATGTCGAGGCTCGCGCCGCCGCGCTCGGCCTCGAGCGCGATCCGCAGCTCGCCGACCTCCCGCAGCAGGCCCAGCATGGCGTCGCCGTCGTCGCTGCGCCGCTGCGCCTCGGCATAGGTCAGCTGCTCGCGGGAGCGCACCCGCGCGCGCTCGAGCGTCGTCGCCACCACGTCGCCGCGCGCATCCAGCCGCATGGTCCAGACGTAGGCGCCCCGCACCTGCCCGGCGAGGAGGCTCGCGACGCCCTCGCTCACGACCGGCGGGTGCAGCGGCACCCGGCCGTCCGGCGCGTACATCGTCTGGCCACGGCGGCGCGCCTCGACGTCGATCGCGCCGCCCGGCGCCACGAACGCCGGCACGTCGGCGATCGCGTAGCGCACGACGACGCCGTCGCCGTCGCTCTCGAGGTGGAGCGCCTGGTCGAGGTCGGTCGAGCCCTCGGGGTCGATCGTGACGAACGCGACGCCCGTCTGGTCCGGCTCCGGCAGTGGCGGGTCCGCGGCGAGCGCGGCAGCCTCCGCCTCGGCCTCTGGCGGGAACTCGGCCGTCAGCCCCAGCTCCGCGCGGATCGCGGCGAGGGCGGCGGCGAGCTCGTCGCTCGCCTCGGTCAGACGCGCATGTCGTGCCGGCATGCGCACAACCTAGTGGGGCAACCCGACCGTCCCGTCAGCGCGCACGACGAGGCCGTCGGCGGCGAGCGACGCGAGCGCGCGCTCGAGCTGCGCGGCGTCGGGCCAGAGGGGCGCCAGCTCGGCCTCTGCGAGCGGCACGTCGACGGCGCGCAGCGCGCGCAGCACCGTGCCGCGCGCCTGCCGGTCGCTCCCGGCGAACGCGCCCTGCCGCGGCGGGCGCCTGCCCTCGTACTCGGGGTAGCCGGCCGCGCGCCACGCGCACGCGTCGGCGATCGGGCAGGCCTCGCACCTCGGGGCGCGCGCCGTGCAGACGAGCGCGCCGAGCTCCATGAGCGCGATGGAGGTGACGGATGCGTCGGAGGGGGCGTCCGGCAGCAGCGCCTCGACGTCGGCGAGGTCGCGCCTCGCGGCGGGGCCGGACTCGCCCTGCCCGTGCACCGCCCGGGCGATCACCCGCCGCACGTTCGTGTCGACGACCGGGTGGCGGTCGCCGAAGTGGAAGACGGCGACCGCGCGCGCGGTGTAGTCGCCGATCCCCGGGAGCGCGAGCAGCGCAGCCACGTCGCGGGGCACCGTGCCGCCGTGCCGCTCGACGATCGCCCGCGCCGCGTCCTGCAGCCGCAGCGCCCGGCGCGGGTACCCGAGCGTGCCCCACTGCCGCAGCACCTCGTGCGTCGGGGCGTCGGCGAGGTCGGCAGGCGTCGGCCAGCGCTCGAGCCAGCGGTCGATCTCGACGGCCACGCGCGACACCTGGGTCTGCTGCAGCATGATCTCGCTCACGAGCGTGCCCCACGCGTCGAAGTCGGGCCGGCGCCACGGCAGGTCGCGCGCGTTGTCGCGGTACCAGCCCGCGAGCGCGGCGACGGAGGCGATCCCGAGCATCCCGCCAGGGTAGACGAGCGGCGCACCGGCGTCGCGCTCCGCCGCTCGACGGAGGCGCCCCCGCGTCCGCGCGCCTAGCGTCGATCGCGTGAGCCAGCACCCGCAGCCGACATCCGCGCAGGTCGACCTCGCCGCCGCCGCCACAGCCGCGCGCGGCCGCAGCCTCGCGCCCGACCTCGCGCGCGGTCTCATGCTGCTGCTCATCGCGCTCGCCAACGTGCCGTGGTGGCTCTACGGGGGCGAGCACGGCCTGACGAACGCCCACCGGCTCGGGCACGACGGCGCCGACCGCGCGTACCAGCTCGTCTCGCTCGTGGCGATCGACGGCCGCTCCTACCCGCTGTTCGCGTTCCTCTTCGGGTACGGCATCTGGCAGCTCTACGGCCGCCAGTCGGCGGCGGGCACGCCGATGCGCGAGGCGAAGCGGCTGCTGCAGCGCCGCCACGCCTGGATGGTCACCCTCGGCGCGGTGCATGCGCTGCTGCTCTGGTTCGGCGACATCGTCGGCGCCTACGGCCTCACCGGGCTGCTCGTGACATGGCTGCTGCTCCAGCGCCGCGACCGGACCCTCGTGATCGTCGCCTGGGCGCTCACGGGCCTGCTGCTGCTCTTCGGACTGCTCTCGCTCGGCAGCGGCATGGCGCTCAGCGCGGGTGTCGCCGGCGATCCGGCGCAGTTCGGCGGCGCCGGGTTCCCGTCCGCCGCCGCGGAGCCGGACTACCTCCGGTTCATGCTCGCCAGCATCGGCACCTGGCTCATCGCGACGGCCGGGCAGGTCGTCGCGCTAACGGTGCCGCTCGCGGTGGT
>Ga0213837_1000691_pt1 | contig 28155 bp, 31 predicted proteins | sample SWPATP12_FD_160572 | JGI IMG/M metagenome (GOLD analysis project Ga0213837, IMG submission 160572) | Coastal seawater microbial communities from Marineland, Florida, United States - SWPA TP1 #2 | ecosystem: Environmental > Aquatic > Marine > Coastal | place: USA: Florida | collected 2016-08-06
AGTGGTACATGCACATCTTTGCCAAGGAACAGCCCGACCTGAACTGGTCCAACCGCGAGATCCGCGATGACTTCCTCAAGACGCTGCGCTTCTGGTCCGACCGCGGCGTGGACGGTTTCCGCGTCGACGTCGCACACGCCCTGACCAAGGATCTGACCGAACCGCTGCTGTCCAAGGTCGAGCTGAGCGAGGCGAACACCGGCGCCGACGGCTTCGACGACGGCTCGCACCCGTTCTGGGACCGCGACGAGGTGCACGAGATCTACGTCGAGTGGCGCGAGGTCTTCAACGAGTACAACCCGCCGCGCACCGCCGTCGCCGAGGCCTGGGTACACGCCTCCCGCCGCGCCCGCTACGCCAGCCCGGAGGGGCTGGGCCAGGCCTTCAACTTCGACCTGCTGCAGGCCGACTTCGACGCCGACGAGTTCCGCGAGATCATCACCCGCAACCTTGCCGAAGCCACCGAGTCCGGCGCCTCCTCCACCTGGGTCTTCTCCAACCACGACGTCGTCCGGCACGCCACCCGCTACGGCCTGCCCAAGGGCGGCGGCAAGCACGCCAAGGGCCAGGACGGCAAGGGCTGGCTGCTGGCCGGCGCCCCGGCAGAGGAACTCGACGTCGAACTCGGCCTGCGCCGCGCCCGCGCCGCGACCCTGCTGATGCTGGCGCTGCCCGGCTCCGCCTACCTCTACCAGGGCGAGGAGCTGGGCCTGCAGGAAGTCGCCGAGATCCCGGACTCCGAACGTCAGGACCCCACGTTCTTCCGCAACAAGGGCGTCGAGATCGGCCGCGACGGCTGCCGCGTGCCGCTGCCGTGGGCCCCGGAAGGTTCATCCTTCGGCTTCGGCGACGGCGGCGCCCACCTGCCGCAGCCGGAGTGGTTCAGCCGCTACGCCGTCGCGGCCCAGGACGGGATCGAAGGCTCCACCCTGGAGTTCTACCGCAAGGCCCTCAAGCTGCGCCGCGAGCTCCAGACCACGGAGGAACTGGAGTGGCTGGAAAGCGGCCACGCCGATGTTCTGCACTTCCGCCGCCACGGCGGCTGGCAGTCGGTGACCAACTTCGGTGACGACGCCGTCGAACTGCCCGCCGGTGAGGTGCTGGTCAGCAGCGGCCCGCTGGACGGGCAGCTGCTCCCGGGCAACACCACCGTTTGGCTTCGGTGAGTTCCGCCTCCGGGGAGCGCGCCGGCAATCCGGCTCGGACCGGGCAGGAACCGAATGCGGCCCAGGAACTGATCCCTACCCAGGAACTGATTTATGGCTGCATGGGCCTGGGCGGCAGCTGGTCGGCGGAGCCGTACTCGTCCGCGCACGTGGACGAGGCGGCTGCCGCCGTCGATGCCGCCCTCGATGCCGGCATCACGCTGTTCGACCACGCCGACATCTACCGCAACGGCAAGGCCGAGGCGGTCTTCGGCGAGGTGCTTGCCCGGACCCAGGGGCTGCGCGAGCGGATCCGGCTGCAGACCAAGTGCGGCATCCGGCTGGGCGAGCAGGGCCTCGACGCGTTCTACGACTTGAGCCGGGGCGGCATCCTGGAACGGGCCAACGAAAGCCTGGCCCGGCTGCGGACGGACTACGTGGACGTGCTGATGCTGCACCGGCCGGACCCGCTGATGGACCCTGCCGAGGTAGCCTCGGCTGTCCGGCAGCTCATGAACGAAGGCAAGGTCCGGGCAGTGGGGGTCTCCAACATGTCGGCGCCCCAGATCGAGCTGTTGCAGGATCGGCTTGAGGTGCCTGTTGTGGCGAACCAGCTGGAAATGAGCCTGTCCGCGAGGGCCTGGCTTGAAAGTACCGTGCTGGTCAACCACGCCGAGGGCGCGGATTACAGCTTCCCGCACGGCACCGTGGAGCACTGCATCCGGCACGGCATCTCCCTGCAGGCCTACGGGGCGCTGTCCCGCGGGCTTTACACGGGGGCACCCGCCGCGGCACCGAGTGCCGCGGAGGAGGCCACCGCGGCACTCGTGGCCGAACTGGCCGCCGCGAAAGGGGTCACGGGCGAAGCGGTGTTGCTGGGCTGGCTGATGAAGCACCCGGCCGGAATTTCCCCCGTGATCGGCACGGCCAGGCCCGACCGGATCCGGGCCTGCGCCGGGGCATCCGCGGTGGCCTCGGCCATGACGCGGGCCGAGTGGTACCGGCTCTGGATCACGGCCCGGGGCAGCAACATCCCGTAGCCGCGCGCCTGCCGACAGACCCACCCCCAACTGGCTCGCAATTGTTGTCGTTCTGAGCCCTCAAAACGACAACAACTGCGAGCCAGTTGGGGTGCGGAGGTGATTTTGGTCGTATTGGTCGCCCTTAACGGGGGTCTTACTTGGCGGCGGGTGGTCCCGGGCGGCTAGCGTAGAGTCATGACCTCAACCACGACCGCCGGGATCGTCCGGCCCCAACGCAACGTCCCGGCTGAAATCGCCCGCTCCTGGCTGCTGGTCAACGCCATGAAGCCGGAACTTTTCGGCCCGTCGGCGGAATCCCGCGCGGACGCCATCATCCTCGACATCGAAGACGCGGTGGACCCCTCGCAGAAGGACGCTGCCCGCGAGCACGTCGTGGACTGGCTGACGGCCGGGGGCAGCGCCTGGGTCCGGATCAACGACGCCACGAGCCCGTTCTGGGCCGACGACCTTGCCGGACTGCGCGGCACCCCGGGCCTGCTCGGCGTCATGCTGGCCAAAACCGAGTCCGCGGACCAGGTCACCGAGAGCTTCCACCGTATGGACGGCAAGACACCGGTCATCCCGCTGGTCGAGTCCGCTGTCGGCATCGAGGAAGCCAACAACATTGCCAAGGCGCAGGGCGCTTTCCGGCTGGCCTTCGGCTCCGGTGATTTCCGCCGCGACACCGGCATGGCCGCGACCCCGGAAGCCATGGCGTACCCGCGTGCCAAGCTCGTGGTCGCCAGCCGGGTGGGCAACCTGCCGGGCCCGATCGACGGCCCCACGGTCGGCACCAACCACCCGATCCTGCGCGAACAGACTGGCATCACGGTGATGATGGGCATGACCGGCAAACTTTGCCTCGCCATCGACCAGACCCCGGTTATCAACGAGGTCATCAGCCCCACGCCGTCCGATGTCGCCTGGGCCACGGACTTCATGGCCGACTTCGAGGCCAACGGACGCGTCATCCGGGACGGCTCGGACTTGCCCCGCCTCGGACGCGCCGAGAAGATCATGAAGCTCGCGGTAGCCTTTGGGGTGCAGCCGGCTCTGTAGCCGGTTCCCGGCCCAGCAAGGAGACCCCGTGACCGATACCCGCTATCTGGTCCACGGGGTCTTTTGGGATGGTCCGGCCACTGCTCCCGCGCAGCCCGACGCCGGCCACGCCGTGCTGCGGCTGCAAGATGGCGGGGGAACCTTCACGGACATGCCGCTCGGCGCCGGGACGCGGCTCGGGTTCCGGATCGCCGCCCGCGGCAAGTTCTGCCTGGGCCACCACAAGGTGCATGGGCCCAAGGACCGGGACCACATCCTCTGCCCGGCCCGGGCCGAAGCCGCCAGGGGCAGCCAGTGCGGGCCGTGTTTCGCCGTCGACGACTCCCGGCTCATCCACGACTTCCACCGCGGCGGCCGTGTCCCGACGGGGCTGCGCGCCTACCTGATGCAGCCGCACTGGCTCTACGTCGCCACCTTCGCCAACGGCGCGAGCAAGGTGGGCACCGCCTCGAACCTGCGCAAATGGCACCGGCTCGCGGAGCAGGGCGCCGTCGTCGCCCGGTACATCGCCCGCGCCGAGGACGGACGCGTTGTCCGCCTCCTGGAGGACCTGGTCACCCGCGACGTCGGGCTGCCGCAGCAGGTCCGTTCGGCCGCGAAGGCTGCCGCCCTGGCGGCGCCGGAATCCGCCGTCGAGCTCGAAGCTGTGAACCGCCGGCTGGCGGGGGAAGCCCGGGCACTGATCGCGGGTGCCGGCGGCGGGGGCTTCGAGGTGGTGGACGAGCGGTGGAACCGCCCGGCGCTGGCTGCTGACGCCTGCGCTCCGGCCGCACGGCACGCCTACCCGCATGATCTGGGAAGCGGCGCGCACGGGTTCCGGGTCGACTCCCTCAGCGGCAGTATTGCCTTGGCGGCCCTGGACGGGAGCGGGCTGGAATTCGTGGTGGACCTGGGGCAGCTGAAGGGGCGGATGATCGAGCCCGGGGACCACGGCTCGGACGTCCCGGCCGTGCAGGAGGCACTGTTCTGAGCAGGCGCTGTTCTGAGTAGGCCCGCCCGCCCCGCCCTGCTCCGCCGCCGCCGGTGAGGGTGGGGGCCGCTCCCCGGTAGACTGGCTGGGTGCTGAACGAATTCTGGGCCACTGCCCCAACCACCTACAAGGTGCTTGTTTTCAGCGCCATGGGCCTTATCGCCGCCGGCATCATCCTCAACCTCGTCGGCAACAACACGGGAAACCAGGGCCTCGCCTTGGCCTCGCTGGCCGTGATCGGCCTCGGGCTCATCCTGCATATCGCCGGGATCGTGATCCGCGGCCAGACCATCCGGAAAAACCTCAAGCGTTAGCGGCGGCGTTCCGCGCCACGTGGCTGCGGGCGTGCTCCACGGCCTCGGGCAGGGTGGCGAACAAGTGCTTGTGGTGCCGCAGGGAGCGGATCACGCCGACGTTGGTCACCAGGTCCAGGTGTTGCGGTTGGACACCCTTGAGCAGCACCGTGACACCGCGCAGTTCCAGCGCCGAGATGACGTCCACCAGGGTGTGGGCCCCGGTCGCGTCGAGCATCCGGACCTGCGAGAGCCGGATGATTGCCACCTGGATGTCCTTGACCTGGCTGATCTCCTGCAGGACCCGTTCCGCGGCCCCGAAGAACATGGCACCGTCGAGCCGGAAGATGGCAATGTGGCTGTCGCCCGCGGCCGGCGGGCCCGGGATGTCCTCGCGCTGCACCCCGCTGAGCGAGGCGAACTTGCGCAGCGTGAATACCGCCGCCGCTACCAGCCCGATCTCGATCGCCACGATCAGGTCGAACGCCACGGTGATCAGCGCCGTCAGGACAAAAACGAAGGCATCCGCGCGGGTGGAGCGCAGCACCGCCGCCACGGTCTGCCGCGAAACCATGCGGGTGGCCGTGACCATCAGGATTCCGGCCAGGACCGCCAGCGGTATCCGGCCCACCAGGCCTGCGGCCAGGTAGATGATGGCAAGCAGCACAAGGGCGTGGACGATCGCCGCGAGCCGGGTCTTTGCCCCGGAACGCACATTGACGGCGGTCCGGGCGATCGCGCCCGAGGCCGGAATGCCGCCGAAAAACCCTGCCGCCACCGAGGCCAGGCCCTGGCCGGTAAGCTCCCGGTCCGGGCTGTAGGCGCCCGTGGGCCGGCCGTCGGGGCCGACCATGCCGGCGGCCACCCGGGCCGAGAGCAGGGACTCGATGGCCGCGAGCGTGGCGATGGACACCGCCGGCATGAACAACCCGCCCAAGGATGCTGGATCGAGTGACGGCAGCGACGGCGCGGCCAGCGCATGCGGCAGTGAGCCGATCCGCGGTATCTGCAGGTCCAGGAGTTCGGCGGCCACGGTGGCCAGCAGCACGGCGGCCAGGCTGGCCGGGATGGCTTTGTTCAGCCGTGGCAGCAGGAACATCACCGCCGCGACGCCCGCCACGACGGCCAGGGTCTGCAGCGCTGTCGGGGCCGTGGCCCTGGCGGCGCTCTCGACGGCGGCCAGCACGGTGTTGTGGCCGGGCACCCCTTCGGTGCCGGTAGCCATCGGCACTTGCTGCAGGAAGATGATCGCGGCAATGCCGAGCGTGAAGCCCTCGACCACGGGCCACGGGATGAAGGCGACAGCCCGGCCCAGGCCGCTGATGCCGAGGATAATGACCAGCAGGCCGGCCATCACGGAGACCAGTGCGATGCTGCCGGCGCCGTGCGCGGCGACCACCGGGGCCAGGACTACCACCATGGCGCCGGTGGGTCCGGAAACCTGCACAGGGGAGCCGCCCATGACGGCGGCCACCAGCCCGGCAACCACGGCCGTGATGAGCCCCGCCTCGGCGCCCACCCCGGAACTCACGCCGAAGGCGAGGGCCAGCGGCAGGGCCACGATGCCCACAGTGATGCCGGAGAGCAGATCCGTCCGCCACGAGTTGCGCAGCCCGGCGTAGTCGCGGCGGGAGGGCAGGAACCGGGTGAGGTAGCCCCGGGCGCCGCGCTCCGTCCCGGGTGCCGTCACGGCGGTCATGACGCGGAACCCTGGCGGGGCGCAGCCGGCAGTTCCTGCGCGAGCCGGAGCTGTTCGCCCGAATCGGCCAGGCTGTCCAGCAGGAAGATCCGCGCAATCGCCAGCAGCTCGGCAATCTTGGGGTGGGCCAGCCGGTACGTCACGGCGTTGGCCGTCCGGACCGAAGTCACCACACGGTGCCTGCGGAGCGTGGCCAGGTGCTGGGACAAATGCGAAGCCTCCAGCCCGGTCTGGGCCAGCAGGTAGCTGACCGGCGCCGAGGTGTCCGGGGCGGCCGCCAGCAGTTCCAGCACCCTGATGCGCGCCGGGTGGGCCAGGGCCTTGAATAGGTTGGCCTTGATCTCGTACAAGGGGGTCTGCGCTGCGGAAATCATGGCGGTCCTGCGCTCTCGTGACCTGCGGCCGGGTACCAGCCGCGCCGTGGATTTATGAATTGATGTTTCCATCATATCGCGCAGGTGCAAGCCCTCCGGTGTGGCGTCACAGGGGGAGCCATCCCGAGGCAGGGCGCTAGGCTGGATCCATGACTATCAATCCGGATCTGCAGGGCCGCAGCTACCCTGCCGCAGAGGTGTACGACGTCGGCCGCGAGAAGATCCGCGAGTTCGCGCGCGCGGTCAAGGCCACCCACCCTGCCCACTTCGATGTGGACGCCGCCAAGGCCCTGGGCCACGGCGACCTCGTGGCTCCGCCCACCTTCGCGATCATCGTCGCGCAGCGCGCCGACGCCCAGTTGATTGAAGACCCGGATTCCGGCATCGACTTCTCCCGTGTGGTCCACGCCGACCAGCGCTTCGTCCACCACCGGCCCATCGTCGCCGGCGACCGCCTCGTGGCCGAACTGCACGTCGACGGCGTGCGCGCCATGGGGGGAGGCGCCATGATCACCACACGCTCGGAGATCTTCGCCGTTGCCGTCGCGCCCGGCACAGGCGCGCGCGAAGCCGTCGCCACCACCACCTCGTCCATCCTGGTCCGCGGAGAGGGACAGTAAGCCATGAACCCCACACTTTCAGAACTCACCGTCGGCCAGGACCTCGGCAGCCGCAGCATCGAGGTCACCCGCACGGATCTTGTGAAGTACGCCGGCGCCTCCGGTGACTTCAACCCGATCCACTGGAACGATGCCTTCGCCAACGGCGTCGGCCTCCCCGGGGTGATCGCCCACGGCATGTTCACGATGGGCGCTGCAGTCCAGCTCGTGACCGACTGGGCCGGCGACCCGGCCGCCGTCGTCGACTTCCAGACCCGTTTCAGCAAGCCGGTCCCGGTCGCCGACACCACCGGAACACCCGACGCCGGTGCGGTGATCGAGGTCAGCGGCACCGTCGGTGCGCTCGACGCCGACGCGGGGACCGCCAGGGTGGACCTCACGGTCGTCGCGGGCGGCCAGAAGGTGCTCATGAAGGCCCAGGCCGTCGTCCGGCTGGGCTGACCGAATGACGCAGCAGTGAAGGTCCGTGCCGCCCAGTCCGCAGAGGTCACCCGGTGGCGCAACGCCGTCGTGGCCGCGTATGCCTTTAGCGGCATAGCTTTCGCCAGCTGGATCTCCCGGCTGCCGGCCATCCGTGACGGACTCGACCTCACACCCGCCAATGTCGGCCTGCTGCTGCTGTGCATGACGCTGGGTTCCTTCGTCTCGGTGTCCGCGTCCGGGCTGATCGTCCTGCGCTTCGGCTCCAAGCAGACCATCCGGATCGGCAGCATCATGGTGGGCATCGGACTGGTTCTGGCCGGGTTTGGCACCTCGGTCCTGGTCAACCCGCTGGCGGTCGCAGCGGGACTTGTGGTGGTAGGCCTCGGCACCGCCAGCTGGAACACGGCCTCCAATGTGGAAGGCGCCGCCGTCGAGCGTGCGGTGCGCCGGCACATCATGCCGCGGCTGCATGGCGCGTTCAGCCTGGGGACCGTCGCCGGGGCCGGCGCGGGCGCCTGGGCCGCCGGCGCAGGGATCCCGGTCTTCTGGCACCTGGCTGCCGTCGGCCTGCTCGTTGCCGGCTCAGTGGCCACAGCCGCCGGCTGGTTCCGTGCCGACATCACCCCGGTAGGGGACGCCACGGACTTTACCCCCGCCGGGACGGACACCTTCGAGGATCCTTCCACCGGGCCGCTGCCCATCATCAGCCAGGCCACCCCCGGCTTGGAAGAACCGCTGGACAACAAACGGCAGATCGCGCAGGCCTGGCGGGACCGCCGGACCCTGCTGCTGGGAGTCCTGGTGCTCGGGCTCGCCCTGGCTGAGGGGGCGGCCGGGGACTGGGTGGCCCTGGCGCTCGCCGACGGTCACGGCCAGTCCGACGCCGCCGGAGCCGCCGGCTACGGTCTTTTCGTCACTTTCATGACCGTGGGCCGATTTGCCGGCACCCTGGCGCTGGACCGGTTCGGCCGGGTCCCGGTGATGCGCTGGTGCGCGGCGCTGGCCGTGGCGGGACTGGGACTGTTCGTCTTCGCCCCGGTGCCGTGGCTGGCGTACGCGGCCCTGGCGATCTGGGGTCTGGGGGCTTCGCTGGGCTTCCCGGTGGGCATGTCCGCCGCCGCCGATGACCCCCTCAAGGCCGCAGCCCGTGTCTCCGTCGTGTCCACGATCGGCTACGGCGCGTTCCTCTGCGGGCCGCCCCTGCTCGGCCTCCTGGCCGAACACGTCGGCATCCTGCACTCGCTGCTGGCTGTCATGGTGATGCTGGTGGTCAGCTTCCTGCTCTCCCCGGTAGCCCGAAAGCCCGACTAGGCTCGGACCGCCTCCTTTCCGGGCACAGGCCGAACCCGGCTAGGCTGGTGGGGTGACCCAGACACTGCTTTCCGCCCTGACCACGGCTGGCGTCGGCGGCCCCGCCGCCAGCTATGTCGAAGCCCGCACCGAAGCGGAGATCATCGACGCCGTCCGTGCGGCCGACGCCGCCGGAGAACCGCTGCTGATCATCGGCGGTGGCTCCAATCTGCTGGTCGGTGACGCAGGCTTCCCCGGAACCGTGCTGAGAATCGCGTCCGAGGGGTTCACCGTCAACGCCGAAGACTCCTGCGGCGGAGTCGCCGTCGTGGTCCAGGCCGGCCACAACTGGGACGCCCTCGTGGAGCACGCCGTCAAGCATGCCTGGTCGGGCATCGAGGCACTCTCCGGGATCCCCGGCGCTACCGGCGCCACCCCGGTGCAGAATGTCGGCGCCTATGGCGCCGACGTCTCGCAGACCATCGCCGCAGTGCGCACCTGGGACCGCGAACGGAACTCCGTCCAGACCTTCACCAACTCGGAGCTCAGGTTCGGCTACCGGGACTCCGTGCTGAAACAGACCACCACCAGCGGTTCCCCGCGGTACGTGGTGCTCACGGTGGAATTCCAGCTGCCGCTGGGCCGGATGAGCGCGCCGATCCGTTACGCCGAACTGGCCCGGGCGCTCGGCGTCGAGGCCGGCCAGCGCGCCTACTCCAACGATGTGCGGCGCGAGGTGCTCAGGCTCCGGGCATCCAAGGGCATGGTCCTGGATTCTGGGGACCGGGACACGTACTCCACCGGCTCGTTCTTCACGAACCCGATTGTGCCGGCCGAGGTTGCCGCCACGCTGCCCGAGGATGCCCCCCGCTATCCGGGCGGCGCCGACGGCCTGGTGAAGCTCTCCGCCGCCTGGTTGATCGACCAGGCCGGGTACGGGAAGGGCTTCGGGCTCGAGCCCGGCAGCGTTTCCGGCGGCCGGGCTTCGCTGTCCACCAAACACACCCTGGCCATCACCAACCGGGGCGGTGCCAGTGCGGCTGACCTGCTGGCGATCGCGCGCGAAGTGCGCCGGGGTGTTATTGAGCGCTTCGGCATTGAGCTGCACCCCGAGCCGCTGCTGATCGGCGTCGAGCTCTAAGGCGCAAGCCCAGGCGTGCGCCTAGTTCCGGCTGCGGCGCGGGACCACCTTGCTGAAGAGCATGAAGGTGAAGCCGGACGCCGCGGCGCCCAGCAGGAAGACCTGGCAGAACGCCACGGACTGGGCACTGGGTCCGCTGCGCAGCAGAAGCCCGGCGCCGGCGAAAGCCACTGCTCCGGCCAGTAACGCCAGCGAACCGAGCAGGAAACTGTGCACGGTGGCGGGGAACTCGGCGCCCGGGTCGGGCTCGGTTTCCCTGAGGTCGGCGCTCTGCACGGCAGGGTGCCGCGGCTGGATCATCGCGGCGGTGGCGAAGCTGACCACGGCTACGGCCATGGACGCGGCGGACACCGTCTGGAATGTCGTCATCATGGGGGAGAGGCGGGTACCGCTGGCGATCGCGACGGCCAGTCCGGCGGCCATGCCGGCTGCGCTTGAGGCCCAGCCCAGCAGGGCCAGCCTCCTGCACAGGGGCCGCAGCAGCGGCCACACCTCACCCAAAGTCATGCATCCACTTTAATCACGCCGGCTGGGCGCAGGCTGGGAGGGTGCGGGGCGGCGGCCGAGTGGGGCCGCGGCCGGATTACGCCGGAGCGTCGGGCTCTGGTCCTAGGATGAGGTCATGGCAGCAACGGTGCGCACGCGGTTGAGCCGGCCCGTGATGGGCCGGCTCCGGCTGGCTTCCCAAGGGTTGGCGGGCCCGGGCTTTGCCTCTGTTCCCGGAGCCGTGCGGAGCATGACCGCCATGCAGGCCCAGGATCTGCAGGCCGCCTTGTGGGCCGTGGGCCAGCGGGTGCCTGGCTCCCGCGCGGCCGACGTCCGTGGCGCGCTGGACCGTGGCGAGATCGTCCGTTCCTGGCCGATGCGCGGCACCCTGCACCTGCTGGCGCCGGAGGATTTGAGGTGGGTCCTGGAGCTCACCTCCGGTCGGCTCATCCGAAGCCTGGCCGGGCGGCACCGGGAGCTGGGCATCACCGCGGCCGACGTCGACGCCGCCGCCCAGGCAGCACTGCAGCGGGTCGCCGGCGGCGTCGCAGCCAGCCGTGCGGAGCTGTTCAGGGCCTTCGAGGAAGCCGGCCAGTCCACGGCGGGCCAGCGGGGGATCCACCTGCTGGCCATGCTGTGCCAGCAGCGGCTGCTGGTGCTGGGCCCGCTGGAAGGCAACCAGCAGCAGGTGGTGGCCTTCGATGACTGGATCGCGGCCTCAAGGACCCTGGGCCGTGAGGAGGGGATCGCCGAATGGCTGCTGCGCTACCTGTACAGCCACGGCCCGGCCACTGTGCGGGATTTCGCCTGGTGGTCCGGCATCCCGCTCACCGAGACCCGCGCGGCCTTGGCCGAGGTGCGGGACCGCCTGGTGGAGCTGGAATTCGAGGGAACCCAGTACTGGCTTTCACCGGAGTCCGCCGGGCTGCTCGACGCCGGAGTCCCCGGCCAGCGCACCGTGCTGGCGCTGCCGGGATTCGACGAATTCATCCTGGGGTACACGGACCGGTCCATCGCCCTGCCCGCGCATCACGCGGACAGGATCGTCCCCGGCGGCAACGGGGTGTTCAAGAAGACGATCGTGGCCGGCGGCGAGGTGGTGGGGACCTGGTCCGCGCCCGGGAACGGCCGGCGGGGCAGCGTGGTGCCGGATCCCTTCGATGCGGTTAACGGACTGCGGCCTGCGGCCCGAAAATCCTTCGAGCTGCAGGCCGCTAAGTACCGGCGCTTCCTGGGGCTTTAGACGGCCCGCGGCGGCTAGAGCGTGCCGGTGGCGATGTTGAGCATGCGCCGCAGCGGCTCGGCGGCGCCCCACAGGAGCTGGTCGCCTACGGTGAAGGCGCTGATGTATTCCGGGCCCATTTCGAGCTTGCGGATGCGGCCCACGGGGATGTCGAGGGTTCCGGAGGCCGCCACGGGGGTGAGGTACGCCATCGAGGCTTCCTTGGTGTTGGGCACCACGGTGGCCCACTCGTTGTCCGCGTCCAGGAGCTTCTCGATCTCGGCTACAGAGAGGTCCTCGCGGAGCTTGAGCGTGAGCGCCTGGGAGTGCGAGCGCATGGCGCCGATCCGGACGCACAAGCCGTCCATGATCACGCGGTCCGCGCCGGAGGTGCCCAGGATCTTGTTGGTCTCCACCCCGGCCTTCCACTCTTCCTTGGACTGGCCGTTGCCGAGGTCGGCGTCGATCCACGGGATCAGCGAGCCGGCCAGCGGCACCCCGAACTGGGTGGCGTCGATGTCGGTGCGCTGGTGCGCCAGGACCTTGCGGTCGATTTCCAGGATGGCCGACGCCGGGTCGTCCAGTTCGCTGCTGACCTCGGCGTTGAGCGTGCCGAACTGACTCAGCAGCTCGCGCATGTGCCGGGCGCCGCCGCCGGACGCGGCCTGGTAGGTCATCGAGGTGCCCCACTCGACGAGGCCGTTCTTGAACAGGCCGCCCAGGCCCATCAGCATGCAGGAGACCGTGCAGTTGCCGCCGATGTAATCCTTCACGCCGCCGGAGAGGCCTGCGTCGATGACATCACGGTTGATCGGGTCCAGCACGATGATCGAGTCGTCGTTCATCCGCAGGGTGGACGCGGCATCGATCCAGAGGCCGTCCCAGCCGCGGGCGCGCAGCTCGCCGTGGACCCGCTTGGTGTAGTCGCCGCCCTGGGCGGTGACGATGATCGGCAGCTTCGCCAGGGTCTCGACGTCGAACGCGTCCTCCAGCTTTCCGGCCGCGCCGGATGCTGCACCGGCGATATCCGGGGCGGCGCCTCCGGCGTTCGAGGTGGAGAAGAAGACCGGGTTGATGTTGGCGAAGTCGCCCTCGTCCTGCATGCGTTGCATCAGGACGGAGCCGACCATGCCACGCCAACCGACCAGTCCGACGGACGGGGTAGCTGCTGTAGTCATTGGGCCAGTTTAGACTTTGCAGCGGGCGGGCCGCAGTCGGTTACGTCACGGCCGGTGCGCCGGGCCGCAGCACGGCCCGGTCAGGCTCCCCGTCAGTCCAGCTGCCGCGGGCTCGGTTCCGGAAGGCCGCGCTCGCGGCGGATGCGCCGGGCCTTGAATTCGGACACGGCAAGCCGGACGGCGTAGAGCACTCCGGCGGCACCAATCACGGTCAGCACGAGGGCGCCCCACAGCGGGCTTTCGCCCCGCGAGGTTGGGGCGGCTATGAGGAAGACCGAGAACACGGTCACCGCGGCGAACACGGCCGCCAGGAGAACCATCCCGGACGCCGTTGTGACGATGGCGCCGGACCCGGCGCGGGCAAAGCCGATCTCGTCCGCGGCGTAGGAATGCAGCCGCCCGCGGTCCATAGTCCTGCTCAGGAACCGCTTCTCGCCCGCAGCCACAGCACGATCGTGGCGGGCGCGGATCTCGTCGTCGTGCTGGCGGTCTGTTGCGTCATTAGGCACGTGGTTCTCCCATTGTGATGGCGTGCACGCGCTTCTCGCCCCGTGCGAGGGCCGGCTTGTGGTCGGCATACACGATATCGTTGCGGCGTTCACGCTCGCGATCGAAGCTCACAGTTCGTCCTGACTGATGGTGCGGATCTGCTCGAGAAGACGGTTTCCAGCGGCCCTTCAGAGGACGCCGTCGCCGCCCACCGGGCCACGGAATTTTTTACCTACGGAGGAGCTACTCGACCGGCCTCGGCAGGTTGCGGGCCTTACGCAGCTTCTCGGCTTTGCGTTCCGTGAAGTAGCCGGCCCAGCCGGCGAACAGTGGATAGAGTACCAGCACGAACATCCACCAGATCTCGCCCATGATGTGCCATTGCCCGGTTAGGGCCATCTGGACCACGCCGTAAAGCATCAGTCCGAAGAGGGCGGTAATCAACAGGGACAGGAACAGCAGGCCACCGGAGGAGTTCACCGGCTTGATAATGCCCAGCCCGTCGTCTTTGCGTACGCCGTATTCCTCATCGGTGTAAGCGACGATCTCGCCATCTTCGGCCATCCGGTGCTTCACAGGGTTCTCCGGGGGCGGCGGCGGTGTGTATCCGGGTTCCTGGGGGACATCCTTGCTACGCCTCGCCACGGGACCCTCTCGGCTTCAGGCCGCCGGTGCCGTGGGCCTGCGCAGCATTCGACGAGATCGTCCGGCCATGGGCGACGCCGGGGTAATTCAGCATGTTCCGCAACTGCAAGGGGAGCGGCGGTTCCTCCGTCACGCTACTCGACCGGTCGGGGCAGGTTGCGGGCCTTGCGGAGCTTTTCGGCCTTGCGTTCCTTGAAGTAGTTGTACCAGGCAGCGGCGAAGGGGAAGATGCAGGCGGGAAAGACCCACCAGACCTCGCCGGCGATGTACCAGGCGTCCTGCCTGATGATCTGGACGACGAAGTAGACCAGCCCTCCCATTCCAATCGTCAGCAGGATAGCCAGGAAGAGAATGCCGTTAGCACTCTTGACCGGCTTGATGACGCCCAGCCCGTTATCCTTGCGGACGCCGTACTCCTCGGCGTTATAAGCGACAAGCTCCCCGTTGTCCGCCCTGCGGCGCTTCATGGGTTTCTCCGGTAGTGGAGGTGTGTGACCGGGCTCCCCAGGGAAAATCCCGGTCACGGCTGTTCGCCGGGTAAAGGGTAGTTGCTGTCCGGGAAGTTTTCCCGCGTGAGCGGTATGCCGGCCGGGTGGGCCTCGAACCAGCGGCGCGCCTGGTCGTCCGCGACCGCGAACCGCGGCTTGGGCAGGCCCTTGAGCCGGCGCAGTTTGCCTGCGGTGGACTCCCTCCGGAGGGAGCGCAGTCCGAGCAACCACCCTCCGGTGAACAGCGCCGTGCAGCCGAGGAAGAGCAGGGCCATGCCGATATTCAGCCGCGTCAGAGCGACGATCAGCAGCACCGGCGCCAGGATCGCCGGGATGGTCATCAACGCCGTCACCGTCACTAAACCGGTCACGGTGTGGGCAGTGTAGTTACCGAAGGGCTGGGATCCGCCGATGCCCCACTCCTCCCGGGTGTAGGCATGGACTGTATCGTCCATTCCCGTGCCGAAGTACCAGGGCCGGGAGAGCGAGGAACGGCGCCGTAAGGATTCAACCCTCACTGGAAACCCCGCTGCCTGACCGGTCTGTCGAGAGTTCGTTGATTTCGCGGTTCGTCACACGGGCGGACGGTGTCCCGCCGGGCGAACTACTGCGAAACATGCCCGGCTCCGGGCTCGGGCGCCTTGCGCTGCGCCCGTACCTTTTTGGCCCGGTACTCGTCTCTTGCCATGCCGAACGTGTACCAAGCTCCAAGAGCTCCGAACGCCGTGAGGATCAACGCCCCCCAGAAGGGTTGCCCGCCGCGGCCGACCGGGCCCAGCAGCATCACCAGGGAAAGAACAACGAGGGCGCCCAGCACGGCCGTGAGGATGCCCATGCCCCACCAGGACCGGACCTGCACCTGGCCGCGGCCGGGGGAAAACCCAATTTCATCGGCGGGATAGCTGTGCAGTTCGCCGGTGTCCGTCTTCCGCAGGACGCGCTTCTCGCCCCGCGCGAGCGCCTCCTTGTGCTCGGCGTACACATCATCGTTGCGGCGTTCACGCTCGCGGTCAAAGCTCACAGTTGGTCCTGACGGATTGCGCGGATCTGGTCAAGGAGGGCGGCGTCGTCGAGGCCGGCGGTCTCAGTAACGTCCTGCTGCTGGATGGTGGACGTGCCGATGGTCCAGGACCCGTCGTCGGCCCTTTTTACGTAGAGGGTCTGCCCCGTGGGATCCTCCCGGCGGCGGATGGTGGCGCCGCCCAGCGGATTGGTGGTCAGGTGCTGCTTGATGACCATGAGATTTGCCTCGGCGGCGGACACGTCCGGGCGCTGCGCCATGGCCCACCACGTGAAGTAGGCCCGGGGCTGGAACAGCAGTTGGATGCCCTCGCTTTCCATGCCGATGACGCTGTCGCCGCCCTCTGCCGTGAGCAGGGTGATCTCCATCCGGCGGTGTGCATCGCTAAGGACCGTAGCCACGGCGGCGGTGGGTCCAGCGACGGAGAGCAGGCCGTCGCTTTCGGCCCGGGCCAGGCCCCGCGCAACCAGGGACGAAGCCCCGGCGCTCACCATGTCCGTGTCATCGAGGTAATTGCTCACCCGGAGCGCCTCTGCGCTGAGCACCGCCCCGTCACCGCCCCTCAGGGTTGCCAAGGTAGTGATCTCAGCGAACCCGAAGCCAATGGCGTCCGGTACGGCGGTGGCCTCCGTTGCAGTTTCAGTCATCGTCCATACCTTTCGTTGTGAGTTCAAAACCCGAAGAAGTCGCCGACTTTGTCGGCAGCGTCGCCCGCGCTGTCCCACGCCGCTTCGGCGCCGTCAGCGATCGACCCGCCGATGGCATTGACAGTCTCGTGTACGACCGGAACGTTGTCGTAGATGGCCAGCGCGCCGGATGCGACCATGGCCGCGGTTCCGACCGGCGGCGGGGCAAAACTTGCCACCCCCAGGCCCGCTTTGATTCCGGAGTAGACCGCAGCGCCCTGTTCCCCGTCGCTGATGTGGTTGACGGTATCGAGCAAGTCGAGGCCGACGCCGAGTCCGCCCAGGGCCTTGCCTCCGACCTCAAAGAATGTTGCAGCCTTGCCGCCTTCGGCAAGGTTCAAGGCCGTGTCCCACCTGCCGTCGAAGAGCTCGGACGACGTGTTGAAGAGCTGGCTGAACATGTTCGAGTCCTGGAATGCCTTTGCCACATTCCTGAAGTCCTTGGAGAAGAACTCGGAGACGCTGTCTGCCTTGCTGATGAAATGGGTGAGGTCGAAGAGTCCTGCCCGGAGATTAGGAAGGGCCCTTGTCAGCCCGTAGATGTCCCAGCCGTCGCGGAACGGGGAGTCAGGGTCTGCAAGCCAGTCCGGACCCCACGGGTCATTGCGGCCCTGGCCCGGGCGGGATCCTTCGGAGCCGGCGCTCCCGGGCGTCCCCGGGCGGCCCGGCCCGCCGCCGGAGCCCGGGGCGGCATTGCTGGCCTTCTCTTGCTCTTCGGCCTGCGTCAGGAGCACCTTGGACTGCTGCTTCAGCGCCCGGGCGGTCTGCTGGATCAAGGCACGGTGGGTGCCGTTCCACTCCGAGGTGAAGCGCGCGCTGTCCGCGCCCTTCCACGAAGTGTTGTTGTTGATCGTGGACGTGAGGACCGAGGACTGCTGCAGCAGCGTTTCCGACGACTTGCCGAAGTGCTGCGCGAGCGACCGAAGATGGGCGACGTCGGCGCCCCACAAGTTTCCTGCCATGCTGGCAACCCCCTTTACGGGCAACAGCCTAACGGGCCGCTGCCAAACCGCACGCATCCCGGACGGACGCACTGTGGTCGAAGAATCTGACCGGCCCAATCTAGCCGGGCCGGCGCAATGCCGCGATGGGGTGATCTCCCCATCATGTCCCGTGCCGGAGCCCGGGTACCGCTAGTCGGCGTCGGGCTCGGCCAGCAGGGCGCTCTTGCGCCGGCGCAGGGCGTACACGGCCCCGAACGCAAACACCTGCGTGACGACGACGAGTACGATCGCTCCCACGATCTTGTTGCCGCCCAGGATCATGGTCAGTCCCACGATCGCGGACAGCAGCGCCAGCAGGGGCAGCACCATGTAGCCGAGGACAAACAGGGTCTCAGGTTTGCGCAGCACTATTTGGCCTCCGTCCGGCGCCACAGGGTGATGCGGTAGCGGGTGCCGTTGGCCGCGGTCAGCCAGCCGTCGGCCGGAAGGCTGGCCTCGGCGGTCCAGTCGTAACCGAGCTCCGGCGCGAAGGTATCGCCCTCGGTCGCGGCATCGATGGTGGTGACGACGGCGACGTCGGCGAGGTCCAGGGACTGCGTGAAAATTTCGCCGCCGCCGATGATCCAGACCATCTGGTGGCCCGGGGCGAACTGGGATTCCAGCAGCGCGTCATCGAGGGACTTGACCGCCATTGCGCCTTCGGCCTCCGGCGTCCCGCCCCAGCCCTCCTGCCGCGTGATGACAATGTTTGTCCGGCCCGGCAGGGGCCGGTACTTGTCCGGGAAGGATTCCCAGGTCTTTCGGCCCATGATGACAGGATGTCCCGCCGTGAGCCTGCTGAAGTGCTTCATGTCCTCGGGCAGGTGCCAGGGCATGCTGCCGGCCTGGCCGATCACGCCGGTGTTGGTCTGCGCCCACACCAGGCCAAGGCCTGTGACGGTGCCGCGGAGCTGCTCGGTGAAATCGGCGGGATCCGTGGGGGTGCTGGTCTCGTTGCTCATACGGCTATCGGGGCCTTAATCGTGGGATGGTGCTGGTATCCGACCACTTCGAAGTCTTCGAGGGTGTAGTCGAAGATGGACTCCGGCTTGCGGGTGATCTTCAGCTGGGGGTACTCGTAGGGCTCCCGGCCCAGCTGCGTGAGGACCTGATCCAGGTGGTTCTCGTAGATGTGCACGTCGCCGCCGGTCCAGACGAACTCGCCCGGTTCCAGCCCGGTCTGCTGGGCGAGCATGCAGGTCAGCAAAGCGTAGGAGGCAATGTTGAACGGGACACCCAGGAAGGTGTCGGCGGAGCGCTGGTACAGCTGGCAGGAGAGCTTCCCGTCGGCGACGTAGAACTGGAAGAAGGCGTGGCAAGGCGGCAGGGCCATGTTCTTGAGCTCGGCCACGTTCCACGCCGAGACGATGTGGCGGCGCGAGTCGGGGTTGTTCTTGAGGTTTTCCACCAGTTCCGTGATCTGGTCGATGTGGCCGCCGTCGGGCGTCGGCCAGGAGCGCCACTGCACGCCGTAGACCGGGCCGAGTTCGCCGTCGGCGTCCGCCCACTCGTTCCAGATGGTGACACCCTGGTCCTGCATCCACTTCACGTTGCTGTCCCCACGCAGGAACCACAGCAGCTCCACGGCGACGGACTTGAAGTGCACGCGCTTGGTGGTGATGAGCGGGAAGCTCTTGCCCAGATCGAAGCGGAGTTGCCGGCCGAATACGCTGCGGGTGCCCGTCCCGGTGCGGTCCGATTTGTGCGTGCCGTGCTCCAGCACGTCGCGCAGCAGGTCTTCGTAGGGCGTTGGAATGCTCACGCTCCCAGTCTACTGAGAACTCTCTGACCCGCCGTATTTATGGCGGTGGCCGAGCCTGGCGCGCACCAGGGCGAGCAGCGCGCCGTCGTCCAAGCCGGCCGCCCGGCCTGCGGCGATGCAGCGGTCGACGGCGTCGGTGACCTCCGTGCTGATGGACGACGCCGGATCCTTGGCCCCGTCCCCGCCGGCGGGGGCGGCGGCGACCACGGTCCCGTTGCGGCGCCCGGTGGCGATGAGGCCAGTCTGCTCAAGTTCTTTGTAGGCGCGGGCGACGGTGCCGGCGGCAATGCCGAGATCCGCGGCAAGGCTCCGCACGGTGGGGAGCCGGGTGCCGGCCGGCAGTGCTCCGATGGCGATCAGGGAGGCGATCTGTCCGCGGATCTGCTCGTACGGCGGCGTGGCAGAGCGGAGATCGATGGAGATTCCCGCGGTCATGCGGCGGGCTCCTTGTCCCTCCGCGGAACGGGTCCGGCCGGGCTGCGCGCGGGGCCGGCGACGGGGACGACGGCGATGATGGTGGCAATGGTGCCGAGGACCGCGCCAGCCAGGGTCGCCGGCCACCACGTGTTGGCGTCGGGATTGAATGGTCCCCCGAAGGATTCGGCCGCAAACACGGCAGCCCACGCAGGCCCCTGGGTCAGCAGGAGCGCGGCCGACTGCGCGGTGAACAGGGCCGCCAGGGTCCGCACGGTCCGGTGGATCGTGACGGCGCGCAGCGCCGCATCCGCACCCGGGGCAAGCCCGGGCACACCCTGCCGCCGCTTGGCCGCCAGGAAGGCCGGGGCCGAGGCGGCCGCCCCGCCCGCCGCCAGGAGGGCCGGGGGAAGCCAGTCCGCCGCGCCGTAGAGCCGTTGCTGGCCGACAGCGGTGACGGCCAGGACGAGTACGAAGGTCAGCGCGGCCAGGGCGGCGGTGGCCAGCAGCGCGGGGCTGGCCGGTCTGCGCGGCCAGCTGCGCTGCGCCGTCGGGTCTCCGTAGTTGCGTTGCAGCAGCAGCTCGCCCGCGGCAAGGACCGCCAGCACCATGGCCGCCATCAGGGCCACGAAGCCGGCCAGGCCGAAGCCCGCGGCGGCGGCCGTCAGCCCGGGGACGATGAACGCACCCGCCAGCAGTGGTACCGCCGCCGCGAGGCCCAGCAGCGGACCCAGCGAGGCGATCAGCCGGGCCGCTGGATGCCGGCCGCCCGCCTTGAGGCCGGCGACCGGACGGTTCCGCGTGCCCAGATCGGCGGCCGCGAGCCGCGGCGGCTGCCAGGCGAACATCACCAGGAGCACGGCCATGCCGACGACTCCGGCGGGATTCGACCATCCCGTGATGCCGGCGGAAGGATCAGGCCGTGCTGCGAAGTTTCCGGCGATGACTCCCAGCCCGGCGGCCACGGTGGCTACGGTGCGGAGCAGACGGTTCATCGCGATGGTGCGCAGCAGGGCGTTGTCGCCGGCGTCGAGGGCCTCCAACTGGCGGCGGCTCGCTATTAGCCGCAGCACCAGCCACGTTCCGACGGCCAGGAAGGCCAGAGCGCCGCCCAGCCAGCCGGCCAGTTCCGGTCCCGGGATCCGTCCGTCGGCGCCGCTGGTCCGCCGGGTGTAAGTGCCGTCCACTTCCACGACGGGCGCCACCGAGGCAAAGCCGGGGAGGGTGCCGGTCCACGCAATGAGCGCCCCGGCCGCGGCGAAGACGACCGCCGTGACCGCCGCCAGCCGGCGCGGCAGGAAGTCCCGGACCCGCCGGACTGACAGGACCGTCTGGCGCCGCGTCCTCCGCGGTCCTGGATAGCTGATCTGGCCGAGGGCATGCACCCCCAGGCAGCCCAGCAGCGGCCAGGCCAGTGCGGGCAGGATCGTCCCGGCGGTCGTCACGGCACCCCCGGCGGAAGGGTTGGCCGGGATGATGCCGAGGTTCATGGCGCCCTGGAGCGAGCTTGCCAGCCAGCCGATCACGCCCACCCAAAGGGCGTGTTCCGAGACCGACGACGGTGACGTGCCGGTGTTCGGCGCCCAGACCACCCAGCGGAGCACGGCGTAGACAATCATCGCGGCGATCATCGGCCCGAGCAGGAGCATCGATGGAAAATAGAACTCGCCCGGCATGAAATCCCCCAAAGATCCCGCAGTTATGTATCAAGTACTTGATACAAACTAGGGTCAGCGGACGCCGGGGTCAAGGACCCTAGTCGTCGAAGGGCCTGAACTGCTCCACGGCCACGACCTTGCCTTTGCTGTGCGAGACATGGCAGACGACGATTTCGCCCGGGGAGAGGAACGGGTCGCTGGAGGGCAGCAGGGTCCGCAGCCGGGAGTTCATGTGCTTGCCCAGTTGCGCGAAGACGGTCGGCAGCGCGGGCCGGTGCGTGCACAGGGCCACCGGGCGCCCCTTGTCGAACAGGGACTCCACGACGTTGGCGGTCTTGTGCGGGCTCCGGCCGTGCAGGTGCTCGGTCAGCGAGTCGTGCAGCTTCACCTTGGCGTCGACCGCCTTGGCGTAGGGCGCGACGGTCGCCACGCAGCGCAGCCACGGGCTCGTCACCACCCGCGACGGGCTCCAGGCCTGAAGCAGCCGTCCCACGGCCTGGGCCTGGCGTGTCCCGGTCGCCGCCAGCGGACGGTCTCCCTCGGCCTTGGACCAGGAGGAGCGGGGCTTGGCCTTGGCATGGCGAAGCACCAGCAGCGGCCAGGTGTCCAGTTCGCCGCGGCCATGTGCCGCCTCGAGGTGTTCCAGCGGGGCGCGGTCGCCGGGGTTGCTGAGCAGGCCGGCGGCCTTCTCTGGCGAACACCACATGACGCTGTCCACCTCCTTGCCGTCCGGGCGGAGGGGGGCGCCGTCGACGTCGACCGCCCAGTAGTGCACCACCTTCAGGCCCGCCGACACGTGGTAGTGGATGGGCGGCAAGGGGATGCCGAGGGGCGCCTTGAGGCCGATTTCCTCTTCCACCTCGCGGGCGGCGCACTCCGGGACGGTCTCGCCCGGATCCAGCTTGCCCTTGGGCCAGGACCAGTCGTCGTAGCGGGGGCGGTGGATCAGCAGGACCTCGAGCTTGTCCTTGTTGACGCGCCACGGCAGGGCGCCTGCCGCAACCACGGCGATCGCTTCGCCGGGATGATCGGTCTGGTCCGCGACCAGGGAATCGCTGCTCACCTCCGGCGGCCCTAGCGCAGGCTCGCCGAGCGCTGCCGCGAACGCGACGCAAGCAGCCATGACTGGACGTCCTGCAGGGCGGTGCCGTCCTCGGCGAGGTGGTGCCGGACCCAGTCGCCGCTGTTGTCCAGATGCCAGCTGGCGGTACCCGGATCCATGTAGCGGCGCAGCATGTCCAGGACGTAGGTGGTGTCGTCCCCGCTGCTGAGCTGCACCAGTGCCTCCACCCGGCGGTCCAGGTTGCGGTGCATCATGTCCGCCGAGCCGATGTAGACCACCGGGTCGCCGGCGTTGGCGAAGGCGAAGACGCGGGAGTGTTCCAGGAAGCGGCCCAGCACGGAGCGCACGGTGATGTTCTCGCTGAGGCCCGGAACGCCCGGCCGCAGGGAGCAGATGCCGCGGACAATGACGTCCACCTGCACCCCGGCCTGCGAGGCCCGGTAGAGGGAGTCGATGATGGCTTCGTCCACCATCGAGTTGACCTTGATCTGGACGCGGGCGGCGAGGCCGGCGCGGGCGTTGCGGATCTCGGTTTCGATCCGGTCGATCAGCCCCGAGCGCACGGAGCGCGGCGCAACCAGCAGGCGCTTGAAGGTGGACTTGGGCGCGTAGCCGGAGAGCTGGTTGAAGAGCTTGGACAGGTCCTCGCCCACCTGCTCGTTGGCCGTCAGCAGGCCCAGGTCCTCGTAGTAGCGGGCCGTGCGCGGGTGGTAGTTGCCGGTGCCGATGTGGCAGTAGCGGCGCAGGCCGTCCACTTCCTGGCGGACCACGAGCGAGAGCTTGCAGTGCGTCTTGAGGCCCACGATGCCGTAGACCACGTGCACCCCGGCCTGTTCCAGCTTCCGGGCCCAGGAGATGTTGGCCTGCTCGTCGAAGCGGGCCTTGATCTCCACCAGGGCGAGCACCTGCTTGCCTGCCTCGGCGGCGTCGATCAGGGCGTCGACAATCGGCGAGTCGCCCGAAGTGCGGTACAGGGTCTGCTTGATGGCCTGGACCTTCGGGTCCGCGGCGGCCTGCTCGAGGAAGGCCTGGACCGAGGTGGAGAACGAGTCGTAGGGGTGGTGCAGGAGGATGTCGCGCCGGCGCATGGCAGCAAAGACGTTGGCCGCCTTGGAGGTTTCCGATTCGTTGAGGTAGCGGGAGGTGTGCGGGACGTGCTTGGGGTAGTGCAGGTCCGCGCGGTCGATCCCCGCGATCACGGAAAGGCCGCGGAGGTCCAGCGGGGCCGGGACGGAGTACACCTCGGATTCCTCCACGCCGAGCTCGCGGATCAGCAGCGCCCGGATGTTGGGGTTGATGTCGTTGGTGACCTCGAGTCGGACCGGCGGGCCGAAACGGCGGCGCAGCAGTTCCTTCTCCAGGGCCTGCAGCAGGTTCTCGGCGTCGTCCTCTTCGACCTCGACGTCCTCGTTGCGGGTGACCCGGAAGGTGTGGTGCTCCAGCACCTCCATCCCGGCGAAGAGCTGGTCGAGGTGGACGGCGATCACTTCCTCGAGCGCGATGAAGCGCGCCACCCGCCCGGGCACGGAGCCGGCGCGCGGGCCGTCGATGGAGATCAACCGCGGCAGCTGGTCGGGGACCTTGACGCGGGCGAAGAGTTCCTTGTCGCTGACCGGGTTGCGGACCACGACGGCGAGGTTCAGCGAGAGCCCGGAAATGTAGGGGAACGGGTGGGCCGGATCCACCGCCAGCGGCGTCAGGATCGGGAAGACCTTCTCCGCGAACATGGCGCTGAGCTGGTCCTTGGCCTGGTCGTCGAGTTCCTCCCAGTGCATCAGGTGGATGTGTTCGTAGGCCAGCGCTGGGCGGATCTGGTCGGCGTAGACCTGCGCGTGGCGCTGCTGCAACCGGTGCGCTGCGTCACCGATCTGTTCCAGGACCTGCATGGGGCTCAGCCCGGCGGGGGAGGGTACGGCGAGTCCGGTGGCGATGCGGCGCTTCAGGCCGGCGACGCGGACCATGAAGAACTCGTCCAGGTTCGAGGCGAAGATGGAGAGGAAGCTGACGCGTTCCAGCAGGTAGAGGTTGGGATCTTCGGCCAGTTCCAGGACGCGGGCGTTGAAGGCGAGCCAGCTCAGCTCCCGGTCCAGGAAGCGGTCCGGGCTGATGTCGCCTTCCGGTTCCAGGTTGGGGGCGAACTCCGGGATGTCGATCCGGTCCTGGGTGGCGCGCGAGGCAGGCACTTCGGAGGAACCGAACCGGGCCCGCACAGGACGCGCGGCCTTGTCCGGGGTAGCGGCTTCAGACGTGGCGGTCCGGGCAGATTCCCGTTGCATGGTCTCTCCTAATGCTGGCGCGATTTAGCTTCAACCTTACAAGGAATCAGATGCGGGTGAGCCCAGGTTTCGGCCGTTGCCAGCCGCCCGGCCGCCGGTCCGGCTAGCGGCCCTCCAGCGGGGCATACATGACGTCCATGTCCCAGCGCGAGAAGCCCAACCGGTGGTAAAGCGCCACGGCAGGAATGTTGTCCGCATCGACGTAGAGCATGACGGCGTGCAGGCCCTGCTGCTGCAGGTGCTTGATGCCGGCGATGGTCAGGGCCTTGCCCAAGCCGGTGCCCTGCGCCTCGGGGGCGACGCCGACGACGTACACCTCGCCGATGGCCGGGTGCTCGCCGTGGCGGGGGTGGACCTTGGTCCAGTGGAAGCCAAGGATCCGGCCGGCGCCGTCAACCGCGAGCAGGAAGCCCGCGGGGTCAAACCACGGCTCGGCCATCCGGGCGTCCAGGTCGGCGCGGCTCATGTTTCCCTGTTCCGGGTGGTGGGCGAAGGCGGCCCGGTTGACCGCGAGCCAGGCCTCCTCATCCTGGCCGGGCACGAAGCTGCGCAGTGAGACGCCGTCCGGCAGGGCGACGTCGGGCAGCTCCGAGGCCGCAGTGGCGAGCCGCATCTTCCACAGTTCGCGGACCGGGGCGTAACCGTAGCGGGCGGCCAGGTCGGCGGCGGCCTCGTGGTTGCCGTGCGACCAGGCCTTCAGGCCTGCGAAGCCGCGCACCTTCTGGAGTTCGCCGACCAGCCGGTCCGCGACCCCCTGGTTGCGGTAGCTCGGGTGGACCGCCACCTCGAGCACCCCGGTGCCGTCCGATTCCTCGACGACGACGGCGAAGCCCGCCAGATCGTTGCCCCGGCCCGGGCCGGGGGAAGCGGGGGCGGCATCCGCACCCGAGTCCTCGTGGGAGTAGTCGGGGGAATAGAGGGCCAGGGCCAGCACGGAGTGGGGGCCGGCGTCGGCGGCGCGGAGGGTCACGAGGGTTTGTTCGGACAGCGGCGGGTTGCCGTCGGACTCCTCGGCGGCGGCCACGAGCGCCTGGACATCCCGCAGCAGCTGTTCGTCGACAGCTCCCTGCAGGGTGAGCACGGGCCAGTTCTCCGGATGCGCGGGACTCATGGTGCAAGGCTATACGCCCGCTGCCGCCGACGCGCGGGAACGGGGCCGATTTGATGCATCCGCCGCAGGCACGTATAGTCTTTATCTCATCCGGCTGAACGGTTCGAAACCGTTGAGTGGATGCGAGGGGGATCCACCACTGGGGTGGCCTCGATACGTTCGACCCGTATGTCCTCCACTGCTAACGCCAGACGGCGTACAAAAGCCCCGGACTCCTGAGTCCGGGGCTTTTTCGTGTCCGCAAGGTGTGGAGCAAGTTATGGGCGGGTCGACGTCGAGGGGCGCTCGCGGGGGCACGGCCGCCCGAGGGGCACGGCCGCCCGAGGAGCCGGAGCGGCTCAGGCCTCGGTGAGTTCCTCGTCCGGCTGCCGGACCAGCGTCAGGCGGTAGCCGACGTTGCGGACGGTGCTGATCAGGTTTTCGTGGTCGGCGCCGAGCTTGGCCCGCAGCCTCCGGACGTGGACGTCCACTGTGCGGGTGCCGCCGTAGTAGTCATAGCCCCAGACCTCGGTGAGGAGCTGCTGGCGGGTGAAGACCCGGCCGGGGTGCTGGGCGAGGTACTTGAGCAGTTCGAATTCCTTGAACGTCAGGTTCAGCGCCGCTCCATTGACCCGGGCCGTGTAGCTGGCTTCATCGATGACGACGCCGGCCGCGCGGATCTCAGTGGGGGTGTCGTCCGCATCCGGCAGGGCCCGCGCGACGCCCAGGCGGATGCGCGCTTCGACCTCTGCGGGGCCGGCCGACTCCAGCAGGATGTCGTCCACGGCCCAGGCCGAAGAGACTGCGGCCATGCCGCCCTCGGTCAGGATCAACATGAGCGGGGCGCTGAGCCCGGTGGCCTTGAGCAGCTGCGTGAGGGAGCGTGCACCGACCAGGTCCTTCCGGGCGTCGAGCAGCACGATGTCGCACGGATCGGTTTCGAGCAGGGCCGTGGGCTCGGCAGGAAGAATGTGGACGCGGTGGTTGAGCAGTTCCAGCGCAGGCAGGACATCCACCGATGACCCGGTGCTGTTCGTCAGTAGCAGGATGTGCGACATGGTTCCTCCAAGGGGTGTCCGCGCATCATTGGGCGTCTGAGCCGGGCTCTCACCGGCCGGTACTGAGCTTCCGGACGGTGCCCTGCCTGCGGCTGCCGGAGGAAGCGTAGCTGAGCTTTGAGTATACCCAAACGGCCCCCTTCAGGCACTGTTCTGCGGCTCCCGCAGGGCGCTCTTGCGACACAAAACGTTCATATAGGGCAGGATTGATCCGTGGCGCCCTGCTTGGAAGGGCTGTGAGGCGGACGATTGGAGGGGGAACTGTGAAGTCGTGGAGTGTCGGTGTGATCGGCCTGGCCGGGGTCGCCGCGATCATTGCCGGGGCGTACTCCACGCCTGGGGTTCTCCTGGCAGTCGCGGTGCTCACCGCCATCTGCGTCGGCATCGGTTGGCCGCACTTCCTCGGCATCCCGGCCAAGAAGACCCTCGCCGCCATGATTGGCCTCCCCGGAATCGGCTCCGCAATCGCCGCGACCTACCTGCCCGCGCCAGGCTTCCTGGACTGGACCCCCGCCTTCGTCGCCGCCGGCGTGATGGCCATCTTCGTGATGCAGCTGATCCGCGGCACGGGCCAGGCCCAGCGCCTCGAGTCCACCCTGGGTTCCAGCGCCGGCGTGCTGCTGTCCTGCCTGGGCGCCGGTTGGATCGCCTGCTCGCGATTCAACGGGGTCAAGGAAATGGTGCTGGTCGCCGCCATCAGCGCGGCGATCGCCCTGATGGCCGGACTGATCCGCTGGCCGGACCGGATCGTCGCCCCGCTGGGCATCGTCGGTGCGGGGCTTGCCGGTCCGCTGGCCGGCCTCGTGCTCTCCGACATCGCCGTGCTGCCTGCCGCCCTCGTCGGGATCGTGATCGGGTCCGTCCTGGTCAGCTTCCGCAGGCTGGTCATCATCCGGGGCGCGACGTTGAACCTCCCGGCCGTGCTGAGCATGGGCCTGGCCCCGGTCTCCGCGGTCGGTTCGCTGGCTTACTTCATAGACAAACTACTCCTCCGCTGACGGGTTAGGATGGCATCATGTCCGTACTTGCATTTGAGATCTTCTTCCTTGTCCTGCTTGCCGTCGCCGGCCTCTCCATGGCCTGGTTTGCCGGTTTTGTGGTGTACCGGCTCTTCAAGGGCCAGAAGTAAAAAGCCGATAAGCGTCCAGAACCCGTAGTTTCCAGAGGTAGCTGCTGTGCCGATTGAAATTCCTACAGATCTGACACCCGAACTCGTTCCGCTGTCCTGGCTCATTGGTGAGTGGGAGGGCCGCGGCCGGCTCGGTGCCGGGGAAGAGGATTCGGAGCATTTCCTCCAGCACGTCTCCTTCACGCACAACGGGCTGCCGTACCTGCAGTACCGGGCGGAGTCCTGGCTGACGGACGATGAGGGAACCAAGCTCCGCCCGCTGACCGTGGAGACCGGTTTCTGGGCCTTGGAGCGCAAGCAGCGCGATGAGGACGGCGGCCCCGGGCTCATCCCGGCCGACATCGTCCCGGTGCTTAAGAGCGCCGACGAGGTCGAGGAACTGCGCAACAGCGACGGCGGCTTCGACATTTCCGTCTCCATCTCACACCCCGGCGGGATTTCCGAGCTGTACTACGGCCAGATCAAGGGCCC
>Ga0213837_1000697_pt1 | contig 28035 bp, 22 predicted proteins | sample SWPATP12_FD_160572 | JGI IMG/M metagenome (GOLD analysis project Ga0213837, IMG submission 160572) | Coastal seawater microbial communities from Marineland, Florida, United States - SWPA TP1 #2 | ecosystem: Environmental > Aquatic > Marine > Coastal | place: USA: Florida | collected 2016-08-06
CACCCACGACGACGACGGCCACAGCCACGCCGGGGGATTCAACGAACACGTGTGGTACAGCCCCGCCGCGATGAGCCGGCTGGCCGACGCGCTGGCCGAGAAGCTGGGCGCCCTCGAACCCTCCTCGGCCGGAGACTTCCGGACCAACGCCGCGGCCCTGAAGAAAGAGCTCGGCGGCCTGGAAACCCGACTGTCGGCCCTCAAGGCCTCGGCGGCCCACGGCGGCGTCGCCGTTACGGAGCCCGTGCCGGTCTACCTGCTGGAAGCGGCGGGCCTGGAAAACCGGACGCCGGCCGAATACAGCGCCGCCATCGAAGCCGGTTCGGATGTGCCGCCCGCTGTGCTGCGTTCGGCCATCGACGTCGTGAAGTCCGGCAAGATCCGGTTGCTAGCCTACAACCCGCAGACGGAAGGACCGCAGACCCGCGCGCTCAAGGAGGCCGCCGTCGCCGCCGGCGTCCCCGTCGTGGACTTCAGCGAGACCCTGCCGGAGGGCAAGGGTTACCTGCAATGGATGTCCGCCAACGTGGACAACCTCGCCAAGGCCCTCGCCCGGGGCTAATCCGGCCTAGGATAATCGCAACGGCGCGGCCACCTGGCCCACGCAGAAATCGAGGAAAACCCACTTGACACCCGTAGTCAGCCTGCGCGGCGCCTCCCTGACGTTCGGCAACCGGACGTTATGGGAAAACCTGGACCTGGACATCCACCCGGGAGAATTCTTTGCCGTCCTGGGCCCCAACGGCAGCGGCAAGACCACCCTCCTCAAAGTGCTGCTTGGGCTGCAGGAACTGAGCTCCGGGACCGCCGTCCTGGACGGCCGTCCCATTGCCCGGGGGAGTGAGCGGATTGGCTACGTCCCGCAGCAGGAATCGTTCGACCCGGACACGCCCCTGCGCGCCCGGGACCTGGTGGGCCTCGGCGTCGATGGTCACCGCTGGGGGATCCGCCTCGGCGGGGCCAAGGTAAACCGCAGGATCGACAGCCTGCTGGCCGAAGTGGGCGCCCTCGACTACGCAAAGGTCCCCGTGGGCAAGCTCTCCGGCGGCGAACAGCAGCGCCTGCGGGTGGCGCAGGCCCTGGCCACGGACCCCAAGGTGCTGCTCTGCGATGAACCCCTGCTGTCGCTGGATCTCCACCACCAGCAGGCGGTCAGCGCGCTGATCAACAAACAGTGCCACGAGCAGGACAGTGCGGTGATCTTCGTGACGCACGAGATCAACCCGATCATGGACTACGTCGACCGCGTCCTGTACCTGGCCGGCGGCCGTTTCCGGGTGGGCACGCCCGAAGAAGTCATGACTACGGAGGTCCTCTCGGACCTGTACGGCAGCCATGTGGAAGTGATCCGCGCCAACGGCCGACTGATCGTGGTGGGCCTGCCTGACGCGACGACGCACCACCATGAGGACGCCCACTCGGTGGCAGAGGAGGTGGGCTAGATGGATCTGGACAGCCTGCTGCATGCGATCTTCAACTTCGAGAACTACGGCGAACTGCTGGTGCTGGTGCAGAACTCCATCTGGGCCGGCGCGGTACTGGGCCTGCTCGGCGGTTTGGTGGGGACCTTCGTGATGAAGCGCGACCTTGCCTTCGCCGTGCACGGCATTTCCGAGCTCTCCTTTGCCGGTGCGGCCTTCGCCCTGCTGGTGGGCGCCGACGTGGTGTTCGGCTCGCTCGCCGGCTCCGTGGTGGCGGCACTGCTGCTGGGCCTGATGGGGGTCCGGGCCAGGGACAAGAACTCGACCATCGGCGTGCTTATGCCCTTCGGCCTGGGCCTGGGCATTCTTTTCCTCTCGCTCTACGAGGGCCGGGCCGCGAACAAGTTCGGCCTGCTCACCGGCCAGATTGTCTCTGTCGGCACCGTGCAGCTGCAGGTGCTGGCCGTCGCCGCCGTCGTGGTCATGCTGGCGCTGATCGCCATTTGGCGGCCGCTGACCTTCGCCAGCGTGGACCCCAGGGTGGCCGCGGCCCGGGGTGTTCCGGTGCGCGGGCTGGCGCTGGGCTTCATGCTGCTGCTGGGTGTGAGCGTGGCGTTGTCGATCCAGATCGTCGGGGCGCTGCTGGTGCTGGCGCTGCTGATCACCCCGGCCGCCGCTGCCCTTCGCGTCACCTCGTCGCCGCGGCTTGTGGTGCTGCTCAGCGTGGCCTTTGCGGTGACGGCGACGGTGGGAGGCATCCTGCTGGCACTCGGCGGCCGGCTCCCGATCAGCCCCTACGTGACCACGCTGTCGTTCCTGATCTACGTGGTGTGCCGGGTGGTCGGCGGTATCCGGGAACGCCGCGGCTACAACGGCCGGGTGGTGCATCCCGCCGCCGAGACGGTTTAGGCAGTCTCAAACCCCGGCCGACCCCGTCGTCAGGATATTCGTCCTTCTTGTCGGTCGGACGTTGCCTTCATGACTAGCATTTTCGGCGTGCGCGGTAGTGGTGGAGAACCCTGAGAAATTCGTCGGATGAAAGTCCTTCCAGCGTCAGTCCAAACACGCCGCCGCGGCCCACGAAGAGCTTCTCGACGAGGGTCGCATCCGATGGAGATTCAGTGAGGATCCAGCGGGCGAAGTGAGGCGTGAGGTGCTGGAGATGTTTGCATCGCTCATGCATCTCGTCCCCTGCGCTGTACCCGGTGCCGATCACCAGTCCCTGCTGCCGGCGGCGCTGGACCCGCCGGAGAGCCTCTCCGATGAGCAGGACGTCCTCGACCGAGCGCAGGGAATACTCCTCCGCGGCAAAATCCGTGAGGCCAACGGGCGCAGTGAGTCCGAGTGCCGCGTACGCGTCGAGGATGATTTCGAAGTTGTAGGGCTGAAACGTGAGGAAGTCCCGGATAAAGCGCTCACCCGAGAACTTGGATTGGATGCCGCGCACAAGGCTCTCCGTCTTCCCACGCCTATGCCAGCGGCTTGGGTGCGGAGTGCCGTCGTGCAGGCTGATCTCCATCGCCACGGCAAATGGTCCGTCGGACCGCAGATCCCGGTCGAAGGCAACAAGGGTTTCCGTTGAGAACGTACCGAAAACCTTTAGCCCCTCCGCTATTTGGGCCCTTCTATGGTTGCGCTCCGTCTCCCGTAGCCACGCTGAAAACAGGGCTGCTTCGCGGCGTCGTTCCGCCGTCAATCCGATGGCCAAGAGTCTTTCCTCGGAAACAGCGGCCGACCGCTCGGCCGCAAGCCGGTCCTCGTCCTCAGTGTGCAGCCGGTATTCAGCCCACACCCGGTCAGCCAACTCCGACAGGATCCGGGCCCGCTCGCCGTCCAGCTCGTTCATGGACCTGATCCTACGGGCGGGTCATCGAATTATGCTCGGAGCCGGTGTTTTGGGACCGACCGGACCAGCCGGAATTTCCTAGCCGCCTGCGCGCAGCGCGGTGCACTCCGGGCACAGCCCGAAAATCTCCACGGTGTGCTCAACGGCGGTGAAGCCGTGCTCACTGGCGATCCGGGCAGCCCAGGCCTCGACGGCGGGCGCTTCGACCTCGACGGCCTTACCGCAGTTGCGGCAGAGCAGGTGGTGGTGATGGCCGGAGACGGCGCACCGGCGGTAGACCACCTCGCCGTCGGCGTTCCGCAGCACGTCCACCAGGCCGTCGTCGGCGAGGGACTGCAGGATCCGGTACGAGGTGGCAAGCGATACCGAGGTGCCCCGCTCCTGCAGGATCCGGTGCAGCTCCTGGGTGCTGACAAAGTCGGCCAACTCGTCCAGGGCGGCGCTGACGGCCAGCCGCTGCTTAGTAACGCGTTGTTCCTTGCCCGGTTCCTTGCTGGCGGGTTGTCCCTTCGTATCGGCAGCGGCTTCGGCCGGCGCCTGGCTGCCGCCGGTGGTGGCGCCTTGGGACATGGGAAAACTCGCTTCGCTAAAGGGTCAGGCTGCGGACTGGAGCAGGTTCCCAGATTACCAGCCGGGCCCGTGGACACCGCTTCGGGCGGCACCATAGGCTGGCCGGATGAAGCTGACGAAATTCACCCACGCCTGTGTCCGCCTCGAAAAGGATGGCCGAGTGCTGGTGCTTGACCCGGGGACCTTCTCCGAAACCGAGCAGGCGCTCGCTGGCGCCGACGCCGTCTTGATCACCCACGAGCACGCGGACCATGTCGACGTCGACGCCGTCACCGGCGCCCTGCTGGCAAACCAGGAACTGCAGCTTTTCGCTCCCGACGGCGTGGCGTCCCAGTTGCGCGGCAAAGCGCCCGACGCTGCGGACCGGATTTCCACGGTGGCCGCCGACGAAAGCTTCGAGGCGGCCGGCTTCGCGATCCGGAGTTTCGGCGGCCAGCACGCCCTCATCCACCCGCAGATCCCGGTGGTCGCCAACGTCGGCTATCTGGTCGACTCCAACGTCTACCACCCGGGGGATTCCTTCGCGATCCCGGACGGCATCGGTGTGCAGACCTTGCTGGTGCCGATCCACGCCCCTTGGAACAAGGTGGGGGAGGTGGTGGACTTCGTCATCGGCGTGCGTGCGCCGCGGGCCTTCCCGATCCACGACGCCCTGCTGAACGACGCCGGACGCGGGCTGGTGGAGGCCCACGTCAGCCGCATCGGCGCCCGGTACGGCACAGAATACCGGCACCTGTCCAGCGGCGAATCCGTGGAGGTCTAGTTATCCGGGTCCGTTACGCGGGCCAGGCACCGCTGGCGAAGAACTCACGGATGGTGGCCTCGTGCGGTGCGGGATCCAGGCCCTGCGACTGCAGCCACTCCGGGCTGTAGTAGTTGCCGGAGTACCGGTCGCCGGCGTCGCACATCAGCGAGACGACGCTGCCGCGGCGCCCCTCGGCGATCATCCGGGCGATTAGCTGCCAGACGCCCCAGAGATTCGTGCCGGTGGAGGGGCCGGCGTGCAGCCCGGCGTAGTCACGCAGGTGCCGCATGGCGGCCACCGAGGCGGCGTCCGGAACCTGGATCATGTGGTCGATCACGGCCGGGACGAAGCTCGGCTCCAGTCGCGGCCGGCCGATGCCCTCGATCCGGGACGGAAGGCCGGCGGCGTCAGAGGTGGCGTCGCCGTCGCGGCTGGCCAGCCAGCCGGGGAAAAACGCGGAATTCTCCGGGTCGACGACGGCGAGCCGGGTGTCGTGCCGCTGGTAGCGCAGGTAGCGGCCGATCGTGGCGCTCGTCCCGCCGGTGCCGGCCCCCACGACTATCCAGTCCGGGACCGGATGTTCTTCGAGTGCCAGCTGACCGAAGATTGACTCGGCGATGTTGTTGTTCCCCCGCCAGTCGGTGGCACGCTCGGCGTAGGTGAACTGGTCCATGTAGTGGCCGCCGGTGCTGCGGGCCAGATCCTCGGCGGCCGCGTAGACCTCAGAGGCGTGGTCCACCAGGTGGCATGAGCCGCCGAACTGTTCGATCAGGGCAATCTTCTCGCGGCTGGTGGTCCGCGTCATCACGGCGATGAACGGCAGCCCCAGCAGCTGCGCAAAATAGGCCTCGGAGACGGCCGTGCTGCCGCTGGAGGCCTCCACGATCGTGGTTCCTTCGCGGATCCAGCCGTTGACGAGGCCGAAGAGGAACAGCGACCGGGCCAGGCGGTGCTTCAGGCTGCCCGTGCGATGGGTGGATTCGTCCTTCAGGTACAGCTGGACGCCCCAGTGCTCCGGCAAGGGCACCGAATAAAGGTGCGTGTCGGCGGATCTGTTGTTTTCGGCGTTGATCCGGCGGATGGCTTCGTCGGCCCAAACCCGGTCCTGCTGGCGCACTTTCGTCACCGCACCAGCCTACCCGCGGCCGTGCCGGTCCACGGTTAGAGTGGGCGGATGGACACCCTGATGACTGTGGCCGAACTCAAGGAACGAATGGAATCCGGCGCGCGGACCGTGCTGCTGGACGTCCGCTGGGCGCTGGGCGACCCGCACGGCCGGGCGCATTACCTGGAGGCGCACCTCCCCGGTGCTGTGTTCGTGGACCTCGCCACGGAGCTTGCCGGCCCCGCCGACCCCAGCCGGGGACGCCATCCCTTGCCACCGCTGGAGCAGTTCCAGCAGTCCGCGCGCAGTTGGGGTGTCCGTGACGGTGATGTGGTGGTGGCTTACGACGACACCGGCAACCTCGCCGCGGCCAGGCTCTGGTGGATGCTGCGCAACGCCGGATTCCCTGAGGTCTGCCTGCTCGACGGCGGCCTCGCCGCCTGGCGCGCGGCGGGCTTGGACGTCGAAGCGGGCGACCCGGTGGTGGAGCCGGGCGACGTTGTGCTGGGCGACGGAGCGATGCCTGTGATCGGGGCGGGTGAGGCCGCCATGTGGCCCGGCCGAGGCCTGCTCCTGGATGCCCGCGCCGGCGAACGGTACCGGGGCGAGATCGAGCCCGTAGACCCCCGCGCGGGGCACATTCCCGGCGCGGTGAGCGCGCCCACCACCGAGAATCTGGCGGCGGACGGACGGTTCCTGCCCGCAGCCACGCTCCGCGAACGCTTCACCGGCCTTGGCGTTCAGGCGGATCTGCCCACGGCTGTGTACTGCGGCTCCGGTGTGACCGCCGCCCACGAAATCGCGGCCCTCGAGATTGCAGGCTTTCCTGCGGCGCTGTATCCGGGCTCGTTTTCGGAATGGTCCAATGATCCTTCCAATGCCGTCGGCACCGGCGCTTCCGCCGACGGCGATGAAGGGGCGGACGGTGCTGCCCAAGCCGCGGCTACGCAGGGCAACTAGCTAGGCCGCTGACCGAACAGGGCAACCAGCCGCACGGCGGCGCTGCCGGGCCAGGGCAACCCGGACGCGGGTGTGCTACGCCGCAGGCTGCATTGCCGGGCGGACGCGGACCGCAACTTTCGTCCGGCGCTCCAGCTTGGCGCCGCGTCTCAGCTTTCTGCTCCTAAGCGGCTCCCTTGGAAGGGCCGCCGTAGCCATGTCTTCTCTAAGGCGCGGCTGTGGTTTCCGGGCGGGACCCGTGCCCGGCAGGGGCGGGGCGGTGGAGTGGTAGCTGTGGCCGGTCGGTGTTGTGAGTTGGAGGGTGTGCCGGGGTCCTGGGCGGGGCTGGGCGTTCCAGCCGGGGGTTTCTTTGGTGTGGTTGCAGGCTTCGCAGAGCCCGGCGCCGTTGCCGAGGCTGGTGGGGCCGCCGTGCTGCCAGGGGATGATGTGGTCCAGGTGTCGGAGGGGGGCGTCGCAGTACGGGGTGCGGCAGGTGCGGTCCCGGGCCTGGATGAAGCGGCGGTGCCCGGGCGGGAATAGCCGGGCGCGGGAGTCCATGCGGATGAGTTCGCCGGTGCCGGGTGCGGTGTAGAGACGCCTCAGCCAGGTGGTGAAGGCGCGTTGGGCGCCCGTGGCGTGATTTCCGTCGCCCGCGGTGGCGGCGCCGGCGTCCTGGACCAAAGCGCGTGCCCACCGGGCGGGGACAACACCGTAGCCGGGCAGCATGGCGGGTTCGCTGTCGGCCTGGAAGAGGGTGCGGTCAGTCATGACGAGCTGGATTTCGACGCCGCTGATGCCGCCGGCCCTCCCGGTGGTGCGTTCGACGAGGGTGTCGGCCATCAGTTGACCCCGGCTGCGGGGGTCGCCGGCCGAGCGCGCGGCGTCCGCGTGCCGGGTCAGGGCCGCGTGGACGGCGACTCCTGCTGCGACGGGCAGCAGGGCGGTGAGGTAGCACATGGTGTCGGGTGCGGGGCGGAGGCTGACGTGGCGCTCCGCCTCGGCGTGGGCGGCGCGTTCGGTGACCGTGCGCGGGTCCCGCCGATACGCCGCGGCCCTTGCCGCGGCGACAAGGGCCCGGTCCCCGGCGCCGTCGAAGGTACAGGTGTCGGCTGCGAGTTCCTCATCCACGGCCGCCCGGTCTGCTGCGGAGAGGCAGGCGGTTTCGCGGACCAGGAGGCTGGCGCGCCATTCGTTGAGCTGCCCGGTTTCCAGGGCGGCGAGGGTGTGCGGCATCTCGGTGACCAAGGCTTTGGCCAGGCCGAGCAGCCGTCCGCCCTTGGCCGGGGATTCCCGCCGGGCGAGGGCGATCTGGGCCGCGACCCCGGCGCCGAGGTGGTCTGCGGGCATCCCGGCGGAGACCTGTTCACGGCGCTGGGCCAGGTCAAAGGCGACGGAAAGCCGGGCCTGTAACGCGGCCGCGGCCGACTTGAGATCCTCAAGCTGGCGCAGCCAGTCAATGACCACCGCACTGTCGGCGGCCGTCATGCCGGTGGCCAGGCTGCGGTCCGATACCCGGGCCGCAACACCAAGCACTTCCTCCAGAGCCACGCCGGGCCCTTGCTTGCCGTCCATGGTTTAAGTCTCTCTCCGGGGTACGACATTATTGGCCCGGTATCTTCCGGGTTCCTCCAATGGCCGTCGACGGCACCCGCTCCGCACGAGGGCAGCCAGCAAATTGTTGAGCCCTGTCGTTACACTTTCGGAGTTGCCGGACATTAACGGGGTATGAGCTTGCAAGCAGTCCGGAGGGATCCCGGAAATTTGGAACGGGAAAAGCGTTTTTTGGCGGCGCATACGGCCGGCCATGACCGCATCTACCGCTATTTTCGACGCAGAACAGCGGACGCCGCCACAGCAGAAGATCTCTGTTCCGAGGTTTTCAGGATCGCCTGGGAGAAGCTGGCCGGTAGCGGCGAACTGTCCGTCATGGTGCTTTTTGGCGTGGCTAAGAACGTCCTCAGGAACCACGACCGCTCCGCGTGCCGGTCAGCAGACCTCCTCGGTGCTCTCCGGGCCGAGCGCCGGGACTCAGCGCCCGCTCAGGATTCGCCCGTCCACGAGGCCCTCGAACGGCTCAGCCCGGACGACCGTGAAGTTTTGCTCCTGACCTACTGGGATGGTTTCACGTCCCGGGAAGTCTCCGACCTGCTCAATACGAGTGCCACGGCCGTCAGGATGCGACTTCACAGGGCACGCAAGGCATTGAGCCACCTCATTCAGACACAGCCACAGGCAGAGGGTGCAGAGCTATGAAAACGAATTCAACCGCAGACCCGATCCGGCGTCAGCTCTCATCCGTTGATCCGGCAGCACACATCACCGACGACGAATTGGCCCGGAGCCGTAATCGCTCCCTGGCAGCAATGCAGCCGGCCGCCGAGGTGCTTACGGAAGCCGACGGTATCGCCGTTCCGGGCGAAACAACCACGTACCCGGCGCCAACGAAGCTTTCCGGCCGGCGTCCGCGCCCAGCACGGATCTTTCTGATGTCGGCCGCAGCCGCGGCAGTGGTCGCTGCGTTGATCGCGGGAGACGTCATTGGCCTTGCGGGCTGGAGAGGCGGAGCCACCGCCCAGGCCGCGGAAGTTCTCAACAACGCTGCCCGAATGACCATCAAAACGACTGATCCGAAGGTCTTACCCGGCCAGTACCTGCGGATAAAAAGCACCAATGTTTGGGCTTCGTACACCTCGGAACAAGACGGATCCGAGTATCGGTGGCTCGATACCGAAAAATCCGACATGTATATCCCCGCAGACAGGTCCGGGGAGTGGGTGTGGCAACGCTCAGGGCGTGTCCCCACGACCTTCTTCGACGCGAAGTCCAAGGCGTACGCCAAGAAGCAGGATCTACAGCCTTACCCCGAGCTGCTGCGCGCGCGCAACGGGGCGTTCTACGGAAGCTCGGGGATGTCCACGGACCTGTCCAAGCTGCCCCGCGATCCCTACCGGCTGCTGAACAGCATCTACAAACAAACGCTGGGGAAGGGGCAGTCCGTCGACGGTGAAGCGCTCGTGTTCATCGCGGACCTCCTGAGGACCGGGCTGGTGCCTGCCGAACTGCGGGCTGCGCTTTACAAGGCCGCGGCCTTGATTCCCGGGGTGACGGTCACCGAAGGCCAAGCCAACCTGGACGGCCGCACCGGGGTGGCCATCGGACGCCTTGAGGACGGGCCCGCCAAATCACGCCAGGAGATCATCATCGATCCCGAGACTGGTCTGTTGATCGGAGAACGGTCCGTCCTCTCCCAGGCCCAGAGCGGATTTCCGGCGGGAACAGCAACGACCAGGACGTCCATCGAAACATCCGTCAGCAACACGGCACCCTAGTTGGCACAGCCAGGCCGTCATTCAGTGTCCCGGTCCCGATCAGCCCCCAACTGGCACCGAAACCGCTCCCGGGGGTAGCGTCGAACCATGACTCCAGGACGCCCCGTACCGCCGCCCCTCGCCAAGCCGTTGCCCGACCTCAACGACAGCCACACGGACGGCACCGCCGCTCCCACCCTCGCCGCCGCTTACGGGGCCACGGCCCCTGACAGCGGCCTGGTTCCCCTGACCGTGGCCCGGCGCGCCCCCAAGGAGGACGACGTCGAGATCGCCGTCGAATTCTGCGGCCTCTGCCACTCCGATGTGCACGCCAGCCGCGGCGAATGGGGCGGCAACACCTACCCGCTGATTCCGGGTCACGAGGTCGTCGGCCGCGTCAGCCGGGTGGGCTCCGCCGTCGACGATTTCACCGTCGGGGAGCGCGTCGGCGTCGGCTGCATGGTCGACTCCTGCCGCGAATGCGAAAGCTGCCTGGATGGCCTGGAGCAGTACTGCGAGAACGGCATGACCGGAACGTACGGCGCCAAGGATCGCCGCAACGCTGACGCCATCACCCAGGGCGGCTACTCCACCTCGATCGTCGTGGACCGTAACTACGTCCTGCGGGTTCCGGAGGGCATGGATCCCGCCGCCGCGGCGCCCCTGCTGTGCGCCGGCATCACCACCTATTCGCCGCTGAACCACTTCGAGGTGGAGGAGGGCGACGCCGTCGGCGTCGTCGGGCTTGGCGGCCTCGGCCACATGGCGGTCAAGATCGCCAAGGCCATGGGAGCGGATGTCACGGTCTTCACGACGTCGGAACGGAAGTTCGCCGCCGCCCGCGAACTGGGAGCCGACCACGTGGTGCTCTCCACGGACCCGGCCGCGATGGAAGCCGCCGACCGCAGCCTCGACGTCATTATCGACACCGTCGCCGCGCCGCACGACCTCAACCCGTACTTCCGCACCCTGCGGGTGGACGGCGCGCTCTTCCAGCTGGGCCTGCCCTCGGAAGCCATGCCCCCGGTCAACCCCGGTGCGCTGATCCGGCGGCGGATCGCGTACGCCGGCTCGCTGATCGGCGGAATCGCCGAGACCCAGGAGATGCTGGACTTCTGCGCCGAACACGGCGTGGTCTCCGACATTGAGGTGGTCCGTGCGGACCAGCTGAACGAGGCCTACGACCGCATGGTGGCCGGCGACGTGAAGTACCGATTTGTCCTGGACGCCAGCACCCTGGGGTCCCCGGCGGAAAAGGCGGATGCATGAGCACCCTGTTCACCAAGATCATCAACGGCGAGATCCCGGGCCGCTTCGTCTGGCGCGAGGACGACGTTGTCGCGTTCCTGACCGTGGGCCCGCTGGCCGACGGGCACACGCTCGTGGTTCCCACCGAAGAGGTGGACCGCTGGACGGACGCCTCGCCGGAGGTGCTGGGCCGCGTGATGGAAGTTGCCCGCAGGATCGGCGCGGTCCAGGTGGACGTTTTCGACGCCGCCCGGGCCGGCCTGACCGTGGCCGGCTACGAGATCAACCACCTGCACGTCCACGTGTGGCCCTCCAACTCGATGGCGGACTTCGATTTCGGCACCGTGGACCAGCACCCGGACCCGGCCCGGCTCGATGCCAACGCGGAGAAGCTGCGCGAGGGCCTGCGGAAGGCTGGCCACGCGGAGTACGTGCCGGAGGCCTAGTCTTCGCGCACTGGCGCCGGCGCAGCGCTCCCCAGGGGGCCTACGCCGGCGCCAGCGCCTTGTTCAGCACCGTCCGGATTCGCTTTTCGGAGACCGAATAGGCGGTTCCGAGTTCGACGGCGAACAGGCTCACCCTCAGTTCCTCGATCATCCAGCGGACCTGGGTTAACTCCGTCCCCACGCGCCGCCCGGGCAGCAGGGCCGACACGGCGTCGTCGTAGTCATCCTCAAGGCCCTGGACGATCGACATGTGCTGTGCGTCCCGCTGGACATTCCCGGGAAGCTTTTCAAGGCGCTTCTCGATGGCCGCGAGGTAGCGGGGCAGCTGGCTCAGCTGGGCGTAGCCCGTGCGTGCCACGAAACCGGGGAACACAAGCTGCTCCAGCTGGGCCTTGATGTCGTTCAGTGCGCTGATCAGGGCCAGGCTGGTGGTTCCCCTGAGCTGCTTCTCGATCCGCCGCGTGCTCGCGAGGATGCGCTCGACGACGGCGGTCACCGTGAAAACCGTGTCGATCAGTTCGGCGCGGACCTGCTCGTACAGCGCCTTGAAGGAGGCCTCGTCCCACGGCAGCGCGGCCGGGGTGAGCTTGTCGATCGCGGCGAGGGCGCAGTCAGCGATGAGGGCCGAGACGGAGCCGTGCGGGTTTTGGCTGAACGTCAGCTTCTCGGTGTTGTTCAGGTGCTCCAGTACGTAGCGGTCCGGCGGCGGCACCTTCAGTGCGAGCAGCCGGATGACGCCGCCGCGCATGGCCTGTTCCTGTTCGCCGGCGGTCTGGAACAGCCGCAGCGCCACCGAGGATCCCTCATCCACCAGCGCCGGGAATCCCGTGACGGTGTGGCCCTTGACGGTTCCCTGGACCTGGCGCTGCACGGTGCCGAAGGTCCAGTCCTTGAGACCGGACAGCTCGGTGAAGCCGGCCGGTGCAAGCTGCGACGGTGCGGCGGGGGATGCGGGGGATTTTCCGTTCGCCCGGCCGGCGGCGGCAGCCGATTTCGGCGCCGTCGTGGACGGCGTGGCCCCAAGGGATTCGGCGATGGCCCGGCGGGTGGCGGGGGCCAGCTTTTCCTGGAGCGCCGCCAGGTCCTTGCCCTCGTCCAGGACCTTGCCGCGGGAGTCCACGACCCGGAAGCTGACCCGAAGGTGTGGCGGGACTGCATCCCAGTTCCAAGACCCCGGCGGGATCACCTGGCCGCGAAGCCTGCGCAGCACGAGCTCAAGTGAGGGTTCCAGCTCGTCGGCCGCGGGATCGAAGTCGGCCTCGAGCGCGGCGACGGCCTGGCGGGCGACATCCGGCGCGGGAACGAAGTTCTTGCGCACTTGCTTGGGCAGCGACTTGATCAGGGCCGTGACCAGCTCCACCCGCTGGCCCGGAATGAGCCAGCGGAACGCGGCGTCGTCCAGCTGGTTCAGGAACAGCACGGGGACCTCGGCGGTGACGCCGTCGGACGGGTTGGGCGGCGAGCCGGGCGCCACCGGATGGAACTCGTAGCTCAGCGGCAGTTCGAAGCCCTTGTGCAGCCAGGTCTTCGGGTACGCGGAATCGTCGAGGGCGTCGGCGTCCTCGCTGATCAGCAGCGACTGGTCGAAGTCCAGCAGCGTGGGGTCCTGCTGGCGGGCTTCCTTCCACCACTTATCGAAGTGGCGTTCGGACACGACGCCCTTGCCGATCCGGGCGTCATAGAACTCGAACAGCGTCTCGTCATCGACCAGGATGTCGCGGCGCCGCATCCGCGCCTCGAGCTCCTCGACTTCCTGGAGCAGGGCACGGTTGCGGTGGAAGAACTTGTGGTGGGTCTGCCAGTCGCCCTCCACCAGGGCGTGCCGGATGAAAAGTTCGCGGGAGAGCTCCGGATCCACCCGGCCGTAGTTGACCCGCCGGTTGGGGATGATCGGCACACCGTAGAGCGTGACCTTCTCATGGGCCATCACCGAGCCCATCTTCTTGGACCAGTGCGGTTCGCTGTAGCTGCGCTTGACCAGGTCCGGAGCCACCTGCTCGGCCCAGAGCGGATCGAATTTCGCGGCCACGCGTGCCCAGAGCCGGCTGGTTTCGACCAGTTCGGCAGCCATCACGAAGGTGGGGGACTTCTTGAACAGCGCAGAGCCGGGGAAGATCGCGAAGCGGCTGCCGCGGGCACCGGCGTACTCGCGCTTGCGTTCATCCAGAATGCCAATGTGGCTCAGCAGCCCCGAGAGCAGGCTGATGTGGATGCCCTCGTGGTTGCCCACGGGGTCGGTGAGCCGTTTGTTGTCCAGCCTGATGCCCAGCGGCCGGGCGAGTTGGCGCAGCTGGGCGAAGAGGTCCTGCCACTCCCGCACGCGCAGGTAGTTGATGAACTCGTTGCGGCAGAGTCGGCGGAAGGCCGTGGAGGAGAGCTCCTGCTGTTTTTCCTGCAGGTAGTTCCAGAGGTTCAGGTAGCCGGTGAAGTCCGAGTTTTCGTCGCGGAACCGGGCGTGCTTCTCCGCGGCGAGCTGCTGCTTGCCTGTGCCGTCCCCCTGGGGGCGCTCGCGCGGGTCCTGGATGGTCAGGGCCGCGGCCAGGATCATGACCTCGCGGACGCAGCCGCGTTTGCCGGACTCCACAATCATCCGGCCCAGCCGGGGATCCACCGGCAGCTGGGCCAGTTGCTGCCCGACGGCGGTCAGGCCGCCGCCGGCGCGGCCGGAGCCGCGGCGCTGGCCGCCGCGCTGCCCGCCGTCGCCGTCGCCCGTGCTTTCCTGCGGGCGCGAGGCACTCAGGGCGCCGAGTTCGCGGAGCAGCGTGACGCCGTCGTTGATGGCGCGCGAATCCGGCGGCTCCACGAACGGGAAGTTCTCCACGTCCTTTGGCCCGCGGGCCACACCCATGGCCGTCATCTGCAGGATCACCGCGGCGAGGTTGGTGCGCAGGATCTCCGGGTCCGTGAACAGCGGCCGGGACTCGAAGTCTTCCTCCGAGTACAACCGGATGGCGATACCGTCGGAGACGCGGCCGCAACGGCCCGAGCGCTGGTTGGCCGAGGCCTGGGAGACCCGCTCGATCGGCAGCCGCTGGACCTTGGTGCGGTGCGAGTAGCGCGAGATGCGGGCCGTGCCGGTGTCGATGACGTACTTGATGCCGGGGACCGTGAGCGAGGTTTCGGCGACGTTGGTGGCCAGCACGATCCGCCGCTTGCTGCCGGGGTGGAAGACCTTGTGCTGCTCCTGCAGGCTCAGGCGGGCGAAGAGCGGGAGCACCTCGGTGCCGGCCAGCCGCCGGTTCGTCTGGATCCGCGCGTTGAGCGCCTCCGCCGCGTCACGGATTTCGCGCTCTCCGGAGAAGAAGATCAGGATGTCGCCGGGGGCCTCGAGGGCGAGTTCGTCGACGGCGTCGCATACCGCGTCCAGCGGGTCGCGGTCCTCCTCGAGTTCGTCGTCGGAGGACTCGGCGTCCTCGCCTGCGGCACCGCCGGCCGGCTGCGAGAGCGGCCGGTAACGGATTTCCACCGGGTAGGTGCGGCCGGAGACCTCGATGATGGGGGAGGGCTCCTCCTCGGTGCCGAAGTGCTTGGCGAACCGCTCCGGATCGATGGTGGCCGAGGTGATGATGACCTTCAGGTCCGGCCGCTGCGGCAGGATCCGCTTCAGGTAGCCGAGGATGAAGTCGATGTTGAGGCTGCGTTCGTGTGCCTCGTCGATGATGATCGCGTTGTATTTGCGCAGCAGCTTGTCGCGCTGGATCTCGGCCAGCAGGATGCCGTCGGTCATCAGCTTGACCTTGGTGGAGCGGCTGACCTCGCCGGTGAAGCGGACCTGGAAGCCGACCTCCTGGCCGATCTCGACGCCGAGTTCCTCGGCAATGCGCTCCGCCACCGTCCGCGCGGCAAGCCGGCGCGGCTGGGTGTGGCCGATCAGGCCGTTCTCGCCCAGGCCCAGTTCCAGGCACATCTTGGGGATCTGGGTGGTCTTACCGGAACCGGTCTCGCCGGCGATGATGGTCACCTGGTTGGCGGCGATGGCGGCCATCAGGTCCTCGCGGCGCTCGGAGACCGGCAGCTCGGCGGGGTAGGAGATATGCAGTGTCATGGCTGAAAACAGTCTAGCCGCCGGACATAGGGTTGCCCGGTCCCTGGGCGGGGCCGGGCAGCAATGGGAGTGAAGGGTCTAGAAAAACCGCAGCGTGTAGCTGGTGCTGGGGAGGTCGTGGGCCATCCAGTACTCTTCCGAACGGACCGGCGGATTGTGCCCGAGGCCATCCTTCCGGAGGGCCCGGAGGGTGGCGGCGACGGCGGCGAGGATCAGGACGATGAGGGCGATTCCGATGAGTTCCATACCTCCATGGTTCTCCCGCACGGGAGGCAAAAAAAGTGGCAGAAAAGACCAAAAAGCTAAAATTTCTGCCACACTGGATATATGCTCAAATCAGTGGCGATGATCGTGGTTCCCAACTTCTCGGTCTTCGAATTCGGGACCGCCTTCGAGGTGTTCGGCGTCGACAGATCGGACCGCGGCTCCGGTGTGCCGGCGTTCGATTTCCGCGTCTGCACCCCGGAGCCGGGTGACGTTCCGATGAAGTCCGGACTGTCGCTGCATGTGGAGCTCGGGTTGGAGGCCGCCGCGGACGCAGACCTGGTCATCATGACCCCGTTCGGCAAGGACTCCGATGTTCCTGAGTCCGTGCTGGAGGCGCTGCGGGCGGCGCACGCGCGGGGAGCCTGGGTCATGTCGATCTGTTCGGGCGCCTTCGCCTTGGCCCGGGCCGGGCTGCTGGACGGGCGCCGCTGCACCACCCACTGGCACTATTCGCAGGAGCTCGCCACCCGCTACCCGGCCGCGATCGTCGATGAAAACGTGCTCTACGTCCAGGACGGGCAAATCATCACGAGCGCGGGGACGGCCGCCGGCATCGATGCCAGCCTGCACCTGGTCCGGGTGGAGCTGGGCGCCAACGTGGCCGCGAGCATCGCACGGGACATGGTGGTTCCGCCGCACCGCGACGGCGGCCAGGCCCAGTACATCGATCGACCCATGCCGAGGTGCGGTTCACAGCCGATGGAGGAGCTGTTGCGCTGGATGGTCGGAAACCTGGACGAGGAGCACTCCGTCAACGAACTGGCCGCCCGCGTGCACATGTCGCCACGCACCTTCGCCCGGCGGTTCCGGGCCGAGACCGGTGCGACCCCCGCGGCGTGGCTGAACTCGCAACGGGTGCTGCGGGCGCAGGAGCTGCTGGAGACCACGGACCTGAACATCGACGAGATCGCCCGGGAGGCCGGCTTCGGCCACTCGGTGCTCTTGCGTCACCACTTCGCCAAGGTGCTGGACACCAGTCCGCAGGCTTACCGCCGGACGTTCCGCGGGCACCTGGCCGCGGTCTAGGAAAACTAGCCGGGCTGATCGAGCGACTCGGCCGCCGCCCGGGTGCAGTCCACCAGGGTCCGCCAGGGCCCGACAAGGTCCCGCTCGGGCAGCGTGGCGCGGCGCTGGCCGGCCCTGATCCGGTAGACGAAGCGGTCCGGCTGCGGAACGCCGCCGGCGCCGGCCTGCGCCCGGCCAGGCAGTTCGTCCCAGGGGCAGGCCTCGACCAGCGGCTTCCACTGGTTCCGGTCATCATCGGTCAGCGCCTGCACGCTCCAGACGCGCTCCATCCCGGCGATGCCCCCGCTGCGCTGGACGGTTATCTTCATCGGGTCTTCCTTAGGCAGGTGCCGTTTACACCCTCACTTTGACAGTTTCCCATGCCCGCCGGACGGCGTCATGCTCGGCCGATTCGGCCCCGTAAAGCTCCTTGGCGGATGCCGCGGTCGCCTTGGCAAAGACCGTGAAGGTGGCGGCCGCGGGCAGGGTGCCGCCGGTCACGGTGTCGTACCAGATGCGGCCCGGAGTCTCCCACGCCTTTCCGCCCAGGGCCGTCGCGACAAGGTAGAAGGCACGGTTGGGTATGCCCGAGTTCAGGTGCACCCCGCCGTTGTCCGCACTGGTGTGGACATAGGAATCCATCGAGTCCGGCTGCGGGTCCTTGCCGAGCACGTCGTCGTCGTAGGCGGTGCCGGGCGCCTTCATGGAACGAAGCGCCGTGCCCTGAACCTGGTCCGTAAAGAGGCCCTCGCCGATCAGCCAGCTGGCCTCCGCCGCGGACTGCTGCTTCACGTACTGTTCCACCAGGGCGCCGAAGACGTCCGAAAGCGATTCGTTGAGGGCGCCTGCCTGGTTCCGGTAGGCGAGGCCGGCGGAGAACTGGGTGACGCCGTGCGCGAGCTCGTGGCCGATGACGCTTAGCGACGCCGTGAAGCGGTTGAAGACCTGGCCGTCACCGTCGCCGAACACCATCTGCTTGCCGTCCCAGAACGCGTTGTCGTAACGCTGGCCGAAGTGCACCGTGGCATCCAGGGGCAAACCGTTGCCATCAATCGAGTTGCGGCCGAAGGCCTCGGCGTAGAGCCGGTGCGTGCTGCCCAGGCCGTCATACGCCTCGTCGGCTGCCGGGTCCCCGGTGGCGGGTTCACCTTCTTTGTGCACCAGCACACCGGGCAGGTTTTCCGAGGCTTTAGCGTCGTAGACCGTGCGCTGCGGCGGGCCCGGGGTGAGCTGCCGGAGTCCCGGAGGCGCAGCCGGGACCGGCGCCGCGCGGGATGCCTGGAAGCTCTTGACGTGCTGCAGGGCTTCCTTCGCGGCCCGGGCCGCCACCAGCAGCCGAGGTTCATGGTGCTGCGCTGCCAGCCGGCGCAACAGGTAGGGAGGGATGATGGAGCAGTACATGTGAGACCCCTTTGCTTCTGCCGATGCGAACAGCCTACGAGGGGGCGCCGACATTTGGCAGGGCCGGCATCAGGGTTGCACGCCTGTAGCCGCCGGTTGGATACGGTAGGCCAATGGCGCAAACGGAGCAGAAGAAAACGAAGAAAAAGAAACCCGGTTCGACCCTGCTGACGGTCATCGTCGCGTTCGTGGCGAATGTCCTGGTGGCCGTGGCGAAGTCGGTGGCCGCGTTCCTGACCGGCTCGGCCTCCATGGCGGCCGAGGCGGCCCACTCCTGGGCGGATACCGGGAACCAGGTGTTCCTGTTCTTCGCGGAACGGCGCTCGGCCAGGCCACGGGACAAGAGCCACCCGATGGGTTACGGACGCGAAGCCTACGTCTGGTCGATGTTCGCCGCATTCGGGCTGTTCACCGCGGGCGCCGTGGTGTCCATCATGCACGGCATCCAGCAGATCATCGAGCCGGAGCCGGCAGCCGACTTCGCAGTGGCCTATGTGGTCCTGGCCGCCGCGTTCGTCTTTGAGGGGATCTCCTTCATCCAGGCGTTCCGGCAAACCCGGAAGGCCGCGCACGAACTGGAACGGCACACCCTCGAACAGGTCCTGATCAGTTCCGATCCCACCCTGCGTGCCGTCTTCGCGGAGGACGCCGCCGCACTCATCGGCCTGATCGTGGCCTTTGCCGGCGTGTTCCTGCACCAGGTCACCGGCTCGCCGCTGCCCGACGCGATTGGCTCGATCATCGTCGGCGTGCTGCTGGCCGTCGTCGCCGTCGTGCTGATCGACCGGAACCGGCGTTTCCTGGTGGGCCAGGGCGTTACCCCGGACATCGAACGCTCGATGGCCCGGCGGGTGCTGGAGCACGGCGACATCGCAAGGCTCACGTACCTGCACCTGGAATTTGTCGGCCCGCGGAAGCTCTACCTGGTCGCGGCCGTGGACCTGCAGGGCGATCATCCGGAGCACGAAGTGGCAGTGGCCCTGCGCCGGATCGAACGCGAACTGGAAGACCATGAAACCGTCGAGGAAGCCGTGCTGACCCTTTCCACCCCGGACGAAGCCAGCCTGGACTTTGAGGCGCACGCAAGCCGCGCCGAGGCCTGAGGCCGGAACCCAAAAAACCCCGCCGTTTCACTGAAACGGCGGGGTTTTTGTTGGTGCCCTCGATAGGATTCGAACCTACGACCTTCTGCTCCGGAGGCAGACGCTCTATCCCCTGAGCTACGAGGGCAATCAGGGATCCTGCCGTGACCGGCGGGACGTCCTAGAGCTTAGCAGGAAGGTGGCCCCCAAAGGAAAACCGCCCCTCCTACGCCGCAGGGGAACACCCGGGGAGGCGGAAAGCCCAAGATGACGTCAGTAAAATTCCGCGGGACCGCGGGCCGCCGGTAGGCTGGAACTGTGACCCCAGAAGAACTCTCCCACGCCATATCCGCCTGCCTGAAGGACGCCGTCGCCGCCGGTGAGATCGCCCTGGCCGCCGCCGACATTCCGGAGGCGGTGCGCGTGGAGCGGCCCAAGAACCGGGACCACGGAGACTGGGCCACCAACATCGCGCTCCAGCTTGCGAAGCCGGCCGGCACCAACCCGCGCCAGCTCGCCGGCCTGCTGAGTGCCCGGCTGGCCTCGATCGAAGGGGTCTCCGCCGTCGACATCGCCGGGCCGGGGTTCCTGAACATCACCGTCGACGCCGCGGCCGCCGGAGCCCTGGCCAAGGCGATCGTCGAGGCCGGCACCGCCTACGGCACCAACACGGCGCTCGCGGGCCGGACGGTCAATATGGAGTTCGTCTCGGCCAACCCCACCGGGCCGCTGCACATCGGACACACCCGCTGGGCCGCCCTGGGCGACTCCATCGCCCGCGTCCTGCGGGCCTCCGGCGCGGACGTCACGGCGGAGTACTACATCAACGACGCCGGCTCGCAGATGGACGTCTTCGCGCACTCCGTACTGTCCCGGCTGCACGGCCGCGGCGTGCCGGAGGGCGGCTACCCGGGCGAATACATCGCGGACCTCGGCCACGAGGTGCTGACCCAGCACCCCGGCATCCGCGAACTCACCGACGTCGCGGCGCTCCCGGTAATCCGCGGCGCGGCCTACAAAGCGCAGCTGCACGACATCAAGCAGACCCTCGCGGACTTCGGCGTCGAATTCGATGTGTTCTTCTCCGAGCAGGAACTGCACGACGCCGGCGCCATCGCCGACGCCGTCGCCCGGCTCCGCGAACAGGGCCACGTCTACGACGACGGCGGCGCGGTCTGGCTGCGCACCACCGACTTCGGCGACGACAAGGACCGCGTGATGATCCGCGCGAACGGCGAGCCGACGTACTTCGCCGCCGACGCGGCCTATTACCTGTCCAAGAAGGACCGCGGCTTCACCGAGAAGATCTACCTCCTGGGGGCCGACCACCACGGCTACATCAACCGGCTCAAGGCGATCGCCGCCGCGGCCGGCGACGATCCCGAGGTCAACATCGAGGTGCTGATCGGCCAGCTCGTCTCCGTCAACGGTGCCAAGCTCTCCAAGCGGGCGGGCAACATCATCGAGCTCAAGGACCTGATCTCCTGGCTCGGCAAGGACGCCGTCCGGTACTCGCTGGCTCGCTTCCCGGCCGACTCGCCGCTGACCCTGGACCCGGAGCTGCTGAAGAAGCACAGCAACGAAAACCCGGTCTTCTACGTCCAGTACGCCCACGCACGCTCCCGCGGCGCCGCCCGTAACGCCGTCGCCGCCGGCGTCGAGCGCCGGGTGGAGGGCGAGGACCGCTTTGAGGCGTCCCTGCTGGACCACGCGACCGAAAACGAGCTGCTCTCGCACCTGGGCAGCTACCCCTCGATCGTGGCCAAGGCCGCCGAGCTGCGCGAACCGCACCGCGTGGCCCGCCACCTCGAAGTCATCGCCGGGGCCTACCACCGCTGGTACGACGCCTGCCGCGTCGCCCCGCTGGGCGATGAAGCCATCACGGACCTGAACCGCACCCGGCTGTGGCTCAACGACGCCACCAGCCAGGTGCTGGCCAACGGACTGGAACTGCTGGGCGTTTCGGCGCCGGAACGGATGTGAACGCCATGACCGCGAACCCCAACAACCGCACCGCAGCGTCCCCGCTGGCCCCGGAGTGGCTCGCCGTCCCGGAGGACCTCAACGCCCTGCACGAGCCCATGTGGGCCGCCGGCGTCGAGCGCACCGCGGGCGGCGAACTCGCCATTGACGGCATCCCCGTCAGCGAACTGCAGCGGCAGTTCGGCACGCCGCTGTTCGTCATGAGCGAGACCGACTTCCGCGCCCGCGCCCGGGCGTTCCAAGACGCCTTCAACGAGGCCTTCGCGGACATCTGCGGGGGAGTGGACGTCTACTACGCCGGCAAGTCATTCCTGTGCACCGCCGTCGTCCGCTGGGTCGAGGAGGAAGGCCTCCGGCTGGACACCGCCTCCGGCGGCGAACTGGCCGTCGCGGCCCGCGCCGGCATTCCCGGTGCCGCCGTCGCACTGCACGGCAACAACAAATCCGACGCCGAAATCCACCGCGCCCTCGACATGAAGCTCGGCCGGATCGTCGTCGACAGCCTTGCCGAACTGGACCGGGTCGCCGCGATCGCCGCCAACCGCGGCGAGACGGCGAAAGTCATGCTGCGGCTGACGCCCGGCGTGCACGCGCACACCCATGAGTTCATCGCCACCGCGCATGAAGACCAGAAGTTCGGCCTCTCGATGGCCGGGGACTCCACCGACCAGGCCGGACTGTCCGCCGCCGAGGAGGCCGTTGCCGCCGCCGTCGGACACGACAGCATCGAGCTGCTGGGCCTGCACTGCCACATCGGTTCCCAGATCTTCGAACCGGACGGCTTCGCCCTCGCCGCGGAGAAGCTGCTCGACTTCCTCGCCGCGATGCAGGCCAAGTACTCCATTGTGCTGCCCGAGCTGGACCTGGGCGGCGGCTACGGCATCGCCTACACCCCCGTGGACACCCCGCGGCCGCCGGCCGACATCGCGCAGGCGATGGCCGCCGTCGTCCGCGCCAAGGTGGCCGAGCTCGGCATCACTGCGCCGCGGATCTCGATCGAGCCGGGCCGCGCGATCGTGGGCACCAGCACTTTCACGCTCTACGAGGTGGGGACGTTGAAGACCGTCCGGGTGGACGCGCCGGCGAGTCCGGCCGACAACGCCGGGGAAACCGCGGAAAACGTTACGTACCCCCGCCGCTATGTGTCGGTGGACGGCGGCATGAGCGACAACGCGCGCCCGGTGCTGTACGACGCGGATTATTCGGCGGTTCTGGCCTCCCGCAGCTCCGACGCGGCGCCGCAGCTGTCCCGCGTGGTGGGCAAACATTGCGAGAGCGGCGACATAGTTGTTAGAGATGTATATCTGCCCGAGGACGTGGCAGCCGGTGATCTGCTCGCTGTACCGGGGACCGGCGCCTACTGCTGGGCCCTGTCAAGCAATTACAATTATCTGGCCCGGCCGGGCGTTGTCGCGGTACGCGATGGATCAGTCCGGCTCATTGTCCGCGGGGAAACCGAACAAGATCTGCTGAACCGCGACATGGGAGTCTGAATGACGGAAATGCGAACCCTGAAAGTGGCCCTGCTGGGCTGTGGCAACGTTGGGGCCCAGGTTGCGCGGATTCTCATTGACGACGCCGACGCGCTGGCGTCCCGCACCGGAGCCCGCCTCGAACTGAGCGGCATCGCCGTGCGCAACCTCGACGCCCCGCGGGAGGTCGAGCTGCCCCGCGGGCTCTTCACCACCGACGCCGAGGCACTGGTCAAGGACGCCGACCTGGTCATCGAACTGATGGGCGGCATCGAGCCGGCACGGACCCTGATCCTCACGGCAATCCGGCACGGCGCGTCCGTCGTCACCGGCAACAAGGCTCTGCTCGCCCAGGACGGTCCGACGCTCTACGAGGAAGCGGACAAGGCCGGCGTCCAGCTCTCCTACGAGGCCGCCGTCGCCGGGGCCATCCCGATCCTCCGCCCGATCCGGGACAGCCTGTCCGGGGACCGGATCACCCGGGTACTGGGCATCGTCAACGGCACCACCAACTTCATCCTGGACCAGATGGACACCACGGGTGCGCAGTTCGCCGACGCCCTCGCCGAGGCCCAGCGGCTGGGCTACGCCGAGGCCGATCCCACCGCCGACGTCGAGGGCCTGGACGCCGCATCGAAAGCCGCCATCCTCGCCTCGCTGTCCTTCCACACGCGGTTCGCGCTCGAAGACGTCTACTGCGAGGGCATCAGCTCCGTCACCGCGGCCGACATCGCCGCCGCGAAAGACGCCGGCTTCGTGATCAAGCTGCTGGCGATCGCCGAGAAGCTCAGTGATTCCGAAGGCAACGAGGGCGTCTCCGTCCGCGTCCACCCCACCCTGCTGCCCCGCGAGCACCCGCTGGCGGCCGTGCACGGCGCGTTCAACGCCGTCTTCATCGAGGCCGAAAACGCCGGCGAGCTGATGTTCTACGGCCAGGGCGCCGGGGGCACCCCGACGGCGTCCGCCGTGCTGGGTGACCTGGTCTCGGCGGCGCGCCGGATCGTCCTGGGCGGCCCCGGCCGCACCGAAACCACCACCGGGCACGTCCCGGCGCTGCCCATCGACGCCGCCATCACGAGCTACTACATCGGCCTCGACGTCGCGGACCAGCCCGGTGTCCTGGCCCGGATCGCGCAGCTCTTCGCCGAGCACGGCGTGTCCATCGAGATCATGCGGCAGACCATCCACCGCGACTCGGCCTCCAAGTCCGAGTCCGCGGAACTGCGGATCGTCACCCACCGCGCGAGCGAAGCCGCGCTGGCAGCAACCGTCCAGGCCGTCAAGGGCCTGGACGTCATCAATTCCGTCACATCCGTACTGCGGGTAGAAGGGGTCTAAGTGGCTCACCAATGGCGCGGAGTCATCCGCGAATACGCCGAACGCCTGCCGGTCACCGAGGCCACCAAGGTCATCACCCTGGGCGAGGGCGGCACCCCGCTCGTGCACGCCCAAAAGCTCTCCGAGCTCACCGGCTGCACCGTCTACCTCAAGGTCGAGGGCATGAACCCGACCGGATCCTTCAAGGACCGCGGCATGACCATGGCCATGACCGCCGCCGTTGCCTCCGGAGCCAAGGCCGTCGTCTGCGCTTCCACCGGCAACACCTCCGCCTCGGCCGCGGCCTACGCGACGTCGGCCGGGCTGCAGTGCGCCGTGCTGGTGCCCGAGGGCAAGATCTCGATGGGCAAACTCAGCCAGGCAATCGCGCACGGCGCCACCCTGCTGCAGGTCGACGGCAACTTCGACGACTGCCTCGACATCGCCCGGAAACTGGGGGAGTCCTACCCGGTGTTCCTGGTCAACTCGGTCAACCCGGCGCGCATCGAGGGCCAGAAGACCGGCGCCTTCGAGGTTGTGGACGCGCTCGGCGACGCCCCGGACATCCACGTTCTCCCGGTCGGCAACGCCGGCAACATCAGCGCGTACTGGAAGGGCTACAAGGAGTACGCGGCGCCTTACGCGTCCGCCACCGCCGGCGAACTGCCCGCCGTCGCCACGAAGACACCCGTGATGTGGGGCTTCCAGGCCGCCGGCGCCGCGCCGTTCGTCGCGGGCCACCCCATCACGGAGCCGGACACCATCGCCACCGCCATCCGGATCGGCAACCCGGCGTCCTGGGACACCGCCGTCGCCGCGCGGGAGGAGTCCGGCGGCGTTATCGAGGCCGTCACCGACGAGGAAATCCTCTCCGCGCACCGCTGGCTCTCTGCCCGTGAAGGCGTGTTCGTCGAACCGGGTTCCGCCGCCGGCGTCGCGGGCCTGATCAAGAAGCACGCCGCGGGCGAGGTTCCCGCCGGCAAGACGATCGTCATCACGGTCACCGGCCACGGCCTCAAGGACCCGCAGTGGGCCCTGCGCACCGAGGACGGCACCGAGGTGCAGCCGGTCAAGGTCGCCAACGACGTCGTCACGGTTGCCGCCGAATTGGGACTGGAAGAAAAATAGCCTTGGAAACAACCCTCACCGTTCCGGCCGAATCTCCCGCCGACATTCCGGCGGTTCCGGCCGGGCAAGTGGTCACCGTCAGGGTCCCGGCCACCAGCGCCAACCTCGGCCCCGGCTACGACAGCCTGGGCCTGGCCCTGTCGCTGCACGACACGCTGACGGTGGAAACCCTCGAAAGCGGGGAGCTGGAGTTCGAGCTCAGCGGCGAGGGCGCGGACACCCTGCCCCGCGACGCGAGCCACCTCGTGGCCCGGGCGTTCACCGAAGCGCTGCACCTGCTGGGTTTCCGGCACGAGGGGCTGCGGATCACCGCGGACAACGTCAACCCGCACGGCCGCGGCCTCGGCTCATCGGCCGCGGCGGTGGTGGCAGCCGCCACCGCCGCGAACGCCCTCGTGCCGGCCGAATCCCGGCGCGGCAAGGACTGGATCCTGCAGTTCACGTCCCGACTGGAGGGCCACCCGGACAACGTCGCACCTGCCATTTTCGGCGGACTGGCGCTGTCCTGGCAGGACAGTGACCAGTACAGCAGCACCTGCGCGACGGTCGACGCCGGCATTGTTCCGGTCGTCGCCGTTCCGGACTTCGAGCTCTCCACCGAGGCTGCCCGGGCGCTGCTTCCGGCGTCCGTGGGGCACCACGCCGCCGCGATGAACTCGGGCCGTGCAGCCCTGCTGATCCACGCGCTGACGCAGAAGCCCGAATTCCTGTTGCCGGGCACCGAGGACTACCTGCACCAGAGCTACCGGGCGCAGGCTATGCGGCCCAGCGCGGAGCTGATTGCTGCGCTGCGCGGCGCCGGCCATGCCGCCGTGGTCTCCGGCGCGGGACCGACCGTGCTGGTCCTGGCCGCGGGGGAGGAAGAAGCGGCCCACGTCGTCGAGTTCATCCGGGCGTTCACCGCGGACAACACGCCGGAGATCGCCTGGCGTGTGATGAAGCTGGCTGTGGACACCGATGGTGCTAAAGTGGAAGTGCACCGGCGGTAATCACGCAAGCTTTTTATAAGACCGCGATGTTGGCCAAGTTGCCCTCTCTCATCTTTCACTGCGCAATATTTTCCGGTGCCACCTGCTTTCGGTCTGACGCAGGAAGCTGCAGAACTCCTCTGTACCCCTGAAATGTCAGCCGGCGTCCCCTAATCTCGGGGCGTGTCTTGGTGTAGCAGTAACCGGCCCTGCCGGCCGAAATCCAACCGGCAAGGCCGAAATCCCGGCTGCAGATCTGAACTGCAGCCCAGATCAAATCACCGCGTCCAGCTCCTAGCCTGGACGCCGTCGAGGGGGAAGGATCCTTCGTGACCGAAACCACTGAGCTGTCTCCAGCTGTGGAAACATCATCTTCTGCTGCCGCAGCGGCAGCACCCGCCAAGAGCAGCGGCCTCGCCGGCCTCAAGCTCGCCCAGCTCCAGGCTCTCGCCAGCCAGCTGGGAATCTCCGGGGGCTCCCGGATGCGCAAGGGCGATCTGGTGACCGCCATTTCCGCCCACCGTGCCGGTACCCCGGTCAGCAAGGCACCCGAACGCGCCGCCGAAAAGGCGAGCGAGAACGGTACCGCCGCCCACGCCCCGGCTCCCGCCGCCGCAACTGAGGCTCCGGCCCAGGAAAACCCCCGCGCCCGGACCCGGGGCCGTAGCCGCCGCGCAGGCAGCGACGGCGTTGTCACCACCCCCGCCGCAGAGGCACCCGCTGCCGCGGTTGAGGCGCAGGCCGCCGCTGCACCGGCGCAGGCACCGTCCGCTCCGGCCGAGCAGGGCACGGAAGGCAGCGACCGCACCCGCCAGCCGCGGACCCGCAACCGCCGCCGTGGCGAGGCAGCAGCGCAGGCCACCGGCCAGGGCGAAGCCCAGCCGGCGGCAGCCGTGGAAGCCCCGGCCGAGCAGGCCTCCGGCGAGCAGCGCCAGGAGCGCCAGTCCGACCAGGGCAGCGACGAGGGCCAGCGCCGCGACAACACCCGCGGCCGTGGCGGCCGTGAGGACAGCAGCCGCGACAACAACCGCGATAACAACCGCGACAACGACGATTCCGACGGCGGCAGCCGCCGCAACCGCCGCAACCGCCGTGACCGCAACGATCGCAACGACCGCTCCGGCGGCCAGGACCGCGACAACTCGCGCAACGACCGTTTCCGCGACCGCAACGAACGCCGCCGCGGCCGTTCCCAGGGACCCGACGTCGACGACGTCGAGGTCACCGAGGACGACGTCCTGCTGCCCGTCGCCGGCATCCTGGACGTGCTGGAGAACTACGCGTTCATCCGCACCTCCGGCTACCTGCCGGGCCCGAACGACGTTTACGTCTCGCTCGCCCAGGTCAAGAAGTACAACCTGCGCAAGGGCGACGCCGTCGTCGGCGCCATCCGTGCCCCGCGTGAAGGCGAAGACCGCAGCAACCAGCAGTCCGCCCGCCAGAAGTTCAACGCGCTGGTCCGCGTCACCTCGGTCAACGGCAAGACTCCGGAGGAGCTCAAGGACCGCGTAGAGTTCGCGAAGCTCGTCCCGCTGTACCCTTCCGAGCGCCTGCGCCTCGAGACGGACCCGAAGAAGATCGGCCCCCGCGTCATCGACCTGGTTGCCCCGATCGGCAAGGGCCAGCGTGGCCTGATCGTCTCGCCGCCGAAGGCCGGCAAGACGCTCATCCTGCAGTCCATCGCCAACGCCATCACCACCAACAATCCTGAGGTCCACCTCATGATGGTGCTCGTTGAC